>ENA-UOUL01005477-UOUL01005477.1-bioreactor-metagenome-genome-assembly--contig:-NODE-5477-length-10976-cov-5.220020_pt1 | contig 10976 bp, 7 predicted proteins | sample MGYA00249838_ERZ747220 | MGnify/ENA primary metagenome ERZ747220 (study PRJEB28778, sample SAMN05720191) | bioreactor metagenome | isolation source: Anaerobic biogas reactor | place: USA:Washington...
CGGTTCGTCCAGGTGTGGAACTCCTTGATGTCGCCGACCGCGCCGGCCTTGACGTATTCGTATGCCAGCCGCCAGCCATTGCCGCCATGGCCTTGGTTGCCCTGCTGGGTGACGACCTTGGGATTCTTGGCGTACGCAGCCGCCAGTAGTTGCGCCTCGCGAACCGACCAGGTCAGGGGCTTCTCGGTGTAGCAGTGAATGCCCATCGACACGGCGGTCATCGACGGGGCAAAATGGGTGTGATCCGGCGTCGCAACGAACACCACGTCGAGGTTCTTTCCATGGTTCTCGAAGACCTTGCGCCAATCGGTGTAGCCCTTGGCCTGCCCCCATCCTTTCCTTTCCAGTACGCCGCCCCAGCGGCCCTTATCGACTTCGGCAAAAGCGATGCACTGGCAGCCTTCGCCGTGCGCGGCTTCCGTATGGGCCCCGGCCCGTCCGCCGACGGCAATGAATCCCACCTGGAGCTTCTCGTTGAGCCCCTGGGCCCGAATGAGGCTCGGGAAACCGATCGCGGATACCGCTCCGAACGCAGCCGTGCGTTTGACAAACTGACGACGTGTGAGGTTCGACATGAGCTTGGCTCCTTACCTTCTGGTGAATAATAGACTCGACACTTATGTTACAAAGACCACCCCTCGCGGAACGCCGGACGCACGTAGGCGTTGGCTTCCTCGTCGTTGGTGACCTTCATGTTCTCGCCGTCCCATTCGAGCTTCTTGCCCGGATTCAGCACGGCCAGGTTGCCCATCACCACGGTCTCGGTAAATGGACCGGAGTAATCGAAATGGGAGCTGGCGGACGGACCGCCTTTGCACGCGCGAATCCAATCCTGCTCGTGGCCACCCGGGCCATTCTCGATGCGAGGAATGCTCTTGGCCGGTCGCACATAGGCCCGCATCTTCGTCTCGGGAATGATCCGCGCGTTCTCGCTGTAGGTCCCGCACATGATCTTGCCCTTGGTGCCGACGAAGATCGATCCGCTTTCGGGAATCTTGCGTCCGGGTTCGAGATCGTCGGGCCGCTGTGGCAGGATACCACCGTCGTACCAGTGCAGCTTCACCGGGACCATTCCCTCGCGGGCCGGGAACTGATAGTGCACGACTTCCGCCGTCGGATAGGTCTCCTTGTTCTCAAATCGCGTCCACATCGTCGGCACTTCGTACGAGTGGCTGGCCTCCACGCTGACGGGATACTTGAGCTTCAGCGACCAGAAGGCGGCGTCCATCACGTGACAGCCCATGTCGCCCAGCGCCCCGGCGCCAAAGTCGATCCATGCGCGCCAGTTGAACGGCAGATAGGTCGGGTGATACGGCCGCATCGGCGACGGACCGACCCAGAGGTCCCAATTCAGCGTATCGGGCACGGGCGGGGTGTCCTTCGGACGATCCAGGCCCTGCGGCCACACCGGACGATTCGTCCAGCAATGCACTTCGTGAACGTCGCCGATCGCGCCGTCCCAGATCCACTCGCAGAGCATCCGAACCTCTTCGCTCGAATGGCCCTGGTTGCCCATCTGCGTGGCGACCTTGTACTTCCGCGCCGCTTCGGTCAGCATGCGCGCTTCATACACGCTTCGCGTCAGCGGCTTCTGTACGTAGACGTGTTTGCCCCGCTGCATCGCCGCCATGGCCACCACCGCGTGGGTGTGGTCGGGCGTGGCCACGATCACCGCGTCGATGTCCTTCTGCTCGTCGAGCATCTTGCGGTAGTCTTTCCAGGTTCTGGCCTTGGGATATCGCTTGAACACCTCGGCCGAATACGTCCAGTCCACATCGCAGAGCGCAACGATGTTCTCGCTCTCGCAGGCGCGGATGTTGTTCTGCCCCATGCCGCCGATCCCGACGCCCGCGATGTTGAGCTTCTCACTCGGCGGCGTATGGCCGGGGCCACCCAGGACCTGTCGCGGCACGAACGTCACCGCAGCCATCGCCGCGGCGGCCGTCCCCATGAAATCGCGACGGGACAACCTGCCGCTGTGCCCCTCTGCCGTTGCCTTCTTCATTCCCTGATCCCTTTCCGGACAATTCGCTCGGCAATCGAGTACGCTGTCCCCATCAGAACACCACACAGGCTCGGTCATCCGCCGAGATGACGGCCATCTCCCTTACGGGGTTGCGGCCCCATCGATCATCCCCTGCGCCTGCTCGCGCAGCGTCTGATTCTTCGTATTCCTGACCACTCTGGCAAGCAACTCACGGCACTCCTGCCGATGGACCTCCTGGATCTTCTCCGCAATCCTGACGACGGCCGACTCGGCCTCCACTTGCAGTGCGGTATCATCCAGATACTGCGCAGCCATTTGCAGAGCCGGCAGGGTCCCGGCCCCCCCCAGACCGGCGAGCACGCGTTTCTTCTCGATGGCGTTGGGAGCCAACTCCATCGCCTTGGCGTACAGCGCGACCGTCTCTTGGGCCGACCGGTCACTCGGGGCATCGAGCAAACGGACGAACCCCCGCAACGACAGGACCTTGTGCACGGGGTTGTCGCTGGTCTGCACCACCTGAAGCAGGTCGCCGACCGGTTCCGGCGTCGGCCAATCCGACAGGGCGCGAATCGCCGCGTCCCGAAGCTCCGCCTCCGGATCGGTCATGGCCGCACGCAGGGCCGGCAGCGCGCTGTTGTCACCGATCCGACCGAGCATGCGAAGCAGCGACGCCCGATCGCTGGCCTTCTTGGTGTTGGGCAGCACCGCCAAGACGGAAGCCGCACGCCCACTTGGGTCTTCGATCTTGCGGGCGACAGCAGCCACAGTCCGCTCGCCTTCGTTGCGATCCGACTCGCCCGCCAGAGTCAGCGTCAGATCGATCAGGGCCGGCAGAGTCTTCGGATCGGCGACAATCCTCAAGACCTTCAGCGACTCCAACCGGACCTTCCGATCGCTGTCGCCGGCCGCCTGCAGAAGAGAGGGCACTCCGTCAACAATGTTGCGTTCGCCGACCGCGCGGATCAGTTCGACTCTGACCGCCGCGTCGGCCGTCTTCAGACCATCGAGAATCCTGGCGTTTACGTCGGGCCCGCGCAGTCGATAGAGACTGTCTCTGGCGGCCTTCTGCTCCTGCCCGCCACTGCGAGCGGCCCGTTGCGCCAGCATGGAAATCTGCTCGGCCCCCCCCAACTGGCTGACGGCCCGTAAGGCGGCGATGCGCACCGATTCATCCTGGGCCCCGGCTGCCTCGCTGACCGCCGGCAGCGCTGTTGCGTCGCCGCGGTCCGCCAGAGTCGAGAGCAACTGGACCTGGACCGCCGGCGACAGCTTGGGGAGTTCCTCGGCCAGGGACCGGGTAATCGCCTCACCCGGGATATCCCGCACGATGGCGATGGCGCCGGCCTGCCGCTGAGGATCGCCGCTGCGAAGCTCGTCGATCACCAGATCGATCACCTCCTGGTGTGCATCGGCCGCCGCCGCGCCGTGCGGCGCCGCCAGCGTAGCCACAACGACCAGAACCAGCACTGCGCCGTTTCTCTTCAAAGACAACCTCATCTATACCACCCTGAATCGAGATCGGGATTCCATTCGTGCGCTGCGACGCCTGAGGCGGTGCCTCTCGGCCCAACCTCAGGCGAGAGTGTCATTCGTGACTACCTGTTCGGGCTGCTGGCGGCGTTGAGCATCCCGCGCAGAGCGGCGGTCCGAATCAGTTGCGGCACACCCGCCTTGTTCAGCTCACGATACATCTTCAGCGCACTGGCCCTGTCGCCTTCGACCACCATCTGGTCGGCACACCGCAGGCACGCGTCATAGGCGACCATCTTCAGTCTGTCGGGCGCGCTGTCCTTGACCTTGTCGAGCACGGCAGCCGCATCGGCGCCGCCGATCTTGCCCAGAGCGCTGATCGCCCCACCGGCCAGCAGCGGATCGGACGCAGTCGCCAGCTTGCCGACCTCACCGGCCGCACCGCGACAGCCGCGCTCGCCCAGCGAGTTGACGATCCCGACCTTGGCTTTGCCCTCGGCCTTGGGAAGGGCCTCGAGCAGCGCCTTGTCGGACGCATCGCCCGGGATGCGCTCCAGCGCGTATCGCGCCATGTCGGAAAGCTTCTCATCGGTGAGCATGGACGCCAGCACCGGCACGGACTGGTCGGTCCCGATGATGCTCAGTTCGCGGCAAACGTATTGCTTGCCCGCGTACTTCGCATCGGATTGCAGCACGCTCAGAAGGCCCTTTTCAATAGCCTTCAACTCGTCCGTCTTGCCATACGCCTGGCGGATCTTGTCGCTCAGCGTCGTCAGCGCCTCGCGGCTGTCCCCGAAGTCGTATGCCTTGACCTTCGCCAACAACTGGTCCATCTCGGAACCCGCTCCGGCGCCGGCGGCCGGCTTTGGCGTCGTATCGACCTTGAGGTCCCCGGCGGCGAACTGAATGCCGAGCAGCAGATGTTCGAGGATCGTCGGATTCATGTAGACCGGGTCGTTGTGCCCCAGCGAACAGTAGAACATGCGGCCCTTGCCCCAATCCTTGATCCACGTAATGCCGGTGTCCTCGTCTCCCTCGCGCACGCCCTTGGTGTTCCGCGTCGTTTCGTCGCTCAGGTCCAGGCTCATCAGAACGAGTTGCTTTTCGCGCGAATACAGCGGCGGATCGGTGCGGTAGATCTCATCACTGAGTTTGAAGCCTTCGCCCTTGAACGGCGCCATCAGCGGATGATCGGGATGATCGATCTTGAAGGCCCAGGTCCCGGGGGCATTCCAGGGATGGCCGGTGAACTTGTTGCCCATCATCTCCATGCCTTCGGGCCATTCGTAGAAATTATCGGCGGCGGCGTGGAGGCCGACGAGTCCCTTTCCGCTCTTGACGAAGTCCATCAGGGCCTCGCATCGCTCCGGCGTGGTCTCGGGATTGAACTTCAGGCTCGTCGAGTTGTTCAGACAGATGATGTCGAACTCTTTGAGTTTGTCGGCCGTGAACACCGAGTAATCGTCCGTGACGTGCGTCACCTCGAACGCCCCGGTCTTCTCGCCCATGATCTCCAGCGCCTTGTTCGCCACCGGGATCACCGTATGGAAGAAGGTTTCGCACCGCCAGAATACGAGCATCTTGCGGGGCTTCTCGGGGGCCACGGCCGCCTTGGTCGGCATGGCCGCTGTAATCCTGGCGATCTCCTCGTCCTTCAACTGCCGCAATTCCTTCGGCGACTGCGCCCACAGCGGACCCGCCAGCATCGCGACACAAAAACCGGCCATCAATACGGCGGCGATACCCTTCGATCGAATCATGTCAGCTCCTTTCTTCAAAAGTTTGAAGTTTGACGTTTGAGGTTTGAAGCGAAGAGGACGGCACGTGTACGGACCCTGCAACTTCACACTTCAAACTCGACACTTCAAACTCCATTACAGATGCCACGGGGCCCGCATCGGGCGCGACAGCATCCGATTGGCCTCGGGGTCGTTCACAAACTCTTCTTTGTCCGGATTCCAATGCAGCTTGCGTTCCAGCCGCATGGCGATCTCGCCCAGCAGGCCCACGCTAATCGAGCGATGAGCCACCTCGATGGGCGCGATCGTCTTCTGGCGGGACTTCACGCAATCGAGAAAATTCTGTTGATGGTCGCGGCTCTCGTACAGTCGCATCTCGCCGGGACCGATCTTCTCATTCCACAGCTCCGCCGGGTTCGTCGCCTGCCGGCCGCGATCCACGTGGACCCAGCCTTTCTCGCCATACCACACGGTCCCCATGCCCTTGGGCACGAGCCTGTCGCTGGCAACGACCATCTCGACGCCGTTGGCGTACTTGCACGTGAACTTGTACTCGGTCGGCACATCGTAGATGCCGTCTTTCGGGAAGACGCCTTCGCCCTCGATCTCCACCGGCCCGGTGTCTTCGAGGCCCAGGCCCCAGTGGGCGATGTCGATGTGATGGCCCGCCCAGTCGGTGAGCTGACCGCCGGAGTAATCCATGATCCAGCGCCAATCCCAGTGGGAAACCCCACGGAACGGCACCCACGGAGCCGGCCCCAGCCAGAAATCCCAGTCCAGGTTCTCCGGCACGGGCTGCACTGCCTTGACCTCGCCGCCGCCACCGGTCGGCAGACCCACTTCCACGCGCGTGACCTTGCCGATCCGCCCGTTGCGAACCAGCTCGCACGCGTGGTGGAAGTTCCCTTGCGAGCGCTGCCAGCTTCCGGTCTGCCAGATCCGGTCGTAGCGATGGACGGCCTCAACCATTCTCTTGCCTTCGGCAATCGTCCGCGCCAGCGGCTTTTCACCATACATATCTTTGCCGGCGCGGGCCGCCATGATGACCGGGATGGAATGCCAGTGGTCCGGCACCGCCAGCGACAAAGCATCGATGTCGTCACGGGCGATCAACTCGCGAAAGTCGTGATAGGCCGCACAGTCGCTGTTGCCGTACTTCTCATCGACCCGCTTCTTGGCACCGTCACGATGTCCCTTGTCCACGTCGCAGACCGCCAGCACCCTCGCATCGCCCTTGTTGAGGAAGCCGTTCATGTTGCCGCTGCCCTGCGAGCCGACACCGATGCACCCCATGGTGATCTTCCCGCTCGGCGCCCCGGCGCCGAACACCGACGACGGGACGATGTACGGAAACGCCACCGCACCGGCCGCCGTCCCCAGGAATCGACGACGTGACACGCCTCTTTTTGTCATACACTTCGCTCCTCACATGCGCCGCAAGATGCGGCAGACTCCACGCCTTGGATCAAAGATGCCACGGACCGCGATACCCTCGCGACAGAAGGCGGTTGGCTTCGTCGTCGCCGACGAACACCTCACGATCCGGGTCCCATTTCAGCGGCCGCTGAAGCTGGTATGCGATATTGCCCAGGTGGCAGACCGTCACAGAACGACACCCGGTCTCAATATCGCAGATCGGCCGGGTGCGCTTGCGAATCGCATCGAGCCAGTCCACGTAGTGGTTGTTGCATTCGTACAGGTGAATCTCATCCGCTCGAAGCTTGACGTCTTTCAGCTCATCGGGCCAGGTCTTCAGGTGACCGCGGTTGGTCTCGACCTTGCCCTCGGTGCCGGCGAACAACACGCCGTTGGCGTTGTCACGGACCATCGTCACGCCATTGGCGTACTTGTACGTAAGCACCTTGTAGTCCTTGCCGTCCGGCGGAATGATCTCCACGGGGCCGCTCTCGTCCATCCCCAGGCCCCACTGCGCGATGTCGAAGTGGTGCGCGCCCCAGTCGGTCATGCCGCCGCCGCCGAATGCACTGTGGTTGCGCCAGTTCGGGAACCCGTCAAAGCTGATGTTCGGCGAGAGTTCCTCATTGTACGGCCGCCACAGCACCGGTCCCAGCCACATGTCCCAGTCGAGATAGTCCGGCACGGGCTGCGCCGGCAGCGGCCGATCGCCGGGCGGGCCGCCAACGCCCACCGTGATGTGCTGAAGCTGTCCGATATAGCCGTTGCGGACCAACTCGCAGCCCAGACGGAAATGCCAGTCGGACCGCTGCATGCTGCCGGTCTGGAACACGCGGTCGTACTTTCGCACCGCGTTGACCATCGCCCGCGCCTCGGCCACCGTCTGCGACAGCGGCTTCTCACAGTAGATGTCCTTGCCCGCCTTGCACGAATCGATGACGTGGATGGCGTGCCAATGGTCGGGCGTCGAGATCACCACGGCGTCGATGTCGCTGCGGGCCAGCAGATCGCGGAAATCGCCATAGGTATCGCAGCCTTTATAGGACCGGCCGCTCCTGCCGGCGTAATGGTCCTCGATCATCTTCTTGTTGCGCGCCAGCTTCAGCGTGTCCACGTCGCACGCGGCCACCACATGGGTGCCCGCCGAGTTCAGGAACGACCGCGTCAGGTGCTGGCTCTGCTTGCCGCAGCCGATGAATCCCAGCGCGATCCGCTCGCTGGGCGGTGTCTGGCCCCCCTGGGCAAACACCGATGACGGCACCACATACGGAAACGCCATCGCTGCCACAGCAGTGCCCGCCGTCTTCCGGATGAAACCACGCCGATCCATACGCACATTTGTCATTGAACTGCCCTCGTCTTTCGATGAACCCTGCGGACGCCGACGGCGCCATGTCGCGCAGGCCCGCGTGAATGTGACACTGGATCGGCAGGGCCGCTTCGGTCTCGGGCTGGAAACAAAATCGGTGCCATAACCACCCTCCCAACGGATTGGCGCCATACCCCACCGCGCCGGATGCTCATGCTGCTTCTCCTGCAACCGTCAGGGCCCGGACCCTTGAGAGGTCCGGGCCCTGCGGAAGTCGGTCGTGACTATTTATCAAACTGTGCGTCAAAGGCAATCGCCGACGGCTTGAAATCGAACTTCTTGACCGCGGCGCACGACTCTTCGGCCCCGTGCTCGCGATCCATCCGGCTGTCTTCCCACTCGATCGACAGCGGACCCTGATAGCCGATGTCATTCAGCGCCACGATGATCTCCTCGAAGTTGATGTCACCGTGCCCGATCGAACGGAAGTCCCAGTACCGACGCGGATCGGCGAATTCCGTGTGGCCGCCGAAAACGCCGACCGTGCCGTCCCCATGGCCCCACCAGACGTCCTTCATGTGAGCGTGGAAGATGCGGTCGGAGAAGGTGCGGATGAACTTGACGTAGTCCACGCCCTGATAGCCGAAGTGGCTGGGGTCGTAGTTGAAGCCGAAGCACTCGTGCCCCTTGACCGCGTCGATGGCCCGCTGGGCCGAGGCGATGTCGAAAGCGATCTCGGTGGGATGGACTTCCAGGGCAAACTTGATCCCCTCGGCTTTGAATACGTCGAGGATCGGCGTGAAACGCTTGGCGAAGTCGTCGTAGCCAGCCTGGATCATCGCCGGCGATGCCGGGGGGAACGAGTACAGAAGGTGCCAGATGGAACTGCCGGTGAAGCCGTTGACCACCTTGACGCCGAGCTTCTTGGCCGCCTTGGCCGCGTCGATCATCCTCTCGGCGGCGCGTTTCTTGACGCCCTCGGGTTCGCCGTTGCCCCAGATCTTCGGACCGGCGAATCCCTTGTGACGCTCGTCGATGTTGTCACAGATGCATTGCCCTATCAGGTGGTTTGAGATGGCAAACACTTTGAGCCCGTACTTGTCCAACAGGGCCCGCTTGGCTTTGCAGTAGCCGTCGTCGGCCAGGGCCTTGTCCACCTCGAAGTGGTCGCCCCAGCAGGCCAGCTCCAGCCCATCGTATCCCCAGCCGGCCGCCTTCTTGGCCAGCGTCTCCAGCGGCAGGTCCGCCCATTGCCCGGTGAAAAGTGTGACAGGTCTAGCCATCTCGTAACCTCCTTTTGCAGTTCAGTTTGAAGACCTTTCCAAAGCGATTCCTTTCTCCGGGAAAGAACGCTTACAGTTGTCCCATTATTGCCGCTACATTGGTCGCGAGCCTCTTGACGTGCGCGTCTTGCGTTGCCGAACTGAAGTTGTAGTCATGAAAGGCACTGATCCTCCCAGGCCGTCTTAAAGGTTCCTCATTATACCGGCCTGCCAGAGCGTGGCAAACGCAATTTCCAGCCAAATCCCACTTCGCCAACGGCCCATAAAATCTACCGAACATGTGTTATTTTGATCACATAGGCGTGTTGGCAGGGCACTTCGTCGATGGACAGAGCCGGGACTTGAACCACCACATTGCGACCGGACCGACGCCACTCGACAGATTGCGCCACGCCCAGCATCGTTACATTCGTGTTCGGCGAAACCTCCACATCCTCGATGACCAGTTCCAAACCCGGCCATCGCGGTGTGATCGCGTACAACGCATCGCCTTTTGTTGTGAAGAAACACTCAATAACTGCCTTGTCGCCCGTCGGTGGCCTCGTCAGCTCGGCGATATCGTACTTGGCCTTGTACTCCTGCCCATAGCCGACTTCCGGCCGCTTGCCTTCGGTCCATTGGATGGTCTTCTTCCAATTTTGCGTGCCGTAGATGGCCTCGCCGTTGACCTTGAGCCAGTCGCCGATCTGGATCAGGCGTTCTTCCATGATGACCGGGATCGTGCCGTCGCCGTCCGGGCCGATGTCCAGCAGCAAATTGCCGCCGCGACTGACGATGTCGATCAGCATTAAGATCAGGTCCCGTGCGGACTTGTAGTCGGAAAGGGACTCGGTCCGGCTGTACCCGAACGAGTGCGCCATGCCGCGACATTCCTCCCACGCATGCGTCCCGCTGGCCAGCCCGGCCCCATACTCGGTCGTCCAGTAGCCGCCGTGCTTGTGCCGGCTCTCCTTGCCCCAGCGGTCGTTGATCACCACCCGGTCCTTCACCGCCGAGTCGTTGAGCAGCCACGCCATCAGCTCCTCGCTGCGCCACTCGCTGCTGTGCATGTCCCACTCGCCGTCGGAGAAGATCACCGTCGGCTTGTAGCGCGTCACCAGGTCCTTGAACTGCGGGAACATGTGCTTGTCGATGTACAACGCGCGGTCGGTCACCCACAGCGGGTTGTACCACTCGTACAGCGAGTAATAGAAGCCCATCTCGATGCCCTTGGCGCGGACGGCCTCGGTCAACTCGCCCAGCACGTCGCGGTTGGGCCCGATGTCCACGCTGTTCCACGGCCGGCCCCAGCTTCGGTTGGCCTCGGCGCTCGGCCACAGGCAGTAGCCGTCGTGGTGCTTGGTGACGAGCACGACGTAGCCGGCACCGGCGCGGGCGAACAGGTCGGCCCACTCTTCGGGGTCCCAGCGCGCCAGGCCCTCCTCGAACCGTCCCCGGAAGTCCTCGTAGGGAGCCTCGCCGTAGGTCGCCCGGTGGTGGCGCTCGGTCGGGCTGCCGGGGATGCGCAGGGCGTTGGCGTACCACTCGGCGTAGGGCAGCCGGGCGCCGAGCTCCCGGGGCGTGTCCCGCACCACGTCGTTCATCGTCTCGCCCGGTGCGAGGGTCGGCGCCCACGCCGGCACCGAGAACAGGCCCCAGTGGACGAAGATGCCCAGCTTGGCGTCCTCGAACCACGGCGGCACCCGGTGCCCGGGCACGCGGTCCTGGCTGCGTCGGCTCATCGGTGACCCCCTGTCGTCGCCGCCCGATCGTGGCCCATCGACGTCCCGCCC
>ENA-UOUL01005480-UOUL01005480.1-bioreactor-metagenome-genome-assembly--contig:-NODE-5480-length-10964-cov-2.881602_pt1 | contig 10964 bp, 7 predicted proteins | sample MGYA00249838_ERZ747220 | MGnify/ENA primary metagenome ERZ747220 (study PRJEB28778, sample SAMN05720191) | bioreactor metagenome | isolation source: Anaerobic biogas reactor | place: USA:Washington...
GCCGGAATGGTTGGAAGACAAAATCGGCTCAGCCGGCCGCTTGTTCTGGGAACTGGCTCATGGAATTGATAGAAGGGTAGTGGAACCGGAACATGAGAGGAAGTCACTGGGCCGGGAAGAAACCTTCCCAGAGGATATTAACGATATCGCCTACCTGGAAAAACTGATCGTGCAATTCGCAGCTGAGTTGTGCAGGAAATTACGCCGGGCAGAGCTTTTAGCCGGTAGCATTACCATTAAGCTAAGATATAGTAATTTTAAAACCATCACCCGCAGCAAGACCATAACTCCCTGTAATTCCGATATAATCGTAACCCAGGTTGCCAGCGAATTATTATATCATTCCTATAACAACAAAAACCCCCTGCGCCTTTTCGGCTTATCCCTGGGGCATTTGTCGCCAGTAACAAGTTTGCAGCAAGGAAACCTGTTCGAGCCCCAGTTAAACGCTGATTATAAAAACATCGACCAGCTCATGGATGAAATAAGGGACCGCTTTGGCCCTGGAGCTATAAATCGGGCCAACTTGTTGCCCTATAAGGATAGCGAGTAATCCAGCGGTTTTACCCATAGTATTATCTATCCCAGAAAATCCATTACTAAACCTATAACCTGTTCGGGATACTGCTCTAAAAATCCGTGACCGCCTCCGGGGATAATTTGCAGTTTACTCTGTGGTATAAGTTGGGCAAGTAGTCTGGAGTTTTCCGGGTTGACCATGAGGTCCTGGTCTCCGGCAAGAATCAGGGTGGGGCAATTAAGCTGTTCTAGTCGTTCGTAACTGTCAAAGGCGCGGGCGGCCTGGTAATGGCGTTCAAAAATTTCCGGGGATAACGGGAAAATTGTTTCACGTGAAACAATATCTTCTATTTTGGCCGGATTATTTTCAACAAATTCCCGGGGATACATGCCAGCAACTATGGAATCAGCGTAGACATCTTCGACTGCTTTTTTTCCATTAGTCTTATACTTAGGTAAAGGAATATAATGCTTGGTGCCACAATGGGTAGCGCATAGCACCAATTTCTCCACTTTCTCCGGCCAGGTTAAAGCAAGCTCCTGGGCAATCATTCCCCCCAGGGATAGCCCCATAATATTTGCTCTAGCAATTCCCACTGCTGTCATTAGCTCGGCTATATCCCGGGCCAGCATGGTTACACTGTACTCTATATCCGGGGCATCACTTCGTCCTATGCCGCGATAGTCCATTAGCAGTAAACGGTATTTGGCCTTTAAAGTGTTACGATACTCCGGCGACCAGATTTCCAGGCTGGAACCCATGCCGGGAAGGGCCAGTAAAGGAAAACCCTCTCCCTCCATCTCGTAATACATATTGATCCCGTTGACAAAAGCATAGGGCATTTTATTACCTCCATAAAAAGTTCCATTAAAACAAATTCCTTATAATAATCATTTCGACAAGAGCAAACATTTCCCTTTGTGGGACACGGGTAGGGCGCATTTCCCCGGAACAGGGGAAAAATACCAATTGGATATTCAGAGTATGCCTATGCTAAGACCTGTAATAAAAGTATAATCATACCGATTGATTAGTTTTAACATGGATATATTAAGGTAGAAAAAGGTATAATTTAAGGGAGTATTAAACTGTGTGCAAAATTACTTATTATCAGCGATAATCTAGAACATGGATTAGACCGCAGCGAAAAATATATTAAACAGATATACAGGAGGTAAATAGAATGAACCGTACATTTGCCATGGTAAAACCTGATGGTGTAGAAAAAGGCCTGGTAGGTGAAATTATCAGCCGATTTGAAAAAAAGGGTCTTAAGATGGTAGCGCTGAAAATAATGAAGATTACCCCGGAACTAGCTGAAAAACACTACGGCGAACATAAAGGAAAACCTTTTTTTGCTGACCTGGTTAACTTCATTACTTCAGGCCCAGTGGCGGCCATGGTTTTAGAAGGGGAAAATGTAATTCTGACTGTGCGTACAATGATGGGGGCAACCAATCCCCAGGATGCAGCACCGGGAACTATTCGTGGCGATTTTGCCCTGACCATTGACGAAAACATAATTCATGGCTCAGATTCACCAGAAAGCGCTATGCGCGAGATTGGTCTTTTCTTTAAGGAAGAAGAGATGCTCATATAACCAAAGCAGAGCGAAAAATAAGTGTATTCAACTAAACGGGATATTCCATGTAATATTCCGTTTAGGGCACTTAATTTGGTTCGGTCTCTAAAAGCTATCAAAAGAGCGGGCAGTCTGGTAATGGCGCTCGAAAGTTTCAGCAGGTAAATGGAAAAATGTTTCACGTGAAACAATTTATCTTTTATCCTTCGCTCCGGGCTGCTTGGCGCTTTTCGCACGCACGGGGACACGCACGCGGGGACACGGGGGGGACACGGGGACAGGTCCACTGTCCCAATCAACCCGCATGTTAGAAAGTCAAAGGCAAAGCAGACTATGCAAAATATCACTCGCCTGAAAACTAGCTTCTGGCTTACTACACCGGCTAAAAACCGGGAACAAAAATAGACATTGGAGAAAGAGGCTCCTTACGGTATATTAAAGGAATGTAATCGAAACCCCCAAACAGCTTTTTATCGACCTAAAAGGAGTAATAAATATTATGGAACAAATATTTCATCGCATACTAGAAGATACCCATATATCACTCAGGCAAATAAGAGCGGTAGTGCAGTTGCTGGATGACAAGAATACGGTACCCTTTATCGCCCGTTACCGCAAAGAGGCGACCGGAGGTCTGGATGAAAACGAAATCCGTTTAATCGAGGAAAGGCTAAATTTCCATCGCAATCTGGAACAAAGAAAAGAAGAAGTAATCCGTTTGATTGAGGAGCAGGGTAAACTTACTGCGGAATTAGAAACCCAGATACGGCAGGCTGGCAAGCTGGTGGAAATAGACGATATTTATCTGCCCTTTCGCCCTAAACGTAAAACCCGGGCGTCTACCGCTCGTGCCCGAGGACTGCAGCCTCTGGCCGACTTTCTGCTTGCTTGTCCGCGGCAAGGAAAACCTGAGGAGGAAGCCGACCGTTATCTATCGGATGAAATAACCAGTATCGAAGCTGCCCTGCAGGGGGCCATGGATATTGTAGCTGAACAGGTATCCGAAGATGCATCTGCTCGGGGTTGGATTCGGGAGTACAGTCGTAAAAATGGAATTCTGGTGGTAGCGGCCAAAGATAAGAATGTGGAATCACCGTATCGTATGTATTATGAATACCAGGAGGCGGTGAACAAAATACCTCCCCACCGAATACTGGCCATAAACCGTGGTGAACGGGAAGAGATTTTAAAAGTATCGGTTTCTCTGGAGACTGACAAAATAGTAGATTACTTGAGCCGGCGTTATGTTAAGCCAGGAGTTACTGCAGAATACCTTACTCAGGCAATTCAGGATAGCTATAGTCGGCTAATCAAGCCCTCTATCGAAAGGGATTTGCGCAATGAATTGAGCGAAAAAGCTGAAGAACAGGCCATAACGGTGTTTGCCAAAAACCTGCGCAGCCTTTTACTGCAGCCACCGGTCAAGGGGCAAATCATTCTGGGTTTGGACCCGGCTTACCGCACCGGCTGTAAATGGACTATAGTTGATGACACCGGGAAAATGCTGGAGGTGGGAGTAGTTTACCCTACACCTCCCCAAAAAAAAGTTACTGAGGCTGAGGAGATTCTGACCCGGCAAATTAAAAAATATGGTGTAACTGCCATTGCTATAGGTAACGGTACGGCCTCGCGGGAAACGGAGCAGTTTGTGGCGGAGATGATTAAGAATAAGCAGTTGCAGATTCCCTATACTATAGTCAGCGAAGCGGGAGCCAGTGTTTACTCGGCTTCCCCGCTGGCAGCCCAGGAATTTCCACAGTTGGATGTAGCTCAGCGTAGCGCAGTCTCTATTGCTCGCCGTTTGCAAGACCCCCTGGCGGAACTGGTTAAGATTGAGCCCCGGGCAATTGGGGTAGGGCAATATCAGCACGACCTGCCGCAGAAGGAACTTGATCAAAACCTAACCACTGTTGTCGAGTCCGCGGTTAACCAGGTAGGAGTGGAACTTAATACTGCTTCTGCTTCCCTTTTGACCTATGTGTCCGGTCTTTCTTCCACAGTGGCCAATAAAGTCGTGGAGTACCGTGATCAGAACGGCAAATTTAAAAACCGCAAGGAACTGCTGAAGGTCTCGAAGTTAGGTCCCAAAACCTTTCAACAAGCAGCCGGATTCCTACGCATTTACCAGGCGGACAATCCCCTGGATAGTACTGCCATTCACCCGGAATCCTATCAGCTGGCCTTAGGAATCCTGGAAATGGCCGGGGCAAGCCTGGAAGAAATCGGAACACCTACCCTGGCAACTAAACTGGGCACAATAAAACCCGCAACCCTGGCTCAGAATTTGGAAGCAGGGGAGCCAACTGTGAAAGACGTTATTGCATGTTTGCTAAAACCACACCGCGACCCGCGCGAAGACCTGCCTCCGGTAGTATTTCGCACCGATGTGCTGAGCATCGAGGATATTACCCCGGGTATGTTCCTGACCGGAACAGTTAGAAACGTGGTGGATTTTGGTGCCTTTGTGGATATAGGGATAAAAAACGATGGCCTGGTGCATATATCCCAGATGGCAGACCGCTACATCCGCCATCCCATGGAAGTCGTAGCCGTAGGGGATGTGGTAACCGTACAGGTGCTGTCAGTTGACCGGGAACGGGGCAAAGTGGCCTTATCCATGAAGACCGGTTAAATCGGACCCCGGTGGTAAAATGCATTTGTCTCTCCCTATCCCTTGCTTTGTGCTGCTTGGCGCTTTTTGCTTCTTTCGATTTCCCAGTCCCAGTACTTGTTGGCTAAATCCATATAAGTCTCTTTATCAGGGAGCATATCCTGGCAAATAGATTGCATGGTCTTCTCTGAAATATCCCCGGTTTGCACGAATTCCCGACCGGCCTGCCGGGTAGCGGCTAAAATCTCGTCTACCTTTTCTTTTAACGGCGGAGCACTCATAAATTCGGAACTGGGGCGGTATATTTCAGCCCTGACCTGTAAAAGGCCGCGTCCTTCCATAAAGTGGAGCCATTGCGACATGGGCTGAAAATGTTCCATTTCGCAAAAGCCGGCTACCGAGATGAACACAATTTCCCGGGCTTTCTTGTTGCGCAGCGGGTGGGTACAGAGCCCATCTTTTTCAATTATGTATGGCTCAGCCAGGGGTATGCTGCGGTCTACAAAGTTTTTAAACAAGGCGGTAGGACCAAAGAAATACAGTGGAGTTGCCCAGACCTGCACATCTGCCTTGTCCAGGGTTAAAAGGATTTCTTTCATATCATCTTTCAAGGCACATTGGCCCGGCGTTTTAATCCAACAATTGTAACAACCGGTGCACATTTTAATATCCTTCTCCCGAAGATTAATGGTCTCGACCTCAGCCCCTCCTTGTTGACAACCGGACAGGAAAGCCTCCAGAAGCATAGTAGTCTTGGATATCCTACCCCGCCTGGGACCCCCGTTGATGGCTATGATTTGCATATCATTTCCCCCTCTTATATCCAGGTAATAAGACCTATTCTATGTACTATAGATTCCATTATAATACATTTAAGATGTGCTTTCCCGGTAAGTTTATCGGGAAAAGGCACTGCCCCCTTGACGCTCGCTCCCTCCTGCTTGTTGGGAATGGTGGGTTTTGGGGAATTTGAGGTGAAAGTTAGGATAAGAAGGGAGAATAGGGATGTGACGGTTTACCATGTAATATGGAAGATTTTATGATATTATTATATGAGATAATGTACCATGAAAAGGGTGAATAAATGGATCTATACAGAATCCTTGATTTGTATAAGGTTGCCATAGATGAGTGCAGACCGTTTGAGGGAGAGATGTTAACACAACTCAGAAATTACTATCGTATTGGCCTCACCTGGTCATCCAATGCGCTTGAAGGGAATACCCTTACGGAAAGTGAAACCAAAGTCTTGCTGGAAGATGGTTTGACTGTGGGAGGAAAACCCTTGCGCTATACCTTTGAAGCAATCGGTCACGCTCAAGCTTATGATTTCATGTTCACGTTGCTAAATAATAGAACCATTACGGAAAAAGATGTTCTTATGATGCATCAACTTTTTTATGCGAGTATAGAAAAGGAATATGCAGGAAAATACCGTGATATGGATGTGTTTATTAGCGGTTCCAAATATCCTGTGACCGAAACAAAACACATACAGGCAGAAATGGATGGACTATTTCAATGGATTAGAAATGAACGAAACCAGTTTCACCCGGTAACGTTTGCGGCACAACTCCATAAAAGGTTCGTCTTTATCCATCCGTTTAAAGACGGAAATGGGAGAATTGCAAGACTCCTTATGAATACGGCTCTGATACAGGACGGATACCTGTTAGCTATAATTCCTCCGCTGCTCAGGCATGAATACATTGAACTTCTCGAAAGAGCTCACAGAGATGACCGGCCTTTTGAGCAGTTTATTGCCGAGCGGGTTATCGAGTCCCAGAAGGAAATCATGCGACTGTTGCATATACCAATACCAAAGCTGGACAACAGCAACTGAAACTAAAATGTTCAGAACCGTTGCCTGCAAATAGTATTGTGATATTGGGGGTGATTATATCTATTTCATCTTAAAAGTTATAGCTATTTTATAGTGATATTGTTTACTAGACTTCTTATGGGAGCAGCAAATTATTTGGGTAAAGAATTTGGAATTGGAGATTTTGTTTTTAAATTTATATCCAAAGGTATGAAATCTAATTCAGAAAAAAGATAAGAGATTGTTTCGAGCGGACGGCCAGGCTGTAACAACCGAATTAGGTAATATTCGACCGGGGAGACTTTTTGTTTTCCCGGTTTTCTTTTGGGATAGCATGCTGTACGGAGAATGAAAAAGTAAAATTCCTATAAATGCCCATAGATACATACATTATCCTATATATTTGTATATAAATTTCTATGTATTATATTATTATCTATCTTTCACCGAGTACTAATAACGACCTCCAGTCAGACCCGGAAATCCCAACAGCGGTTTGCCCATCGGTACAGCAAAAACGTTATAGGAAAGGAGTAACAACATGAATTTTAGACTCAGAAACAGAAACAGTAAGATAGTAGCCCTGTTAGTGACCGTGCTGTTTTTATTCAGCTTTTTTCCGGGCTATGGTTTGGCTGAGGACAATGAACCTGACCCCGACCAAATTGCCTTGAGCAAAAAAGCAACTGCAGTGAGAGGCACTACTAATCAGTGGCAGGTCACGCTTACTATTACCGGCAAAGACCTGGTGCAATCATCCAACGCGGACATTGTTCTGGTTATTGACCGGTCCGGTAGTATGAGTGAAAACTCGAGAATGGATAACGCCAAAGCTGCTGCAACATTTTTCATTAATACCCTGCTTACTCCGGGTAACACCAGCCGGCGCATTGCCATAGTTTCCTTTGCCACAAATGTTACCATAAACCCCGGCAACGTGAATGATGCATTCAAGGGTGCCGATCAAAAACAAACCCTGTTAGACGTCATAAATGGGTTAAGTGCCAGGGGTGGTACCTTTACCCAGGCGGGGATAAGACAGGCGCAGGAACTTTTAGCCACAAGCCCGGCAACCAACAAGTTTATCGTGCTCCTGAGTGACGGGGTGCCGACCTACAGCTATAAAATCAACAACCCCGATAATTATATGGAGCCGTGGGGAGCAAATGAAAGAACCAACGAGTCTATCCCGGAAAGTGAATATGATTACATAAAGACTATTGGGGATGGAATCCATAGCAAAACTAGTTATAAAGAATCAAATTATTACAGTCACGGCAATAGTGCTATCTCCCAATCCAAAGTTGCCAAAGCCGCTGGGCTGACAATTTATACAATTGCTCTAGACGCGGGTGATGAAGGTAACCGGGTATTAAATGGCATTGCCAGTCCCGGCAAAGCCTATACAGGATCGTCCTTAGACCTTAACCATATATTCCAACAAATAGCAACCAACATAACCAAATATGCAGCAACCAATGTCACTGTTACCGATCCTGTAGCTGATGAGTTCTTCATCCCTGGTATTACAGCTGATAATTATAAAGACAGAATAACTGTGAACCAGGGCAGTATTGCCTACAATGCCGACACCGAAACCATAACCTGGAACATACCCTTTATTGCAGAAAATGCCCCCGCAACCATGAGCTATATCATTGAGATTGTTAAGGGGATACCAGCAGGCCAGTATCCGACCAATAAAACGACCAGTATGAGCTACACAGATGTTAATGGTAACCCAGCCACCAGGGATTTTGAAGTGCCCCAGGTAGAGATCAAGGCCAGTGGACACACCGGAACTCCTTCGGAATCGCAAGTTACTGTAGAGCCGGAAGCTCCGCCGGTTCCCCTCAACAAGCAAGACCACTATGCCTATATGGTTGGTTATCCAGATGGTACTTTCCAACCGGAGGGCAAAATTACCAGAGAAGAAGTAGCTACGGTATTCTACAAGTTGCTGGACGCAGAATATCGTCAGAGCGTTACGACCAATGTTAACAACTTCCCTGATATTGAAGCCAGTAGGTGGTCATCAACGCCGATATCGACATTGGCAGCTATAAATATAATTATCGGTTACCCGGATGGGACTTTTAAGCCGGGTGATAGTATTACCAGAGCTGAACTGGCAACTGTTGCTTCCAAGTTCGATAAACTACGTCCCTTTGAGTCCAATCAGTTCTCAGATATCACGGGACACTGGGCCAATACCTTTATAAATTCTGCTGCTCAGAAAGGCTGGGTAAGAGGCTACGAAGACGGAACCTTCAAACCGGAACAGGCCATTACGAGAGCTGAATTTGCAACCTTGGTAAACAATGTTTTGGATAGAAGGGTCAAGAAAGAAAATATTCTCCCGAGTGCTATACAGTTCCAGGATCTTAGTGCCAATGCGTGGTATTACGAAGCTTGTCAGGAAGCTGTCAATAGTCACTACTATATAAGAAAAAATTCCAGTGACTTCGAGGAATGGACTGAGCTTTACGAGTTTAGTATAACCTGGTAAAGCCAACCTCGACATACCACATTTTTGCAGGTCTATCTAAAATTAGTGACATATTTAACCGGGAAGACAGTTTGTTTTCCCGGTTTTCTATTTTGCGAGCAGCATGGATGTTCCACGCCCCACTTATCAACAGCAGGCTTTTTGAGTAAACTGATGTTAAGATAGTTAAATAAAAAGACGTAGGAGTATGCATTTATGAAGATAAACAAGCAGGTCATAGTTGTAGGGGGCGGGGCAGCGGGAATGATAGCTGCTATTTCTGCCCGCAGGCTGGGCGCTGATGTCACTATACTGGAGAAAAATCCGCGGGTAGGCAAGAAAATACTGGCCACCGGAAACGGACGCTGCAATTTTACTAATATAAATGCCGATGTTACGTATTATCATGGCAACAACCCTAAATTTACTTACAGTGCCTTATCCAATTTCACCGTAGATGATACGATTAGATTTTTTGAGAAATTAGGAATTGCTCATAAAATTGAGGATTTTGGCAAGGCCTTTCCCATGTCTGACCAGGCTTCTAGTGTTCTGGATGTTCTTTTATATGAATTAAATGATTTGGGAGTTAATATTGTTTGTAATGCCAATGTGAAAGATATCAGGAAAAACGGAAAATTTTTGATAGAGTTAGAAGACGGGAAAGTATACAAGGGGGATAGGGTTATAATTACAACGGGCGGTAAAGCTATGCCTTCCAGTGGTTCTGATGGAAATGGCTATGATTTGGCGGCCCGGCTGGGACATACTATTATAGATATTTTTCCGGCTTTAGTGCAATTAAAGTTGGAGGGACCTTTTTTTAAACGCCTTGATGGCGTTAAATTTATAGGGACTGCTGAAATTATACATAATAATAAATCTGTGGCTATAGACCGGGGAGATATTCTCTTCACTAATTACGGAGTATCAGGACCACCCATTTTACAGATAAGCAGGAAAGCAGGAGAACTATTAAAGGCAGGGCAGGAAGCCTATTTAAAAATAACTATCATGGATATGATGCCGAAAGATGAGTTAAGAACACTTTTAAAAAAACGCTGGCAAATAAGTTCCTCAAAACCGCTTGACTTCAGTCTGGTGGGCCTTATAAATAAAAGGCTGATTCCGGTAGTGCTCATGGAAGCGGGTATTAATGATGCAGGCCGACCGGTGGCCAGTTTATCCGCTAAAGAGCAGGAAAGGATAGTAGATATTTTAACTGATTGGCGATTTAAAATCAGGGGAACCAGGAGTTGGCCCAGTGCCCAGGTAACCGCAGGTGGCGTGGATACCCGGGAAATAAATCAAGATACTATGGAATCCAAATTGGTTAAAGGCCTATTTTTCGCGGGTGAGATAATAGATATAGATGGACAGTGTGGCGGGTTTAATCTACAATGGGCCTGGTCATCCGGATATATAGCAGGACAAAATGCGGCACTATGATTTTCTGTTAATAGGAGGTTAACATGCTCAGGTTTTCTGATTTGAAAATAGGAATAGATAAAGCGGCCGATGCTGAAACCGAAAGACAGGCTTTACGAAAACTAATCTTATCCCAACTCAAAATCAGTGATAAGGAACTGATTGATTATAAAATTTTTAAGAAATCCATTGATGCCCGGAAAAAAGATAAGATACTTTTCGTATATACGGTAGATGTTGAGATTCATAATGAAGCGCAGATACTGGGAAAATATAGTTCCAAAGGGATAACCCCGACTCCCGATTTATCATATAAAGGGGTGCCATTGGGAACTGAGGATATGACTGAACGACCGGTGGTAATCGGTATGGGACCGGCAGGTCTTTTTGCCGGGCTGTTGCTGGCCAGGAATGGTTATAATCCCATTATCCTCGAAAGGGGAGAGGATGTGGAAACCAGAACTCAAAAGGTAAATAAATTCTGGCACCGGGGTCAGCTTGATACTGAAAGTA
>ENA-UOUL01005485-UOUL01005485.1-bioreactor-metagenome-genome-assembly--contig:-NODE-5485-length-10955-cov-4.490439_pt1 | contig 10955 bp, 10 predicted proteins | sample MGYA00249838_ERZ747220 | MGnify/ENA primary metagenome ERZ747220 (study PRJEB28778, sample SAMN05720191) | bioreactor metagenome | isolation source: Anaerobic biogas reactor | place: USA:Washington...
GCGCCTGGTGGCCGGTCGCCGGGGGTCCTGCCCCGGGTACCCACCTGCGGGGGGTGCTTCCTGCCGGCGGCGAGGAGCCGCCAGGAAACGTACCAGAGCATCGCGGGAACGGCCGCGCAAAGGAGCACCAGCAGAAACAGGGCTTCGACGGTCGGCAGGATGCCGCAGCAATTCGTCCTTGCGGCGGTCGGTCTCGCGCAGCGCTTGCTCGGCGCGAGCGCGCTCCTGCGCCTCTTTGTGACGCGAGATGATGATCGCGGCTGCATGAGCGAGCGTCGCGATGAACGAGATGTCGTCGTCCTCGGGAGTGCGCGGCTCGGCGAAGTAGAGCTTGACGGCATACAGCGCCGGCGGGGCGTCTTCTTCCGCAAGCCGCACTGTGAACTCCCGCACGCCCTCACCGCCGGATGCGCCCACCCACGGGTGCGTGTCACCGTCGATGCGCGAGACGTGCCTGCGGAACCAGTCCGGCTTGTCGGGGGCGGTTTCGACAACGATATCGGGCTACGGGCCGCCGGTGATCGGCCTTTCGGACGCACCGATCCTCAGTTGCCTGACCGAGGCGACCCTGCTGGTCACCCTGCCGCAGGGCGAGGAGCGCCCCCGCCCACGATTGGTTAACCAACACCAAGAGGGCCACGCCACCCCCCGCCAGGGGATGGCACAGGGGCGCCAGCACCATGAGCGAAGCCCCCACCAGCCCCAGATATGGCCCGCTCAGGCGCGGGCTCACGGCCATCAGCACGCAGGCCGCCCATAGCGTGTCCAGAGCCACCGGCGCCAGGAGTAGGAGGTGATGGTCGAGGGGAGCGCGCCCGACCCGTCCCGGTTGGTGCCGCGCGTGATGGCGTCCCCGACACAGAGGATCCGCGTGCTCATGGGGCCTGGCCCTCGTCGATCCGGAGCGTGATGGTCGCCGCGATCGCCCCCTCACCGTCGTATGCCTGGACGACCTTCGGGTCGGAGAGGAGCCAGACGCGGTTTCCTGGGTTGACCGGGACCACGTCGGTCCCGCCGGCCGAGAAGACGCGGATATATCCGCTCTTATGCTCCCCGTCGTACATCCCGCCCTTTCCGACGTTCAACGATACCGGGTACGTCCCGGGGACCGTGTAGGTGTGCGTCGGGTTCTGGATGGTCGAGGTCTTCCCGTCACCGAACGACCACGTCCACGACTCGGCCCCGTCGGTCTGGTCCGTGAACTGGACCGTGAGGGGCGCGAGCCCCGAGGTCGGGGCGCCCGTGAAGGCCGCGACCGGGGCCGTCCCGGGCTCTCCCGGCACCTCGGGGTCCGTCGGCTCGACGGGATCCCCGGGGTCCGTCGGCTCGACGGGATCCCCGGGATCGGTCGGCGTGGCCGCGACACAGAGCGCGTCGAGCTCCGCCTGGGAGAAGACCGGGGTCGTGGCCCGCGAGAGGGTGACGGCGCCCGGGCTCTTGGGTTGGTACGGCCCGCCGAGGTAGGCCGCCACGCCCGCATTGAGCCCCTCCACGACCCCGTCCACGGTGACGGCGACGTCTCTGCACTCCTTAAATCCGCTCGTGAAGTTCCCCATGCGCCCGTCGGAGAGGCTCATGGCGCTATTCACCCGGCAATACCGCCCGATGCGAAGCGGCGGGCGCCCGGCGCGTTCGGCCGGCACCTTGATCCGGATGCCCTTGACCGTGTACGGCCCGTTACCGGCGAGGTTCACGGCATAATGCCCGTAATTCGCGAACGTGCAATTTTTGATCAGGACTCTCCCCGTGTTGCACGGGCCGCACGCGACACCATACCCAGATCCACAGTCCTTACACCCGACGAGCGCCATCCGGTACGCGACCCCGTCGACGACCTGGGTATAATCGGACTGGGGGAAGAGGTCGTACCCGGCCTTCAGGGCCCCGCGGCTTATGCAGTCATAGAGGACCGCGTTCTGGAGGTAGAAGTTGGACGCCTCGCTCTCCCGCGGGATCATGCGGACGACCGCGCCCGTCCCCGTCCCGATCGTGATCGTGGCCCGCTTCCCCGCCTCCTCAGACACGCACCGGACGAGCCGGACGTTTTTGTTGATCCGCCCCGGTTCCTGGTAAAACCCGACCTTCCACGAATCGTAGGCGTAACAGTCCTCCGCGAGAAGGTCGTCGACCGTGCCGTGCTCGTTCAAGTCGAACCCCACGGCCCAACAGAGATACCCGCGCCCCTGGCGGAACTTGAGGGCCGGGACTGCGAGGGACTCGTTCAGGAGCGCCAGGGCGGTCCTCTTATCCGCGCCCGACCGGATCATGCCGCACCCCGAATGGAGCGCCCGGCAGTCTTTGAGCGTTATACCCGTGCTTGTGCCGCTCCCGAATTGGATGTTAAAGCCGTGGTGAGAGCTGAACTGACTGATGCACGTATCGAATTTGATATTCGAGCACGAGCTCTTCAACCAGAACGCGCCGGTCGCTTCAAATCCCATGTTGCACCAGGAGCCGTTCGGGTAGTCGCTCGCCTTCCCCAGGTAGTTCGAGATCACGACCCGGAACACCGTACAGCTCCGTGCGCTTGGGAGGTTGAGGGTTATGTACCCGAGCATGTAGACGTCCGCGATCTGGACGTTCGAGCCCGCGCTCGCCGTCGTGATCGTGGCCTTCACACTCGACGGCTTGGTCGGGCTCTCGACCCCGCCCGGGGCCCCGCCGATCATGGTCTCGGTCGAGTACTGGTGGCTCGGCAGAGACCGGAAGACGGCCATGGTCCGCGGGTCGTGGTCGACGAGGGTCCGCTTCCGGGCCGGGACGGGGATCGACCCCGCGGGCCCGTGGAAATTCGTGTTGTTGCCGACCGTCAGGGCCCCGGAGAAGGCATAGGTGCCGGCGCGGAACTCGATCTCCGAGGCCGTGTTCGACGAAATGATCGCCTTCTGGGCCGTGGTCCACGACCCCGAGAAGAGGCACCCGGCGGATGCCGCGGCCCGGTCTGCGTCGGACGAGTCGGGCGCCGCGAAAACGTATTTTGTCACCATATCACACCTTGATGAGCATCCCGCCGACGGTCAAACGCGCGGGGATCTCGGCTCCGCCGCCGGCGGTCATGGTGACCGGGAGCTGGAGCACCCGTTGGCCGATGATTCCGAACCCCGTCGCCCCGGCCTTGTAGAAGCCCATCACGGCCCCCTCGAAGTTCGGGAGCCGGAAGAAGAGCGACCCGCCGCTCGGGGTGCCATAGGCGTCCCCGATCGCCGTGTAGAGGTCGCCATACCCGATGTCCCGGGACTCGACGCCGAAGGTCGTCTTACGGACCTCGGCCCCGTTGCAGAGGAGCCACTCGACGTCTCCGCTGTTGACCCGCCGGCCGAAGATGTGCTTTCCAGATGCCGGGTTCGAGTGGTCCGCCCCGAGGTCTTCGAGCATGCCCGGGGCCCCGGCCATTGGGACGAGGTCGCCCGCAAAATTCGCACTCTGGATCGCGCTTTCCCAGAGGGTGTGGGCCACCCCCAACGTACAGGCGTCCCCGTTCGCCGTCGGCGTCGCCAGGTTCGTGATCTTCTGGCCCTGCATGTTGACGGCCGCGGTCGGGTAAAACGACGTCTGGCTCACCCGCCAGGGCTCGATATACCCACACGTCTCGGCGATCATGCGCGTGTCCGTGACGGCCGAGACCGTCTCGGCGTTCGCCGGGAGGAGGAGGGTCGCGAGGCCGATGTCGTAGAGCCCGCCAGAGCGCACAAGGGCCGGGGCCGCGGGGGTCGCGGCCGGCGTCCCCGTGACGACGAGCGCCGTTATGGCACGGTCGCCGAGCGCGTCGAGCCGGAGGACGACCCGGTCGATGCGGGGGTTCGTCGCGTCCGCCGCCGCGATCGGGAGGGTGATCGTCGCGTCGTTCTGGTAATAATACCCCTGGATGAGGGCGCACCCGTCGGCCACGGTGACCGCACGGGTCGCCGGGGTCGTGACGGCCACCTGGCACCCGTTCCCGAAGATATGCGAGACGCCGTTCCGGGCGAAAAGCATCAGGGCCGCCGCGAGGTGGGCCTGGCTGTATCGCCTGATGTCGCCGACACCGTCGGCGAAAAATCCGCTTTGCTCTGTCATGGTTATCCTTTCCTCTCCTGTTGGTCCTGGCGCCGTGCCAGGTCGAGTATGGTCTTCCTCACGTCCGCGGGCTCCGACCCGACCGCGACGGTCACGGTGCGCCCGTCGGCGTCCCAGCGTTGCCCGACGGCGACGATCCGGGCCTCGGTCGACGCCCATCCCGGGTAGTCGGCCCGGACCACGTCGCCCGTGCGGAAGTCCCGGGGGTAATCGTACGCGCCGCCCGTAAGGAGCGTGAACTCCACGCTCGCCTCCTCGGCGACCTCCGCGAGCTTTTGGTCGCCGCGCTCCTTGAGGGTCGTCTCGGACGTCGGCCCGATGTCTCGTGCATCAACGAACATCTCGCGGAGGGCGAGCCCCGACGGCGGGCCCCGGGGATACCGGGCCGTGTCGTAATACCCCCGCACGTCGCGGAGGGCGCCCTCGCCCTGGCCCGCGACCCACGCGAGGTTCCGGGCGTCCCGCGTCCGGCGCGCGAACGCGATCCCGGCGACCGTGCCGTAGTCGGGGGAAAACGCCACCCGGCCGGTCATGTCCCGGCCGCCGAGCACGTCGAACCGGAAGAGGCCGGCGTCCTCGTCGTACCGCATACTCCACCCGAGCCCCGAGTACTGGCAGATCTCCAGGAGGATCTCCGTGATCGGCTGGAACCGGGCGTTATACCGGACCTGGAGCTCCGTGGCCGTGAGCGTCCCGATCGCGAGGTCGGGGACGGCCCGGTAGGCTTCGGCCGGGGCGATCGCGTTCCGATGAACGTAATAGGCCATCGCGCCGGCAGGGGAGCCCGGTTGGCCGCCGTCCCACGTCGATGTCAGGCCCCAGGCGTCCGTCCCCGAGCCCGACGCGGTCCCCGCCAGGGCGTTTCTCGCGCCGAGCATCGACCCGTAGCACCGGCCGGTCACGACGATCGCCTCGACGCCGTCTGTCCCCGTGAGCGAGACCCCGGGGTCGTCGATGAGCCCGACCTTCGTCTCACCGCCCGGCACGACGGCCGCGATGAACGCCCCGGTCGCCAGGGTCTTCGCGCCCGGCACCTTCGCGTCGATGATGAGGGTCCACTCGTCGGGCTCGCGCCAGTGGTCGACCCACTCGAAGAGCTCGTACCCGTCGAGGACCGCGACGGGGTGCCGGGCCGCGTCGAGCACGAAGACCACGGGGGCCCGGAGGCGCGCGAAGACGGTCGAGGCGGCCGGCGAGATCTCCCCCGTCAGGCCGTGCACGACCGCACCCGACGCCCCGCACCGGCCGAGGGCGATCGTTGCCGTGGCCTCCAGGACCGCGCCGACGACCTCGATGGGCTCGACGTATCGCCGGGAGAAGGGCGAGAGGCCGAAGCGGTCGGGCTCGCACGTCGGGGCCGTTGGGGCCGGGACCGCGCGCCGGCCGAAGCGCGAGAGGGCGAAGCGGTCGGGGCCGTCCGTCCACGAGGCCGCGGCCGGCACGACGATCACCCGGGCGATCGCGAAGTCCTGGAGCCGGTAGCCGTCGGCGGTGTTCTCGACCACGGCCGTCAGGGTCGCACCGTCGACCCACCCGAAGACGATATGGTCGTCGGTCCCGGCCGCGGGCGCCAGGTCCACGAGCTCGGCGACGGCGACCCCGTCGTACTGTGAGAGGGAGGACGCGAAGGTCTCGCCCCACGCCCCGGTCGACGCCCAGAGGACCGCCCCGGCGCCGTCCGGGAGGAGGCCCGCGTGGAGGGGGAGGGTGCCGAGCCCGGCCACGGTCTCCCAGGCGGTGCCGGTCCATCGGTCGACGGTGTGGACGATCCCCTCGTCGAACGTCTCGGCGAGGAGGACGTGCGGCACCCCGTCGACGAGCGCCGCGCTCTCGACCCACCGGGAGGCCCCGCCCCCGCCCGTGCGGGTCATGGTCGCCGCCCCGGGCCCGGCCCATGCGAAGTATGACGAGAGCCCGTACAACCCCGTCTGGGTGTCCCCACAATTCGAGGCGGCGACGATGAAGCCCTCCGCCCCGTCCGGCACGACCGCGACGACCTCCCCCCCGGCCTCGTCCGTCAGGGTCGCGGACCATGTGGCCCCGTTGAAGGCCGCGATCGCGCACGCCGCCGCGTCGCCCTCGCCGTACATGCCGCCGAAGGCGCACATGATCCCGCGGATCGAGAGGAGGGCGGCCGTGTAATCGAGCCCGGTCGAGGGGAGCCCGGTCCACGTCGCGCCAGTGTACCGCCAGCACGCGCCCGAGGGGGTCGCGAAGACGAGCGCGCCCCCGTGGACGCACGCGAGCGTGATGTCCGGCGAGGGGATGCCCGGGAGCGGGGTCCACGCCGCCCCGTCGAACCGGAGGGGGCCGCCGAACGGGAGCACGGCGTACACGGCCCCGCCGAACCAGACCACCGCGAGGGGGCAATCGGGGAGGGCCGCATACGGATCGCCCGTTGCCGTGAGCCCGGAGGGGGCCGTCTCGGCGACCGGGACGCCCACGAGGTCCACGAGCTCGCCGTCCGTCATGGGATCACGAGCTCCAGATCGGATCGCCGTTCTCGTCGATGGTGAGCACCTGGCCCGCGCTCGGCGCCGTCCCGGTCCCCGTGCCGCCCTTCGCGACGGCGAGGGTCGCGATCGCCGGCTCGTACGTGCCCGTGTGCGCGTGGTTCGCCGCGGCCCGGCCGGCTATCGCTGTGTCGATGGCGTCGAGATTGTCGTTGACTAACTGTTGCCAGCGCCCGGCGTAGGCGCCGAGCATGGCCTTCTCGAACGCGAAGGTCGCCGTATAGGTCGAATTTGAGTCGACCGGGTCGTGTGCCATGTGTCAGATGCTCCTATACTGGATCCTCGACGAGGTCGACCCGGTAGCCCCACCAGGACGGAGCGAGGGGCGCCTCGGCAATCTCTCCCCGGATCATCACGCCCGGGTACTCCACGCCGTTGATGTTCAGAGTCAGGTGCTGGCCGGTGAGGGCCGCGAGCGCTTCGATCTCGGCGTGGTCGTCGGCCAGGGCGTCGATCGTCCACGCGCGGCGCGAGACGCTCGAGCCCTGGAGCCGGACGCGGCCGTTCTGGAGGTCGGTCGCGTTGCACGTCGGCTCGTGGTCGATCGGCGCGATGTCGGCCTGGCTCAACGACCAGGTCGCGTTCACGCCTTCGCAGCTGCAACGCTCGCTGGACAATCGCTTCCCGCGCACCTTCGACAAGCTCGGCGGACTGGTGGCGGTGACGCTCGCCAATCCGCGGCTGTCGATCCCGCCGGGCGACACGCGCCTGCTGAAGCTGTTCCGAATGGCCTCGCGCCGGGTTCTGTTCCTGCTGGGCCGTGGCCAGATGCTGTATCACCTGATCCACGTCGACGACCTGTCCAATATCATCCTGTTGGCCGCCACCCATCCGGCGGCCATTCATCACTGAGATGAGCAAGGATTGCTGTTCGATGGTGCGATCGTCGTACTCGATGTGCACGACCGGCCCACGGTGGTAGAGAGAGATGGTCTTGAGCGCGGCAGCGAGATAGAGTAGATGCCCGTGTAGATGGTTCATCTTGGCTGCCTCGAAGCCGACGATCGCGTCGAACCCAATGCCAACGCCATTGGCGAAGTAACGCCGGCCGGCGATGTCGCCGCCAGACACGATGCCCACATCGATAGTGCGACGGGTGCCTGTGGCGAGGATCTGGATGGCGCGGTCAAGATCCGCTGGGACGTCGATGCCGAAACCGAAGTCATTGCCACGGCCTATGGGAAGAACGCCCAGCGCAGGCAGTCGGTGATGCCCTTGGACTTGATCGCGAGCCAGCATCAAGCCATTGAGGACTTCGTGGACCGTGCCATCGCCACCGGCTGCCGCAATAGTGTCGAAGGCGCCACTTGTTGCATTGGCCTCGGCGATCTCGGCGGCGTGCCAGGGGTACTGGGTGCAGACAACCTCGGCGTGCAAACCCAGTGCGTCAAGCCCGGCGCGAATCTGGGGCACGGCCCTTGCCGCTGCCCCTCGCCCGGCGACGGGATTCACGATGATCAGGATGCGCGGGTCCGTGGCGGATTCAGTGGACGACGATGTGGATGACATCAGCGTACCACGCTGCCCAACCCCTGCTGGAGCCGCTGCTTCACCTCACGCGCTGACATCGCCATCGTCGCTGCTATTTCGAACTTGTGCTTGCCCCCCGTCGTCTCAAACGTCACCTCAATGGGACGTGTTGGCTCATCGGGTGCCGAGTGACGCTGGTTTACGCGTACACGACTCACGGCAGTGTTTGGGACGAAGAAGCTCCCTGAATAGCGGGCCAGAATGTCCTCGACGGTCATCGTGTTGTAACGTTCCAGCAAGAGGTTGAGCCATCCCATCTGAGCGGCTGCCTGCCCTAGAAAGCCCTTCCCCTCGGCTTTCGCGATGTCACGGGCTTCCATAACCAGCGCCTTCATGTCGTTCTGACTGACATAGGCAAAGACCAGACGACGTGGCGTCAGGATCAGGTTGTAGGTGTCGATCCCGAGGCCCATGAAGCCCTTGTGACGTTGGAGGCCGGGAATGATTGAGGTCACGGGCTCAGTCGTCGTTGCTGCAGTCGGCGGCTGTGGAAAAGGTGGGCGCGGCTGGACTGCCTGAGCCTGCTGCTCTGCCGGCACAGGCTCCGGCGCCGGTGACGGGGCGGGTGGAGCGGCAGTGACGTCAGCAGTACGGACTTGGGTTCCGCATTGGCCACAGAAACGAGCTCCATCGGGAAGTGGGGCGCCACAATGAGTGCAGAATCTGGGAGATGGGTTCATCCAGGGACCTCCTGACCATGGTGATAGGGTGTGGTGTACACAGATCGCTCGACGTAGTCCGGTCAAGCCGGGGAAATCGGTTTCCGACGGAGGAGCTGATAGACGGACGCGAAGCAGAGCCCAATGATCGCCAGGTGCGGCAGGCTGATAGACCAGTGAGCGACGAATGACGTGGGAGGGCTACCGTCCGAGATCCCTGAGCCGTGGAACAATATCCAGAGGATGGCGGGAGGTACCTGTATGAGTGCCATGACGCTCAGGAGAGGGACCAGGACGACACGGAGCACATCCAGACGCAACCGGCGCGCAATGACGGACAGGACCACCAGGCCCAAGCCACCGTAGAAGCTGATCTGACCCCAACTGGCTACCTCGGCTTCAGTGGGGCCGAAGACGTAGTTCGTATAGAGCAGGCCCACTGCTGCTGCTCCCAGGCCAGAAATCGTCGCCAGCGTCGTCTTGCTCAATGACGGTCTCCTAAGCTAGAGATCATCGACCGGCGTGGCGCCATCGAGCCAGTTCAGCTCGCTATCGGCCATGAACTGGACCGGCCATCCGACCCCGCCGTCGTCCCAAGCACGGAACCCCCTGATAGTGTTGTAGAAGGCCTCGACCGCTTCGCCGGTAGGGGCTGCGTAGAGGTTGTCGATGCGCGCCATCAGATCCGGCGGCCTGTCTGTGGTACCAGCCAGCACACGCAGGAACCACTTGTGGAACGGGTAAAGACACTCGTTCTCTGCCAGAATCATGCGACCGCCGAACAGCACCATCTTGCTGATTGCCACGCCCAGCAGATAGCGATTGCCGAGGCGGAGTGCCTCGTGAGTGTACCAGTGCCACGCCTCGAACTGCGCATAGAACCGGCGGAGGCGTTCTGCCTTGCCCTCGATCGGATAGCGCGTGATCGCCCGCAAGGTCGCCTCGACGGTGGGCAGGCGACTGAGCAGGACCTGGGCGCCTTGAAAGGCAAACCGCGCTGGCTCGCTGCCGGCTGCAGCCACCTGTGTAAGGAACGAGGTGCTCAGGTACTTGCCGTCCACGTAGCCACCATCGTACGTGCAGAGTTCGCGTGAGGAAAAGTGCAGGTGTCCGGCCTCGCTGCGACGCGCGTGATCGAGATCCGAGACGACAATCAGAATGTCGATATCGGATGTCTCTGTCTCGCATCCATGGGCGAGTGATCCGCCCAGGAGCAGAGCCTGGACCTCAGGCTCGCGCTCGAAGAACGCGGTTACATTGTAGATGGATGCCGTGTGATGTGGATACACGATCGGGCTCCGTGATATGGGATCGAACTACGCAGCGGAGTATAAGCGGTCGTGGCGCCGCGTCAAGCGCAGTCACGCCAGAAGGTAGGTGCTCATCGTTGCCTGGCGTGTCTTCTCGATCCCGGTTCATAGGGCGGGCGATGCAGCGCGGTAGTCGCGCGCCCTAATCCCGGCAGCCAACAGTGCCTGCACCACGATCCCGCATAACAATAGCGCTGAAAGCGCCAGGTAGGCGTTGTTATAGGCCGTTCCATCCCGGTGGAGGAGTCTGGCGAGGGGGCTTCCGAGTAGCAGGCAGACGCCGACCAGTGTCTCGTTCACCGCGACCCGTTGCACGGCCTTGGACTCATCCACCATAGCGTGATACACCAAGGCACTGAACATACTGCCGGTATAGAGCCCGTATAGCAGGGCTGCCAACGCAAAGAGAAGGGGATGGATCGCTGAGCTGAGGACCAGCAACCCGGCTGTCCCTAGTATGCCGAACGCGAGCCACCAGCCAGGTCTGTGTAGCCACCGGGGTGACCGGGTCAGGGCGAGTGCGCCTATACCTTGCGAGACTGCAGACACAGCCTCTACCAGCCCCCTTGCCTGGGCCGGAAGTCCCATATGGGTTGCCTGGATGGGCCAGTAGATGAGCACAGCGGTCCAGACGGTCCATCCTGCCAGTAGCCCGATCCATGCCGGCACGATCAAGACCGGCGGGTGTCGCGGTTGCCCAACGGTCCCGGCTGGAACGTCAGCAGCCGCTGCAAGCAGGGGTATTGAGATACGCCTGTTGGGTTGTCTGAAGCGAAGCAGCAGAATCCCCATCACTCCGGCAATGATCCCGGCGAGATAGTAGCTCTGAGTCCATGGTAGCGTTGCCTTGAGAAGAGATGAGAAGAACGGGCCAAGCCCGTACCCGA
>ENA-UOUL01005487-UOUL01005487.1-bioreactor-metagenome-genome-assembly--contig:-NODE-5487-length-10952-cov-53.432552_pt1 | contig 10952 bp, 8 predicted proteins | sample MGYA00249838_ERZ747220 | MGnify/ENA primary metagenome ERZ747220 (study PRJEB28778, sample SAMN05720191) | bioreactor metagenome | isolation source: Anaerobic biogas reactor | place: USA:Washington...
TCTCGTTTTGGCAGCGCTATCCCGGCTTGAGAGCGGCCTCTTCTGCGGCGATCGGCTCCCGCAGCCAGTCGAGGGCATCGTTCAGGTGTTCGCTTGAGAAGTATCGGACGTCGATGCCGACAAACCCGACAAAGAGCCCCGGTAGATAGTTCATCCACTCCTCCCATTTCTCACCGCCGACGATCGCTATCCGGTCGACCTTCTCCATCCCCGGCCAGTCCTTGAGGGCCTCCCAGTTTCCGCGGGGTTTCCAGCCGTGAAAGTTCACGATGGAGAAGAGGATCCGGAAGACCGGGTGGGTTCCTCCCGCCTCTTCGAGCGCCGGTATCAGCACCCCGTTGTAGTCTTTGGTCGTCATATCACCGTCGAATCGGAATCCGGCGATCTCTCCTGCACCCGTCTCCATCCGCTCAAGCATGGCGCCCCCCCTTCCGGGGCACGCCAGAAAAAGGTTCCGGTCGCTCCCCCGGTCCGGGGCTGGCGCGAGCGGGAGGAGCCCCGGCGCGGGATATTGCAGGGATGGGGCGCCCGTGGCCGGACCCGGGGGATGTTACTTTTGCCGCTCCCCGGCGTTCATCATCTCCCCGAGCCACCGGGTCTCATCCCAGCTTTCAAGGAAGAGTTTCACCGCGATCGTCAGGGGTATGGCGAGGAAGACCCCGACCGCCCCGAGGACGAGACCCCAGAAGACGACCGAGAAGATGACGACGAACGGCGAGAGGTTGAGCCCCTTTCTCGTGATCTGGGGGAAGACCAGGTTCTCCGCCGCGGCGTCGATGAGGGTGATGGCGACGATGACGGCCAGGGCCCCCGACGGGCCGAACCCGACCAGGGCAAGGAGTGTCGGGGGTATTGCGGCCACGACGAGGCCTATGTAGGGGACGTAACTCAGGATGAAGGCGATGAACCCCCAGAGCGCCGCGAACTCGACCCCGAGGAGGGCAAGGAAGAGCCCGGTCCCGACCCCGGTGACCAGGTTCACCTCGGTCCTGATCACGACGTACTCGATGAGGAACCGGCCCGATTGCGTGAGGTGCCGGTAGGGTGGACTCTCCGGCCCCAGGCGTCGTGCAAGGGCGGCCGCGAACCGGGGCGCCTCGATGAGGAGGAACCCGATCGCTATCGCGACGATGATGGCATCGAAGGCGATGTTCCCGACCTGCCGGGCGATCTCTGCCGCCTGCTGGATCACAAATCCTCTGTCGATGTAGTCCCAGACCTGGATGCCGGTAGTATCGATGCCGTAGCTGGCGATGATGGTTGCCTGCGCCTCGAGCGCTTTCTCATAGCGCGGCAGGGAGAGGAGGAACTCGGTGAAGGCCATGCCGAGGAAGGCGATCGTCCCGACAAGGACCACGGCGAGCCCCGTGACCACCATCCCGGCAGCGAGGGCCCGGGGCACTCCCCGGCGGGTCAGCCATGCCATGATGGGCGCGGTGATCATGGCAAAGAAGACGGCGATGAGGAATGGGCCGAGGATCGGTGTGGCCGCCTGGATCCCCGCGAGGACGATGACGACCGCCGCCCCGACGATCGCGATACGGGCGGGGGGAGAGAGGCTCTCGGGGTTCATATCCACAAGAAAGGTATGGGTGCCCGGGAAAGAAAGAGTTTTCCGGGCGGGGTCTCATGTTCCGGCCTCCGCCGTTTGGATCGCCTCCATGAGCGACTCCCAGATGGTCGGGGTCGCGACGAATATGTTTGCGGGACCGACGGTCTCCGTTACTCCGGTCTCGGCGAGGCCCGCAAGCAACCGGGGATCGACCTCGGCGAGGATGAGCCGGCCGTTGTGGGCGAGAAGGCGCCGGGCATAGCGCTCCAGCATCCGGAAAAACCCTGTCCCGGCCTCGACTCTCCCCCGGAGGGCGAGGATCACGACTGCGCCGTCCGTTCCCTCCGGTGACGGGAGCGACCGCTCGATGGCCCGGAGGGTGGCGAAGTAGACGCTTCCCGCTATCGAGAGGATGGTGAGGCGGCCGTCCGGGAGCCAGCCGGGTGGCGACTCTTCCCGGAACATTCCCCCCTCCACCGGGACGAGGCGGACCACGGAGGCCTCGCGGGTGGATGTGATGAGGTAGATGGCAAGCGAGAGAAAGACGCCGACGTAGATGCTGTACTGGAGCGGCAGGACCTGGGTGGATATGAAGGTGGCGATCATCCCCCAGCGCCCGGGGCGGGAGTACCTGCAGATGCAGACGATCTCGTGGGGCCGGTAGATGAGTTCGGCCCCGATGAGGATCAGGATGCCGGCGAGGGCCGAAAGCGGTATCAGTTCCGCGAGCGGGCCCGCGACGAGGATGACCGCCCCGACGAGGATGCCCGAGATGAGGTTTGCCGCCCGGGTCTCTGCCCCCGCGCTGACGTTTAAGGCCGTCGCCGAGAGCGAGCCGCTTGAGGGTGCACACTGGAAGAAGCTTGCGAGTATGTTCGCCACCCCCTGCCCGGCAAAGTCACGGTTGACGTCGGCGATGGTCCCGTCGGGCTCGGGAGTCTTCTCGGTGATCCCGATGGCCATCACGAGACCGATGATGGCGAGGGCAAGCGCCGGGACGAGGAGACCGGGAGCGAGGGCGAGCTCGGGGAGGACGGGGAACGGGAGGCCGGCGGGGATGGCGCTGATATCGCCGACGAGCGCGACCTCGAGATCCGCTGCCCGTACAAGGAGGGTCGTTATGACGATCGGGAGGAGGAGGGCGGCGGAACTGAGGCGCGGCGCCCGCCGAAAGGTGAGGGCGAGGGCGATGGTGAGGAGGCCGACGGCAAGCGGTTGCACCTGGATATCGCCCGCATGCAGTATGAGGTCGAGGACGGCAAGGATCTGGATCGCGTCCCCTGGGAGTTCGTAGCCGGTGAGGTTCCCGAGCTGCCCGAGGACGATCAGGAGTGCCGCTCCGATGATGAACCCGGTGAGGACGGCGTTCGATATGAACCGGGTCAGGCTGCCGGCCCTGGCGAGACCGAGCCCGAGCTGGAAGAGTCCGACGAGGAGCGTCAGGACAAAGAGGGTGGCCGGGACATCGCTCTCCGGGACCGGGGCGAGGATGGAGAAGAGCGAGACCGCGATGACGTTTGAGAGCATCACCTTGAGGAACGAGGAGCCGGTGAGGAGCGCCCCGAACGCCGTCGAGAACGCGGCGGTGTAGAGGCCGTAGATCGGGTTGATACCGGCGACGAGGGCAAACCCCATCGTCTGCGGGATGCCGACCAGGGCAGTGGTCGTCCCGGCGACGATGTCGGCGGAGAGACTCTTCCTCCAGTGCGGTTCACCCGAGGGCATGCGCCGGGAGAGTGCGGGCCGCCGGGTATATAGTTACTCTTCGGGCTTGCCCGGCAAGGGTGGAGGAACGACGGTGAAGGCACCACGGTTTATCTCTCGCCGCTCCCAATACCTATCATAGAGAGGCTACTATCCATGGAGATCGCGTTCACCAAACTGCAGGGAAACGGCAATGACTTTATCCTGATCGACGAGTACCAGCACGAGATCATTCCCGAAGAGATGAAGGGATCGTTTGCGGCGCTTTACTGCGATCGCAGGTTCGGTATCGGTGCCGACGGCGTCCTCTTTCTCCAGGCGTCCAATCACGCCGATGTCCGGATGCGGCTCGTGCAGCCCGACGAAAGCGAGGCCGCCATGTGCGGGAACGGCATCCGGTGCCTCGCGAAGTACGCTTATGACGCCGGCTACGCCGGAGAGTCCTGCTCGGTCGAGACCGGGGCCGGAGTCGTCCCGGTGGCGATGGGCTATGTGGACGGCGAGTTCACCGCGACGATCACGATGCCGGAGCCTGCGTTCGAGCGAAGCGCCATACCGGCTACCGGGAATGGGGAGTACCGGGAGGATATCCGCGGGTTTGCCGTCCACGCCGTGAACACCGGCGTTCCCCACGCCGTCGTCTTTGCAGAAGAGGTCGATGCCATCGATCTCGCTGCCGTCGGCCCGGTCATCCGGAACCATCCCACCTTTCCCGAAGGCGCAAACGTCAACTTCGTCGAGTGCGCCGGCAACGATATCCTCCGGGTTCGGACATTCGAGCGCGGCGTCGAGGCCGAGACAGAGTGCTGCGGCACCGGCGCCACGGCCTCCGCGGCGGTCGCCCGCCGCCTCGGCTACGTCGGGGAGACGGTGAGGGTCGAGACGAACGGCGGCCCGCTCGTCATCAGCTTCAGCAAAGCCGTCACGATGGAAGGCCCCGCCGAGACGGTCTTCTTCGGCGTTATACCGCTCTGATCCCGTCTTCGGTGATCACGAAATCAAACGAGATCCCTTCCGGCCGGGACCGGTGCTTCCGGAGCATGGCCCGCCGGACGCTATCCCTCTTTTCGAGTCGCACGATGGCCTTGGATATATGCTCAAGCGCCGTCCCCCCGAGGCCGGAGACACGGTCCCGCTCCACGTCCACGTAGATCTGGTTCGTGATCAGGACGGGGATGTCGTATTTCTTTGCAAGCCCGAGGAGTTTTATCACGTGGTGCGAGAGTCTCCGCACCGCCTCCCGCCCGAGGTCGAGCTCCGTCCGGTAGAGGGCGGTCATCGAATCCATCACCAGGAGGTCGACGGGTGCGCCGTCTTTCTTCCTGAGCAATCCTTCCGTATCGGCGATCATCGCCCCCTGCTGGGCGAAATCGATCGGCTCAAAGAGGTAGAGCCGGTCGGCGAACTCCGCGGCATGCCCCCCGGCGACCTGGGCGAACCGCTCCACCGAGAATCCTTCCGTATCGATATAGATGACCGAGTTCCCCGCCCGGAGGCTCGCAACCGCCGCCATCAGGCAGAAGGTGCTCTTGCCGCTCGCGGGTTCGCCGTAGATCTGGGTGATCGTCCGCCGCTCGAGTCCCCCGCCCAGCAGGTCGTCGAGGGGCCGGCTTCCCGTGCTGACCCGGTCCGGCTTCATGACGCGAGCACGCCCCGCTCGATGAAGAGGCGACGTGCCGCCGCCTCGACGGTGCCGGTAACCTCGCGGAGGGGGATGCCCGTGTCCCGGGCACACGCCGCCGCCTGCTCGTGCTCCGCTTTGAACGAGGTGATCTCCCCTCCCGACCACCCGCATTTGACGTCGATAGCGAACTCCCGGCCGCTGATGGTCACCGTGATCTGTTCGACCGTCCGTTCGGCGATCGCCCGGTGGATCATCGGTATGCAGCGTATGCCAAGCGTCCCGAGTTCTGCGGCCATCACCCCCATGAGGCGGCCGGTCGCATCGGGGTGGGTGATGACCCGGATGAGATGGCCGCTCCGCCCCTTCTTCATAACGATGGGAGTGGCGCTTGCGTCCCGTGCTCCTTCTTCCATCAGCCGGTTTATCGTGTAGGCAAGGGTCTCCCCGGTGACGTCGTCGACGTTCGTCTCGAGGATATCGACCCGGTCGCCGCCGGCCTTCTCATCCGTTGCGAAGATCATCGAGCGGAGGACGTTCGGCCGGCCCGGCGGGTTCCTGCTCCCGGCCCCGTAGCCGACCGCCCTGATCGCCGCCGGCCCGATATCGTCGGGCCGGGTCGTCGAGAACTCGGCAAGGAGAGCGGCCCCCGTCGGGGTGCAGAGTTCTCGCTCCTCGCCGCCGGGAACGGTCCGGAGGTCCGATGCGGCAAGGATAGCGACGGTCGCGGGGGCCGGGATAGGGAAGGTGCCGTGGGCCCCGACGGCAAACCCACGGCCGAGGGCGACCGGGAGGACGGCGACACCGTCGGGGGCGAGGGAGTACAGGGCGGTGCAGGCCCCCACAACATCGGCTATGGCGTCGTCCGCACCCACCTCGTGGAAGTGTGCCCCGTGTCCGTGGATGCTCTCTTCAGCCCGGTGTATCCGGAGAAAGACCCGCCGGGCCATCTCCCGTGCAGGGGCGGGGGTGTCGCTCTCGGCCACCCGGTCGAGCACCTCCTCAAGCGTACGGTGGTCGACCGGTGCATGCGCTCTCACCCGGACTGCGCGGATCCCGGAACGGTCTACCCGCTCTATTGTCGGTTCGCCGACGACAGAGCGCATGGCTGCCCGGACAACTCCCTCGTCCGCCCCCAGATCGAGAAGCGAGCCGATGATCATGTCGCCTGCGGCCCCGTTGAACGGATCGAAGAGAAGTACGTTCATGCGCCTCCAGTACTTATAAATCCCCCGAATATAAGAATTAGAGGTAATGCCCGAGATATACTTGAAAGTAGATAGCGCGTACCCGGAGGATCAGGGGGCAGGCAAGGCACGGCTTGACCCTGACACCATGCTGCAGCTTCGGCTCAGCCCCGGAGACCTCGTCGCTATCGAGGGTAAGCGCCGCACCGTGGCCAAGGTCTGGCGTGCCATGGTGAACGACTGGCACCAGGGAAAGGTCCGAATCGATAATTTTACCCGGCTCAACACCGGCGCCAGTATCGGGGATCGTATAAAGATAAAGACGCTGGATGAGGAGGTCGAGGCGAAACGAGTGGTGCTCGCGCCTCCCGAGGATCTCCCGAAACAACTTCCCATCAACTACAGCAGTGTCGTCAATAAGCTGATCGACTTTCCCGTCGTGAAGAACGACTCCGTGCCGATCCAGGCGGGGCTCCCGTTCATGCAGCCCCAGCTCGTCGCGTTCAAGGCCGTGGTGGTCGAGCCGGAGAACGCCGTGATCATCACCAAGAACACGAAGATCGAGTTCTCCGAGAAACCCGCCGCCGGGTTTGAGGGCGTCAAGAGGATCAGCTACGAGGACATCGGCGGCCTGAAGGGCGAGCTGCAGCGTGTCCGCGAGACGATCGAGCTTCCCATGCGCCACCCGGAGATATTCCACAAGCTCGGCATCGAGCCCCCGAAGGGCGTCCTCCTTTACGGTCCGCCGGGAACGGGTAAGACCCTGATAGCAAAGGCGGTCGCAAGCGAGAGCGGCGCCCATTTCATCTCCATCGCGGGGCCCGAGGTGATATCGAAGTACTACGGCGAGAGCGAGCAGCGCCTCCGCGAGGTCTTCGAGGATGCCCGGCAGCATGCGCCGGCCATCATATTCATCGACGAGCTCGACTCGATCGCTCCCCGGCGGGAAGAGGTGACCGGGGAGGTCGAGCGGCGTGTGGTTGCCCAGCTCCTGACGATGATGGACGGGCTTGAGGAGCGGGGGCAGGTCGTGGTGATCGGGGCCACGAACCGGCTCGACGCCATCGACCCGGCTCTCCGCCGCCCCGGCCGGTTCGACCGGGAGATCGAGATAGGTGTCCCGCCGGAGGGCGACCGAGCCCAGGTGCTCCACATCCACACCCGGGGCATGCCGCTCGGAGAAGGCGTGGACATCGCCGCCATCGCCCAGCAGACTCACGGGTTTGTGGGGGCGGACCTTGCCGCTCTTGCCCGTGAAGCGGCTATCAAGGCGCTCCGGCGCTACCTCCCCGAGATAGACCTCGAGGCCGAGGAGATTCCGGCAGAGACCCTCGAGAAGATGGAGGTGCAGGGCAAGGACTTCCGCGACGCCCTCCGCGACGTGGGCCCGAGCGCCATGCGGGAGATCCTCCTCGAGGTGCCGCACACCACCTGGGGAGATGTCGGCGGGCTTGAGGAGGCCAAGCAGGACATCCGCGAGGCGGTCGAGTACCCGCTCACCCGGCGGGAGCAGTTCGAGGATCTCGGCATCGAGCCTCCGAAGGGTGTCCTCCTCTACGGGCCGCCCGGGACCGGTAAGACCCTGATAGCAAAGGCGGTCGCGAGCGAGAGCGGGGCGAACTTCGTGCCCGTCAAGGGCCCTCAGCTCCTCTCGAAGTGGGTCGGCGAGAGCGAGCGGGCCGTCCGCGAGGTCTTCAAGAAGGCCCGGCAGGTGGCGCCGTCCATCATATTCTTCGATGAGCTCGATGCCCTTGCCCCCGCCCGCGGCGGCGGCAGCGAGTCGCACGTCATCGAGAGCGTGCTAAACCAGATCCTCACCGAGATCGACGGCCTTGAGGAACTCCGCGGCGTCGTGGTGATGGGTGCGACCAACCGACCGGATATGGTCGACCCGGCGCTCCTCCGGCCCGGGCGGTTTGACCGGCTCGTCTACATAGGCGAGCCCGGGCGGGACGACCGTGAGAAGATCCTCAGGATCCATACCCGCTACATGCCGATCGAGGGTTCTACGATCGAGGATGTCGTGGATATGACCGAGGGGCTCTCGGAGAATGCGGTCGAGGATCTGATGCTCGCGGTCGACGCCGGCCGCCATACGAGTATCGAAGACCTCCGGAGCCGCCGCGCAATGATCGAGGCAGATGGTGATGAGGGGCTCCGGCGCTCTCTCCGGCGGAGGAAGATCGTCGACCTCCTCTCCCAGCAGAAGATCGCCCTCGACGATCCCGCACGGACCCGGCTCATCAGAAAGATAGCGACCGAGACCGAAGGATTCGTCGGCTCGGACCTCGAAGCGCTCGGCCGGGAGGCGGCCATGCTCGCGATGCGGGAGGGTGCATCCCACGTGAACGCGACGCACTTTGACCGGGCGCAGGAGAAGGTGCACGCGACGATGAACGAACGGCTGCGGCAGTACTACGGGAGGGTGCAGCAGCACTTCAAGGGCGGGCTCCCAAAAGACATCCAGCCTCCGGAATACCAGTAGGGGGATATCCGGGAGAAACCCCCGGAGAACTCTTTTTGTGCGGGATATATCCCCTCATTGTCGTCCCGGCAACTTTCTGTCGCTCCCGAGAACCCCTCTCCCCTGCCCGATCGGGAGCGGGGTCGCCCCCACGATTATGGCAGATCAATCGATGCAGAGACTATCCAGGATACCACTCTGTTTCAGCCTCTCTTCGGGGTCGTCAAAGACAACCTCCGCGCAGCTGAAATGTTCGGGATCGAAATCGAAGTCGCAGTACTCGTCATCCTCATCGCGTGCATCCGGATTTCTGAGTTTCTCCAGGTACTCCTCGTATCCCCACACACCCCCGATGTCTTCGGGAGGGCATGCCCGCTTTCCCTTGATGCACCGGGGATACCTGATGCCGGGTTCTTTCGGGAGGATCTTCTCAAGGATGACCATGTGCCTCCAGTCGTCGCCGAAATCGTAGGTATACACCGCCCGGGGATTATTTATGGCGAAGAAGTCGGCCATGGCGGTCTCCCAGCTGAGCAGTATCCCGGGAGCGAATTCGCTTGGGAACCCGATCTCCACCTCGGCATGGCTTTTTGGATCCTTCATCTGGAACTCGTGCAGGTGGCTATCGGTCCATCCCATCGCGTCCTGGATTGCAACATGAAAGTCCCAGATACTGTAGGTCTCCGGCACCTGAATCCTCCTCCAGATGGGAGGGCGGATCTCCTGAAGGGTGATCTTGAACTGGTACACGTTCTCGAATGTTTTCTTCTTCTTTGGCATCTCTCTCACGCTCCTCTGCAATTCCGCAGGCGCACCGGACGCACTCCATCCCCGGTCGTGCAGAGATCTGTTTCTCCGAAGTGATCCTTCTCCCTACCGCCAAAAAAAGGTTCCTGCCGGGATCTTCTCTCCTATCCACCGGGCGAGAGGGAGCACCTGCAGGCCCGGGGGCGGGTCGGAGTCCAACCCCGCAAATTCCGTAAAAATTCCCCCGCTACACCTCATCCCCGGGAGTTCCGGCGCATATGACCCGCACCGCCCGGGCGAAACTCCTCTCCTCAGGCCATCGCAACAACTATTGCCTCCAGGATTTCACATCTCATGAGATGTCTTCGTGTTTCAGTGACCCGCATATCCTGGAGTTCTTCGCAATAGGATTCGACCTGATGGGGGGGCATCTCCCTCCATCTGCGGTTGCCCCAATCATCACGGATGCCGAGGATGTGCTGGAAAAATATCCCGACAACCGGGGTGCCGCTCTTGCGCTTGATGCCCTGAACGATCTCATAGGGGAGCGGGACGAGGCGCTCATCGCCCTTGAGAGTCTGGCCATGCTCTCTGAGAGCTCGATCAACATGCTCCGCAGGGCGCGGCAGCTGATGCTCTCGGGGAAGACGGAGGAGGCCGAAGGCCTGCTTTTAGAGATCACCCGGATGAGAACAGCGGGATCGGTACCAAGAGAACTCCACATCATGCTCGCGTTCGCCCGCCTGGGCGATAGGGAAGCGTTCGCCCGCATATGGCACGACCTGATCGAGCGGGACGGCCTCTTAGAACCCGTCCCTGCTGAAGAATTCATCAAATATCCCGGTGACTACACGCTGCTTGGAGAGTTCCCGTTCAGGGAACAGATCGAGTCTCTTGAATACCTCTTTTCGTACGGGGTTCAGGAGAACAGAGAAGCCGAAGTATTTGCTTTTATCCGTAGTCTCCCGGATTACCTGGAGAGCCTCTCCATCCGGGTAGACCTGGAGGAGCGGGAATACGGTATCTCCGGGTGCTTCGCGGCGTTGCCGGTGATCAAAGCAATTGCTGAGGGGAGCCTCGATGTTGTCGAGAAGATACTCTTGACGTACGATCCGATATCCGATGAACGGCTCCTTGAAGAGACCGGAGAGAACATCGAACGTATTCGAAAGTCGGGCGTGGAGGCCGGCGTGTTGAACGAACTGTTGCGCTGGTCCGTTGATCCCGTGCAACCGGCCGGGAAGTTACTCGATACATTGCGGAGGCATACCGGAGGGGACGATGAGCCGATCCTCGCTATGTTCGATATGGCGAACATGGGGGCATCCGGGGTTGCTGTCGGGGAGCTGGCCTCATTACTCCTGGAGGCTCATCCAGACAACCGCTGCCTTATAGAGAGTGTATACGGTTCGCTGAAGTCGGAGGAGCGATATGATGAGGCGCTGGCGTTTGCCGACCGCCACGAATTCCTGAAACAGGATGACGCTCAGTTCGAGAGCTTGAAGCTGGAAGCACTTCGCTCGTCGGATGAGGAGGCAGCCTTTCAGTTCCTCCTCGGAGAGATGAAGGAGAGGCGCATGCTGGAGCGGTATGCCGATCTGTTCGAGCTGGCGCTCGCGCTTGACCGGATGGATGAGGTCGCCTCGCTCAGATGGATCTTTGCGGAAGAGAAGGGGG
>ENA-UOUL01005488-UOUL01005488.1-bioreactor-metagenome-genome-assembly--contig:-NODE-5488-length-10951-cov-5.106952_pt1 | contig 10951 bp, 2 predicted proteins | sample MGYA00249838_ERZ747220 | MGnify/ENA primary metagenome ERZ747220 (study PRJEB28778, sample SAMN05720191) | bioreactor metagenome | isolation source: Anaerobic biogas reactor | place: USA:Washington...
GGGCGAGGCCATCAGCTCACGGCCGCTGCGGTTGCTGACGACGTTGTAGTATCCAGCGTCGCTCCAGAAGACGAATCCGGCCAGTTCGGGGTAGCGGCTTTCGAGTCTCTCCAGCACGGCCATGCAATCGACGGGCGCATCGGAGCGGCCGCGGATGCCCAGCTCGGCCCACCAGATCACCTTGCCCGCGTCTTTCTTCTTCTGCACCGCCCAGTCGTACTCCGAGAAGGGCAGGCCGGTCCCGTAGGCGGACTTGCCGAGGATGTCCACGTACGCATCGCCCGGATAATCCCGCTGCATCGCGCCGTGGTTTTGCGTGGTGTGATACGCCCACAGGATATGGTCGAGGCCTTTCCGTTGCGTGAAGACCTCGTGGACGAGGCGGTACAGCCGGACGATCCGCTCGGTGCCGCCTTTGGCATGCCACTTGTTCCGGTCGTCGCTTTCCACGAAGGGCGTATAGATCACGGGCACGCCACGATCCTTGAGCCATTGCAGGTTGGCGGCCATCCGATCCATCTGGCGATAGAAGTTCGCCTTTGTCGGATTGTCGTCGGGCTCGAAGATCCGATCGATCTCGACCGGATCGTTCCACGACCCGCCGGAGGGGTTGGCGTAGAACGAGTAGACTCCGACGATCAGGCCGCGATCCCACATCTTCTTGACCCCGCGATTCCATTCATCGTCGTCAAACGGATCGTCGTGGAAATCGTACGTCACGCACCCGTATCGCGGCCAGTGGCCCGTGTGGTCGTACACCTTCCGCAGCCAGTTGCTGGCGTGGTCCATATCGGGGTTCTCGTTGTGCACCCAGGTCGCCATCTGCCCGAACAGATACGACCCGTTGCCCAGTCCCTGCAGATACGCAAGGACCTCCTTGGCGGCCGACGCCGCATCCTGGCTCCAGGCCGGCGTCGCCACCGCCGCCACAACCATCACCACAACCCATCGCCGTAGCGTCATGTCATCCCCCTTTCTGCCGTCTGTCCGTGCAATCCGGCGAACGACACCATTGAACGCCAATCGCGCCCGACCGTCAACCTCTTTGTCGGCGCGGCGAAGGCGTCGCTCGAGAGGCGTCGTGCGGGAAGAGTGTGAAGCGTGAAGTGTGAAGTGTGAAGTGGGGAGACCTTGGCCTGCGGCCCGCAGCCTCCGGGCGGAAGACGTGTCTCGTCGTTGAATCGAGAACGGACGACTGACAACCGGCAGCCGGCAACCGGGAAGCTAAAACTCGTAGCGCATGCCGCCGGCGAGGGCGTGGGCTGTGTAGTGGCGGCGAAGCTCGCCGGTGTATGTCAGCGAGAGGCTCAGGTTGTTCTTGCGAATGACGGTCAGGCCCGCGCCGAGGACCAGGCCGTCGCGGTCGATGTCGCGACCGTCGGTGACGAAGGTCGTCGTCGGCGCGCCCTCGAAGGCGGCGGTGATCCGGCGGTCGTCGAGGTCGAAATCGTGGTCCCACGCCACGGTGACCTCGGGGATGCACAGCCAGTGGTCTTTCTCGAAGGGGCAGGCGAAGCGCAGCCCGAGATTCGAGACGAGGCTGTCGGTCTTGCGCTCCTTGACGCGGAGGTTCACGCCTTCGGCCCCCGACTCGGCGTATCCGTCCTCATCGAGAAACGTGTATCGCAGGGCGGCGAAGGGCTGGAGCGTCCATGGTTTGAGGCTGAGGTTCCAGCCTGTTTCGGCGTGGACGGAATAGACGTCGCCATCGTGGCTGCTGTGCGCGGCGCCGCTGACGGTCCCGACCTCGATCCTGCGGGTGTTCTCGTAGCGCTGTCTTCCATAGGAAACGGTGGCGTCCACGTACATGCAATCGGTGAAGTAGCTGCCGTACAGAGAGCCGAAGTAGCTGTCGATGTCGCCTTTGGCCATGCGGTCATCCATATCGATGTCGGCGTTCGACTGGCCGTAGCTGACGCCGACGAGCAGGTCGTCGGCCATGAGCCGGTCGGCGCCGAGGGCCGCTCCCGCCAGGCGGTAGTCGTAGCCGGCCAAGCCGCCCTGCGCATCCTGTCGGGCCCAATGGCCGAATCCATCCATCCATATGGCGTGTCGTTCCGTCTGGCTGTAGGCCAGGCGGTCGTCGGTGCTCTCGATGTGCGAACGCGTGCTGTGCATTCGCTTGAAGAGGGTCTGGTTGTACTGGGTCGTCGTGTTGAACGTGGTGGCGGTGGCGGATTCGTGTACGGCCGGGCTCAGGCTGGCGAAGGCCGTGCGGAACTTGCCGCCCGACAGCGTCTGGAACGTGCCGAGCGTGTTCGCCAGATCGCCGGACGCCTGGGGCGCGATCCTGTCCAGATAGTCGCCCGTGCTCGCTTCCACCTCGTTCGACGCGGCCGAGGCATAGCTGTGCGGCGTGACGGAGATCTGCACGCGATCCGCCGTCTGCTCGGCGGCGAATTCCAGCAGTGGCAGAGATTCCGGCAACAACACATCCGTGAACGATCCGCTCAGCGTATCGGCGACAACGACGTCATAGGTGGCCGGCTGGTAGAGTCCCTGCTCGCGTTCGACGGCCAAAGTCCCGTTCAGAACGCCCGTTCCGCCGATCTTCAACTGACCGGCGCTTCCATCCGTCCGGGCGACGGTCGCCAGCAGGCCGGCCTCGGCGAACTGGTAATCGCCGTCGATCTCGAGCGTGCCTTCCCCGAGGTCCAGCCGCGTCGCAGGGCTCAGTCCCGAGACGATGTACGTTCCAGGTCCCTGCTTCATCACACGGTCGAATCCTGCCAACTGGTGGTCGAACCAGCCGGCGCCGTCCAGAAGAAGTGTGTTGGAGCCCTCGCCAGCCCCGATCAGACCCTCAACGATCGGACTGCCCATCAATACGAGTGTGTCATCGCCCCAGCCGAGAAGCACATCCCCGACGACGCTCGATCCATCCGCGAGCACCACCGCATCATCGCCCGCGCCGGCATCGATGCCGATTCCGTGGGCGGTAGGCACAAGAGCACCCAAACCGAACACGCCCGTGTACACAGACGTGGTTATCTCACCCTCATTGACGATCACGTCATCCCCGCTGCCGCCGAGGATGCCGACGACATGAGCTCCCAGCGTGGGTGTGCCGTTGGTGTAGCAGGCCGCTGCCAGCGCATCGATCGATCCGGCATTGCGGATGAAGCTGCCACCGTCACCTACCGTAATACCCGTGGCGGATGCCGTGGCATTCGTCGTGGCGGTCACCCTGGCGTGGCCTCCACCATAGTAGACCTGAGCCAGCGCCCTGGCAGTGACGCTGAGGACGCCTTCGTTCTCAATCGCGTTCGCGCCCGCGCCGCCGTCGATGCCGATGGCTTCGGCGTGGCTCGTGGCCCTGGATGTCTCGTATTCATCGGCAAGGTTATTGTCACGGGTATCAGCATAGGCATAGGATTTTGCGTTGGCGGAGGAGGTGACGGTAAGGAGTCCCATGTTTCTGATCTCATCGTCGCCGGATCCCAGGCGGATACCTTGTCCCGTTGCCTCCGCATTGCTCTCTGCCTTGGAATAGCAGGTGCTCCAGCTTGAGTAGGAGTCACTCCAGGCGTAGACATCCAGGGTCTGGGCCTGCACATCCATGGTGCCATAATTGTAGACGTGGTTTTCTCCTCCGGCGGCGAGGACTCCCGTGGCTGTGGCGGCGCCCGTTGCGTATGAATTCGCCTCGGGATTGTAGTAATAGGAGCGTGCGTAGGTATGGGCGCCACCTTCCGTGGTAAGATCGGCCCGGGCGCGGCCCAGCACCGTCAGCGTGCCATTGTTCGTGATCTCCTTGGCTCCGTCGCCGACCCGGATTCCCACCGCATCGACCGTGGACGTTCCGCTGCAATTCGCTGTGGAATCCCTGGTCGTGATATTCGTGTTCACCCAGGCGATCTGCTGCGAGTTCCCCTCGGCATCCTCGCCGGCCAGGGCACGCACTGTGGCGGTGCCGTCATTGGTGATGAACTGGCGTTGCGTCAGGCCGGTATCGGTGAAGGTGGCAAAGCCGCTGGCCGTGGCGTTCACGAAGGCCGTGGCGGTGGCCGATTCCGATTCCGTCGGGGCGTTGGCCCAGCTTGTGGCTCGCGCCGTCACGTCGAGAACGCCCGGGAGCGAGTTGGTGATCGTGCCATCTGCTTCCATGCCAACCGCCACTGCATCGGAAACGCCATAGGCGTCTGCGGTTGCCTGGTAGTCCCTCGACCAGGCATCCACCTTGGGGGCGGCGTAGCTCACCGCCTCAATCATCATCTGTCCGTTGTTCGTAACGCCGTTGGAACCTCCACCTGCGGTGATGCCGGTGGCCTCTCCGAGGACCACCGACCGTGCCGTTGAGAAAGGATACCTCGTCCAGGTGTTCGTGTAAGCATACACGGAGCCGTCGACATAGGAGGAAACCGTGATGGAGCCATCGTTGATGACGAGGTCATTGCCGTCCGATAGCGCAATGCCGAATCCTTTCGCGCTGAGGGGCGTCCATTGTCCCGTGCGCGGGTTATAGTACCCGGCGTCAATGTTTGCATCCTCATCGCATTTGGCCTCTCCGATGTTTCCAAGCGTGTCGTAGGTTCCCGCCAGAGCGCTGACGGAAATGGTCCCCGTCTCATGATTGGTCACGATGTTGTTGAAACTTGCCGACGTAATCCCCAGGGCCGTGGACTCGGCCAATCCATAGCCTTCGGTATGCGTTCTCATAAGATCGGAGTCGGAGAAGGCGTAGGGTCGTGCACCGGCGTTCGCTACGGCGTGGATCGTGCCGAAATTGCTGAGCACTTTGGTGCCCTGTGATCCGCCGTCAATACCGGCCGCGTGTGCCGTTGCCTCTGCCTCGCTCTCGGCATGAGGTTCGGCAAACACATCGACCTCGGCGTCGGTTGCCGCGTCGGATATGGTCAACGCATCTGCCGTGATGGTCCCGTAGTTTTCGACAACATCATCTCCATAGCCGCCATATATGCCGGTTGCCGTGGCCTCACTGATCGACGTCGCCTGCGCCAGCGAATCCAGTAGCCCGATGGGAACGAATGTCTCGCAGTCAACATCCGCGTACGAACGGGCTTTCACGGTTATGTCCCCTGAGTTTGTGAGAAGATCGTCCCCGGCACCGCCGTCCATCCCGAAGGAGGCGATCCGCGCCGAGGACCCGGCATAGGCGAAGCTCGCCCCCGCAATCTGACCGCCAAAGCCGAACGACCTTCCTATGACCATAGAGCGTGAGCTGGTGCAGGCGTCCGTTGCGTCCTCGTCTCCGATGAAGATCGTGCCGTAGTTCGAGACGGTGTCGTCCCCGTCGCCCGCCTGGATGCCGGTGACGTCGGCACCGGCCCCCAACGATGACATCATCAGCGAGAACAGATCGAACGAGACCGCCTCGGTCATCGCCGTCGCAAGGTAGTCGTCGCCCGCCCGGATCGCGCCGGCGCGGATCGTCCCGAGATTGGTAACGACGTCATCGCCGCCGCCCGCCCGGATGCCGTCCATCTGGGCCGACGCCAGGGCGCTGGTCAGACCCATGGACATCAGGCCGAGCGAAGCGCCTCCGGCTGCGCCGAGGGCGTTTGCCGTGGCGTCGATCGAGCCGTGGTTGTCGATCGTGTCGTCGTCAGCGCCGGCGAGAATGCCGTGGGACCAGGCGTCGGCCGTCACGCCCGAACCGACGAATTGAGCGCTGAGAACACCCACTTCGGTGTCCACGGACGTCGTGCTGAGATCGGCGTACGTGCCGATCTGCCCGTCCGCATCGTTGGTGATGGTATTGGCGCCGTCGCCGCCGTCGATACCGACCGCCGTGGCCGTTGCGTTGACCCCGACGCTGCCGAGCTGAGCCCCGGCCAGATTGAAGGAGAAGTTGCTCGCCAGGATCTCGGAGTTGGCGACCGACGAGATCGTCCCATCGTTGCCGATCGTGTCCGCCAGCGCTGTGCCGGCCATGCCGGTCGCACGGGCGTCGGCCCGGGAACCGACTTTGGCGAATTCGACGCCGCCGCCCTGAACGACATAGTCGTCCGCATACGCATTGGCGGTCGCGGTCGTCGTAATGCTCGCCCCCGACGTATTGGTCAGAGTCTCGCCTGCCGTCCCGTCGCCGCTGCTGATGCCGACGGCTGTCGCTGTCGAAGTCGATGCGATGTCGCCGCGAGCGTATCCCAGCAGATTCGCCGTGCCGCTGGTGTCGTCGGCAGTGGACGTCGCCGTCGTCACCACCGAGCCGCTGTTGGTCACCGCGTCCGTGCCTGCGCCGCCGTCGATGCCCGTCGCGTTCGCCCTGGCCTGGGACGAGACGTCCGCGACGGCCGCGCCCGCTTCGGCGAAATTGACCGTTACCGTCTTCGTCGTCGTCGTTGCCGTCGAGGAGGTCGCCACGACGCCGGCGTTCTCGACTGTGTCGTCTCCATCTCCGGCGTCGATTCCCGTCGCGTCCGCGGCCGAATTGGTTTGGGTCTCAGAGAACGCCACGCCGGCGCTGAACCCTTTCGGGGCCAGGGCGGCCGTGACCGAAACGGCATTCGATGAGACGGTGGCCGTCGAGGAGGTCACGATCTGTGAGGCGTTCGTCACGACATCGTTGGAGTCGCCCGCCTCGACACCCACGGCCCCGCTCGTCGCCTTGGTGTTCGCCTCGGCGAAGGATGCCCCCATCGCCACGCCGATCCAGCCGCCGCTGACCGCCACCGAGACGCTGTCACTCGAACTGGTGGCCGTGGCGGTCGCGTGGATGCCGGCGCTGGACGGCCCTCGGTTCTCGATCGTGTCTTCACCGATCCCGCTGCGAACGCCGGTGGCGTAGGCCTCTGAGGCGACATCCGCCTCGGTGACCGCTACGGACACCGAGACGCCTTGCAGCGATGCGGCGATGGAGACGCCGACGGCATCGCCGTGCGCTGTGGAGCCGGCTGTCGATTGGATCAGTCCTTCGTTGCTGATGACGTCGTTCTGGGTGGCCACGCTGGCGCTTTCGTTGCCGCCGGCGTCTTCGGCGTCGATCCCAACGCTGTGCGATGTGGCCCGGCTGACGGCGTCCGCCACCGTGACGCCGACGGCGACACCGATCTTATCGCCCGCCAGGGTCGCGCTGACGCTGGTGGAGTTGTCCGACGCCGAGGCCGTCGAGGTCACCGCGTCCGTGTTCGTAATCGTGTCGCCGCCGGCGCCTCCGACGATCCCCTTGCTGGTGGCCACCGCCGTCGACGAGGCATCCGTAACCGAAACGCCCGCCGAGAGGCCTTCCACGCTGCCCTTGATGGTCGCCGCGATTCCCAGAGAGTCGGCATCGGCCGTAGCGCTGGCAGTCACAGCGGAACTGTTCGTGATGACGTCGTCGCCGTCGCCGCCGTCGATGCCGCCAGAGGCGGCGATGGCCCGTGTGGACGCATCGGCCACAGCGGCTCCCGGCAGCGGCAGGAAGCTGGTCTTGCTCAGAGCGATGTCGACGCTCAGAGTCAGGTTGCTCGCCTCGGATTCAGCGCGCGACGTGAGGAACGTATCGTTCGTCACGGCGTCGTCGCCGTCGCCGGCGAGAATTCCCGCCGCGTAGGAGGTCGCCACGGTGCTGGCGTCGCCATAGGCAGAGGCCGAATCGTCGTCGCCTGTCGCCGTCACCACATGGGGCAGGGCGAGACTGCCCGCCACAAGGGCGCCGGCCGCCTGTTCCCCACCGCCGCCGAGAGGCGGGGAGATCGAGAAGGTGTAGATCTGCGAATCCGCTTCGGCGCGGGCGTATGCCTCGATCTCGCCGCTCCCCCCGGAGCCGGCGTTGACGATCGTATCGTCGCCGACGTCCCCCGCGATGCCGACGGCCACCGAATCGGCGACCGTCTGGAAGGTTCCCACGTCCAGACCGAACAGATCGAAGGCCGGCTTGAGCATGAACCCTTTCATCTTGATCTCGACCGATGTCATATCGGCCGAAGAAACGGCCTCGGAGTAGATCGTATGGTAGTTGGTGATCCGGCTGTCGTTTGCCCCGGCCACGATCCCGGCAGACGAGGCGCCGGCGCTCGTCGAGTCGTCCACCCGAGCCGCCCCGATCAGTTCGACCATCCCCTGTTCGGTGGCCGATGTGGCCGATGCGACGGCCGACAGCGAAGCATGATTCGTGATGATCTCGGTAGCGTCCGGCGTTGCGGCCGAGGTCCCCGTCAGCCCATCACCAAGGATGCCCACCGCCACGGACGTCGCCGAGGTCGTGGCGTCGCCGAACGCCAGCGTCTCCAGCGGCACTTCGACGGCGCTGATCCGGGCCTCCTTGACGAGGGTCTGCGAGGTGGCTCTGGCGTCCAGCACGCCGGTGCTTTCGATGTGGTCCGGACCGGCGCCGCCCTCGATCCCGATGGCCTGCGAGGTCGAGGCCGTCGGGAAGTCCGTCGCACCGATATCGATCTGCAGGATCACTTCCATGATCTCGGCGTGCGACAGGGCGGTCGGGAAGATCGACGACAGGGTCAGCAGCAGGTCGGCCCCGTCGCCGCCCGCCAGGCCCGTGCTCGAAGACGCCGCCGTGGTGCCCCCCAGCCGGAACGGCACGTAGGGCGCATCCATCGTCGAGGACGCATTTGTGGTGATGTTCGCGGCAGCGGCGACCGAGTCGTTGCCGGCGAGGCCGTCGATGCCCACCCCATGCATGGAGCGCGGCGACCGGCGGCCGAGCCGCGGATGACACCGGGGTGGCAGCCGTAGCATGCTTGGCATCGCCACGGTGAGGGGCGGACAGCGTCCCGGCCGTCCCTCGCGCATTCCATCCGAAGCGTGCGGGGACCGCGTGCCGCAGGTGATCGGCAAGCTCGCGCACAGCGACCGTTGCCGACGGCGACCGGACGGGCCCCCGCACTCACCGGCGCACGCTTACTGCGGTTACCGCCTGCGCCTGCGCGCCGCCCTCACCCCGGCGGTGCAGGTCGAGATCGACTTCTGGGCGATGGAATCGCGGGCGGTCGGCGGGCGTTTCGTCTGCCAGAACACCGGCGATCAGCCGCAGACCCTCGGCCTGGGCCTTGCGGCGCAGATGGCGCGCGAGGGCCAGACGCTCCAGATGTTTTTCCTGACGCTCGAAAACAACCAGGTCGCGCTTCAGATGGGCCGCCTGCGCAATCTCCAGCCGATTCTGCTGGTCGAAGACGCGATCGGCACCGGGGCCAGCGCCCGCCTGACCCGTAATCTCAGCCTGGAGCCGGGCCAGTCGGTCGCCGTGCGCTGGGTGCTCGCCAGCACCGAGGATCGTGACTCCAGCCTGCTGCTGGCTCACCAGTGGCTCGCGCAGCCGTCCTGGGATCGTGATCTGGAAGTGATCGCGGCGCGTGCCGAGACTGAGCCGCAGATCGAAACCGGGCGCGCCGAATGGGATGCCGCCCTGGCCTGGAGCCAGCAGATGGTGCTGCGCGCCTTTCTCGCCGCCACCGGCAGCCTGCCGCACCCGTCGTTCGTCTCGTCGCGCAAAACGAACCAGGGCTACGCCGTTTCCGGGGTGCATCCCGGCGGCTTCAACGCGCCCTGGGGCGGACAGTCCATCCCCGAAGCGCTGCTGATCGCCCCGACCGTCGCCCTGGCCGCACCCGATCTGGCCGAAGGTATCGTGCGCAATTTCATCGCCGTGCAGCGCGACGATGGCTGGATCGACGCGCGCCCCGGCCTCGACGGTCAGCGCGCCAACGTCCTCGCCCCGCCGCTGCTGGCGACCCTGGCCTACACCGTCTATGAATACACGCAGCGCGACGGCTTTCTGCGCGACACCTTCGACGGCCTGCTGGCCTTCTTCCGCCGCTGGCTCCAGCCCGATCTCGATCAGGATGGCGACGGCCTGCCGGAATGGTCGCGGCCTGAGCAGGGCGCGTTCGGCGACAGCCCGACTCTGGCCCGCAGCCGCCGCTGGGCGCAGGGCGCCAACATCAACACCATCGAAGCGCCCGATCTCGCCGCCTATCTGCTGCGCGAGGCCGCCAGCCTGATCCAGATCGCGCAGGTGTTGGGCGATCAGGGCGTCGCGGACGAGGTCGCGCTCCGCCGTGACGCGCTGCGCGAGCACCTGCAAGCCATGTGGAATCCCGAAACCGGCGAACAGGTCGTGACGTCGGTGCTCAACCGCGAGGAGGCGTATCCCGGAGCGGCGATGGACCAGGCGCCCGATCTCCTCATCAGCCTGCGCGAGCAGAACCTCGTCGCGCTCGACGAGATTGAAGAGGCGATCGGCGTGCTGACTGCCGCGCTTGAGCGCAACCCGAACGACGCCAGCGCGCTGTGGTACCTCGGCACGGTGCACTATCGCAATGGCGACCCGCCGCGCGCGTACGAGTATTACAGCCGCTGCCTGGACCACAATCCCGACGCAGTGCTGTGCCTGTCGTACCTGGGCGGGTTGCAGTGGCTGGACGGCGACTATGCGACCGCAGCCAACAACCTGCAGCGCGCCATCGAGCTTGGATCCGACGACCCGGACGACTTCTACCAGCTTGGAAACTCGCTGGCGTCGCTGGGCCGCTGCCCCGACGCGATCCCGTACCTGCGCGACGGGCTGTCTATCGCCCAGGCGAACGAGGACGAGGCGCGCCAGCAGCGATTCCGCGACGCGCTCAATTCCTGCGGTGCGGCGGGCTAAGCGCGCCGCGGCGCCCGAATATCCGTATATAATGAGCAGAAGCAGCAATTAGCAGTTAGCGGTTAGCGATTAGCCAGGCGAGTTGTCCGGTGATTGAAAGGGCTGAGGTTTGGCTCACCGCCTGACAAAGCAGGTGAAGTAAGCGCCGCATTTTTGCTTATACGCTTGCTAACTGCTAATCGCTAATTGCTAACCGCTGTCCCGGTGCTTATGACCCAAACCCTGCTCGGCGCGACGATCAACGGCTATCACTACCTGGAAGAAATCGGCCAGGGGGGAATGGCGACTGTCTATCGCGCGCACCAGCTTTCGATGCACCGCGACGTCGCAATCAAGATTCTCCCACGCGACCTGCTGCATCAGGGCAACTCGCTGGAGCGCTTCCAGCAGGAAGCGAGC
>ENA-UOUL01005490-UOUL01005490.1-bioreactor-metagenome-genome-assembly--contig:-NODE-5490-length-10949-cov-4.022627_pt1 | contig 10949 bp, 9 predicted proteins | sample MGYA00249838_ERZ747220 | MGnify/ENA primary metagenome ERZ747220 (study PRJEB28778, sample SAMN05720191) | bioreactor metagenome | isolation source: Anaerobic biogas reactor | place: USA:Washington...
TGTCGACGCAATCTGGAAGTGATCTTTTTATTGCGCGGTTTAGTCCCCGATTTTCGCACGATTGCCGACTTCCGCAAAGAGAATGCGGAGGCGTTAAAACGCGTATTTCAAGTGTTCACGAAAGTGTGCGTGGAACTTGATTTATATAAGCAAGTACTCCTGGCTGTTGACGGAACCAAAGTCCGCGCGGTGAACAGCAAGGCGAACTGCTACACAACCGATGTCTTGCTTAAGAAGATTGCGACGATTGACGCACATATAAGCCACTACATGGCGGCCATGGATGAGTTAGATCAAACGGAAGAGGATGAGTTGTCATGTACGCGCGAACGTCTTCAAGAGATACTGGACGACTTTCATGCTCGGAAGGAACGTTACGAAGGGTATGTCGAAGACTTGGAAGAAAGCGGAGAAAGACAACTCTTGACGACCGACCCAGATGCACGCCGCATGCACTCAAAAGACGGATTTCACTGCAGCTACAACATCCAGACAGCCGTTGACAGCGAGAATCACCTTATTTGCGCCTATGAAGTCACGAACCGGAATACCGACCAAGGTCTACTCAATGACCTCTGCCAAGAAGCCAAGACAGCACTTGACACACCGGTCGTTGAGGTTGTGGCGGACAAGGGATATGAAAGTCGCAGGGATATCTTGTCCTGCCTCATGAACGGCAACATCCCGCACGTCGCGTTGAAGTATGACAAAGACGCCCGCGTGTTCAGTTTGCCGTATCGTGAAGCGAACATCACCGATGCATTGCGTGCCGAAACCGATCCCGAGTCTATTCAGACGTGTCTTCATGGCGGCGTTCTACCGTTAGCGTACGAGGGCAAAGGCATCACCATTGAAGTCCAGAGCTGCTCGGAGCTGTCGTGCTTCCTACGCCATCCGGACGGAACGGTGACCTGTCCGATGGGGCATATGCTTCCTCTGGTCAAACACCACCGAAGCGGCGGGCATGTCTACAAAAGCCGCGAGGCTTGTCGACAGTGCCGCGTTCGTTGCACGACAGCAAAGGAGAAAGAAGTCTATTTTGGTCCCAAGACAGAGTGTGTCGCTGTGCGTGTGAAAGGCACTCCTGCCATGCCCTTGCAACCTCTACCGGCAGACTTCGTCCCGCACAATAGTTTCTATCGTCAAGAACTTGATGATGCGGTGGTAGTGATCACCATCCCCAAAGATAAAGACAAGCTTCAGACTCGCATGTGCACGGTCGAACATCCTTTCGGGACGATTAAGTGGTACCACGGCGCTCACTTTGCTCTTTTGAAGGGTAAAACGAAAGTTGCGGCTGAATATGCCTTGAGCTTTTTAGCCTACAACATGAATCGCGTCATGAGAATCGTGGGTACTGACGCGCTTCTCGATCTGCTCCGCGACAAGAAACGCATGCATGAGCTCTGCAGACTGGTTCAATAGCTGAAAAGATTCCTCCGTTTCCACTTTTAACCCATTTGTTTCCCAGTTTTCGGAACTTTCCCTCAAACTCATAAAATCTTTATTCCCCCTTCCCAAAAAGGAAGATTTGCACGCTTTTTCGGGCACAAAAAAGTCCCAAAACGCCTGGTATGACGGCGTTTGGGGACAAATTGTGGCGGAGGCGGTGGGATTCGAACCCACGTGTCGGTCACCCGACAAACGCTTTTCGAGAGCGCCCCGTTACGGCCACTTCGGTACGCCTCCGTTTACGCCTAAGTTGATTGCACGACCGTGGTCTAGCGGTCGGCACGCCACACAGTTTACCACAGAAGTGACATTAAGAGTGTACTTTAACGCCTGAAACGATCGAAGAAATCGCTCGAGAGCAACGGATTGGCGGCGACCCCAGTAACCATTTCGTTGTAACGTATTTCAATCGCGTTGGCGAGCGGTTCCCCGGGAATGATGGCGTATTCTCTGAAGAATGCTTGCGGGTCAACTTTTGTCTCAATCATTTCCGTCGCGATGTCGGCGATAAAATGGCGACTGTTCGGCAGGGAAATCTGCGAAATTAAGGGTATGCGACTCCAGATGATTCGCCCCTCACCGATTGAAACAACCGGGAGCGCCAACGGCGCTCGCCGAACCCGCTTGCCTTGGCTGCGATTCTCCCTGACATAGGCTAGATCCTCAAGGATCGTACAGAGATCGGAGAGAGCGCGTGAGATAGACGAACGCGGATAACAGTACTGGAATGTCAGCCATCCGCACAGATAGAGATAGTGACTCGCGCGAAGGCGAATCAAATTCATAATCTGGTTAACTTCATCTCGCTTTTTCTTAGTTGAGAGAGTCGTAAAAAGGAGACTGAGCTCTCTGTGTGGGAGACTGTAAGCAAGCTCTTCCAGTTCTTTTTTCGTGTTGACGTTTTTGAGCTGCGTCATAAGCCATGTCGCATGGTGCGGCGCCTGTCTCAGTATAAGTTCCGACGGCAACGGGTGAAAATCCCTTAGGCCGCCCATCGCTTCCTCGAGCGACTTGTAGCGGAGTGGAATAGCGTATTTCTTGCCGCTTTTTTCAACGCGGTCGCTATCCTTTTCGAACGCGATCTTTTTATTAATCCAAAATGTTCGCAGTCTTCTCGTGACCGGGGATGACGCCGGATCTCCGCTAGCCTCCGCCACCTCACGTGATAAGGGCAATTCCGTCGCAGATTTATCATCAATCTCAGACAGTTCAACGAGTTCGTTCGCTTCCGTTACAAGTCCATCTTCGATCTTTCGCGCCATCGCGTGCGTGTTTTCACCACTCGTCTGTTCATCACTCGCTTGAGACACGTTGACAGGTCCGTTCGATTCAGCGGGACGAACGGTCGCGCTTTCGTCCTCGGAAGTCAACGGTTGCTCGGAAACGACAGGCAACCTAAACGGACGGATTGAACGACTTTCCATGCCCTCGCTTTCCGCCTTCCGCACGTAGTTAAGTTTATCTCTCTCGTCTCCTTGCATGCTTTCGACTCTTTTACAGATCCTGTCCGAGTCCCGCTCTCCTGATAGCGGGCGGAAGCGCGTCGACTGCATCGCGTATTTCCGCGGTTGTGAAGGTCAAGCGCTCCACGACTTCCGCCAAGCTTGCGTCGAACTCTTTAAGAGTCTTGAGAACGTATTCGCTCGATTCTCGTGTAAAGTGCGTTGTATTCTGCGAGATCAGTCTGCCGAGCTCATCGAGGGCGAGCAATTGCGCGTCGAGCCTGTCAAGTAAGATCGACGACTGCTTGTTTTGCGTTTTTGACATTTCGACTGACGCGTCGATGGCTTTGGCGCTCTCACCAATTCCTCTGTCGAGCTTTTCCGAGTAGATGCGGAGTTGTTCAGTCATAAGGTTGATATGCGAGGCAAGATTCGTCTCTTCGCCTGCGTAAAGCGCTGTCATCTTATCGGTACTTGACCCGATGATAGCTAGGTTATCGCTGATAAAAGCCATCTCGTCGGCCATATCGTCCTTGGCGAGCGCCATCAGGCGAAGTACTTCACGGACATCGCGATTCACTTCCATGTTCTCCTGCTTCGCCTGCTCAAGCGCGCGGTTTGATTCTTCCATCATGACGGCGCTCTGGTCGATGACGCGATGAAGTACTTCGAGTTTCTCGGGAAGTGCCGACATATGGACAGACAATGAATGTGCGACCGATTCGGAGAACGTGTCGGCCAATCGCTCCATACCGAGCTCCTGTTTCTCCGCGAGAGACTTGGCAAGTTCGGTCAGCGCGTAATTCGACTCATTTAGCGGTGGTACGACCTCTTCCGTCATGACGTCACGCACGCCGGTCTTGATTCCTTCGGCGAACTCGCCTTTGGTGAGCTCTTCCGCTATCAAGCTGAACGATCTCACTTCCTCGCGCATCTTTTCGCCGTACCCGATCACTTCGCTTACAAGTGTTGCAACGCCAACTTTGTCTTGAAAGACAGGGACAAACGATGCAAGGGCGACCGTGACACGATGTTCGCACTCCTTTATCTCGTGCACAGTTTTGCGCTCGTTCAATACCAGAAGAAATAATCCGCCGACGAGACCGATAACAAACAAGGGAAGGGCGATAGAAAGAGAATTGAACCCTGTTTCCAGTAAGCCTCCCAGAGGAACAAACACGGCAATCGCAACAGAACCGATCACGAAACAGAGCCATGCGTACAGTCTCGTTCTCATTTGCATGGCATAAGTCTTAAAGAGATCGTGTACCGGATAAACGTCCGTCGGATCGACGATCCAGCGACCCTCATAGAGCGCTTCGCTAGCCTCGCAAAGCGATTCACCGAAACGGACAATTCGCGTATCTTGAGCGGAAGAGAACGCACGCTCAACGGCTTTCGCAGGTGTTTCACCGTCCTCACGACCGGCACTGGTCAAGGCGCCAATAGCATCGTCCGCCAATTCCTGCATATAGTCGACGACTTTTCGATTGCGAAGCACGCTTACGACAACCAGTACGACAATCGCAAGTGCGGCAATCACGGCGAAACCTGTCAATACGAACGCCGTCGTACCCATGGACAACGCGGTTTTTTCCGGAACTGCTGTTTTAACAGTATTCATGACAGCAGTAAAATCCATTATTAACATTTACATCACCTCTTCTGATGATTCGTCTGATCCTAGTTTCAACTAAGCTTTGTCACGTTCGAATGCAAGACGAATCAATTCACGCAAAACCTCAGCATCGGCATAACCGGCGGCACGAAGAAGCCGAGGATACATGCTGATACTGACGAATCCGGGAATCGTATTGATCTCGTTCAACAAGACACGGCCATCATCCGTAAGAAAAAAGTCAATCCGACAAAGCCCGTAGCAATCGAGCGCGCGGAATGCGCGTGTGGCAATTTGTCTGATCTCATGTAAAATCTTCGATTCCAACGACGCCGGAATGACAAGCTTGGATGTTGAGCTCTCCTCGTACTTAGAATCGTAATCGTAGAAAACGCGATCGGGAATAATCTCACCGACCGGCGATAAAAAGGGGTTTTCATAGCCTCCTATTGCGGCGATCTCCAGCTCTCGCCCGATAACTCCTTCTTCAACGATGAGTTTCCGATCGTATTTGAAGGCAGACTCAAACGCTTGCTCCGCCTCTTCGGTCGCTGTGATACGCGTGACACCGAGTGAAGACCCTCCTCGAGCAGGTTTGACAAAGAGCGGATACGTCATTCCCTCCAACGCAGCCTCTGAAACCTTCGCGCGATCGCGCCGCCATGCCGTCTCACTTACACCGCGCCACTTTGTCTGAGGAATGTCGTAATAATCAAAGATTGCATTCGCGAAAGCCTTGTCCATCGCCAACACGCTCGCCGTCATCCCGCATCCGACAAACGGCATTCCCGCCATCTCCAACATTCCCTGAATAGTCCCATCTTCACCGTTCATACCGTGGAGCACCGGGAAAACGCAGTCGACCCGAATTTTTTCAGTATGACCTTGACGATCCACATAGAGAAAATGCCTTCCGGCATCAGGAACAAGTGTCGCAGGTGCGATGAGACCTCTCTCGAACCAACTGCCGTCCGGTAACGCGGATACACAACCTTCATAATAAAACCAGCCACCCTCCTTCGTGATGCCTACAGGATAGATGCAGTATTCATCACACGTCTGAAGCGTGCCGATAATATAAGAGGCGGACGTCCGTGAGACCTCGTGCTCACCTGACTGACCGCCAAATAAGACGACGAGATTGATCCTTTCGGTCATACAATCACTCGAGCTCCTTCTTGTTCCTCGTGATGTTGACGAGAATGTCGGTAAGATGATTCTCAAGGTTTGTCAGCATCTCACGCGTGTACGAGATTGCGCCGTTGCGGATTTCACTGCTCTGCCTGTTCGCCTTCTCGATCATCACGGAAGCGTTATTGATCGCTTGCTGCGTCACCTCGTGTTCGTCGATCATACGCGCCATCTGGACTTCCGCGTCGCGCATAATCGTCTCAGCTTCACGCCTCGCCTGGTTGATCAGTTGGCGATTCTGCTGAAGCACCCAACGTGCACGCTCAAGCTCCTCCGGAAGACTCTCGCGAATCATTCGCACGAGAAAGAGCATCTCTTCTCTCTCAACCATACACTTGTCGGAAAAAGGGACACTCTTGGCATCGAGCAGCTCCGCTTCTAAGCGATCAAGCAGTGTCGCGGCACTGCGGTCGCCGCGAGCCGCTTTCCCCGCTCCGCGTTGTGTCGACGGTTCATCGGTTTCGTAGTTGCGGTTATCGTTATACTCACTCATGACTGTTACCTCCCGGTAAGCGGATATCTAAAATACCTTTCAATAGGCTTGCGTTTATTCATTGTAACCCATTACGCAGGGTACTAGTAATTATTGAGAACCGTAGGTCTTTTCAATATCTTCCTTGATCTCCGGCGGAACAAGGTCGCCGAGATCCCCGCCGTAGCGCGCAATCTCTCTGACAAGCGTCGACGACACGTGGCGCAGCTCGGTAGCCGGAAAAAATATCGTCTCGACTCCACAACTTAAACGCTTATTCAGTTCCGCCATCACGCTCTCTTCTTCGAACTGAAAACCATTGCGGACCCCGCGAATGATGACATCAACACCGTGCAGGATACAGTAGTCAGCCAACAGACCCTCGCCTGTATCAACTGTCACATTATCCAAATGCTCGACTGCACGACCGATCAGCGTCATTCTTTCTCCTTTTGGCATGACGGGCGTTTTCGAGCTGTTATCAAAAACGACTATCCGCAATTCCGAACAAAAGCGACGCGCGCGTTCCACGAGGTCGAGATGACCCGCGGTAAAAGGGTCAAATGTGCCCGAAAAGACGGCTAAACCGAATCGCACGGATGATTCATTTTGCTGCATAATTCGACCTTTCACGATACATCAGATGCTGTCAGAAATCGGTAAAAGGATAACACGCAGATGCCGTACTGACAACTTTTCATGAGCCTTAAGCCGACATCATCGAGTTCCAAGACAGGCTTTTTCCGTTCACTCTCGACGACAAGCAATCCGTCATCGGACAAGAGGGGCGGAATCTCGACACTAAGCTGTAAGGCAAGAACATCTGACGCTCCCCATGGCGGATCGACATAAATAAAATCGAACCGTGCACCGCGACGCTTCAACATCGCCAAGTAACGGCGATAGTCACCACCCATCAAAGTCACTCGGTCACTCCAACGCGTCTTGGAGATATTCTTGTTAATCGCGGCGATTGCATCGCGATCGCGCTCGATGAGGGTTGCGTGCTTTGCGCCGCGCGAGAGCGCCTCGAAAGCGATCTGCCCCGAACCTGCGAAAACGTCAAGAACGCGCATTCCTTCGATATCGTCACCGATCATCGAAAAGAGAGCCTCTTTCGCACGATCTGACGTAGGTCTCGACGATTTTCCGGGCGGCGTAAAAAGGTTCATCCCCTTGTGTGTTCCTGCAATGATCCTCGGCATACTTTCCCCCTATAATCCCGGACGTGTCAAACGATCATCGTATCGAGCCTTAAACTCATTGAGAATCAAGCGGTTCTCCTGATTTGTCAGATAAGGATCATCACGAAAAACCTGATCGACAGCTCTTGAAGCTTCCTTCAATAGCTCACCGTCTTCGTAAAGATTCGCGACCCGAAAGTCGGGAATGCCGTGTTGGTGGACACCGAAAACATCGCCGGGGCCGCGAAGCAATAAATCCTCTTCCGCGATCGCAAAACCGCTGCTGTTCTTGCACAAAGCCGTTAAACGACGGCGTACGAGCGGATCGTCGCTGTCACTTACCAAAACGCAATAAGACTGAATCTGCGACCGCCCCACGCGACCGCGCAACTGATGCAGCTGTGACAAACCGAATCGCTCGGCATTCTCGACAATGAGAAGCGTGGCATTCGGCTGGTCGATGCCTACTTCAATCACAGTCGTCGACACGAGGATATCGATATCTCCTTGGTCGAAATCGCGCATCACATCAGACTTCTCCTGTGCCTTCAATTTACCGTGCATCAACGCAACGCGCCGATCAGGGAAAACGAGTCTCGACAAGCGTTCATGCACAGCTTCCGCTGAATGGATATCGAGCTCAGGCGATTCCTCGATCATTGGACAGACAACAAACACTTGATGACCCAAATTGATCTCGCGCTCCATTAGCCGGTCGATGCGCGATCGATCCCCGCCTCTTGCTGTATATGTCTTGACAGCTTGTCGTCCTGACGGCATATCTTTCATTTCCGTAATGTCGAGATCTCCATAGAGAATCAGCGCTAAAGTGCGCGGGATCGGCGTTGCGGACATTACGAGCGTGTGAGGAATGATATCGCCTTCTCCTGACAGTTTCACGCGCTGGCGTACGCCGAAGCGATGTTGTTCATCGGTCACACAACATCCCAACTTCACAAATCGGATGTCTTGTTCGATGACGGCGTGTGTTCCGATCAGAATATCGATCTCTCCTTCTGCTAACGAATCGGTTAATAACCGCTTGCGCGACGGCGCCATGCCGCCCGTCAGAAGAGCGATTTTCAGTCCGCTCCCCTCAAGAATCGATGCGACACTCTCGGCGTGTTGTGTAGCGAGAATGGTCGTAGGCGCCATCATGACGGACTGATAGCCGCTCCAAGCGGCTACAGCCATAGCCATCGCTGCAACAACGGTCTTACCCGATCCTACGTCGCCTTGAATCAATCTGTTGCCCGGATAAGGTTGTCGGAAATCATTGAGTATCGAAGCGATCGCTGATTCTTGCGAAGGAGTCAATTTGTAGGGCAAACGCGCTATTTGCTTTTGAAGACGCTCAAGAACTTCCTCTGTCAGTTTCATGGCGGGTCCGCATTCATCTCGGCGCCCCGATTTCATATACCGCAACCCGGCCATGAGCAGGAAAAGCTCCTCGAATGCCAGGCGACGGCGTGCGACTTCTATGTCATGCTCACTCTCGGGGGCGTGAATTCTGCGCAACGCATAATCAGCCGTTGCCAGCCGGTAATCAGTGCGAATCCCTGCGGGTAAACTTTCCGTAATCGCAAGATCGCGATTGGAGAACACGGTACTGATCGCCTGCCTGACGGTCGCTTGGTTGAGTCCGGCCGTTAACGGATACACCGGTATGAAAGCCGGACTCTCGTCATTTGTCGCACGGATCTCCGGAGTATTGACGGAACGTGAACGTCCGCTACCCTCAATCTTCCCGCGAAAGATATAGCGCTCTCCCCGTTTCAGCTGCTCACCTAACCATGGTTGGTTAAACCACACGGCTCGAATCGACCCCGTATCATCGCCAAGACGTGCGCGAATATAAGACAGCTTCCCGCGTCGCGCCAGAGAGGGCACATTCTCGATAACGGCTTCAAACGTCGCGACATCTCCCTCGACGAGGCGCCCGACGGGCACACGCCGACTCCAGTCGTTATACGATCTCGGCATGAGCCAGATGAGATCGCCGACGGTCTCGATGCCGAGTTTGGCGAATAATTTCCCCCTTTTATCTGAAATACGCGGTAAAGTCGTGATGCTTTGACGGAACAGATGACCGGAAGTGTCTTCACTGTAATTCAACTCAGACACAATCGCCCTCCTCAAGATCGGGAGACAGTTGCAAGGCCGCGCCGTACCGACAGTACGGGCGGACGGGACATGAGTAACACATGCGGCAACGTGCCCTACAAAGCTCACGCCCGTGTGCGACCATCAGGTGACCCCAGAGCGTACGCGAATCCTCAGGCACAACCTCCAGCAAATCCCGTTCAATTTTGACGGGATTGTCGGAATCCGTAAAACCGAGCAAACGGCTGATTCTAGCGCAGTGCGTATCGACGACAATCTCCTGAAAGCCGAATGCATCGCTCAATATTAGATTGGCGATCTTTCGACCGACACCCGGAAGCTCCATCAATTCTTCTCTCGTCCGAGGCACTTGCCCGTCGAAACGGTCGAGAATCATCGCGGAGGTATTCACGAGCGCATTGGCTTTCGTTTTGTAAAGCCCACAGCTTCTCACGATCTCCTCGACATCGCGTCGATTCGCCGTGGCAAGAGTATGCATATCGGGATAACGTTTAAATAAGACCGGCGTCACTTTATTCACGCGCTCATCTGTACACTGGGACGCGAGAATACCGCCGACGAGAAGCTCCCATGGAGATCCGTATGCCAGTGTGCACTCAGCTTGCGGATATTGCTCCAAGAGGAGTGAAACGATTTTACGCGCACGTTTTCGCTCCTTCCCGCTACCGTTACTCACGGTTTTTCCTCCAAAAGATAGGTCGTCAGCGTCAAAGTCTTGTCCTCCGACGGCCGATAGATTACGATCTCCACCAATGTACCGATGGCCTGTTCTTCGAGGAAAAGCATGAGGTCTTGTACAAGCTCCATTGACTCGCCGTTGAGTGTCAGCAAGATATCCCCTTGGTTGAGTCCCGCCGTATAGGCTGCGCTTTCAGGCACAACGGTGGAAACAAACAGCCCGTTCGGATAACCGTACATTTCCATCATCGCGAGCGTATCGTCATCATTGAGCACCGTAATGCCGAGAGCTGCCTTTCTCATCATCGACCCGTTTGCATCGTACTGTATCCGGTTGACTACATTGGCGACAATCGTTGACGGCACGGCGTAACCTTGATTCTGTACATATATTCGCTTCAGATAACCGCTCACGATCGCAACGACTTCTCCTTTCGCATTGACAAGCGGAGAACCGGCGTATATCGGCATCGTAGAAATGCTCGTTTCGATCAGACCGAGCGGCGCTCCGTCCTCTTCGAACGTCTTTCGATAGATCGACGTCACGTAACCCATCGTCAGACCGCCCGTTGACACCGTCATCGGAGGATAACCGATACTGGCTACTTGCATTCCGACGTAGAACGCAGGATCTTTTGCAAGAGGTGCGGCGCGAAAGACGAGCTTGTCGGGGTTCACAATTTTCAGGAGAGCGAGATCGGTTGACGAATGATAACCGACAAGTGTAGCGGGAAATGCTTTCGGCATGCCATTCACGAAAATGCTGATGGATGCATTTCTCAAAAGAT
>ENA-UOUL01005493-UOUL01005493.1-bioreactor-metagenome-genome-assembly--contig:-NODE-5493-length-10941-cov-3.026510_pt1 | contig 10941 bp, 9 predicted proteins | sample MGYA00249838_ERZ747220 | MGnify/ENA primary metagenome ERZ747220 (study PRJEB28778, sample SAMN05720191) | bioreactor metagenome | isolation source: Anaerobic biogas reactor | place: USA:Washington...
TCTACCCGTCGATGTGCGAGCCGAACGCCTGACCCCTCGGCAGTTCGCTCAGATCGCCGAGCATCTGGCGAGCGAAGCCTGAGCGGCCCATCGAAACGGCAGTTGCACCGGTCGCCTGTGGAATAGATCCAAAAGACCAAAGGGACTAAAGAAACACCTCCAGGGTGCCGATATCGAGGTATCGACTCTCGATTGGAGGTACACCGTGGGAATAGGATCCAGTCGTAAGCCTCGATGTGTCGGCGCGATCGCGACCTATCTCAATGCGGGACTTTGGGGATCTCGCTTCGTGGGCGATTGCGAGGTGAGCACGAACGGGGAGCGTGTCTGGCTCAAAGGCCGCCGGATGCCGGCCTGGATGGCCTGGGCGCGCGTTCTCAGCTATGTGGCGTTTCTTCCGGTGGCGTTCTTCACCGGTGTGTTGCTTGGCGAGACTCTTCTCGGTCACAGGGGTTATCCCCCATATTACTACCTTGCGTCCCTTCTCTTGACCTTCCTTCTGGTTGTTCTCGGCATGTGGGGAGCGGGTATCTGGCATACCACCATGGGGTCCTATGAGGCCGTGTCGTGGCCTGTGGCGCGAGGGCGCGCGCTAGGACTGGGGTCCGCCGGCAAGGAGCGGGGCCGCCGTACGCTTTGGACGACGCTGAACAGCTTCATCCGTTTCAATAGAAGGATGATCCAGGTGGAGGTGCCCATCGGACCGAACGGCAAGCCGAGACGGCTGATCCTCAGAGCGAGGGACACGGAGCTTCAATCGCTCATGCTGGTGTTGTCGGGTACCTACTACGGGCCCGTGCGCCAGGAGGCGCTCCACCTCATGGACGAGGTAGCTGACCCCTGGTCCTGGAGCCGCAACTAGCCCGGCCCGTCACTCGCGACAGCAGAGGCAGGACGCTCCCGTCCCCGGGGCCGTCCTGGAAGCGAGAATCGTGCGGCCCGCCTCACCGGCGGGCCTTCTCGTCTCTCGGGCGGCACGTCCTCGGCCGGAGGTCGAAGAATTTATCCCAACTTTATCCCAACTGAGGTATGCTACTTGCGCGCCACACACAGGAGAGGGGCATCGAACGTTGTGGGGCTCCAGTAGTCATCGTGCGCCGGAGGTTGCTCAATATGCTGTCCTTGACTCGTAGGGCGTTAAGCCGCAGTCGTGTGATGGTCGCCGTGGCGGGCGGCTTGGCGTTCTCGCTGGTCGTCCTATTCGTCCTCTTCGGGGGGGGCGGCTCCGCGTCGGCCACCACTTTGACGACTCCCTACCCGGCGATGACCGTCCAGGCCGGGCAAACGGTCGGTGTCGACGTGTCCGTCACCGACACCGTAGCGCAGCGTCTGGACCTGTCTTTGCAGGGTGTTCCGAGCGGGTGGTCGGCCACCATCCAGGGTGGAGGCCGTCCGGTGTCTGCCGTCATGACCGACCCTGAGGACAAATCGTCGCTCAAAGTGCAGGTCGAGATCCCGGCAGATGCTGAAGAGGGCACCAAGACGATCACCCTGATCGCCCGGGCCGGAGCGACCACGGTCTCACTCCCCATCGCGCTCACGGTGAGCGAGGTCGAGGGCGGTACGACCGAACTCACCGCCGAATACGGCTCCCTCCGCGGCCCGGCCACCGCCACGTACACCTTCACGCTCACGTTGACCAACAACACCCTTGAGGAGCGCACGTACAACCTTAGCGCCAGCGGCCCCGAGGCCTGGGCGCTCTCGCTGACCCCGTCCGGCGCCACGCAGGAGACCCCGACCATCAGCATCGACTCCCAGGGGTCGCAGAAGCTGAGCCTCAAGGTCACTCCCCGCTCCAACGTGGAGATGGGCGTCTACAACGTGGCCGTCACGGCATCGGGCGGGGGGGAGACCGTCACGGTGCCTCTGCAGGTGGAGATAACGGGCACCTACACCCTCAGTCTCACCACACCAGACGGCAACCTGAACGCGGACGTGAAGGCCGGCGACGTCACCAGGGTCCCGTTTGTCCTCACCAACAGTGGTACCGGGCCGCTGCAGGACATCAAGATGTCGGCGAGCCCGCCCGCCAACTGGCAGGTCACCTTCGAGCCGCGCACTATCGACGTGCTCGAGGCCAATTCGCGTCTGGATGTTACGGCGGTGTTCACGCCGGCCGAGAACGCCATCGCGGGCGACTACGTCGTCACTCTCAGGGCCGACGCCGACCAGGCCAACGCCAGCTCCGACATCCGCGTGACGGTGAAGACCTCCACGCTGTGGGGTGTCATCGGGGTCCTGATCGCCATCGCGGCCATAGCCATCCTGGGGTTCGTCTTCCGCCGCTACGGACACCGCTGAGATCGCAGATGGGCGACGTGGTCGAAAGAGAGGCGGACCGCGAGGTGCGTGAGATGCCTGATGATAACCATGGGTCGGTGATCGTCGCGTCGGGCTTGACCAAGAAGTACGGTGATTTCACGGCGGTCGACGGCCTGGATCTCGAGATCCAGAGAGGCGAGATATTCGGTCTGCTGGGTCCGAACGGGGCTGGGAAGACCACCACCATCCTCATGCTGCTCGGGCTCACGGAGCCCACGGAGGGCACCGTACGGGTGGCCGGGTACGATTCCGTCCGCGACCCGCTGAGCGTGAAATCCATCGTCGGGTACCTGCCGGACAACGTCGGCTTCTACCCCAACATGACCGGCAGGCAGAACCTGCGGTACACCGCATCGCTCAATCGCATCCCCCGTAAGGTGGCCGAAGAGCGGATCGAGGCGCTACTCGCGGACGTGGGCCTGAACGAGGCGGCCGACAAGCGGGCCGGTAAGTACTCCCGGGGCATGCGGCAACGTCTTGCCGTCGCGGACGCTTTGATCAAGCACCCGACTGTGTTGATCCTGGACGAACCGACCATCGGCATCGACCCCGAGGGCGTGCGCGAGATGCTGAGCATGCTCGCGCGGCTGCGGGACGAAGAAGGTATGACCATCCTCCTGTCCTCACACCTGCTGCACCAGGTCCAAGAGGTCTGCGACCGCGTGGGGATCTTCGTCGGCGGCCATCTGATCGCCGCGGGGCCGGTCCCCGAGCTTGAGCGCCAACTGGCCGAGAGCGGCGATCTGGAGTACGAAGTCACGGCCGTCGCGTCGGACGGCCGGCAGGTGGACGGCGCGACTCTCGAGAAGCTGGCTGATTCCCTGAAGTCGGTGGACGGCGTCCAGGACGTCACATCCGAGCGCGGGACCCTGAGCGTGCGTAGTCGGCGTGACGTGCGTGCCGAGGTCGCCAAAGCCGTTGTCGCGCTGGATCTGTTACCCGTTCATCTCAGGCAACGGGGCCTGAGTCTCGACGACATCTACGAACGCTACTTCCACGAGGGAGCCGAAGCCGATCATGCCTCAGCCTAACGGAACAGTAGCAGTAGCAGAAGGGGGAGGCGGCGTCTCCCCGAACGCCGGGCGCGTCTCGAAACCTCGAGGGCGGTTCTTCCCGGTGGGCATAGGACCGGTGGCGCGGAAGGAACTTGCGGATCACCTCTCGGGACTGCGTTTCGGCATCCTTTTGGTGCTGATCGGAGTGACCTGCCTGGCTGCGGTATACGCAGCGAGTTCGTCCATCAGGGAGGCCGTGTCCCAAGCGCAGACTTTCGAGTTCGCCTTCTTGAACCTGTTCACCTCGTCTGGGGAGAACCTGCCCTCGTTCGTCAGCTTCATCACCTTCTTGGCGCCTTTGCTCGGCATCGCACTGGGTTTCGACGCTCTCAACAGCGAGCGTTCCCAGGGCACGCTGAGCCGCTTGGTGTCGCAGCCCATCCATCGTGACGCCGTTCTGCAGGGCAAGTTCGTGGCGGGGCTCGGAGTGGTCGGCCTGGCGCTCACGGCCCTGGTGGTGATCGTGGCCGGTCTGGGCATAGTGCTTCTGGGCACTACCCCCTCGTTGGAGGAAGTGGGGCGGTTGGTGGCCTTCATCATCGTCACCGCCATCTACGTAGGCTTCTGGCTGGCTCTTGCCCAGTTGTTCTCGGTGCTCTTCAAGCAGGCCGCGACATCGGCGCTGGCCTCCATAGCCGTCTGGTTGTTCTTCGCCATCTTCGCCAGCCTGATCGTGGGGCTGGTCGTCGACGCGGTCGCGCCGGCGGGCGAGGGGGCCACGAATGCGGAGGTGATTCGTCACGAGGAGTTGTCCGACGACCTGAACAGGATTTCGCCGTCAACGCTCTACGACGAGGCCACCACCGCGCTTCTCAACCCGAGCGTTCGCTCGCTAGGTGTTCTCGTGTATGAACAGATCGACAGGGCGGTGGTCGGTCCCCTCAGCTTCGGCCAGAGCCTGGTGCTGGTCTGGCCACAGATCATCTCGTTGATCGGCTGCGTGCTGCTGTTCTTCACGGTGGCATACATACTCTTCATGCGGGAGGAGATCAGGGCCTAGGGGCCGGGTCGCCTTGCGGCGAAGGTGCAATGTCTGCCGTGTGAGTAGACGTTGTCGTCGGAGCCCGTTTGCAGTTTGCCGCGTGTCGCTTCATCATTGAGTGGGTATTGCTCGTCCCACGGTGTGCGAACTGCATGGGCAAGGAGGGCCGCATGATCGATGTGAGGAAGCGGACGCCGGCCAAGGTCAACCTGAGCCTTCTGGTGGGACCGAAAGGCGACGACGGCAATCACGAGATCTTCACCGTCTTCGCCCCGGTGGACGTCTACGACGATATCGAGATCTCCCTCGAAGCCCGGCAGGGAGAGGGCCCCGGGGAACTGCGCGTGGAGTGCAGGACGGCCCCCGGAGAGAACAACCTGGCGGCCCAGGCGCTGCGGACTCTGGAGCGCCTGACCGGCTGGAGCCTCAGCGGCCGCTTGGCCATCCACAAGGGTATCCCCGTGGGCGCCGGCCTGGGAGGAGGCAGCTCCGACGCGGCTGCGACCCTCATGGTGGGTGTGGAGGCCCTGGCCGAGGCCGGGGGACCGCTGCTGGATGATGCCCAACTCGTGGCCATCGCCAGGTCGCTTGGAGCCGACGTATCCTTCTTCCTGGATCCTCTGCCGGCGATTGGAAGGGGGATCGGGGAGCTTCTCGAGCCTCTTGATCTCCCGGGACTCAACCTGGTCCTGGTGTTCTTCGACAGGATGCTCTCTACTGCGCGTGTCTACCGGGAGTTCGACTCCAAGCAGCTCATGACCACCCGGTCGATGTTCGAGTTCAAGGCGGGCCAGGCCGAGAAGCGGTGGCGCCAGGTGACGGATGTCGCCCAGGTCGCGCGCCTGCTGGAGAACGACCTCGAGCGTGCCAGCTTCAGCCTCATCCCCTCGTTGGTCTCGGATCGGGAGATACTCATAAGAGAAGGCGCCATCGGTGCTCTGATGAGCGGCTCGGGCCCCACTCTCTTCGCGCTCTCCGCATCGGCCGACAAGGCCAAGGAGCTGGCAGAAAGGTTGATGGTACGAGGCTTCAATGCCAGGGCGGCCAAGGTCATCGGCCGGGGCGGCGAGGAGCCCGCCGGGGCCTCGCGGGGCGCGCGGCTTTCTTGACACCCTTTTGCGGCCTGACCTATACTTCCAAGGCTCTTGGGGCATGACCTCAGAGTCGGAGGCGATGGGGCGTGGCCAAGTGGTAAGGCAACGGGTTTTGGTCCCGTCATTCGTAGGTTCGAATCCTGCCGCCCCAGCTTTCTCCTCATCTCCATGGCTCCACTGGGGTACGTATCAGGGTGACTTCTGACATCGGCAGTGTCGTCGTGCTGGCCGCGGGCCAGGGCAAACGCATGAGATCGAAGCTCCCTAAGGTGCTCCATCAGGTGTGCGGCCGCCCGATGCTCCTCTACGTGCTCGATGCCGTCCGAGCGGTCGGCGCCGAGCGGATCGTGGTCGTGCTGGGGCACGGTCACGAACAGGTGTCGCCCATCGTTCCTCCCGACTGCGTCGTCGCGCTTCAGGAGCGGCAGTTGGGCACAGGTCATGCCGTGCTGGCGGCTGCCGCCGACATCCTGCCGGGGGCCTTTCTCGTGCTTCCCGGGGACACTCCCCTGGTCACGGGTGAAGCGCTGTGGGAGTTGGTCCGCGATCATGTGGAGTCGGGCGCGTCGGCGACCGTCCTCACCATGGAGTTGGACGACCCGACGGGCTACGGGCGCATCGTGCGCGATGCGGCCGGGTCAGTGGTCTCCATCGTGGAGCATCGAGACGCCGACCCCGACCAGTTGACCATACGGGAGCTCAACAGCGGCATGTACGTGCTCACCGCTCCCCTCGCCCTGGAGGTGCTGGCCCAGGTGGGGGCGGAGAACGACCAGAGTGAGATCTACCTGACCGACGTCATAGCCGGCCTGCGAGACCGGGGGGCGAGGGTGGGGGCGTCGAAGATCGGCGATGCTTCGCTGGTGCTCGGCGTGAACTCCCAGGAGGAGTTGGCGACGGCCGGCCTCATCATGAAGACGCGTCTCGACGCGCAGCGCGGGACGGGCTTCCGCGAACAGTGATACCGTACGGGATGCAGCTAGAGGACAAGGAGGAGCAGGGCATGACAGAGCGGGAACCGCGACGGTGCGCGCGGCTGACCCCCCAGCGTTCGTTGATGGTGTTCTCGGGTAGGGGCAACCCCGAGCTGAGCGCCAAGGTCGCGGACAAGCTCGGCATCGAGCTGGGTGAGGTGAAGATCAAGACCTTCGCCGACGGCGAGATCTACGTCAAGTACGGGGAGAGCATCCGGGGCGCCGACGTGTTCATCATCCAGCCGACCTGCCGGCCGGTGAACGAGAACCTCATGGAGCTCCTCATCATGATCCAGGCCGCTCGCTTGGCCTCCGCTCACCGAGTCACCGCGGTCGTCCCCTGGATGGGATACTCCCGCCAAGACAAGAAGAGCTGCCCGCGCGAGCCCATCACGGCGCGATTGGTGGCGGACATCATCCAGGCGGCAGGCGCCGACCGCGTGGTCACCATGGACCTGCACGCCGGCCAGCTGCAGGGGTTCTTCAGCGTGCCCGTGGACCACATGACCGCGCTCTCCATGATCGCCGACTACTTCAAGCTCAAGGGGCTGGACGACATGGTGGTCGTGTCCCCCGACGCGGGGGGCATGAAGACGGCCAAACGCATGGCCGACCGTTTGGGTTGTTCGGTGGCGGTGCTGTCGAAGCTGCGCCCCGAGCACAACGAGTCGCGCGTGATGTACGTCATCGGCGAGGTGGAGGGCAAGACGGCCATCATCGTCGACGACATCTTCGACACGGCCGGTACCCTCGTGAACGGCGTGCAGGCCATCATGGAGAAGGGCGCGAAGGAGGTCTACGCGGCCTGCAGCCACCCCGTGCTTTCGGACCCCGCCTACGAGCGGATCGCCAAGTCGCCGGTCAAGGAAGTGGTGGTGACCGACACCATTCCGCTGCGCGACGACAGGGACCTGGGGAAGATTGTGGTACTATCCACGGCCGATATCCTGGCGGACACCATCAGGAGCGTGTTCGCCGACGAGTCGGTGAGTGAGTTGTTCCAGGGAGAAAACCAGCTCTTCTAGGGTCCCGCTCCGGGTGGGCCCTCGAGGGTGACGCTCGAGGAGACGTACATGGATACCATCAAGCTGTCGGTCCACGAACGGGAGGAGACCGGTAACGGGCCGGCCCGCCGTCTGCGCGCGAAAGGGACCGTCCCGGGCGTGACCTACGGCAAGGGCAAGGCGGCCACTCCCATCTCGATCGATCTGGAGGAGCTGAAGGCGGCATTGGCCCATGGGCACAACGCGGTCTTGGAGCTCGACTTCGGCAAGGGAGCGAAAGGCTCCAAGGGCAAGGCGGCCCGCTACGCCGTGGTCAAACAACTGCAGTTCCATCCGACCAAGCGGCAGCTGCTGCACGTCGACCTGCACGAGGTCGACCTGTCCGTGGAGATCGAGGCCCTGGTCGCCATCGAGGCGGTGGGTACCGCCCCGGGTATCGTCGATGGCGGGATCTTGGAATGGGATCGTCGCGAGGTCTTGGTCCGGGCTCTCCCGGCCAACGTTCCGCAGTCGCTCGAGCTGGACGTGAGCGAGCTGCAGGTCGGACACCATCTCGCAGTGGCGACCCTCGTGGCGCCTGATGGCGTGACCATCGTAGATGACCCCGAGGCCGTCCTTGTGGCTCTGGTGCCGCCGCGGGTCGAGCAGGCTCCCGTCGAAGAGGAAGCTGCTGAAGAAGCCGTGAGCGAACCGGAAGTCATCGGCAGCGACACGGCCGAGGAGTGATTCCTCACTGGTAGGGCGGAGTGGACGCTGACCCGGTCTACCTGATCGTCGCGCTCGGGAACCCCGGGCCTGAGTACCAGTACCATCGCCATAACGTCGGCTTCATGGTCGGCGAGGAGCTGAGGCGCCGCCATGGCTTGCCGCGGCTCCGTTCTCGCTTCCGTGGACTCGCCGGCGAGGGCACCATGGCCGGTAGCCGGGTGGTGCTGCTCTTACCCATGACGTTCATGAACCTATCGGGACAGGCAGCGGCACAGGCGGTCCGGAAGCACAGGATCCCGGTGGAGCGGATCCTTGTGATACACGACGAGGTGGAGCTGCCTTTCGGGGAGGTGCGGCTCAAGGAGGGGCAGGGCTTGGGGGGCCACAATGGGCTCCGCAGTCTGGAGCAGCATCTCGGTTCGCGGGATTTCTGGAGAGTGCGCGTCGGCGTCGGGCGGCCCGCCGGGGCCGGCGACCCGCTCATCGACCACGTGCTCGCTCCCTTCAGCGAGCCGCGGGAAGAGGTGCTCGCCTTGGTGGAGAAGGCTGCCGACGTGGTGGATGACTGGCTGGCCGCACGGGGCGGCGCATGCCCCGCCTGACAGATTTCCTGCGCGGCTATCCGCCATTCGAAGAGATCCTGGCCCGGGACGGAGTCGAAGCTGCGGTCCCGACCTTCATCCACGCGTATGTCACCGCCGGTGTTCTCCGGCGCGCTCCCTGGCGGGAGCGCGCCCTGCTGGTGGTCGCTCCCAACCAGGACGTCGCGGGCGAGATGGCCCACGAGCTCACTCTGTACTGCCCTGACAGGGTGGTGGTCCAATTGCCGCCCCGCGGCGTTTGGTACGGATCGGAGGGGGAGGTGCACGCCCCGGTGGCCGGCAGACGGGCCCGCGTGATCGCGGCGCTCCAGCCGATGATGATAGCCGAGCAGGGGCCGCCGGTGGTGGTGTCGGAGGCCAGCACCCTCATGGAGTCGATGGTCCTTCCTCCTGCGGCTCCATCGGTCGTCAACGCCCGGGGCAGGCACGATTTCGAGGATCTGGTCCGGAGACTGGCCACTCTTGGGTACACGCGGGTCGATCAGGTGGAGGACGCGGGCGACTTCTCCGTACGTGGGGGCATAATCGATGTCTTTCCCTCCACCGAGTCCTACCCCGTGCGCATCGAGTTCTGGGGCGACGAGGTGGAGAGCCTGCGCCGTTTCTCCGTCTACTCTCAGCGTTCGCTGGGACCTCTCCCGAGGGTGCGCCTGTACGCGGCGGCCGAGGAGCCGGGAGCCGGGCTCGTCAGCGTGCTCTCGCTTCTTCCCGATGGGACGCGGGTCGTGCGCACCGACCCGGCCCGCGCGGGCACGCGCGTGGAGGCCTTCCAGAGCGACATGGCCGACGTCGTGGGTGAGGCGGCCGGCGACGAGTACATGAGGTGGCCCGAGGTCGAGGCGGGTCTTGCCGCTTTCCCAACCGTCACCCTCAGCTCGCTCGGGCTCGCCTCGGGCAGCGAGCCACCCCTGGTGGTGCGGGCGACGAGCGGAGAGATGCCGGTCACCAGCCTGCCCGAGGCGGAGAACGCCATACGCCGCCTGGTCGACGACGGGTACCGGGTGGTCATCGCCTTCGAGCAGCGGGCGGAAGCGGAACGGGCCGCGTATATGCTGAAGCGCGTGACGGGGAGTTTGGCCTCGGGGGGAGACATCGAGCGAGGCCCGGGAGTGTCCTTTCTGCCGGCGCCGCACCGCCGGCACTTCGTCATACCCGATCTGAAGCTGGCCCTCCTGACCGACGCCCTGATCTTCCCGCGGCGGCACAAGGTGGCGCCGGCGCGGCGCGCGCCCGCCGGCCTCGAGCTCTCCAGCTTCCGCGACCTTCGCAAGGGCGACTACGTGGTGCACGAAGACCACGGCGTGGGGCGTTTCGAAGGCATATCCACGAAGACGGTGGCCGGGGTCACGCGTGACTACCTGGACCTGGCCTTCAGGGACAAGGACATGCTGTACGTGCCGCACGACCAGATCGCCAAGGTGATGCGGTATGTGGGCGCCGGGGGGGCGGCCCCCGCTCTCTCCAAGCTGGGCGGCAGGGCCTGGGAGCATGTCAAGAGCAGAGCGCGCAAAGCCGCCCGGGAGGTGGCCGGCGAGCTCCTTCATCTCTATGCGCTCCGGCAGGCCAGCAAAGGCCACCGCTTCCCCGACGACGGTGAGTGGCAGGTGCGCTTCGAGAAGGCCTTCCCCTACGACGAGACCGAGGACCAGCTCCGGGCCATCGACGCCGTCAAAGACGACATGGAGTCGGAGCAACCCATGGACCGGCTGCTGTGCGGCGACGTAGGCTACGGCAAGACCGAGGTGGCCCTGCGGGCGGCCTTCAAGGCTACCCTCGACGGCAAGCAGGTCATGTTGCTCGTGCCGACCACCATCCTCGCCCAGCAGCACTACGGCACCTTCCGCGAGCGGCTGGCCGACTTCCCCGTGAGGGTGGAGATGATCTCGCGCTTCCGGTCGGCGGCCGAGCAAAGGCGCATCCTCAAGGACTTCGCGGCCGGGCAGGTGGACGTGCTCATCGGCACGCACCGGTTGCTCTCCCAGGACGTGAGGCCCAAGGACCTGGGTCTCGTGATCGTGGACGAGGAGCAGCGCTTCGGCGTGACTCAGAAGGAAGCCCTCCGGCGCCTGAAGGTGAAGGTGGATGTGCTCACCCTTACGGCCACCCCGATCCCGAGGACGCTGCAGATGTCGCTTTCGGGGGTCCGCGACATCACCACCATCGAGACGCCGCCCCGCGACCGCCATCCCATCCAGAC
>ENA-UOUL01005494-UOUL01005494.1-bioreactor-metagenome-genome-assembly--contig:-NODE-5494-length-10940-cov-3.843321_pt1 | contig 10940 bp, 9 predicted proteins | sample MGYA00249838_ERZ747220 | MGnify/ENA primary metagenome ERZ747220 (study PRJEB28778, sample SAMN05720191) | bioreactor metagenome | isolation source: Anaerobic biogas reactor | place: USA:Washington...
TGCCGTCGTACATGACCTCGTAGAAGGAGCCGACCGACGAGCCGTAGTACTCGACGGCCGCGCCGAGCGGCACGTGCGCGAGCGCCGCCGAATCGGTGTCCGGCTCGGAGCGCAGCGTCACGTACTCCTTGCAGTTGACGACGTAGAGCGTATCGGCAAAACCCTCGTACGCAGGGGGTTCGCCAAAGTTCCAGAAACCCTCCGCGGAGGCCGAAACGCCCGCGAGCAGAGCGGCCGCCAGCAGAAGGGCAAGCATTCGCCTCATGTGAACTCCTCCCATGCCTCTTTGTTTATTGGACGAATCCGGCGGCCCATCGGTTCAATTCGCTTAGGAAAAGACGCCGCCGGCGATGCGCACCGCCGCCATCGCGTCGCGCGCATAGAAATCCGCGCCGATCTTCCGCGCGTAGTCCTCGGTCAACACCGCGCCGCCGACCATGATCTTCGCGGGCGTCGACAGCTTGAGCAGCCGGATCGTCTCCTCCATGCTCTCGACCGTCGTCGTCATCAGCGCCGAGAGCCCGACGAGCGGCGCGCCCTCGCGGAGCGTCGCCTCGACGACCATTTCCGGCGCGACGTCTCTGCCGAGGTCGGTTACGGTGTAACCATAGTTCTCCAGCAGCGCGCGCACGATGTTCTTGCCGATGTCGTGTATGTCGCCCCTGACGGTCGCGATCACGATCCTGCCCCGGCTCAGCCGCTCCGCGCCCGCGGCGGCGATCTTCGCGCGCACGACCTCGAAGGCGGCCTTCGCCGCGTCCGCGCTCATCAGAAGCTGCGGCAGGAACACGGTCTTTTTCTCGAACCCCTCGCCGACCTCGTTGAGCGCCGGCACGAGCTCCTCCTCGATCAGGGCCATCGGCGCGCGGCCCGCGGACATCTCTCGGCCGGCGGCCGCTCGCGCGGCGTCCTGAAGGCCCCGGACGACCGCCTCCCGAAGCGGCATCTGAGCGGCGGGCGCGGCGGGTTCCGCCTTCGCCGCGTCCGCGAAGCGCGCGACGTACTTCGAGCAGTCCGCGTCGAGCCCGGTCAGCACGTTGTGGCAGTGCACCGCGTCCATCAGCTCGCGGTCGAGCGGGTTGATGATGCCCGCGCTCAGACCGCGCGCGAGCGCCGCCGCGAAAAACGCCGCGTTCAGCTTCCCGCGCGCCGGCAGCCCGAACGACACGTTCGAAATGCCCAGCGACGTGTTCGCGCCGATGCGGTGGCGTATCTCGTCGAGCGCGCCGAGCGCCGCGAGCGCGCCGCCGCCGGTCGAGACGGACATCGCGAGCGCGTCGAAGATCAAGTCCTCGCGCCCGAGGCCGTAGGTCTCCGCCCCGGCGAGGATTTTCTCCGCGATTTTGACGCGCCCCTCCGCGGTCGCCGGGATGCCGTCCTCGTCGAGCGTCAGCGCGACGACGAGCGCGCCGTAGCGCCTTGCGATCGGGAAAATCGCATCCATCGACGACTGCTTTCCGTTGACCGAGTTCAAAATCGGCCGACCGTTGTAGAGCCTGGCGGCGCGCTCCATCGCCTCGGCGTTCGCGGTGTCGATCATCAGGGGCGTCGGCAGCACCGATTGCAATTCCTCGACCGCGCGCGGCAGCAGCTCGCGCTCGTCGATGCCCGGCAGGCCGACGTTCACGTCGAGCGCGTCCGCGCCCGCGTCCGCCTGCCGGGCGCCCTCGCGCAGGATGTAGCCCATGTCGTTTTCCCGCAGCGCGCGCTTCAAATCGGGCTTTCCGGTCGGGTTGATGCGCTCGCCGATCAATACCGGCGCGCGTCCGAACTCGGCGAATTGAGCGTACGAGGTCGCGATCGTGCGGCGCTTTTTCACCGGATAGGACGGCCGGAAGCCTTGGAGGGCATTTTTCAGCGCGCGGATGTGCTCCGGCGTCGTGCCGCAGCAGCCACCGAGCAGCGACGCGCCGCCCTCGGCGAGCTTTTTCGAGTCCGGCGCGAATTCCTCGGGCGACACATGGAACTCCGCGCGGCCGTTGACGATCACCGGCAGCCCCGCGTTCGGGTTCACGGCGATCGGCACGCTCACCGTCCCGACGAGCGCGGGCAGGAACTCGAGCAATTGCTTCGGCCCGAGCCCGCAGTTGAAGCCGACGGCGTCCGCGCCGAGCGACTCCGCGACCGTCGCCGCGGCGACGACGTCCGCGCCGGTCAGCAGCCTGCCGGTTTCGTCGAACGTCATCGTCGCGATGACCGGCAGCGCGCAGGCGTCCTTCGCGGCGAGCAGCGCGGCCTTCAATTCGTAGAGGTCGGTGAACGTCTCGAACAGCAGCGCGTCCGCGCCGGCGTTCAAAGCGCAGGCCGCGATCTCCCGGAACAGCGAATACGCGCCCTCGAACGGCAGGTCGCCCATCGGTTTGAGCAGCTTGCCGAGCGGCCCTATGCTCGCGGCGACATACGCGTCCCGACCGGAGTCTGCAATCGCCTCGCGCGCGGCGCGGACACCCGAGGAGACGACGGATGCGAGGTCGTTTCCATACTTCAGTCGGTTTGCGCCGAACGTGTTCGTCTCGAGGATGTCCGCTCCGGCCGCGAGGTAGGCCGCGTGCACTTCCCGGACGACCGCGGGGGCGGTCAAATTCATCCGCTCGGGGAGCTCCCCCAGGGCGAGGCCGCGCGACTGCAGCATCGTGCCCATCGCGCCGTCGAGGATCAAAAGCTCCCTTCCGAGCCTATCGCGGAGATTCCGCATCGCCGTCCCTCCTTGAAGCGCAGTCTGTCTTCGGGCACGCGGCGCAGCCCGCGCCGGGCGCGCGGCGCCTTTCCCCGATGCCGACGATCGCCGTCACCGACTTCTCCGGCAGCATCATGTATCCGTCCGTGAGCGTCATCCCGAGCCGCCGCCCGAGGTCGAGGATTTGAAACATCGCCCTCTGGTTCGAGATGTCGAGGTCTCCGTAGCCGGGGCTGAATCGCGGGCGCAGGAACAGACCGGAGTCGGCGGGCAACAGCGTCTCCTGCATGTCGTCCAGGTACTGTTCGAGCATCGCCGCGCACGCGGCCTGCCATACGCTCGCGCGCGGGAGGTCGAGCGCCGCGTACTTGCGCAGCAGCCGGTCCGCGCCCGCGCCGAGCGTCGCCGCGACGAAGAACGCCTCCCGGCAGCCCGCGAGGTTCTTCGCGAGCTTCGCGCTCTCGAAGCGGAAGTCGCCGACTTCGGTCGCTTTTTCGGACACGGCAATCGCCATCCTGCGCGAGACGCCGGCCGGTCGAATTTCCGACCGGAGTTCGTCCGACACCGATCGTATCAGCAAAAGGAGACCCTGGTCTGGTTTCGCATTTCCGAGGTAGCGCAGCACCTCTTTTTCCGGGATGCCGCTCATCGGAAGATCTCCGAGAGGTTCAACATGATGCTGCCCGCGATGTCCGGCTGGTTCATCGTGTAGATGTGCACGTGGCTGACGCCGTTCGCGATCAGATCGATGATCTGCTCGGTCGCGTAGGCGATGCCCGCCTGCTTCATCGCGGCCGGGTTGTCCGAAAAGCGGTCGACGATCGCGCGGAAGCGCGGAGGAACCGTCGTCCCGGAGAGCTGGAAGATGCGCTTGACCTGCTTTTCGCGCGTGACCGGCATGATGCCCGCGATGACCGGCACCTGTATGCCGTGCTTCAAAAGCCGGAACAGGAAGTTGTAGAGGATGTTGTTGTCGAAGAACATCTGCGTCGTCAGAAACTCGCAGCCCGCGTCGACCTTGCGCCGGATGCCGTCGAGGTCCGCGCGCTTGCTGTCGGACTCCGGATGCCCCTCCGGGTAGCACGCGCCGCCGACCGAGAAGCCCCCGAAGCGGCGGATCTCCCCGATCAGGTCGCTCGCGTGCGCATAGTCCATCCGGAGGCTTTCGCGGTTCTCGGGCAGATCGCCTCGGATTGCCAGGATGTTCTCGACGCCGTACTCGCGGAGCTTTTCAAGCGTCGTCAGGATTTCCGCGCGCGCGGTCGACAGGCAGGTCATGTGCGCGAGCGCCGTCACGCCGTTTTCGACCTGCACCTCGCGCGCGACCTCGACCGTGTGGTCGCCGGTCGAGCCCCCCGCGCCGCAGGTGACGCTGATGAACGAGGGCTGTAATTGCGCGATCTCGCGGACGACGCGCCTGATGTCGTGCAGCGGCTGCCCGATCTTCGGCGGGAACAGCTCGCAGGAGACCGTCACGCGGTCGCTGCGGATGATGTCGATGACGCGCATGCGCATTTCCCCCGTCGCTTGTATGATTATCCATTATTCTATAGCGTCCGGGGTGAAATTACAAGCGCCGTTCTTGACAATCCCCGCGAATCTGTTACAATTTACAGGAAATGCTATGGTCGGAGGGGATAGACGGGTGCGGATCACGAGCGTGAAAAACCCGCTGATCGCGTCCTTGCGCGCGCTGAAGGCGAAGAAGGCGCGCGAGGACATGGGGCTGTTCCTCGTCGAGGGCGAGGTGATGCTCCGGGAGGCGCTCTCCTCGGGGCTCGTGCCGCGCGCGATGCTCTCCGAAGCGGAGACGGAGCTTGCCGCATGCTTCCCGGAGGCGCACATCGTCCCCCGAAGCATCCTCGAGGCCGTGTGCGACACGAGGACGCCGCAGCCGGTGTGCGCGGCGTTCGAGATTCCGGCTTCGACGCCGCTTGCGGACGCCCCCGACCGGCTCGCCGCGCTCGACGGCGTGCAGGACCCGGGAAACGTCGGGACGATCTGGCGGACGGCGGACGCGGCGGGCCTTCAGGGGCTGCTGCTCGGCGAGGGATGCGCGGACGCGTTCAGCCCGAAGGTGCAGCGCGCGGCGATGGGCTCGGGCTTCCGCCTCCCGGCGATCCCGGCGGAGCCGCTCGCGGAGGCGCTAAGGGAGCTGCGGGCGCGGGGATACAGGGTGATCGCGTCGGCGCTCGACGGGGAGGACTTCCGTCTAATGCCGGACGTGGGCGAGAAATTCGTGCTCGTGATCGGGAGCGAGGCGCGCGGCGTGTCGGACGAGGTGCGCCGGGAGGCGGATTTTCTCGCAAAGCTGCCGATGCGCGGGCGCGCCGAGTCGCTGAACGCGGCGGTCGCGGCGGGAATCATGATGTATGCTTTGATGCGGGAGCGGGAGGGTTGCCGATGAGCGGGGTGACGTTCGGAATGGTGCTGGAGGCGCGCGAGCGGCTCCGGGGGATCGTCCGGCGGACGGAACTGGTGCCGTCGCGGACGCTGTCGGGCGCGGGCCGCGAGGTGTTTTTGAAGACCGAGACATTGCAGCACACGGGCTCGTTCAAGCTGCGCGGCGCGTACAACCGGATTTCGCGGCTGACCGAGGACGAGAGGCGCGCGGGCGTCGTCGCCTCGTCGGCGGGCAACCACGCGCAGGGCGTGGCGCTCGCGGCGAAGATGTTCGGCGTCAAGGCGACGATCGTGATGCCGGAGGGCGCGTCGCTCGCGAAGATCGCGGCCACGCGCGAGCTCGGCGCGGAGGTGATCCTCGACGGCGCGTCGTTCGACGACGCGTTCCAAAGGGCGCTGAAGGTGCGCGAGGAGACCGGCGCGACGCTCGTGCACGCGTTTCAGGACCCGCTCGTCGTCGCCGGGCAGGGGACGGTCGGGCTCGAAATCCTCGAGGACCTGAAGGATGTCGACAGCGTGATCGTGCCGATCGGCGGCGGCGGTCTGATCGGCGGCATCGCGCTCGCGATCAAGGAGCTGCGCCCGCAGGCGCGCGTGATCGGCGTCGAGGCGGAGGCGGCGGACGCGATGGTGCAGTCGCTGAAAAAGGGCGGCCCGGTCATGATCGAGTCCGCGTCGACGATCGCCGACGGCATCGCGATCAAGTACCCGGGCGAACTGACGTACGGGCTTTGCAGGCAGTACGTCGACGAGGTTGTGACCGTCGACGAGGACGAGATCGCGGGCGCGGTGCTCGTGCTTCTCGAGCGGTGCAAGGTCGTCGCCGAGGGCGCGGGCGCGGCGTCGGTCGCGGCGCTTCTGAGCGGCAAGGGCGGCGCGCACGGCAAGGTCGCGTGCGTCGTGTCCGGCGGCAACATCGACGTCACGACGCTGCAGCGCATCATCAACCGCGGCCTCACGAAGGAGGGGCGGCTGACGCACATCGACACCGTCGTCGTCGACCGACCGGGGCATCTGCAGCGGCTGCTCGCCGTCGTCGCCGGCGCGGGCGCGAACGTGATGTCCGTCCGGCACGACCGCGTCGACGAGAGCGCCGGCGCGGGCATGGTCAAGATCGGCCTGACGCTCGAGACGAACAACCGCGCGCACTACGAGAAGGTGCTGCTGGCGGTCAAGGAAGCGGGGCATAGGATCATCGGGCATCGATGAGCATTTGAAGCTCCGGCGGAAGCGGCGACGCGAGGTCGATCCGCCTCTCCGGCGCGTCGATCATGATGCGCGCGGAGTGCAGCGCGAACCGCCCGGGGAGGCGCGCGTCCTCATGGCCGTACAGGAAATCGCCTGCGACCGGGTGGCCGATGTGGGAGAGGTGCACGCGAATCTGGTGCGTGCGCCCGGTCTCGAGCCTGAGCCGGACGAGCGAATATTCGCCGAAACAGCCCTCCGCGCGCACGTGCGTGACGGAGGGCTTTCCATTTTGCAAGTCCACGGTGCGCTTGACGCTCGCCTCGCCGACCTTCGCGATCGGGGCGTCGATCGAGAACGCGCCCTCGACGCGCCCTTCGACGACGGCGAGGTACTCGCGCACGAAGCGGTCGGTGTGCAGGAGCTTCTGAAAGAGCTGGTAGCTGTGCGCGTGCTTCGCGACCGCCATCAGACCGCTCGTCCCCTTGTCGAGCCGGTTCAGCGGCCGGAACACGAATGCCGGGTCGGCGAAGTACGCCGCGAGCCGGTTTTCGAGCGTCGGGAGAGACTGCCGCGGCGACCGCTGGCACGAGAGCGGCGCGGGCTTGTCGACGATCAGGAGGTCGCCGTCCTCGTAGACAATCGAAACCGGCTCGAACTCCGGCTCGACCGCGAGCGCGGGCGCGTCCTCCGGGAGCGCCGCGCAGACGACGTCGCCGTCCCGGAGAATATGGTTCGCGCGCGCGGGCGCGCCGTTGACCGTCAGCGCCCCGCGCACCTTCAGCGACGCGAACTGGTGGTAGGACATGCCCATGTCCGAGCGCACGAAGTACTTGAGCTTGCGCCCCTCGTCCTTCGGCTGGGCGGTGCGCGTGAGCGTCGTCACAGGTCGAGCTTGATCTTGAGGAGCTCGAGCTGGTCCGGCTTGACGTCGGCGGGCGTGTCCATCATCAGGCAGTTCGCGCCCTGCGCCTTCGGGAACGCGATCACGTCGCGCAGGCTGTCGCTGCCGGTCAAAATCATCGTGAGCCGGTCGACGCCGAACGCGAAGCCGCCGTGCGGGGGCGTGCCGTACTTAAAGGCGTCGAGCAAAAAGCCGAAGCGGTGCTTCGCCTCCTCGTCCGAGAGCCCGATCATCTTGAACATGCGCGCCTGCATGTCGCTTCTGTGGATGCGGATCGAGCCGGAGCCCATCTCGATGCCGTTGAGCACGAGGTCGTACGCGCGCGCGCGCACGCGGCCCATGTCGGTGTCGAGGTATTGCTCGTCCTCGGGCATCCAGCTCGTGAACGGGTGGTGCATCGCGACGTAGCGGCCGTCCTCCTCGCTGAACTCGAACAGCGGGAACTCCGTGACCCAAAACAGGTTGTATTTGCCCTCGGGGATGATGCCGCGGCGGCGGGCGATCTCCTGCCGGAGCGCGCCGAGGCTCTGGAGAACCACGGCGTCTTTGTCCGCGACGAAGAAGAGGATGTCGCCCGGCTGCGCGGCAAAGCGCTCCTTGAGTGCAGCCGCGAGTTCCTCGGTCAGAAACTTGTTGAACGACGACTTCGCCGCCCCGTCCTCCTGGAACGCGACGTAGGCGAGCCCCTTCGCGCGGTAGGTCTTGACGTAGTCGACGAGCGCGTCGATCTGCTTGCGCGTCATGTCGGCGGCGCCCTTCGCGTTGATGCCGCGCACGCGCCCGCCCTCGGCCACCGCCGTTTCGAACACCGGGAAGCCGGAGCCCTTCGCGAGGTCGGAGACGTCGACGAGCTTCATCTCGTAGCGCGTGTCCGGCTTGTCCGAGCCGTAGTTCTCCATCGCGTATTGATAGGTCATGCGCGGAAGCGGAAGCGAGAGCTCGATGCCCATCACGTCCCGAAACATCCGCTGGAACACGCCCTCGATGACGGCCTGTATGTCCTTTTCGTCGATGAACGACATCTCGACGTCGACCTGCGTGAACTCCGGCTGGCGGTCGGCGCGGCTGTCCTCGTCGCGGAAGCAGCGCGCGACCTGATAATAGCGGTCGAAGCCCGCGAGCATCAAGAGCTGCTTGTAGATCTGCGGCGACTGCGGCAGCGCGTAGAACGTGCCGGGGTGCAGGCGGCTGGGCACGAGGAAGTCGCGCGCGCCCTCGGGCGTCGACTTCGTGAGGATCGGCGTCTCGATCTCGGAGAAGCCCTGCGCGTCCATGTGCGAGCGCACGGCGTTCAACAGCTTCGAGCGCATGCGCAGATTCCGCTGCATCGACGGCCTGCGGAGGTCGAGGTAGCGGTATTTCAGCCGCACGAGCTCGTTTTCGTCGACCTTGTCGTCGATGTAGATCGGCGGCGTCTCGCTCCTGTTGAGCAGCTCGCACTCGCGGACGAACACCTCGACGGTGCCGGTCGAAAGCTCCTTGTTGACGGCCTCGGGCGCGCGCAGCCGCACCTCGCCGACGGTCGTCACGACGTACTCGCCGCGGAGCGACCGGCCCAGCTCGAACACCTCCTTCGAGCACACGGCCTCGTCGAACACCAACTGCACGAGCCCCTCGCGGTCGCGCAGCCACACGAAGACCACGCCGCCCAGGTCGCGCGTGCGCTGCACCCAGCCGGAGAGGTGGACGTCCTTGCCGGCCATCGTTTCGTTGACCAGGCCGCAGTAGGTGTCGCGTTTGCAGGAAAGCATATTTTATTCTCCCTTCATTTCGAGAAGTATGTTGACGATGTTCTCGCGCGCGACCTCGGCCTCGAGGCCGTTCTCCATGTCGCGCAGCTTGACGGCGTTTCGGGAGAGCTCCTCCTCGGCGACGACGACGACGCGCTTCGCGGCGATCTTGTCGGCGTACTTGAACTGCGATTTCATGCTGCGCGCGGCGTGGTCGAGGTCGGCGCGGAGGCCGTTTTCCCGCAGTTCGCGGACGAGCTTCGCGCCCTCGATGCGCGCGGCGGCGCCCATCGTGACGACGAACGCGTCGTAGAGAGGTTCGGCTTCCGACGCGACGCCCTGCTGGTCCTCGACGAGCAGCATTCTTTCGACGCCCATGCCGAAGCCGACGCCGGGCAGCGACGGCCCGCCGAGCTCCTCGACGAGAGCGTCGTAGCGCCCGCCGCCGCACACGGTGAGAGCTCCGTCCGGCGTCTCGGCGATGATCTCGAACACGGTCTTCGTGTAGTAGTCGAGCCCGCGGACGATCCGGGGGTCGATCCCGTAGGAGATTCCGAGCGCGGAGAGGTATTTCTTGAGCGCCTCGAAGTGCTCCGAGCACTCTTCGCACAAAAAGTCCAGCATCGACGGCGCGTCGGTCAGCTTTCCCGCGTCCTCCTTGCAGTCGAGTATGCGCATCGGGTTCCGCTCGAACCGCTCGTTGCAGGTCCTGCAGAGCGCCGGCAGCTTTTCTTGCAGATACGCCTTCAGCGCGGCCTGATAGGCGCTGCGGCATTCGGGGCAGCCGATCGAGTTGATCGAGAGCTTCAAGCCCGTGATGCCGGACGCCTTCAATACGTCGAGCGCCACCTGTATGACCTCGGCGTCGGCGGAGGCATCCTTCGCGCCGAATATCTCGACGCCGTTCTGGTGGAACTGGCGCAGCCGGCCCGCCTGCGGCTTCTCGTAGCGGAAGTTCGGGCAGGAGGCGTAGAAGAGCTTGCACGGCAGCGGGTCGGCGTAGAGGTGTGCCTCGACGAACGCGCGCACGACGCCGGCCGTGCCCTCGGGCTTCAGCGTGACCGAGCGGCCGCCCTTGTCGAGAAACGTGTACATCTCCTTCTGCACGACGTCGGTTCCGTCGCCGACGCCGCGCTGAAACAGCTCCGTGTGCTCGAAGACGGGCGTGCGAATCTCGCGGTAGCCGGCCAAGCGGCAGACCGAGCGCATGTTCTCCTCGATCCGCTGCCAGCGGTGCGCGCTGCCCGGAAGCATGTCCTGGGTTCCCTTGGGCGCCTGTGTCAGCATGGCGATTCTCCTTTCGGGGATACAGATGACGGATAAAAAAACGGCCCCCGTCCCGACGTAGGGGCGAGGAACTCGCGGTGCCACCCTGCTTGGGCGAAATCGCCCATCTCAAAGCCCGTTAACGCCGGATACGCCCAAGCTCCCGGGTGTCCTTCGCCGGAACCGCAGCGGGCGCTCGCACCGAACCGCCCTCGCTTTGCCGCAACCCTCCGGGTACTCTCCCGCTCATCGCCGGTGCTTCCGATTATAAGGCCAAGCGCCGGAAAAGTCAAGCCGGGCGGGGGAATTAACACAAGGCGCCCCCGTGGGGAGCGCCTATTGAGCCGATGTTTCACTTCTTTCCCGCCAGTCGATCCAGAAAGCGGGCGGTGCGGGGATACCAGTTCGTCTTCTTGATGACCAGGTACCAGATGAAGCCGATGACCGCCGTGACGAGAAAGCACATCGGCGCGGCGGATTCCCCGTCCACCGCGAGCCCGATGGAGCCGAACAGGGCGACCCAGAAGAACACCGGAAGAACCATGTACATCGGCATTATGAACATTTTGACGACCTCCTGTTGTTTTGATGTGCCCATTATAGCGCGGCGGGGAGGGAGAGTGGTTGAAAAAAAGTCCACATCTGCATGGCAGGGCCCGCGCCTCTTTCGAAGCGCGGGCCTCAGGGCATCAAAAAACTGCGGTTTTTTGATGCATAGGAAGAATGTGCTTCGGCTCGCTGAAATCCTCACGGATTTCCGGGCGCGATCCTGACG
>ENA-UOUL01005501-UOUL01005501.1-bioreactor-metagenome-genome-assembly--contig:-NODE-5501-length-10934-cov-2.109146_pt1 | contig 10934 bp, 19 predicted proteins | sample MGYA00249838_ERZ747220 | MGnify/ENA primary metagenome ERZ747220 (study PRJEB28778, sample SAMN05720191) | bioreactor metagenome | isolation source: Anaerobic biogas reactor | place: USA:Washington...
CTTCTGGACAACGACACCAAGGTTCGCGTGTGCAAGAAGTGCGGCGAAACGTTTGACAAGTGAGGGAGGAAAGTGTAATGCCCAGGTTAAAGGACACATATATCAATGATGTCGTCCCTGCGCTGATGAAGAAGTTCGGCTACAAGAACGTGATGCAGGTTCCGAGGCTCGAAAAGATCGTCATCAACATGGGACTTGGCGACACCAAGGACAACCCGAAGAGTCTGGACTCCGCCGTTGCCGATCTTGCGGTTATCTCCGGCCAGAGGCCGGTGGTGACCAGAGCGAAAAAGAGTGTCGCGAACTTCAAGGTGCGCGAAGGCATGAAGATCGGCGCCAAGGTGACGCTGCGCGGAAACCGCATGTACGAGTTTGCCGACAGGCTGATGAGCATCGTGCTGCCGCGCGTGAGAGACTTCAGGGGCATTTCGCCCACGTCGTTTGACGGCCGCGGCAATTTCGCGCTGGGGCTCAAGGAGCAGCTGGTGTTCCCGGAAATCGTCTATGACAACGTGGACAAGATTCGCGGCATGGACATCGTGTTTGTGACGACGGCGAAAACCGATGAGGAAGCCAGAGAGCTGCTGACGCTGCTTGGCATGCCCTTCAGGCGTTAAGGAGGATAGAACGTGGCTAAGAAGTCGATGATTAACAAACAGCAGAGAGGCTCCAAGTTTTCTACGAGAAACTACACGCGCTGCACGATTTGCGGACGTCCGCATGCGGTGCTGCGCAAGTACGGCATATGCCGTATCTGTTTCCGTGAGCTGGCTTACAAAGGGGAAATACCCGGCGTAAGAAAAGCGAGCTGGTAAGCTTTTGTGTTCGATAAAACAAGGAGGTAACATTAATGCCTGTAACTGATCCTGTAGCGGATATGCTCACCCGTATCCGCAATGCGATAGGAGCCAAGCACGAAGTGATCGACATACCGGCTTCCCGGACCAAAAAAGCGATCGCCGGCATCCTGCTCAAGGAAGGCTTCATCAAAGGGTATGAGTATAAAGAAGAAGGCCCGCAGGGGATCATTCGCATCACGCTGAAATACGGCGAAAAGGATACATCCATCATCAACGGTTTGAAGAAGATCAGCAAGCCGGGCCTGAGGGTGTATGCCGGCAAGGATGAGCTCCCCAAGGTGCTGGGCGGATTAGGCGTTGCTATCATATCCACATCCAAGGGCATTATGACCGACCGTGAAGCCCGTCAGCTGGGTGTGGGCGGCGAAGTCATCGCCTATATATGGTAAGCCATGCGAGAATCACGCGAGTGCGGAGGAGATAAAAATGTCGAGAATCGGTAAACTGCCCATCACGATTCCCAAGGGCGTCACGGTGACGGTCGAAGGAAACGTGGTGCGGGCGAAAAGCAGCAAGGGCGAGCTGACTGAGCGCATTCCGTCTGAGGTCCAGATCGAGATCAACGATAATGTGCTGACTGTCAAGCGCAACAGCGAAGATAAACGCAGCCGGGCGATGCACGGCCTGACGCGCGCGCTGCTGGCCAACATGGTAAAAGGCCTGACCGAAGGCTTCACCAAGACGCTGGAGGTCGTGGGCGTGGGTTACAGAGTGCAAAAGAGCGGCAACAAAATAGTGCTCAACGTCGGCTATTCGCATCCGGTTGAGGTTTTTGAAACGGATACCATCAAGCTGGACGTGGAAGGCGCCAACATTATCAAGGTTTCCGGCCCTTCCAAGCAGGCTGTCGGGCAGTTCGCGGCCAACATCCGCCGCATCCGGCCGCCGGAGCCTTACAAAGGCAAGGGCATCCGGTATAAGGACGAGAACGTGCTGCGTAAAGTCGGCAAGACCGGAATGTAGAGAGGTGGCCTAAAGTGATAAAAAAAGAGGACAAAAACGCGATCAGAAAAGCACGTCACTGGCGGGTGCGCAATAAAATATCCGGCACGGCGGAAAAGCCCAGGCTGAATGTGTTCCGCAGCACCAACCATATATACGCCCAGATCATCGACGATGTGGCGGGCGTCACGCTGGTTTCCGCGTCTACGCTGAGCCCGGATATCCGCAAGGAAGTTGAGGGCAAGACGAAGAAGGAAGCGGCCAGGATTGTGGGACTCGCTGTGGGCCGCAAGGCGCTGGCCAAAGGCATTGAGAGAGTGGTGTTTGACCGTGGCGGTTATGTGTACATGGGCAGGGTTCAACAGTTGGCAGACGGCGCCAGAGAAGCCGGTCTGAAGTTTTAGTAAGGAGGTTTTTTCTGGTGCAGAGGAACGATGCGTTTAAAAATGACAGAAAGAACGACAGGGCTCCGCGCGGCGGCCGCAAGAATTTCAGGCGGGAAGAGGAGCAGCAGGAGTTCAAGGAAAAGCTGGTCTATGTGAACCGCGTGGCCAAGGTTGTCAAGGGCGGCCGCAACTTCCGCTTCACGGCGCTGGTTGTGGTGGGCGATGAGAACGGCCGTGTGGGCGTGGGCCAGGGCAAAGCGGCGGAGATTCCGGACGCGATATCCAAAGCCGTGCAGAAGGCCAAGCGCAGCATGATCGAGGTGCCGATTGTGGGCACGACGATCCCGCATGAGGTGATCGGCATATTCGGCCGCGGCCGCGTGCTGCTGCTGCCGGCCAGCGAAGGTACCGGCGTGATCGCGGGCGGCCCCGTGCGTGCGGTGCTGGAGCTCGCGGGCATTAAGGATATCAAGACCAAGTCTCAGGGGTCCAACACGCCGGTGAACTGTGTGAAAGCGACGATGGAAGGTCTGAAGATGCTCAAGACGGCCGAGCAGTACGCACGGCTGCGCGGCATCAGCGTCGACCAGTTAAAGTGAGGAGGGCGTCATGGCAAAGATTAAAGTACAGCTTGTGAAGAGCCCGATCGGTTGTACCAAGGATCAGAGGGCGACGGTTAAAGCGCTGGGTTTGAAGAAGTTGAATTCGATAGCCGAGCACGAAGACAACGCCTGTATCCGCGGTATGATCAACAAAGTATCGCACCTGGTCAAGGTGCTGGAAGCGTAGAGGAGGCAGGTCGTGAAACTATACGAATTGAAGCCGGCTCCTGGCTCGAAGAAGACCAGAAAGCGCGTGGGGCGGGGCATAGGCTCCGGCATGGGCAAGACCTCGACGCGCGGCCAGGGCGGTCAGTGGTCCAGAAGCGGCGGCGGCGTGCGCCCCGGCTTTGAAGGCGGCCAGATGCCGTTGTCCAGAAGACTCCCCAAAAGGGGTTTCACCAATATTTTTGCCAAGGAATACGCAACCATCAATGTGAGCGACCTCAACGTGTTTGAGGACGGCACCGAGGTGACTGCGGAGCTTTTGAAGGAAAAGAGAATCATCAGGAAAACACTGGACGGTCTTAAGGTTTTGGGCAACGGCGAGCTCAACAAAAAGCTGACCGTCAAGGCGGCGAAGTTTACCCAAACGGCGAAGGAAAAGATTGAGGCCGCGGGAGGCACCGCAGAGGTGATTGAATAATGTTTAATACGCTCCGAAATGCTTGGAAGGTTCCGGATATCCGGAAGAAGATGCTGTACACCATCATGATGCTGTTCATTTACCGCATCGGCGCGCATGTGCCGGTGCCGGGCGTGAACGTATCATATATAGCGGAACAGGTGTCTAACAATATGCTTGCCGGATATCTCAACCTGTTTTCCGGCGGGCTGGAAGACTTCTCATTGTTTGCGCTGGGCATTGTGCCGTACATCACGGGTTCCATTATCATGAACCTGTTGACGATGGCGATACCGGCGCTGGAGCGTATGTCTAAGGAAGGGCCGGAAGGCCGCAAGAAAATTGCATCGATCACGCGGTACGTCGGCGTGGGCCTGGGCCTTGTGCAAGCCATTGCCCTCCTGCTGTCGTTCGGCCCTCAGGCGGTTGTGGAAACCGGAACGCCGGCCATCCTCAACTACATCACCATCGTGCTGTGCCTGACGGCGGGCACCGCGCTCATCATGTGGATCGGTGAGCATATCACCGAGAACGGCATAGGCAACGGCGTGTCGCTGCTGATCTTTGTCAGCATCATATCGCGGCTGCCGCAGGAGATTATCAGGGCCATCGCCAACGTAGAGCTGGGCTCCGTGTCGTGGGTGACGATGATCATCGTGTTTGTCGCGGCGATTGCGATACTGGTGGGCATCACGTTCATCGACATGGGCGAGCGCCGCATACCGGTGCAGTATGCCAAGCGCGTGATTGGCCGCAAGATTTACGGCGGGCAGTCGACGCACATCCCGATGAAGATCAACCAGTCGGGCGTGCTGCCGCTGATATTCGCGGTGACGCTGGTGCAGTTCCCGCTGATGATACTGAACCTGGTTGCGTCGGCGGAGACGCAGGCGGGATACCAGCAGGTGATGGGGCCTGACAAGCCGTTGTATCTGATTTTATATGCGCTGCTGATATTCTTCTTCACGTTCTTCTACGCGCAGGTGGCATTCAATCCTGTGGATGTGTCCAAGAACCTGCAGCAGAACGGCGGGTTTATCCCAGGAATCCGCGCGGGCAAGCCCACATCGGATTACCTGCAGAAGATACTGGTGCGCGTGACGCTGTTCGGCGCGATATTCCTCGCGCTGGTCGCCACTGTGCCCACCGGCATTGCGGCGATATCCGGGTTCCAGTCTGCGTTCGGCGCGACGAGCCTGCTCATCATGGTGAGCGTGGCGCTGGAGACCACGAGGCAGCTTGAGTCTCATCTGATCATGCGGCACTATAAAGGCTTTTTGAAATAGAGGTTTTACCATGAGATTGATGTTTGTCGGACCGCCGGGCGCCGGAAAAGGCACGCAGGCGGTAAGGATTGCGGCCCGTTACGGCATACCGCACATTTCGACAGGCGATATGCTGCGTGAAGAGATGAAAAGCGGGACGCCGCTCGGGCAGCAGGCAAAGGCGTATATCGAAGCCGGGGAGTTGGTTCCTGACGACGTGATCATCGGTATGGTGAAGGAGCGCATCAGCCGGCCGGACGCCAAAGACGGTTTCCTGCTGGACGGGTTCCCGCGGACGCGCGAACAGGCGGAAGCGCTGGATGAGTTTACGTCGCTGGATGTGGTGATCAACATCAACGTGCCGGACGACAAGCTGATCCACCGAATCTGCGGGCGCCGGGTGTGCCGGGAGTGCGGCGCGACTTATCACGAGTCGATGCTGGAGAACTTAAAGCAGTGCCCCAGGTGCGGCGGCGAGCTGTATGTGCGGGACGACGATAAAGAGGAAATCGTCCGCCAGCGCATCGCCGTGTATAAGCAGAAGACGCAGCCCCTGATTGAGTACTATACCAAAAAGGGACTGCTTGAAGATGTGGTGGGTTCGGGCGGTATCGACGATATCACCGAGGCTATCGTCGCGGTGCTGGAAAACAGACGATGATCATGCTGAAATCCGACCGGGAAATAGCGATCATGCGCGACGCCGGCCGGATCGCGGCCGAGGCGCAGGAGCTTATTGGCCAGGCGGTTCGCCCCGGCGTTACCACGCGGGAGCTGGACAGCATCGCCAAACGGTACATTGAAAAATGCGGCGCAGAGCCGTCATTTCTGGGGTATTGCGGGTATCCCGCCACGATCAACGCATCGGTAAACGATGAGGTTGTCCACGGCATTCCGGGAGATCGCGAGCTCAAAGAGGGCGATATCGTAAGTATCGACCTCGGAGCGAAGTTCAAGGGTTTCCACAGCGACTGCGCGAGGACGTACGCGGTGGGCAAGATCACCGAGGGGGCCGCGAAGCTGATCAGCGTGACGGAGCAGGCTTATTTCGCCGGCATGAACGCTTTTCAGGAAGGTGCGCATTTGGTGAGCATCTCCGCCGCGGTGCAGACAACCGCGGAGAGCGCCGGATTTTCGGTGGTGCGCGAACTGGTGGGCCACGGTATCGGCCGGAACCTGCATGAGGAGCCCAATGTGCCCAACTTCGTATCGGGCGGCCGGGGGCCCAGGCTGCGCAAGGGACTGGTGCTCGCGATTGAGCCGATGGTCAACTATGGCCGGAAAGAGACATTCACCAAAGCGGACGGATGGACAGTGGTCACGAGAGACGGAAGCCTCTCGGCGCATTACGAGAACACGGTTGCGCTGACCGACAAGGGCCCCGTGATCCTCACGGCTGTGCAGTGAAGGGGGAAAGCTATGGTGGAGTATTCCGTGGAAGTGGGCCGGGTGGTGGAATCCAAAGCCGGCCGCGACAAAGGCAGGCTGCTCATCATCACAGGCATCGTGGATGAACAGTATGTGACCACCGCAGACGGGGATTTACGGGTACTGGAGCGCCCTAAGAAAAAGAAGCTGAAGCATTTGCGGCTTCGGCCACAAATACTGAGCTCTATCGCTGAAAAACTGGCCAGCGGGACAAAGGTGTTTGACGCAGAGCTGCGCAGCGCGCTCCGAGCTCTCAGAGAAGAAGAAGACGCATGAAAAGGGGGAAGCAACTTGTCTAAAAGTGACGTCATAGAGATGGAAGGCCGTGTTACGGAAGCTTTCCCGAATGCGGTATTCGAGGTAGAGCTGGAAAACGGCCACAAGGTGTTGGCACATATATCGGGAAAGCTGCGGATGCATTATATCCGCATACTGCCCGGGGATAAAGTCACCGTGGAGATATCACCGTATGATCTGAAACGGGGACGTATAACGTGGCGCGGCAAGGGCTAATATCTAAAGGAGGATACGTAAATGAAAGTCAGACCGTCGGTGAAGCCGATTTGTGAGAAATGCAAGGTCATCAAGCGCAATGGCAAGGTGATGGTGATCTGTGTGAACCCCAAGCATAAGCAGACACAAGGGTAATGACCATATGGATGAGCGGCTGCAGGTAATAGACCTGGTCCGTGTGGTTTCTATATAATTAATTTCGGAGGTGTAAACATAAGTGGCACGTATATCTGGTGTTGACCTGCCAAAAGAAAAACGGATAGAGATCGGCCTGACCTATATATACGGCATCGGTCTCAAGACATCCCGCGACATTTTGGCGGCAACCGGTGTGGACCCTAATACCAGGGTGAAGGATTTATCCGAAGCGGACGCCGGTAAGCTGAGAGAATATATCGATAAGAACCTGAAGGTGGAAGGCGACCTGCGCCGCGAAGTGACGATGAACATCAAGCGTTTGATGGAGATCGGCTGCTATCGTGGTATCCGCCATCGCAAGGGCCTGCCTGTGAGAGGACAGAGCACCAAGCAGAACGCGCGCACAAGAAAAGGGCCCAAACGGACAGTGGGCGCGAAGAGAAAGTGAGGTAGCCAATGGCTAAGCCAAAGAAGATTGTAAGGAAACGCAAAGAGAAGAAGAACATTGAGCATGGCCAGGCGCATATCCGCGCTTCCTTCAACAATACGCTCGTGACGATGACCGACCTGGCCGGCAACGCGCTTTCGTGGGCCAGCGCCGGCGGCATGGGATTCCGCGGCTCGCGCAAGAGCACGCCGTTTGCCGCGCAGGTGGCGGCGGAGAAAGCGGCGAGCGCTGCGATGGAACATGGCCTGCGCTATGTGGACGTGTATGTGAAGGGCCCGGGCTCAGGACGCGAGGCCGCGATTCGCGCATTGCAGACCGCAGGGCTGGAAGTATGCCTTATCAAGGATGTTACCCCCATCCCGCACAACGGCTGCCGTCCGCCCAAGCGCCGGAGAGTATAAGGAGGAGTTACATTTATGGCAAGATATACAGATTCGGTATGCCGTCTTTGCCGCAGGGAAGGCACAAAGCTCTTCCTGAAGGGAGATCGCTGCTATTCACCCAAATGCTCGGTGGTGAAGCGCTCGACGCCTCCCGGTATGGCTGGCAAGAACAGGCGTGCAAAGATTTCGGAATACGGTTTGCAGCTGCGCGAGAAGCAGAAAGTGAAACGCGCTTACGGCCTGATGGAGCGGCAGTTTGAGAATACTTTCCGCAAGGCGGAGCGCATGAAGGGCAAATCCGGCGAAAACCTTCTGGCGCTGCTGGAGATGCGGCTTGACAACGTGGTGTATCGCCTGGGCCTGGCGGATTCGCGTCCGCAGGCGCGTCAGACGGTGCTGCACGGGCATATACTGGTGAATGGCAAGAAGGTGGACATTCCGTCGTACACCGTGAGCGTGGGCGATGAGATTTCCGTCAGGAAACGGTCGGCGGCCGAGATCGATCGATTCAAGGAGCTGCGTGAGAGCGAAACGCGCATGATGCCAAGCTGGCTGACGATGGACAACGCCAACCTCGTGGGCCGGGTTGTCGCCATGCCGACGAGAGAGGATATTGATCTCACGATAGAAGAGCACCTGATCGTTGAGTATTACTCCAAGTAATGTGCAAAATAGCGGTTGCCCTCAGAACGAGAAGTATATAACGGGAGGGTTATATAGATGTTAGAAATAGAAAAGCCCAATATACAGTGCGTTGAAAAGTCGAGTGACAACCGGTACGCCAAGTACGTGATGGAGCCGCTCGAGCGCGGCTTCGGGTCTACACTCGGCAACTCGCTCCGCAGAGTTCTGCTTTCCTGCCTGCCGGGCGCGGCTGTCACCAGGGTAAGAATGGACGGCGTGCTGCACGAGTTCTCCACCATCAAGGGCGTCACGGAGGACGTCGTGGGAATCGTGCTGAACTTAAAGAGCCTCGCGGTCAAAATGCATGTGGATGAGCCGAAGACGCTGATACTCGACGTGAAGGGGCCCAAGGCTGTGACGGCGGCGGATATCCAGATGGATGCGGACGTGGAGATACTAAACCCGGACCAGCATATCATGACGCTGGATAACGACGCCAGCGTGTACATGGAAATAACGGTGGAAAGAGGCCGCGGCTATGTGCTGGCGGACAAGAACAAGGAAGGCGACATGCCGATAGGCGTAATCCCGGTGGATTCGCTGTTCACGCCGGTCAGGAAGGTCAACTTCACGGTGGAGAACACGCGCGTTGGGCAGATGACCGACTACGACAAGCTCTCCCTCGAACTGTGGACCAACGGCACGATTGCGCCGGACGAAGCGGTGTCGCTGGCGGCCAAGATTTTGAGCGAGCATCTGGCGCAGTTTATAGCGCTGACCGACCACGTGCAGAACGTGGAGATCATGGTGGAGCCGGAGGAGGACAAGAAGGAGAAGGTTCTGGATATCACCATCGAAGAGCTGGACCTTTCCGTACGGTCTTACAACTGCTTAAAGCGCGCCGGCATCAACACCGTGGCAGAGCTCATCAAGCGCAACGAGGAAGAGATGATGAAAGTGCGCAACCTCGGGCGCAAGTCGCTGGAAGAGGTTGAGCAGAAGTTAGCGGCGCTGGGGCTGTCGCTAAGGACTGACGATTAACAGATAACAAATTTGCCGCTGCATCCCGCGCGGCAAACAGGAGGCATAGCAAAAATGGCTGGATACAGAAAGCTGAATCAGCAGCAGGATCAGAGACAGGCGACCTTGAGAAACCTGGTCAGCTCTCTTTTGTGGCACGGCCGCATTGAGACCACGCTGGCGCGGGCCAAGGAAACCCGCCGCATCGCGGAAAAGCTGATCACCCTTGCGGTGAGAGAGCACGCGAACACCGTGAAGGTTGTCAAGGAAGTGGCCGACGGTGACGAGAAGCTGAAAAAAGAAATGATTGTCGACGCGCCTTCCAAATTGGCTGCGCGCCGCCGTTTGATGCAGTATCTCTACGATATTCCGGAGCCGAAGAAGGACGGCGAGAGCAAGTTCGAGTACAAAAAGCGTACTGCTGAAGCCAAGTATCCGCTCGTCGAGAAAGTGTTCCGGGAATACGGCCCGAAGTATTACAAGCGCGCGCAGGATTTGGGCCAGGGCGGCGGATACACCCGCATCATCAAGAAGGGGCCGCGGCGCGGCGATGCGGCGGAAATGGTGATACTCGAGCTGGTCTAAGCGGGGCTTAATTTTCTACCGTTCGGAAGAAAGGCTTTGAAAGTCGCTTTTCAAAGCCTTTTGGTGTATAATGGAGCATGTCGTGCGAAAGGGAAACGATGGCGGTCATTGAAGCAAAAGATGTGACATACGCATACGCCAGCGAAGACAACATCTCGCCCGCGCTGTGGAACGTGACGCTTTCCATAGAGCCGGGTGAATTTGTCGCGATCATCGGGCATAACGGATCCGGCAAATCCACGCTGGCCAAGCTATTAAACGGGCTGTATACGCCCGCGTCCGGCCATGTGGCGGTCAAAGGCATGGATACTAAGGACGAGCGCCATGTGTGGGACATACGCCGGACGGTGGGCATGGTGTTCCAGAACCCCGACAACCAGCTGGTGGCCACGGTGGTGGAAGAGGACGTGGCGTTCGGACCCGAGAACCTCGGCGTGCCGCCGGAAGAGATTCGGCAGCGCGTGGACGAAGCGCTGGAGCAGGTCAACATGAGCGCGTTCAAAGAGCACGCTCCGCACATGCTGTCCGGCGGGCAGAAACAGCGAGTGGCCATCGCGGGCGTGCTGGCGATGCATCCGGAGATCATCGTGTTTGACGAGCCCACCGCGATGCTGGACCCGGAAGGCCGCGATGAGGTGCTGGCGGCCATACGCGATCTTAACAGCAGGGGCAAGACCATTGTGCTGATCACGCATTACATGGAGGAGGCGCTGCTGGCTGACCGCGTGGTGGTGATGACGGGCGGGCAGATCACGGCGACGGGCACGCCGCGCGAGATATTCGCCGACGAAGCGGTGCTGAAACACGCGGGGCTGACCGCGCCGCCGCATATCGAGCTGTATCACCGGCTGACGAATAAAGGATATGACCTGGGCGAATGCCCGCTGACGGTAGACGAACTGGTGGACAAACTATGCCGATAGAGCTTGAGAATCTGACTTATACATATATGCCGGGCACGCCGTTTGAAGCCAGGGCGGTGGACGATTTGAGCCTGAAAATCGAGGACGGCGAGTTTTTGGGCATCATCGGGCACACCGGCTCCGGCAAGACGACGATGATCGGGCTGATCGCGGGGCTATTAAAACCCACATCGGGCCGGGTGCTGATTGACGGCG
>ENA-UOUL01005503-UOUL01005503.1-bioreactor-metagenome-genome-assembly--contig:-NODE-5503-length-10932-cov-4.390788_pt1 | contig 10932 bp, 10 predicted proteins | sample MGYA00249838_ERZ747220 | MGnify/ENA primary metagenome ERZ747220 (study PRJEB28778, sample SAMN05720191) | bioreactor metagenome | isolation source: Anaerobic biogas reactor | place: USA:Washington...
GCGGACGTGGGGATCCGGAAAAACAGGGTGATCAATGTCGATTTCCTGACGTCGAAATTTCCCCTGAAGACGCAAAGAGGCATCGCCATCACTTGGTCCGTGGTCATCATCCTCTTTCTGATGATGCTCATCGCCTATGGAATTCCCCTCTGCATCTCCAACTTCAAACGACAATTCCAGAACATCACCCTGAGCTACTCCTTCGTCACCGCGTCTCTTCCCGTGAGCGCCCTTCTGATGATCATTTCCACGGGAATCAGGCTCCATCTCCAGATCACCGACTTTCCGTCCACCCTCCGGGGCGGCGGACGGGACGTGGCGTAGGAAGGGGGAGGACGGAATGCTTCTTCTCGTCGGCGTTTTCCTGGCGCTCCTCTTCCTCGGCATGCCCGTAGCCTTCGCCATCGGGCTGGCGGGCTTCGTCTTCATGCTGGCCACGCCCAACATCCCCATCTCCATCTCCGTGCAGCGCATCGTGGCCCAGACCCAGAGCTTCACACTCCTGGCCATTCCTCTCTTCATCTTCGCAGGAAACCTCATGAACGCCACGGGCATCACCTCCCGACTGGTGAAGCTGTCCAGGGTTCTCGTGGGACACATGGCGGGCAGCCTCGCCCAGGTGAGCGTCATCCTGAGCACCCTCATGGGCGGAGTGTCGGGTTCGGCCAACGCCGACGCCGTCATGGAGTGCAGGATCCTCGGTCCCGAGATGATCAGGCAGGGGTATTCCCGGGGCTACGGCGCGGCGGTGAACGGACTCACGGCCATGATCACCTGCACCATCCCGCCGAGCATGGGCTTCATCATCTACGGCTCCGTGGGAGAGGTCTCCATCGGCCGCCTCTTCGTCGGAGGGGTCGTCCCCGGGCTGCTTATGATGGCCATGATGATGTTCACCGTGAACTTCACGGCGAAGCGGCGGGGATACGTGGCGCCCGACGGCGCCAGGAAACCGAACGCCCGGGAGGTCGTGTCGGCCCTGTGGGAAAACACCTTCGCCCTGATCTTCCCCGTCATCCTCATCGCCGGAATCCGCTTCGGCCTGTTCACCCCCTCCGAGGCGGGGGCCTTTGCGGCGGCCTATGCCATTTTCGTCGGCGTCTTCATCTACCGGGAGATGACCTGGAAGAGCTTCCTGGAGGCTGTGGAGCAGAGCGCCGTGGACATCGGCGTCCTCATGCTCATCCTCGGGCTGTCCGGAACCTTCGGGTACGCCATCGTCTACGGGCGGGTTCCCCAGACCATCGCCGAATTCCTCATCGGCATCACGTCGAACAGCTACCTTCTCCTGTTTCTGATCATCGTGCTGCTCATCCTCGCCGGGATGTTCGTGGAGACCACGGTCTGCGCCATGCTCCTAACGCCGGTGTTCATTCCGGTGATCTCCAGGCTCGGCATCGACCCGGTCCATTTCGGGGTCATCATGATGACCACCCTGACCGCCGGGATCATGACACCCCCCGTGGGCGTGGCCCTGTACTCCACGTCGGAGATCATGGGGTGCACCCCCCAGGAGACGGTCAGGGAAGCCATTCCCTTCTACCTGACCCTCCTTGCCCTCGTGACCATCCTCGTTCTCTTTCCCCGGATCGTCCTCTTCCTGCCGGATCTCGTCTTCGGCTAGAAACAAAGACTCCGCGGACATGACGTGCAGGGAGGCTCCCCGGCGGAGCCTCCCTGTTTTTCTCCTCCTCGCCGGCGACACCCCCGAACGCCTTTCGTTTTCCCGCTTCCTGAGGTTATACTATTCTCACTCCCCCGGGGGGAGTGGAAAGGGGAACGGCAGGTGTGCCGTTCCAGGGAGGTCGTCATGAAAAGAAAGCTGCAGGCCGTACTCGCGGCCCTGGTCATTCTTGCCGGAACGTTTCCGGCGACGGCGAAAACAACCGTGTTCGTCTCCGTACTTCCCCAGAAATTCTTCACGGAACAGGTCGGCGGGGAACGGGTGGAGGTCTCCGCACTCGTGGAGAAAAACCGGGATCCCCACACCTTCGAACCCCTTCCGGCCCAGATGGCCGCCCTCTCCCGGGCGGACGGGTATCTCTCCATCGGCCTGCCCTTCGAGGAGTCCCTCCTGCCCAGGGTCCGGCAGCTCAACCCGTCCCTCAGGATCTTTCCGGCGGACCGGGGCATAGAGAGGATCAGGGAAAAGGACGAAGAGCACCATGGCCATAATGAACACGGGCATGCCCACGATCACGGCGGGAGCGATCCCCACGTGTGGAACGGGATCCGGGAGGCCCGGACAATAGCGGAAAACACCTTCGCCGCCCTGGCGGAGCTGGACCCGGAAGGAACGGAACACTACCGGCGCAATCTCGCGGCTTTCCGGCAACGACTGGACACTCTGGATGCTGAATTCCGGGAGCTTTTCCAGGGCAGGGAGGGGGCTGCCTTCCTCGTCTTTCACCCGGCGTGGGGGTACCTCGCCAGGGAGTACGGCCTTGAAGAGGTGGCCATCGAGGTTGACGGCAAAGAGCCCAAGGCTGCCGACATGGCCGGGGTAATCACAGAAGCGAAGCGGCGGGGAGTGAAGGTGGTCTTCGTCTCGCCCCAGTTTTCGGGAAGAAGCGCGGAGATCATCTCCCGGAGCATCGGCGCGGCGGTGGAGGCGGTGAACCCCCTGTCCGAGGAATGGGAGGAGAACCTCAGGACAGTCGCCCGGGCCATCGCGGAGGCGGCGAGGTAGTTCAGCTTGACCCCGGAGTTTCCTTTCGGTATGGTGTTTCCTGTCGAACCGCACATTTCAGGAGGAGAACGATGGAAATGGAAAACGTTCTGTTCGCTTTCGGACTGACCCTCTTCGCCGGGTTGTCCACGGGGGTGGGGAGCGCCCTGGCTTTCTTCACGAAGAAAACCAACACCCGCTTCCTCGCCTTCACCCTCGGTCTCTCGGCGGGGGTGATGATCTACGTCTCCATGGTGGAAATCTACTTCAAGGCCAGGGAAGCCCTGCAGGCGGACCTGGGCGAAGCAAGGGGCGCATGGGTCACCGCGGCCGCCTTCTTTCTCGGCATGTTCGCCGTCATGCTCATCGACAAGTTCGTCCCGTCCCACGAGAACCCCCACGAGCTGCACCGGGTGGAGGAAATGCGCGGTGCGGCGGGACAAAAGGGGCAGGAAAACGCCCTCATGCGCATGGGTATTCTCACGGCCCTCGCCATAGCGATCCACAACTTCCCCGAGGGAATCGCCACCTTCATGGCCGCCATCCAGGAGCCCCGGCTCGGAATCCCCATCGCGGCGGCCATCGCCGTCCACAACATCCCCGAGGGAATCGCCGTCTCCGTGCCTGTCTACTACGCCACGGGGAGCAGGAGGAAGGCCTTTCGGCTCTCCTTCCTCTCCGGCCTGGCGGAGCCGGTGGGGGCGCTGCTCGCCTATCTCGTCCTCATGCCCTTCCTCAGCGATACCCTTTTCGGCCTCATTTTCGCCGCCGTGGCGGGGATCATGGTCTTCATCTCCGTGGACCAGCTCCTGCCATCGGCGCGAAAATACGGGGAGCATCACGTCTCCATCTACGGGCTCATCGTCGGCATGATGATCATGGCCGTCAGCCTGCTGCTTTTTATCTGACCTAAGGAGGAACAGCCCCATGAAGATTTCTTTCAACCTGGACCAGTTTCTGAAGGACCTCGAGTACCTGGTGAACATCGACAGCCAGTCCAGGGACACCGAGGGCGTGGCCGCGGTGGCCGCGTACTTTGAAAAAGCCTTCGCCGGCATCGGCTGGAAGGTGGAGAAGAAGGACCTCGGCCCCGCGGTGGGACCGAGCCTCAAGATTACCAACGGCGAAGCCCCCTATGACGCCCTGCTCCTGGGGCACCTGGACACGGTCTTCCCGAAGGGAACCGTGGCGGAGCGGCCCTTTTCCCTAGATGAACACCGGGCCTACGGCCCCGGGGTGAACGACATGAAGGGGGGCCTTCTCTTCGGCCTCTACGCGGCCCGGGCAATTTCTCAGGCGGGAGCGCCGGGCTCCTTCTGCATCGTATACAACAGCGAGGAGGAGATCGGCTCCCGCAGGGCCCGCCCCTGGATCGAGGAGCTGGCCCGCGAAAGCCGCACGGCGGTGATCCTGGAGCCCGCCCGCCCCAACGGCAACCTGATGAACGAACGGAAAGGCCTCGGCCGCATCGAGGTCGCCTTCCACGGGAAAGCCGCCCACGCGGGAGTGGAACCGGAAAAGGGCGTGAGCGCCGTGAACGAGATGGCCCATTGGATTATCGGCCTCCACGGTCTCACCGATTTCGGAAAGGGCACCACCCTCAACGCCGGCGTGGTCTCCGGCGGCACGACACCCAACGTGGTGCCCGAGAAAGCCTCCATGACCGTGGACGTCCGGATCAAGATCCCCGAAGAAAAGGACCGCATCGAGGCGAAAATCGCCGATCTGAAGGCTCACCCCGCCACGCCCGGCATCAGCGTGGAGGCCGATTTCTTCCTCACCCGGCCGCCCATGAACCCGTCCCCGAAGACCATGAAGCTCTGCGCCCTGGTGGAAGAGGCGGGGCGGGAGACAGGGGTGGACGTCCGCTGGCAGGGCACCGGCGGCGGCTCGGACGGCAACTTCACCGCCGCCCTGGGCGTGCCCACCGTGGACGGGCTCGGCCCCGTGGGCGGCGGTTCCCACGCCGTGACGGAGTACGTGGAGATCGGGGAAATTTCCTCCCGTTTCGCCCTCCTTCTGGGCATCATGGAGAAGATTCCGAATGCCGTCTTCTAGCGCCCCTGCCCTGAGGGGAGTCATCAGGGCCGTCTGCACCGCACCGTCCAAGGGAGTGCAGAAACATGACAGGGGAGAGGGGCGGCTGGTCCCCGGAAAGGGACTGGAAGGGGACGGCCACTTCGGCTTCGCCCACCGGCAGGTGAGCCTGCTGGACGCGGCGGACATCGAGGTCATGAAGCGGTCCATCCCCACCCTCTTCCACGGCGCCTTCGCAGAAAACCTGGTCACGGAAGGCATCAGCCTAAAGACCCTGGTCCTCGGCGATCTCCTCCGGATCGGGACGGCCCTCCTCAGGGTGACCCAGATCGGGAAGGAATGCCACTCCCGGTGCGCCATCTACGAGGCCGCAGGCGACTGCATCATGCCCAGGCTGGGCATCTTCTGCGAAGTCCTCACCGAAGGGCCGGTCCGGGTTGGAGATCCCGTTGAATTCGTTCCGGAGGAACTGCCCGAACGCCTCATCCGCCGGGAGATCACCCGCATCGCCTGCGGGAAGCGGGAAACGGCGGCGGACAGCATGCTCCGGGAGGCCAGGGTCACCCTGGTGCTCGACGGCGAGGAACAGGTGACCGCCGTCTGCACCCCCGGGGAAGAGCGGTACTGGGCCGTGGGGCACCTGAAGTGCCGGAGGCTCATTTCAGGCCGGGAGGACATCGCCAGCCTTGAAATCCTCCCGGGGGAAGTCCGGGTGGCCCGGAAGAAGATGACCGCCGGGCTTCCCCTTCTCCAGCGCATCCTTTCCTCCTCCGCCTCGGCCCTCCTTGAGAAAGGCGCGGGCCCGGCGCTGGGCTCCGTGGAGACCGGAGACTGGTCCATCCCGGCATCCGCCCTGCAGGACGGGGCGGACTGGCTCGGGGAAGCCCCCGTCTTCCGCGCCACGGGAGGCACCCACGCCGCGGCCCTCCTCCACCGGACCGGGAAGCGGCTCTTTCTCACCGAGGATATCGGGCGGCACAACGCCGTGGACAAGGCGGTGGGGTGGGCTGTGCTCCATGCCGTTCCCCTGGGGGAGGCGGTCCTGTTGGTCTCCGGGCGTCTTCCCGAGGACATGGTGCACAAGGCCGTGGGAGCGGGAATTCCCGTCCTCGGCAGCATCTCGGCAGCCATCGCGGAGGGGGCGGAAGCGGCGGAGCGGGGAGGGATCACCCTCGCGGGTTTCATCCGGAACGGGCGGATGAACGTCTACACCCGGCCCGACAGGATATCGGACGCCTGAAATGCGGCCCCTGCGGGGGCCTTTTTCTTTATTGACAAAGAACCGAAAAGGCGATAGTGTATTTTTGATCCACTCACAGAACCGGCGTTTTAACAAACGAAACAATTATTGTTCAAGGAGGTCGATACAATGTCCCGCTTTGTCACATTCGGAGAGATCATGCTTCGGCTCACTCCCCCCGATCACGAAGTCCTCTTCCAGACCAGCGGCCTGGTGGCCACCTTCGGCGGCGCCGAGGCCAACGTGGCCGTCTCCCTGGCCAACTACGGCGAGAAAGTCTCCTACGTCACCGCCGCCCCCGCAAACCCCATAGGGGACGCCATGGTGAAGGAGATTCGCTCCTTCGGCATCGACACAAGCTTTATCCTCCGGAAGGGAGACCGCCTCGGCATCTACTTCACCGAGACCGGCTCGTCCATGCGTCCCTCGAAAGTGGTCTACGACCGCTCCGGGTCCTCCATCGCCGGGGTGAAGCCCGGCGACTTCGACTGGGACAGGATCCTGGACGGAGCCACATGGTTTCACACCACCGGCATCACCCCCTCCCTGGCGGAGGGCACGGCGGCAGTGGCCCTCGAGGCCGTGAAGGCCTGCAAGGCGAAGGGCATCACCGTCTCCTGCGACCTCAACTACAGGAAGAAACTCTGGAAGTGGGGCAAGACCGCGAAGGACGTGATGACCGAGTTCGCAAAATACGTGGACGTCACCGTCGCCAACGAGGAGGACTGCCAGAAGTGCCTCGGCATCGAGATCGACGTGGACGTCACCTCCGGCGAGCTTGACGTGTCCAAGTACAGGGTTCTCGCGGAGAAGGTCATGGCATCCTACCCCAACATGAAGTACCTCGCCGTGAGCCTCCGGGAGAGCGTGAGCGCCGACTGGAACGGCTGGTCCGCGGTCCTGGCCGACAACAAGGGGAATTTCTTCACCAGCAAGAAGTACGAGATCCGGGACATCGTGGACCGCATCGGCGGAGGGGACTCCTTCGGCTCGGGGCTCATCTGGGGACTGAACAACCTGAAGACCCCCCAGGAGGCCCTTGAGTTCGCCGTGGCGGCCTCGGCCCTCAAGCACACCATCTACGGAGACTTCAACAGGGTCTCGAAGGAGGACGTCCTTACCCTGGCAGGCGGCGACGCCTCGGGAAGGGTCCAGAGGTAAAGACGGGAAAACGGCGGAGGAGGCCTTTCAGAAGGTCTCCCCCGCACTGTTTCCGCCGGTACTCGCTACTTCTGCAGCAGATGGAAGATGAAACCGCCCACGTGCAGGTCCAGGTAGATGGCCGCGGTCCTGCCGTCCTTCTTCTTCTCCGTCTCGGGAAGAGAGCCGATGCCCTTGGACTTCAGGAAGGCAAGGGCCCGCCCGACGTCGTTGCAGGATACGGCCACGTGTCCCTTCTCGCCGAGGTAGGGTAACTTCATGAACTCGAAGGCCTTCCCGGCGAAGAGGGAGCTGTTGCCGTCCTTCACTGCCATGCCGAAGAGGGATGCGATCTTCTCGGCACCGTCCGCCGCCTCCTGCCCGTCAGAACAGTTCACTCCGAGATGGGCGAGCTCGAAGCCGTGCATGGCGTAGACCGCCTCCCGGGTAATCCGGGCGATCTCGTCGAACTGGCCGGCGGCCACCATTTCCGGCTTCACCATCCAGCTTCCGCCCACCGCGAGGATCTTGTTGAAGGTGAGGTAGGAGAGCATGTTCTTCGTGTCGACGCCCCCGGTGGGGATGAACTTTACCGAACCGTAGGGGGCGCTCATGGCCTTGAGCATGGGAAGGCCGCCGGACTGCTCGGCCGGAAAGAATTTCACCACATTGAGCCCCCGCTCGAGGGCCATCTCGATCTGGGAGGGGCTGTTGATCCCCGGGGTGATGGGGATATTATTTTCCACGCAGTAGTCCACCACGGAGGGATTGAAACCGGGAGTGACGATGAACTTCGCTCCCGCGTCCACCGCCCGCCTGACCTGTTCCTTCGTCAGGACCGTTCCCGCGCCCACCAGGAGCTCCGGAAGCTCCCTGGAAAGAGTCCTGATGGACTCTTCGGCGGCGTCGGTGCGGAAGGTCACCTCCGCAATGGGGAGGTCTCCCTCCAGGAGAGCCCTGCCCAGGGGAACGGCGTCCTCCGCCCTTTCGAGCTTCACGACCGGGACAATGCCCAGCTCGCCGATGCGCTGCAGTATGTCGTTCATGAAATGCCTGTCTCCTTTCCGTAATGGAAATCCGCACCAAGAATAGACAATAGGGCTTCCTCCCGTCAAGAGGGTTTTTCACTGAATAAAACGATGTTTCGGGTAAAAAGCCTCCGTTGACCGTTATTCCCCGGAGTGATAGAGTGTTTCCGAAAGAACCGAACAGGCAAGACTTCGGCTTTGGAGGACTGCAGGGAAGAGTATTCGTGACCCATCTTCTCCGGGGGTGAGAAGCAATGGCCGGCACAATAGAACGGAACGCCTGGTTTTCGGCCATGGGAGTGTCTCATGAATTTCCGGATGTCCTCCGAACCTCCGGTCCGGACAATCCTGCCGTGACGGCGGTCACCTCCAGGGATCAAACAGCCCCCCTGGTAGGGGATAACGGCCTTTTTCGGGTCTACCCTCTTTTTCCCTCCGACGGATCCGTTCCCTTCGAGCTGTTTTCCGTGGAAATGGAGCGGGGAGCCTTCTCCTTTTCCGACTCCCACGACCCCGGCACGATAGAGTACATCCATGTCTTCGAAGGGTGGATCACAGTGAAAACGGGGCAGGAAGAATACTATCTCTCCCCGGGGGACTCTCTCCGCCACCGGGCGGACCGGCCCCACTCCTTCCACAACTCCGGGGAAGGGAAAGCCACGCTGTGCATCGTGGCCTACTATCCTGAAAAAAAGGACTGACCAAAAACGGGGGGCCGGAAATCCGGCCCCCCGCAGCGTTGCTCCGTCCCGCTATTCGACGGCTTCGGCGAGAACGGCCTTTTCCTCCACGGAGAAGACCTTGTCGATGTCGAGAACGATGATGAGCCGGTTATCCACCTTAGCCACGCCCCGGATGAAGTCGGCGGCGATTCCTCCGGCCACGATGGGCGGGGTGGGCTCGATGGATTCGTCCGGGATGCGGAGAATTTCCGACACGCCGTCCACCAGGACACCGATGTTCTGCTCGGCCATGTTCACCACGATAATGCGCCTTGCAGCCTCTTCAACGGAGCTGGAGTCACCCACCCGGAACCGTTTGCACAGGTCCACGATGGGAACGATCTGCCCCCTGAGGTTCACTATCCCCTCGACGAAATCCATGGACTGGGGTATGGCCGTGATGTTCTGAAGGCGCACTATCTCCCTCACCCTGGATATGTCGATGCCGAATTCTTCTTTGCCGAGCCCGAAGACCACAAGCTGCTGTTCCGCCACGTTTTTTCCTCCTTTTTTATCTCCTGATAAGCCGATGGAATGTTTCCGGGAAAAAACGGTCACTCCGCCGGTGCAAGCCCCTTCTCTTCCGCATCGACCCTGAACCGGGACGCGGACTTCTGCATCTCCTCCGACAGCCCCACAAGCTCTTCGGCCGCCTTCGCGATGGATTCCGTCACCCGCCCCTGTTCCTCCATGGACCGGTTGATGTTCTCCACCTGCTCGCTGATGTCCGCTCCCGCCCGGGCCACGTGGTCCATCCCCGCCGTCATCTCTTCCGCGCTCGCCGACTGTTCCTGCATGGTCGCCGCTATGGACTGCACGTTCTCCGTGATGGACGCCACCCGGGTGATCACCCCGTCGATGACGGCCTTCGTCTCTCCGGCACGGGCAACGAGTTCCCGGATCTTCTCGGCGCTTCCCTTCTGGTCCGCAAGGGCCTTGTCCGTCCTGCCCGAGATCTCCCCGATGACCTTCCCCACCTGGGCCGCAGCACGGTTCGATTCCTCGGCCAGCTTCCGCACTTCCTCCGCCACCACCGCGAACCCCCGTCCCGCCTCTCCCGCTCTCGCCGCCTCGATGGCCGCGTTCAGCGCAAGAAGGTTCGTCTGGTCCGCGATCTGGGTGATGGTGTTCACGAATCCCGTGATGCCCGACACCGACTTCGCAAGCTCCGTCACGGCGGCACTGACCTGGCTCCCCGCACCGGAGACGTCTTCTATCAGGGTGGCCATTTCGTCCAGGGCCCTGCCGCCCTTCTCCGCCGCCAGAGAGATTTCCTGGGCCTACTCCCCCGATTCGGCGGCCGCCTTCGCTCCCGCCTGGGACGCGCTCGCCACTTCCTCCACTCCGGCATTGGCCTCCTCGATGGCGCTCACCGTGTCGTGGGTGTTCTTCGCCACCTTGCCCACAAGGCCGATCACTTCCTGCACCGAGGCGCTGCTCTGCTCTGACGCTGCGCTCATGTCCTCGGCCCGGGAGAGCACCCTGGAGGCGCTTTCGAGGATTTTCCTGACCGTCTCGGCGGTCCCGGAGATCATCCGGTTCACCGCGTCGGCCACGTTCCGGATTTCCTCGATGGACGTGTCCGCCTCTATGGAGGCGGTGAGGTCGCCGGTCTCGGCCACGTACCGGGCCCGCTCGGCCACCGCCTGGAGGGGCCGGGCGAGGCTCCGGGAGAAAAGAATGACCACGATGGAGGCCACCACGAGGACACCCACTATGCCGATGTAGACCGCCCGGCGCATGGCTCCTTCGGCTGAGAGAGATTCGGCCGTGGTCGCCGCGGCGGCGGCGATGTACCCGTTCTTGAGGCGCTGGAAGGCCATGCTCTTCTCCTCCCCCTCGTAGACATAGGAGAAACGGCCGTTCTCCTGCGTCAGGAACTGGTCGGCGAAGGGAGCAAGGGATCCCCCCGACACCTCACGGATGGTGGGACCGTCAAATTTCAGGGTGGGGTGGTGGAGGAACCGGAGCTCCCGGTTCATGAGGAAGGGATACCCCGTGTCGTAGACCCTGACCGCTTTCAGCGTTTCCCGGACAAAGTTGAAATCGAAGGAAATTCCCACCACGGCTGCCGTCTGGTCGCCCATCTTCACCGGC
>ENA-UOUL01005505-UOUL01005505.1-bioreactor-metagenome-genome-assembly--contig:-NODE-5505-length-10926-cov-4.252005_pt1 | contig 10926 bp, 5 predicted proteins | sample MGYA00249838_ERZ747220 | MGnify/ENA primary metagenome ERZ747220 (study PRJEB28778, sample SAMN05720191) | bioreactor metagenome | isolation source: Anaerobic biogas reactor | place: USA:Washington...
CTTCCTGGGCCTCATGTCCCGCTTCTCCCTGTTCGGGATGGAGAAGGACCACTCCAAGTGCACCGACTGCAACCTGTGCCTCGTCCACTGTCAGGGGGCGGACAGCCCTCAGGGCGGCGTGAAGCACCGCCAGGACGAGTGCCACATGTGTTTCAATTGTGAGCAGGCCTGTCCGGAGGACGTGATCAAGTTCCGCTTCCTGCCCGGGCTCCGCAGCACGACGAAGAAGCCGGACCTGGAGCGGCGCACCGTTACCCTCCCAGAGGGAGCGCGCGTCATGTATCGCACGGGAGGCGCGGTCGGCGGCCCTCCCGTCGTCTTGTTGCACGGCGGTGGCATCGATAATGGAATGCTCTCCTGGCGCGATACGATTCCTGTGCTCGTCGGCGCAGGGTTGCGTGTCTATGTGCCGGACATGCCCGGCTATGGCGACAGCCCCCCCGATGCCCGCCCGTCGACCATGGAGAACCTCATCGGCTACCTGGGTGGGCTGATGGACGCCTGGCAGCTGGACCGCGCCACGCTGATGGGGATATCCATGGGCGGGGCCATTGCCATCGGCTACACCCTGGCACAGCCGGCGCGGGTCGAACGCCTCGTACTCATCGGCACCTACGGTATTCAAGACCGGGCCCCGTTTCACCGGTTGAGCTACCTCTTTGTGCGCGTTCCCTGGCTCACTCGGCTCTCGTGGGCGCTCATGCGGCGCTCGCGGGCAATGGCGCGCTACAGCCTGGCGCAGATCGTCCGTAACCCGCGTTCACGCACCGAGGCGCTGGTAGACGAGGTGCTGGAGGCGTTGCAGGATACCAGCGCGCAGAAGGCCTTTGGCGCGTTCCAGCGTGACGAGATTCGCTGGCACGGCGTCAAGACGAGCTATGTCCATCGCCTGTCCGAGATCGATGTACCCGTCCTCATGATCCATGGCTCTCGCGACATCGGCGTTGCGGTCCGTGATGCCGAGCGCGCCGCGGCGCGTCTGCGGAATGGCCGTCTGGAGGTCATCGAGGGGGCCGGACACTGGACACAGCGCGATGATCCGGAGCGCGTCAACAGGCTATTGCTCGACTTCCTGGGCGCGGAGGATACGTCCGCCGCCCCGGAGGTCGAGGCGCGAACGCAAGGGGTGCGCCCATGAGCGATGTTCTGGACCTGTTCATGCCGGCGGTGCGCCGCTGGTTCGCCGAGGAGTACGGCGGGCCCACGGCCCCTCAGCGGCTGGGCTGGCCGGCGATCCAGCGCGGCGAGCATACCCTCATCCTCTCGCCCACCGGCTCGGGCAAGACGATGGCGGCGTTCCTGTGGGGCCTCAACGCCATCTTTGAGGACCTGATCGAGAATCCCGACCTGAGCGGGGTGCAGCTCCTCTATATCTCGCCCCTCAAGGCGCTGAACAACGACATCGAGCGCAACTTGCGCGCCCCACTGGCGGGGATTCGGCGTACGGCCAAGCGGTTGGGGATCGAGTTGCCGCCGCTGCGGGTGGCGGTGCGCACCGGCGACACGCCCCAGTCGGCGCGGCAGCGCATGGTCAAGCAGCCGCCCCACGTGCTCATCACCACCCCCGAGTCGCTCTATCTCATCCTCACCAGCCCCCGCGCCAGCGAGGTGCTGGACACCGTCAAGACGGTGATCGTGGACGAGATCCACACCCTGTGCGGCAACAAGCGCGGCGTGCACCTCGCCCTCAGCCTCGAGCGCTTGGCCCACCGCGTGGAGGTCGCGCGGCGCGGCGAGTCTCGCCCCGCATCGGCGGAGGCGCCTTCTGCCAGCGCTGTAGGGGACGAACGCCGTGCGTCCCGCCCCGCCGCGCAAGAGGGGGACCGGCGCGCACCGGCGCGCGCGCCCTACACGGACGGCGAGTCCCGGCCCGTGTCGGCGGAGGCTTCGCCCGTCGCCGATATGGGGGACGAGCGCCGTGCGTCCCGCCTCGCCGCGCAAGAGGGGGACCGGCGCGCACCGGCGTGCGCGCCCTACACGGACGGCGCGTCTCGACCCGCATCGGCGGAGGGCGCGTCCGCGGATGCTGTAGGGGACGAACGCCTTTCGTCCCGCGCCGCCGCGCATGAGGGGGACCGGCGCGCACCGGTGTGCGCGCCCTACACGGACGACGCGTCTCGACCCGTATCGGGGGAGGCGCCTTCCGCCGGTGCTGTAGGGGCCGAACGCCGTTCGGCCCGCCCCACCTTCCAACGCATCGGCCTGTCGGCCACGCAACGCCCGTTGGAGGAGGTGGCGCGCTTTCTCGGCGGCCAAGAGTGGATTCGCGCCAACGGCGGCGAGGAACTCGTCCCCCGACCGGTGACCATCGTCGACGCCGGCACGCAAAAACCGGTGGACCTGCGGGTGATCACGGTGGTGCCCGACCTACGCCGCCTGCCGGTTGACTCGATCTGGCCTTCGCTCATGCCGCACGTGCTCGACGACGTCCGACGGCACCGCACCACCCTTATCTTTGCCAACAGCCGCCGCGCCGCCGAGCGCGCCGCCGACCGCCTCAACGAGCAGTACGCCCAGGAGGAGACCGAGGAGATCGAGCCGGGCTCCCCCGAGGCGCTGCTGCGCGACGGCGTCTCCGTCGGCCGGGGGATGTTTGGCACCGGTCGGGTGGGCGGGCCGTTTCGCGCCCACCACGGCAGCGTCTCGCGCGAGGTGCGCCTCGAACTCGAGCAGCAGCTCAAGGCGGGCGAGCTTCCCGCCCTCATCGGCACGAGTTCGCTGGAGCTGGGGATCGACATCGGCGCCGTCGACCTGGTGGTGCAGCTCCAGTCGCCGCGCAGCGTGGCGCGGGGCCTGCAGCGCGTGGGGCGCTCGGGCCACTTGGTGGGTCAGACGAGCGTGGGCCGCATCTATGCCACCCACCGCGAGGACCTGCTGGACGCCGGCGCCGTGGCGCACGGCATGTTGCGCGGTGATATCGAGCCCACCTTCACCCCGCACAACTGCCTCGACGTGCTGGCCCAGCAGACGGTCGCCATGGTGAGCATGGAGCCGTGGGCGGTGCCCGACCTCTTTCGGCTGGTGCGGCAGGCCTACGGCTATCACAACCTGAGCCGCGACGCGCTGGTCTCCGTGCTCGATATGCTCAGCGGCCGCTACCCCAGCGAAGAGTTCCGCGAACTGCGACCGCGCATCGCCTGGGATCGCGTCCACGACACGTTGGTGGCGCTCCCCGGCAGCCGCCTGCTGGCCGTGACCAACGGCGGCACCATCACCGACCGCGGCCTCTTTCGCGTCTATCTGCCCGACCGCAAGACGCTGCTGGGTACTCTCGATGAAGAGTTTGTCTTTGAGACGCACGTCGGCGACGTCTTTACCCTTGGCACGGGCACCTGGCGCGTGCTCGACATGGACGAGGATGCGCTGGTGGTGGGGGATGCGGCCGGCGACATGCCGCGCATGCCCTTCTGGCGGGGAGACGCCGTGCGCCGCGACTATGCCATGGGCCGACGCCTGGGCGCGTTCCGGCGACTGCTGGCCGAGCGCGTGGCCGACCTGCCGCCGCTCCCCGACGACCCGCGCGGTCCGTGGCCCGAGGAGGCCGCGCCCGTCATCGCCTGGCTGGCCTCTGACTATGCCATGGACGAGGCCTCGGCGCGCAACGCCATCCTCTACGTCCGGCAGCAGCTCGACGTGTTGGGCGCCATCTCTTCCGACAAGAGCGTGCTGGTGGAGGTCTTTACCGACGCCATCGGCGATCAGCGCATGGCCATCCACTCCTGCTTTGGCAGCCGGGTGAACAGTGCCTGGGCGCTGGTGCTGACCCAGGCGCTGCGCGAGCGGATGCACACCCGGGTCGAGACGCAGGTCAACGACGACGGGATCCTGTTCCGCTTTGTGCAGGCGGATCGCGAGCCGCCCATCGACCTGGTGCGCGCCATGACGCCGCAGGAGGCGCGGGAGCGGCTGTTGCTGGAGCTACCCGACTCGGCGCTGTTCGGCGCCCAGTTCCGCATGAACGCCGCCCGGGCGCTCCTCCTGCCGGGATCGCGGGGAGGCCGCCGCACCCCCTTCTGGCTGCAGCGCCTGCGCGCCAAGGATCTGCTGGCCGTGGCGCGGCACTTTGAGGACTTTCCCATCGTCGCCGAAACCTATCGCGACTGCCTGAGCGACGTCCTCGACCTGGAGCACCTCATGGACGTGCTGGCCGGCGTCCAGGAGGGCGCCATTCGCGTCGTCGAGGCGGAGACGCTGGTGCCCTCTCCCGTAGCGGGCAGCCTGCTGTTCGATTTCATCAACGTGCAGATGTACGAGGGGGACCTGCCCAAGACGGAGCGCCAGATGCAGGTGCTGGCGCTGAACCGCGAGTTGCTGGGGCAGCTGCTGGAGGAGGGCGCCCTGCCCGACCTGCTGCGTCCCGACGCCGTGGCGGGCGTGGAGGCGGAGCTGCAGCACCTGGCCGATGGCTATCAGGCGCGCAGCATGGACGAGCTGGCCGTGGTCCTCCACGAGCTGGGGGACCTGACGGCCGACGAGATCGCCGTGCGCAGCCTGGGGGAGGGGCGCGCCTGGCTGCTGCGCCTGGCCGCCGACGGGCGGGCGTTCGAGGTGGCCATCGCGGTGCCGGGCGGCGAGGAACGGCGCTGGATCGCGGCGGAGGACTATCGCCGCTACCGCGACGCCTTTGGCCTGCCGGATGAGCCACCCATGCCACTGCCGGAGGATCTGCTCGCGCCGCGCCTGACGTCCGATGCGGCGCGGGAGGCGCAGCTGCGCGTGTTCGCCCGCACTCACGGCCCGTGGACGCGCGCCGAGATCGCGGCACGTTACGCCTTTCCCGAGGGGTGGCTCGACGGTGCCCTGGAGCGGCTCGTGGAGGAGGGGTACCTGGCCGCCGGCTACCTGCGGCCGGGCGCGCGGCAGCGCGAGTGGTGCGACCGGCGCGTGTTGGAGCGCATTCACCGGCGCACGCTGAGCCTGCTGCGCCGTGAGGTGCAGCCCGTCTCCATCCCGCGGTACGCCGATTTCCTCGCCGAGTGGCAGGGCGCGGGGGCGGCACGCCGCGCGGGCAGGGACGGCCTGGTGGCGGTGATGCAGCAGTTGCGCGGGCTCTCGGCGCCCGGCGTGGTGTGGGAGCGTGACCTCCTGCCGGCGCGGGTGAAGGACTATGCTCCGGCGCTCTTGGACGACCTCTGCGCGGACGGCGACCTCGTGTGGGTGGCGGAGGGCTCGGGCGACCCCCGGCGCGCGCGGGTGCGTTTCCTCTTTCGCGGCGAGGGCGCCCTCTACCTCGAGCCGCCGGATGACGCCGCCAACGCGGCGCGCACCGGCGTGCGCGCCCTACAGGACACGGATGCCTCGCCCTCTGGTAGGGGCCGGACGCCGTCCGGCCCGCCGTCGGGCGATGGTGGGGATGCGGCGCGCACCGGAGAGCGCGCCCCACAGGAGACAGAAGCCTCGCCCTCTGGTAGGGGCCGGACGCCGTCCGGCCCGCCGTCGGGCGATGAGGGTATGCGGGACGGTGAGGCGGATGCCTCGACCTCCGGGCCGGCGCAAGCCGTGCTGGCGTTCCTCCGCGAGGAGGGGGCGAGCTATGCCGCTGACATGCAGACGGCGCTGGGCCTGAGCGCCGCCGATCTGGACGCCGCCCTCGTCGAGCTGACCTTGGCGGGGCGCATCACGAACGACCGCTGCGACGCGCTGCGCGCCATCCTGAGCGGCGAGGCGGCGCCTCGTTCTGAGGGGCAAGGGATATCGAGTTCCCTCGACGCCCAGCTCGCCGCCTGGCGCGCCTCGCGCACGCCGCCGGCTGTGGCGCCGACGGCCGGCCTGCGCCGGCCTCCCACGGAGCGCATGATGCGCGCCCGGCGCGACGTGGCGCGCCGCCTGCAGCGCCAGCCCGCGGCGCCCGCCTCCCGCTGGAGCGGCCGCTGGTCGCTGGTGCATCGCGTGGGCGTGTGGGGCCGCGAGGTGTCGGACGCCGAGCGGGCGCTCCATCAGGCGCGGCAGCTCCTCCATCGCTACGGGGTGGTGACCCGCGAGTGCCTGGCCAACGAGGAGGGCCCCTGGGATTGGCCCCTCATGGTACAGCACCTCACGGCCATGGAGATGCGCGGCGAGGTGCGGCGGGGGTATTTCGTGCGTGGGCTGCCCGGGGTGCAGTTCGCTCTGCCCGAGGCGGTGGAGCGCCTGCGCCAGGAGGACGCGGAGGGGGGCGAGCCCGCGCTGGTGCTGCTGAACGCCTGCGATCCGGCCAACCTCTACGGCCCGGCGGTGGCCGCCTCGCGGGCCGAGGAGGAGGGGGAGGCGACCTTCACGGGGCTGCCGGAGGAGAGCAACCCCACCGTGTTCTCGCGGCTGCCATCCAACTATGTGGTCCTGCAGCGCGGCGTGCCGGTCCTGCTGTACGAGCACGGCGGCGATCGCTGGAAGGCGCTGCCCGGCGTGTCGGAGGGCACGCTGCGGCGGGCGGTGCGCCTCTGCCTCGAGACACTGACGCGCGAGGGCGGGCTCCGCTCCCAGCCGCGGCGCGTGATCGTCAAGACGTGGAACGGCGAGCCGCCGGTGGGGAGCGCGATCCAGTCCCTCCTGGAGGGCCTAGACTTTCGCCGGGAACCCCCCGCCATGGTCTGGGACGGCATGTAGGGATTCACCACCAAGGCACCAAGAACACCAAGGGAAAACTAGGGAGGGAAAACCACGGAGACACGGAGACACGGAGGACATTGAGATACATCAGTAGGCATAGATTCTCCCCGGGACGTCGCAGGGAGAGCGACCAAAGCATAAACAGATACTGACATCCCTCCCATTACCCTCTGTGCTCTCCGTGTCTCCGTGGTTTTTCTTGGTGTTCTTGGTGTCTTGGTGGCGAGGAACGAGGGTTGTCATGAGTACGCGGGATGAGGTGTCGGCGGGTGGGGTGGTGTGTCGGCGGGGGGAGGCGGGCGTCGAGGTCGCGCTCATCGCCACCCACGGTGGGGAGCGCTGGGCGCTGCCCAAGGGGCTGGTGCGCAAGGACGAGGCGCTGGAGGACGCCGCTCTGCGCGAGGTGCGCGAGGAGACGGGCCTGGACGCCGAGATTGTCGCGCCCCTGGAGCCCATCGACTACTGGTTCTGGTGGCCGCGCGGCGGCCGCAAGGTGCGCCACCACAAGGTGGTGCACTATTACCTCATGGCCTTTCGCGGCGGCGATCTCGCCGACCACGACGACGAGGTGGACGACGCCCGCTGGTTCCCGCTGGAGGACGCCATCGCCCACGCCTCCTACGAGAACGAGCGCAACGTCCTCCGCCAGGCCGCCGGGCTCGTCGATCAAGTCGGCTAATAGTGCGTTGAATACAACGCGCAGATTCCGCTGATAGGATGCTGATCTTCGCTTATTCCATGGATGTATCACCCATGCAGCACGCGGGAAGTACCTGGCACGAGGGGATCAAGGGAACCAGAGAGCGAAGAGAACGCGGAGAGCACAGAGAAAAGATGAGAATCGGGGGTATTGCGCCAACTCGGAGCGGGCTGTGCTCGATCTGAGGCCCTTGCATGGTCCATCTCTGCGTCCTCTGCGCCCTCTGCGGTGATTCCTGCTTCCCTTGGTGTCCTTGGTGCCTTGGTGGTTAGTATGGGTTGACGGCCGTCGTGGCGTTGGGCATACTGGCGCGCGGTGGCCGCGGGTGGCCGTGGCCCGGATGCGTTCCTCAGGAGGATTGCGGTGGTCACCGATGCGACCTCGGGCCTCAAGCGCTACAGCGCCGTGCCCCTCTTTGATCCGCAAGACGGCGTGACTGTCATCGAACCCCCCGCCGCTGGGGCCGGCCACTGGGCCGGCGCGCCCAGCGCGTGCTATGACCCCGACGCGAAGCGTTTCTACCTCTACTATCGCGTGCGCAAGCCGCGCCCCATCCGAGGCGGCGAGTGCTACATCGCCGCCTCGGAGGACGGCCGCACCTTTCACACCATCTGGTCGGCGACGCGCGAGGCGTTCGGCTCCGACTCGGTGGAGCGCTGCTGCCTCACCAAGGCGCTGGATGGCCGCTGGTTGCTGTACGTCTCGTACGTGGACCCCGCGGACGGCCGCTGGCGCATCGACCTGATGGGGGCGAACGAGCCATCGGCGTTCGACCCGGCCTATCGCCTCCCCGTCCTCACGGCCGCCGACGTCGGGTGCGAGGGGGTGAAGGACCCCTGGGTGATGGTGGTCAACGGGCTGTACGTCATGCTGGTGAGCTATGCCGTGGCGATGCCGGTGCCGCCCGAGGAGCGCGAGCGCATGCACGCCACAGCCGACATCTATAACACGGGGCTGACCCTCTCCAGCTCGGGGCTGGCGGTCAGCGGCGACGGGCGGCATTTCGAGTGGCAAGGGGACGTGCTAGCGCCGCGCCCCGGCCGGTGGGACGCCTACGCGGCCCGCTTGGGGTGCCTCGTGCCGACGGCGCAGGGGTGGTTCGGGTTCTATGACGGCGGCGCCGCCGTGACGGAGAACTATGAGGAGCGCACCGGCCTGGCGCAGAGCTGGGACCTGCGCCATTTCCACCGGCTGAGCGCCGGGGGGCCGAGCCTCGTCTCGCCCCACGGCAGCGGCAGCCTGCGTTACCTGGACGCCGTCGTGCTGGACGACGCCACCTACTACTATTACGAGTACGCCCGCGCGGACGGCTCCCACGAACTGCGCATGAATCGTGTCGAGAGGTAGGAGGGAACGCGGATGGACGCGGATTGCACGGATTTCCGCGGATATGGGCTGATGACCATCCGTGGTAGGCGATCTGCCGCTCCGGCGCGCATCGGCGTGCGCGCCCTACAGTGGATGCCTGGCAGGCGTGACGCTCTCATCTGGTTTCTTCGCGTTCTATGCGGTTAGTTTGTTTTGACCCGCGTTAATCCGCTAGATCCGCGTTCATCCGCGTTCCAAATGATCAGGAGGAAGCCGATGGTGACGTTGAGGGACAAGATTCGCGGCTGCATCGCTGCCTCGTGGGTGGGGTCGGCCATGGGGGCGGCGGTGGAGGGGTGGTCGCCGCAGCGCATCGAAGAGACTCATGGCTATGTCCAGGAACTCAAGTCGTACAAGCACTACCAGGCCTACACCGACTGGCAACGCCCGCCGGGCACCACGGAGGACGGCATCGAGCGGCAGAAGCTGATGAACACCGCCGTGATCCGCAAAAAGGACCGCATCACGGCCGATGACCTCGTCCAGGTGTGGGTGGAAAAGCTCCAGCCGGAGCGGATGATCTACAAGCAGGAGCGGTTCGACAAGAGCCTGTTGGAGATGGCCGTGGCCGGCGTGCCCCCGCGGGAGCTGGGGCGGCTGTGGCCGTTCAACAACGTAGTGGCCATGTCGCGCGCCAGCCACACGCTGGGGATCATCAACGCCGGCGACCCCCGCTCTGCCGCCATGGACGTCTATGACGTAGGGTTGGTCTATTCCGGGGAGATGACGTTTGGCCTGCGATGGGCGGCTCTCTATGACGCCGCCATCGCCAAGGCACTGGAGCCGGGCGCCACCGTCGAGTCGGTGCTGGCCACGGCGCGCGAGTACGCGCTGTTTCGCGGGCAAAAAGGCACGCCCTACGCCGGCTATGACACCATCCTGGCCGAGATCGACCGCGCCCTGGCCATCGCCGCCAAGCACGATGACTGGCGCGCGATGCGCGACGAGTTCTACACCATCTACTTTGGGGGCGGGCATTTCGTCTATTCCATGTCCCAGGCGAACGAGGTGGTGGCCAAGGGGTTGGCGATTTTCGCTTTTTGCCAGGGGGACGCGCGCCAGGCCATGCTGACGGCGGTGAACTTTGGGCGGGACACGGACTGCCTCGCGGCGGTGGCCGGCGGGCTGGCGGGGGCGCTCTCGGGCGCATCGAGCCTCGACCGCCAGTGGATCGACCAGGTGAACGCCGCCACCAAGGCGGACCCGTATACCAACAGCACCCTGGACATCGACGAGACCGCCGAGGGGCTGTACGAGGCGGTCCTCGCCAAGCTCGACAAGGAGCGCGCCTACCTCACCATGATGGAGAGCATGCCCGGCTACCTGATGTAATGGCTGGCCCCTCCTGCCCGCGACGGCCGCTATTGTGGGATGCCTGTGAGGCGACTAGCTCGTGAGGGAGGACATCGCCTGGAGGCCCCGAATTGCCCGAGAGGCAATTCGGGGCCTCCAAGTTTTTTTCGGGTGTGCCACAGATGCGTTTGGTACATATAAAATATAGAGTTTGGATCGTATAAAACTGTTGACATTGCACGCACTATATGGTATCATGCCTTGTAGTTAATAGCACTGAGGAGGCAGCCATGGCTGATTCAGATGACGAGAAGCAACGAGTCACGCTGTCTCTGACCAGAGGCAGAGTGGAGGTGCTCAGAGAGGAGGCAAAACGGAGAGGATTCACGATCAGCAGAGGGCCGGACGCAGGCGAGGGGAATGTGAGCCAGTACATTGATGCCTTGGCGTGGGATATTCAGAACAGGAGGTCGAAGATGGAGTTGCAGCGGGTACACGTTGGGTGGGTCACCGTGCAGGATGGTGGAAGCGGTGAGGAAGATCATTCACTGGCCATGGACGTAGAGTTCAAGGCTGCCTTCATCGCGGAAGACGAAGTCACATACGATGCTCCGGATGTGCCCTTTGAGAGCTACAGCCATTCTGTCGAGAGGCTCTACAGGACCGACGATGCACGCTACATAATCCATCGCATGGATTTCGCAACCGGAAGTGGCGACGATCGTCTGGAGGTGTGGGGAACGCTCATCGAGGTCAGCGAAGAGGATCTGGGACTCGGGGGTGAGTACCGTGATTTGGGGCGTCTAGCTGGCATCGACAAGACCCTGACGCTCGATGAGGCGCTAGCTCAGCAGGATGCGATACTCGAGAAGGCACGGAAGCGGACTGCTAAGGAGTAGTTGGGGCCGACGGTGACTCTCGAGAGTACACGGCTGGCGCAGACGCGCCAGCCGTGCTTGGGGATTATGGCGGGTTCG
>ENA-UOUL01005506-UOUL01005506.1-bioreactor-metagenome-genome-assembly--contig:-NODE-5506-length-10925-cov-3.482762_pt1 | contig 10925 bp, 10 predicted proteins | sample MGYA00249838_ERZ747220 | MGnify/ENA primary metagenome ERZ747220 (study PRJEB28778, sample SAMN05720191) | bioreactor metagenome | isolation source: Anaerobic biogas reactor | place: USA:Washington...
CTGTCGGTATGCCACGGGGACTCCTGCCGGGTGCTCTGAGCTCAATCCCACAGCTGGCAGCGGCGGTATAGAAAGAATCTCCTGGTGGAGGGAAGGACCAGCATCATGGAGATGACCGCCCCGATCAGGACGGTGAAGTAGGTGGCGGCGAAGTCCAGCCCGATCAGGTAGCCCTCCACCGCCAGCCACGCCACCAGGGTCAGCATCATCAGCGCGCCACCGGTCCAGGACCAGTGCCTTCCCGAGCGCTCGCTCAGCCATCCCAGGAACAGCTCCTTGCGGGTCAGGGCCCCATAGGACAGGAGCAGCCCGCCGATGCCGTAAACGACGAGAAGGAACAACCCCACCGGCAGGAAGCTCTGGAATGGAATGCTTTCCCGCAGGTCCGAGTTGAAGCCCATGCCCGCCCCGGTGGGATCGGCGATCAGGATCGCTCCGCTCACCACGCCCAACAGGCCGTAGAAGGCCAGGAAGGCGATGAGCACGATTACGCTCGCGGGCCTCTTTTCCTCGGGATAGTTCATGCGGGGTGATTATATCGAAATGAATATAAAATCAATGGGTCGCCCTCAGCACCGGTCACGTTTCCGGTCCCTCAGCCAATCAAGGTCGCTCTGGGCGTCCTCCTCCCTGCTGTAGACGCCGGTCTGCCTGCCCATCTCCACCGCGAACTCCGCGTAGGCCTGCCCCTGGGCGGTTATTATGTTCCGGTCCACGGTCAGGTACTCGCCGGTGAACGCCGCCCCCTCGAACTCCGGTCCCGGCCTCTCAAGGCTGTGCGTGCATCTCCGCCCCTTCAGAACTCCGGCCAAGGCCAGCCACTGCGGCCCCCCGCAAATGGCCGCCAGCTTCCCTCCTCGGCGGTCTATCTCCCGCACCTTCCCCAGGAAAGCCTGGACCTTATTCCCCAGGGAAGGGTCCTTGACGATCTCCGAGGGATGCCCGCCGGGGATGACCAGCAGGTCGATTTTGGACGGGTCGATATCCTCCACGTCCGGCAATACGGTCGCCCCCATGGCAACCTCAAACGTCGTCTGCGGATCGCTCACAAAGAAACCCGCGGCAGCCCTGGCATCGCTGTTCTCAAGGGGCTTCACCAGCTCAGCCAGCCACTGCGGCTCCAGCCGGACGCCCGCATCGGTGGATGCGATGATTTCTCCGCGTGCTGCAGCGATGGCGACGTTGCGGCCGCGGGAGATGTTGGCGCCGCGTTCGATGAGCACGCGCAGCCGCAGCCGGTCGCGGTATTCGTCAAGGATCGCCACCGTGTTATCGCTCGAACCGCCATCGACGATGACCACCTCATCCGGAGTCCGCGTTTGGGCGACCAGGGAGTCCATGAGGCGGCGGATCGATTCGCCCTCATTGAGAACTGTGCAGATGACGGAAACTTGCATTACGGAAGGCCTGTCAGGTAGTATAGGTTACGGTCGAAATGCCAAACCGGTGAGTATTATATCTGTGTGAGGTGGTATCGGCAATACCGCTAGAAAAGGTAAAGGGGAGTGAAGAAATGGCTAAGACCAGGAAGAAGGCCTCGCAGGCTCCGCAGCAGAGCGGCATGACGGATGCGCAGCGTGATTTGGCCGGCCTGCTCAGCGGTCTGCTGGGTGGACAGTCTCTGTCGAGTGGCTCGTCGCTCGGCTCAGGAGCAGCCGGGCTGCCACCCACCGCCGGCAGCAATGAGGTAACTGATATGCTGGGCGGCTTGCTTGGCGGCAGCGGGCAGGTCGGTGGCACCCACGCCAGCGGCAGCCAGGCCAGCAGCAGTCAATCCGGCGGCGGCCTGCTGGGCGCACCTTCCGGCGGCCAGGATCCCTCGTCGGTCGGGATGGGTGGCGATGACCTTTCAGGTTTGCTGGGCAGCCTCCTCGGCGGCGGCATGACGCAGCAGGCCCCGCAGCAGCCTATGTCGGGCTCAGGCTCCGATGACCTGACGGATATGTTGGGCGGCCTGCTCGGCGGTGGATCCAGTCAGGCGAGCCTCCCCCAAGAGTCTGCCGGCGGTGGCGACCTCATGGGGAGTCTCCTGGGCAGCCTGCTTGGCGGCGGCATGACGCAGCAGGCGCCTCAGCAGACTTCCGGCGGCGAAGATATGATGGGCGACCTCCTGGGCAGCCTGCTCGGCGGCGGCATGGCAGAGCAAGCCCCGCAGCAGTCTTCCGGCGGCGGCGACCTCATGGGCAGCCTGCTGGGCAGTCTGCTCGGCGGCGGCATGACACAGCAGGCCCCGCAGCAGTCCTCCGGTGGCGGCGACCTGATGGGGGCGCTCCTGGGCGGTCTGCTCGGCGGCGGAGGCAGCAGTGGTGGCGGATCGGGCAGCCTGCTCGGCTCGCTCATCGGCAGTCCGCAGGCCAGTAACAACGTCTCTCAGCAGACCGGTCTTGCGCCGAGCCTGGTTCAGGCACTTCTACCCATGCTGATCGGCTTGCTATTCCGTGGTAACAAGCGCTCCGGCTCGCTCGGCGGCGTCGACATCGACGGCGACGGTATTCCGGATAGCTCCGATGAGTTGATGTCGTTGATGCATACCCTGGAGCGGGGGGGTGAGGTCGATCTGGACGGCGTTCGCGCCTCAGGTTATGCCCGCGCACTCGCCAACCAGAGCGGCTACCCGGTCGACGAGGTTGCCCCGGCGACCGTCAAGATCCTTGAGGTTCTGGCGCACCAGCAGTAGACCAAGCAGGTCAGATCCGGGCGGCGCTGGGACGATCCACGGCGCCGCCCGGTTTTTTAATTCTTGCGCGGCGGCGCAGCCGTCGCGCAAATCGAAACAAAAAAAGAGGGGCCTCAAGCAACCGGCTGGCTCGTTCCTTTATCTGGCTTGCCAGCCATCTCGCTGTGGCTCTGTTTTGATCTTTCGTCCGTCCTCACGGACGTTGATCTTGCAGTCTGCCTGCGAGATTCCAGTTTCCTGGAGGCTTCAAACCGGAATCTGCCATTCAATTTCTCGAGGCGCCCTCACCACTGTCCGGATAACTGCCCCTGGATATCTGTCCAAGGGTATAGGCTACCCCTTCAATGGCACCCCAATTATATCAGTTTTACTGATTGATGTCAACGCTTTTCAGCTAGTACTTTAATTCTTCTTGCTCACGCAAGCGCCCGCACAAATTATCCTGAATGGCCAGGATCATCATCAGCGGGGTGTTGGCTAAATTTTGGCCGGTCACTCCTTGCGCGGTGTATACTGGCCCGATGACCAATCGCGAGTTTCGCCTCGAACACGAACACCGCTATGACCGCCGGGGACCCGTCCGGTGGATCGTGTCGCACCTCGCGCGCTATCCGCATTTTCCGCTCCTGGCGCTCCTGGCCGCCACTCTCAACAATTACTTCTACAGCCAGATCCAGGTCAACATCGGGCGCGCGTTCGACCTGATTTCGACGCCCGGTTGGACTCGCGGGGCCTTGGCGGGACTGGCCGCGCTTGCGATCGGGATCGCGGTGGGCCAGGGCATCACGGGGCTGATGCGCAACTACTCTGTCGAGTTCGTCGCCTCGCGCATCGAGCGGGACGCACGCGACGAGTTGTACGCCAGCCTGCTGGGCAAGAGCCAGACCTTCCACGGCCGCCAGCGAATCGGCGACATCATGGCGCGGGCGACCAACGACGTGAAGATGCTGAACCTGTTGTTCAGCCCGGGGCTGATGCTCCTGCTCGATTCGGCGATGGCCGTCGTCGTGCCCCTGTTTCTTATCGCCCAGATCGATGCGCGGCTGCTGCTTGTCCCTGCGGTCTTCCTCGTCGGGCTCAGCCTGACCATCAACGAATATAACCGCCGGCTCAATCCGGTCAGTGTCGCAATTCGTGAGAAATTCGGCGTCATGAACGCAGGCCTGGCTGAGGCGATCGCAGGAATCGAGGTGGTCAAGTCGAATGTTCAGGAGCGCTACGAGTGGCTGAAGTTTACCGGTGATGCGCGCCAGGTGCGCGACCTGAACGTGCGCCAGGGCGAGGTCCAGGCGCGCTACTGGCCGACCTTGGTCTTCGCGCTGGCCTGGGCAGCAGCACTCCTGCACGGGCTATTGCTGTGGCGCGCAGGCGACCTGACCCTCGGCCAGGCCGTCGCCTACCTGGGGCTGGTGGGCACGCTCCGGTTCCCGACGAATATGTCCATGTTTACCTTCAACCTCGTCCAGCTTGGCGCCGCAAGTGCGAAGCGCATCCTGGAGACAATCAACACTGAGACCGAGCTGGATGAGAACCCACAAGGCGTGACGCAGCGCATCCGCGGGCAAGTCAGGTTCGAAGACGTCTATTTCGGCTATGAAGGCGATGGCGCGGATGCGGATGGGGCTGTGTTACGCGGCCTCAGCTTCGTCGCGCATCCCGGCGAGACCATTGCCATCGTCGGGCAGACCGGCTCCGGCAAATCGACCTTGACCCGGCTGATCAATCGCATCTTCGATGTCGACCGCGGAGCGGTCACAATCGATGAAATCGACGTGCGTGACTGGAACCTGGAATCGCTGCGTTCCCAAATCTCGTTCATCGAGCAGGATCCATTCCTGTTTTCGCGGACGCTGCGCGAGAATATCGCGTTCGGCAAGCCCGATGCAACCGAGGACGAGATCATCGCCGCGGCCCAGGCCGCACAGGCGCACGATTTCATCCTGAGCTTCAAAGACGGCTATGACACGGAGGTGGGCGAGCGCGGCGTGACCCTTTCGGGCGGCCAGCGACAGCGCATCGCCATCGCGCGCGCGTTCCTCACCGATCCCCGCATCCTGATCCTGGACGACAGCACCAGCGCGATCGACAGCGCGACCGAGGACCAGATCCAGCGGGCCATGCGCCGCATCAGCCAGGCGCGAACGACCTTCCTGATCACCCACCGGCTCAGCCAGATCCGCTGGGCAGACCGCATCCTCGTGCTGCGACGGGGTGAATTGGTGGACCAGGGCACGCACGAGGAGCTTCTGGAGCGCTCCCCGGACTATTGCCGTATTTTCGCAAGGTGCAGCTGATGGGTTTCATCCTCGACGGCCTTGAGAACGAGGCATACGACCGCAATTACGGCGACCGCGAGCTGGTGCGCAGGGTGCTCGGATACTTCTGGCCACATCGCAAGCGAATGGTGCTGGTCGCGGCTGCAATCACACTGAACTCCATTGCAGGCAGCGGCGGACCGATCCTGATCTCGGCCGGCATCGACCTGATGGCGCGCAATCCATCGACCGCGGCGATCGCCCTGCTGGCGCTGGGCGTGCTGCTGCTCGGTGCGGTGGCGTGGGGCTTCAACTTCATCCAACAGTGGTTTGCCGCGCGCGTCGTGGGCGATGTGGTGCTCAAGATTCGCGAGGACGTGTTCGCGGCGACCATGCGGCACGACATGTCGTTCTATGACGAGCACCCGTCGGGGAAGATCGTCAGCCGCGTCACATCGGATACGCAGGATCTATCCGAGGTAGTCACGCTGACGGCAAGCCTCCTGAGCCAGGTCATGCTGGTGCTGTTTCTGGCCGTGTGGCTGATCACCATCAATGCCCGGCTGACGCTGTTGCTCCTCGTCATGGCGCCGGTCGCCGTCGCGTTTGCCTTGAGTTTCCGCCGCCTCGCGCGCACTGTAACACAGCGCGCGCGGCGCGTGACCGCGAAGATCAACGCGCAGATCCAGGAGTCGGTGAGCGGGATCGTGGTCGCCAAGAGTTTCCGGCAGGAGCGCGCCATCTACGCCGCGTTCGCGGCGAACAACACCCAGGCGTACGGCGTTGTGCTGCGCCGCGGGCTGACGCTGGACACCATCTTTCCGATCATCGGTGCATCGTCCGGCATCGGTGTTGCGGTGTTGATCTATTTCGGCGGCCTGGCGACCCTGCCGCCGGCGAGCATCTCCGCCGGCAACTGGTACCTCTTCATGCAGGCAGTGGGCTTCTTCTGGTGGCCGATCATCGGCATCGCATCGTTCTGGAGCCAGTTCCAGGATGGGCTGGCCGCGGCAGAGCGCGTGTTTGCCTTGATCGACGCGGAGCCGAAGGTAGTGCAGATCGCGGGCGACGCGGTCCCGCGGCTGGCCGGGGACATCGAGTTCCGGAACGTGCACTTCACCTACACGCCGGATGAAGCGGAGCAGCGCGGGGGTGAGATCGTCCTGCCCGATTTCAGCCTGCACATCCGGCCCAGGGAGACGGTGGCGCTGGTCGGGCACACCGGCGCAGGGAAGACCAGTGTGGCCAGGCTGGTCGCGCGCTTCTATGAGTTTCAGGGAGGCGAGCTGCTGGTGGACGGCCGCGACATCCGCTCGCTGGATCTGGCGGACTATCGCCGGCAGATCGGCATCGTGCCGCAGGAGCCCTTCCTTTTCTCGGGCACGCTGCGTGATAACATCCGGTATGGCCGGCCGGAGGCGAGCGACCTCGAAGTCGAAGCCGCTGCAAGTCGCGTGGCCGGCGGCGAGTGGGTGGCCGATCTTCCGAACGGGCTGGACACCGACGTGGGCGAGCGCGGGGCCAGCCTGTCCATGGGCCAGCGCCAGCTCGCGGTGCTGGCGCGAGTGGTGCTCAAGGATCCGGCGATCTTCATCCTGGACGAAGCCACCGCCAGCGTCGATCCGTTCACCGAAGCGCAGATCCAGGATGGGCTGGAGGAGATCATGGCTGACCGGACCGCGATCGTGATTGCGCACCGGCTGTCCACGGTTCAGGCGGCCGATCGCATCATCGTCATGGACGGTGGGCGCATCATCGAAGAGGGCGCCCATGCCACGCTGATGGCCGGCGGCGGGCATTACGCCACCCTGTACAACACGTACTTCCGGCACCAGTCGGCCGATTACAAACCGTTCTAGCTCAGGGCGAGGGGGTCAGGGACTCCGAGCTCAAGCCTTTTCGGCGGGCGAGTCACCGCAGCAGCAGCCCTTGCGTCCGAACAGGAAGTACGCGATCGGTCCCACGAAGTTCATAAACGAGATCACGGTCCAGAGCCGCCGGTCGCCTCTGATTTCATCCGCCGGCCGGCGCCACATGTCCCACAGCGCCGCGACCAGCAGCGTGATCTGCAAGAACGCGCCTAGTTGGATGGCTGTCTGTTGCCCGCTTGTGAAGTCGCTCCACTTTTTCTGCTGCGTCATGGTTGTCCTCCTGGCGGCTGGGTACGGCGCCGCGCCTCGATGGTGTTACTGCCCCGTTCTGAAGTCCGCTGCCCCAAATGCCGGTGTCTGCGGGAAACGCACCGTCACCCGGTCCTGGTAGTCGATGTCGATCGTCCCATCTTCCAGGCTGCACTCCAGCAGGTGGCCTGCGACCTGCCTGTCATCCGAGAGGACCAGGATCAGAATTCTGCGGGAAGTGCTCAGGATCGACAGTCGTAGGGCGAGCTTCGGCATTGGACCACTCCTTCTCCCCAACCCGGTGCTGCTGGAAGGGCGTCGTACGCGGTGGCCACCGGACGACCTCAGTGTAGAACCTATGCCCCGTATACACAAACTCCGGGCCGAGACGAGTGTCGCGATGCGCGCTTTTGGCACTTTTTTGACAGCCCCATGGTAGCCTGGGTCAAAGGAACATTTTCCGACGCAACGAGAGGAGACGCTGGACGCTGCGCGCGTCCCACCAGTTCACCTACGAAAGGAGTCCATCATGTGACGCTTGCTCCTCGTATGTGCAGTGACCCTCAGTTTCGCACGGGCGCCGGCCTGCTCGGCCTGGCCGTAGACGCGCCCTGGCAATGTGTACGTGGGCGTGCCTGGGACGCCTTTGCCGTAGATGGAGGACCGAAAATGAACCGGATATCTGCTGACACAACCTCTGCCGCGACCTTCGTCATTCGTTTTTGGCGGGAGTGGTCGCGCTGGCGAGGGCGGATCGAGCACGTGCAAAGCGGGCAACGGGCCGACTTCCTGGGGGTCAAAACGTTGATGGCCTTCCTTGACCGGTTCGGCATCCGCCCTGAAGCGGATCCTGCGAGCCGGGCAGCGGTGAGCGGCGAAGCCGGCACCGGCGATGCTGGCAACGAAACCAGCTTTGTCGCTGAGAGAAGGATGAATTCGGCAGGAGTGTACAGCCTGCACATGCTTGCGTTGAAGGCGGGCGCGAGTAGGCCAGAGTTCGAACGCTTTTTTCGTGAGGAAATCGAGTCTGCACAGGCTCCCAGCGGGCTTACCTTGCGGCTTCTACGAGGCGACCGCGAGGGCAAGTACCTGTTGATGGCCGAGTTCGAAAGCGTCGAACGGCGGTACCAGCTCTACGGGGAGGCCGGTCCAGGTGCCCGGAAGGTGTCCGACGAGGTGATGCTGTGGATGGGCGCGGCGGCTCCGATCCTGGCCAGGTGGAACGAGTACACTACTCCGTTTGATACGATCTTCACGGATTACAAGGAGGTTTAGGCAGACGGAGGCGTGGGCGTTCGGCCGCACTCTTTTCGGGTGGCCTAGGCATTTCGGAATCACATGGCCGGTCATCACGGATGACTGGCGCCAGGGAGTGATCCAGCCACATCTGGCCGCGTCAATTCCGGGCATGACCGGTCAAAGTGCATACAATCCGGATCGTTGCACCAGGCGACTAGATATGGCTGCCGCCGCTCTCCACCCACGCATCTGCCATGCTGCGATCGTCGTTCAGGCGCAGATGGGCCATCGAGGCTTCCAGCGCCACCACGCGCGCGGTCAGGTGGCGGAAGAGCTCGGTGTTCGGGTCAGGCAGGCGATCGTGCTGCAGGTCGATCCCCTCCGGCTCGGGCATGTCGCCGTTGCGGCTCTTGATGCGGCCGGGAATGCCCACCACCACCGAATGTGGCGGCACGTCCTTCACCACGACCGAGTTCGCGCCGATGCGGCTGTGCGCGCCGATGAGGATGGGGCCCAACACCTGCGCGCCCGCACCCACCACGACGTGATCCTGGAGCGTCGGATGGCGTTTGATCTTCTCCCAGCTCACGCCGCCGAGGGTCACGTTGTGGTAGAGGGTCACATCATCGCCGATTTCCGCAGTCTCGCCGATCACGGTGCCCATCCCGTGGTCGATGAACAGGCCGCGGCCGATCTGCGCGCCCGGGTGAATCTCGATGCCCGTCATCAGGCGCGAGATGTTGCTCACGAGCCGCGCCAGCCACTTGAACTGGTTGCGCCACAGCGCGTGTGCTATCCGGTGCATCCACACCGCGTGGAGCCCGGGGTACAAGAGAACGATCTCCCAGACGGACCGGGCGGCCGGGTCCCGGTCGAACACCGCCTGGATATCCCGACGCATTGCTGTAATCATGGTCAATACCTCCGGCGATCACTCTTCCAGGTCGGCGAAGAGCACGGTGCTCAGATAGCGCTCGCCGTTGGAGGGGATGATCACCACGATGCGCTTGCCCGCGCTCTCGGGTCGGAGACTGACCTGGACGGCAGCATGCACTGCTGCGCCCGAGCTGATACCCACGAGCAGCCCTTCTTCACGAGGCAGCCGCCGGGCCATGGCGATTGCTTCCTCGTTCGTGACGGTCACGATCTCGTCGATCAGGCTCGTATCGAGGATTGCCGGTACAAAGCCCGCGCCGATGCCCTGGATCTTGTGCGGACCGGGTTGGCCGCCTGAGAGCACGGGTGATCCCACGGGTTCGACCGCAATCAGCTTCAGGTCCGGCAGGCGGCTCTTGAGCACCTGGCCCACGCCGGTGAGCGTGCCGCCCGTGCCTACGCCCAACACCAGGATGTCGACCTGGCCGCCGGTATCGCGCCAGATTTCTTCGGCCGTCGTGCGGCGATGGATCTCAGGATTGGCCGGGTTTTCGAACTGCTGCGGGATGAAATAGCGGCTGTCCGACGCCGCGAGCTCCTGTGCCTTGCGGATCGCAGCTTTCATGCCTTCGCTGCCGGGCGTCAGGATCAGGTCCGCCCCGTAGGCGCGCAGCAGCTTCCGGCGCTCCACGCTCATCGTGTCAGGCATTATGAGCGTGCACCGGTAGCCCTTGGCGGCTGCCACCATCGCGAGGCCAATGCCCGTGTTGCCGCTGGTGGGTTCGAGGATGATCGTCTCCGGACCGATCCTGCCCGCGGCTTCGGCCGCTTCGATCATGCTGAGGGCAATGCGATCTTTCACGCTGCCGCCCGGGTTCTGGAACTCCAGCTTCGCCAGCACCTCGGCCGCGGAATCTTTCGTCACGCGGTTCAGCCGCACCAACGGCGTGTTGCCGATCAACTGCGAGATGTCGTCCGCAATGCAGGATACGCTGCGGTCTGCAACGGTTGTATCACTAATAGACATAAGTCAACTCCTTCATGCCAGGGTTTCGGTAAACAAAAAGACTCACCGGGGCGGATGCGCCCTGCGATGAGCCCTGCAATCATGCTATGCGGATCGGGTGAGGCCAACCCTCGCCCTTGCCCACCAGTCAGTTCAGCCTTGTTTCAAAGCGACCCATCGCAGCGTGCGCGGTGGTTCAGCGGACGTGGTTGGCGCCCTGCCAACTCACGCCCGCTCGAGACACGAGCACGCGCGTGAAACAGTATGCTGAACGTTGTTTTTCACAGTTTTACCTTCTGAAAATAGCTTATCTGATTGTGTGCTAAAAGTCAAGTAAGCTTTACCCCAAGTTAGGGGGTCAAGGCCGCATCCTTCGACTGCGCTCCCTGCGGCCCTCCGCTCTGGATGCTCTGCTAGCCCACCCAGGATGCCGGATCGAAGCGGGAGCGACGATCATCGAAACGAAACGCGTGGAGGGTCGGGCGGTCCCCATCGGCCAGGTCGCAGATGAGGTAGAACGCATCGGGGTAGGCGGCGCGCTCGAGATCGGTTTCCGATGGAAACGCGGGACCTCGCGGATGGGAGTGGTAGATCGCGACAAGCTCCAACCCGGCCTCCTCGATTTCGATCTGCTTTGCCAGGGTTTCATGGTCGAGCTCGAAGGTGGCGCGCGGGGTGGCGGAGATGTTGCGGCCACGATGCACGGCCATGGCAACACCGTCTTTCCCCGAGACCAGTCCGCAGACCTCCAC
>ENA-UOUL01005507-UOUL01005507.1-bioreactor-metagenome-genome-assembly--contig:-NODE-5507-length-10923-cov-4.203762_pt1 | contig 10923 bp, 8 predicted proteins | sample MGYA00249838_ERZ747220 | MGnify/ENA primary metagenome ERZ747220 (study PRJEB28778, sample SAMN05720191) | bioreactor metagenome | isolation source: Anaerobic biogas reactor | place: USA:Washington...
TTTATACAGGCCGGGGCTCGGCTCGGTGATCGTCCAGTCCAGCGTCATCGCCGCCGAGGCCGACGCGGCCAGGGCCAGTACCGCCACCAACGTCAAAATCGTTCGCATCTGAATTCTCCTTCGTTTTAAGTTTTACAAACGTTCTTTCTTTTGACCAACACCCCGGAGGGTGTATCCGCGGCGGCCGACCAGCCGCCGCGGACGCTCACAAACGTCCTACCGACGCCGCAGCAGACCCAGCACGCCCAACGCCAGCAGACCCAGCGTCGCCGGTTCCGGCGTCACCGCCGCGGGGGCCGCAAAGCTGCTGCCGTAGTTGTCGGCCAGGATCGCCAGGTCGCCGGCGGTCACGGCCCCGTCGTAGTTCGCATCGCCGATCCTCAGATACGCGCCGCTGGTGGCACCGTAGTTGTCGGCCAGGATCGCCAGATCGCCGGCGGTCACCGAGCCGTCCATGTTGAAGTCGCCGCCGAGCCAGTCGCCGTCAATGCCGATCGCGGTCGGCGTGGTAAGATCGTAGCCGTAGGCAGCGGGCGGGTCACCCTGGCCGCGGTTGGTTCCCTGGCAGCCCACCGCCGCGTACCAGACGTAGTTGTCCGCCGAGACGCCGTCCGTCCCAGCCTCGATCTTGGCCTCGATCTCGCTGAGCAGAACCCGGGCTTCCATGACGCTGCCCGAGACCATCCAGGCGGCGCCGCTGGCCGGATTGACGGCCGAATTCTCCTGGTCGATGTCATCGTTGAGGCCCCAGTACCAGTAGGTGCTCAGATCGCCGGGGGTCCAGGGATTGGTCTCCAGGTCCAGCTCGAGGTTCATGTCGATGCCGCGGTGATTGGTCGCCCACTCGCCGCCCTTTGCGTCGGCGCAGTTGGGGGTGCCGCCATCGGCAAGGTACGTACTGGTGCTGCAGTCCGCATCGATCCACAGGGCCGGGTAGATCTTCCAGATCCCGCCGGCGTCTCCCATGAAGTCATCGATGTAGGTCTGGTCCGCATCCAACTGGACGTACCAGTACAGGTAGTCGCCCTCGGACTTGGCGCCCCAGCTTACGATGTCCGAGCTGGCGCCCGCTTCATTTGCCGGGTCGGCGAACGTGTAGCCGTCCCACTCGCCGGCGTTCAGGACGCCGTCGATCGTGATCGCCGCCGTCGCGCTGCCCACCAGGGCCAGCGTCGCGGCGATGGTCAAGAGAGTAGCCAGTTTTCTCATCGCTTGCTCCTTTACAGGACTCTCAGTCCTTTTTCCTCCCACGCGTGCGGAAAACCACTTTCCGACCCACCGCGGGGTTGTCAACAAGACCAACTCGGGTCACGGAACCGCAGGTTCTATGCAAAGCGGATGATCCGCGCGGACCTTCTCCGCCAGGAATACCCCTTGTGAGGCACGCCAACCATCGCTCCGGGTATCCAGCGGCTACAGTCACCCTGACCGTATCTCCACCACAACCGCACTCCGGCAGATCCACCGACCCAGGACATCGAAAGGTCTCACACCAACGCGGGCCACCGCCCATCCCACAATCCAAGAATCCAGAGGCGGGCAAGTGTCATTGCCCACCATGCTTTGACCTGATGGTAACAAATACACCAAGAAATTGCAAGCCAATTCAACGTGATAGAAATTCCGCGAATAACCCCAAATACCGTAAATTGGCTGGATTACCCACCCTGCCTCTCGGTAGTCCGTGGAAACGCACCCGGCAGCCTCAAGCGGAAGCGGGCCGTCACTCCCCCGCTTTCCGCGCAAGGCAAGGGCCCGGAAGGATGTGACATCCTCCCGGGCCCTCGATGCGTTCACTCAATCGAACCGGAAATGCCCGGCCCGCTTACGCACCACCGGATTACCGGCGGCGAAGCAGACCCAGCACGCCCAATGCCAGCAGGCCCAGGCTCGCCGGCTCCGGAAGCACAAAGGAACCCACATTCGTGAACTCCGCGCCTGTGTTGTCGGCGCCGATGAAGTCGTAGTTCACCACCGTCCCGGCCACACCCAGGATCTGGATGAAGTCCTCCACTCCGGTCCCGCCCAGTATCCCGATCGCCGCGCTGATGCTCGTGTCGGTCTCGGCCGCCGCGATCGCCACCACCACCTCGTTGTCGGCGTACAGGAAGTGGGTGTCCAGCGGATCGGTCGGGAAGCCCATCTGCGACGCGTACGGCGACGGCATGGCCCCAAAGAGCAGGACCTGGTTGAACGTTCCGTCCGTCGTGAACTCGCCATCGACCGCGTTGACCGTCTTGCCCGCATCCGCGGTCAGCGTGCCCACCGCTTTATACAGGCCGGGGCTCGGCTCGGTGATCGTCCAGTCCAGCGTCATCGCCGCCGAGGCCGACGCGGCCAGGGCCAATACCGCCACCAACGTCAAAATCGTTCGCATTTGAATTCTCCTTCGTTTTAAGTTTTCTCTAACGTTCGTTCTTCGTCACGCACTTGATACTGCCAGAGCCGCCGCGGCCGACCGGCCGCCGCGGACTCTCACAACACCCTACCGACGCCGCAGCAGGCCCAGCACGCCCAACGCCAGCAGACCCAGCGTCGCCGGTTCCGGAGTCACCGCCGGAGGAGCCGCGACGCTGCCGTAGTTGGCGGCCAGGATCGCCAGGTCGCCGGCGGTCACGGCCCCGTCACGGTTGAAATCGCCCGCCCTCCAGCTCGCGGCGCTGGCGGCACCGTAGTTGGCGGCCAGGATCGCCAGGTCACCGGCGGTCACGGCTCCGTCGAGCGTGGCATCGCCACCGAGCAGCGGCGTGCTGCCAATGGCGATCGCCGTCGGGGTACCGACATCGTAACCCCAGGTGATCGGACCGTCGTAGTCATCGCCCTGGACGCCGACCGCCGCGACGATGTAGTCGCCGACGATCGCGCCGGAACCGCTACTCTGAGCAGCAGCGATGAACTCGGACACCGGAACCGCGACTTCAAGCACGGCGCCGTTGGAATACCACGCGCCACCGGTCGACGTGGCGCCGATGTTATTGACGGTTCCAGCGGTGCCCCAGTAGTTGAGGCAGGCGCCGCCGGGGCCTTCGCCGTTCGGCTGGGTCATAGCGCCATTGGTCCAGTCCTCCAGGATGCCAAGCTCCAGGTTCACATCGATACCGCGATGGTTGTTGGCGCCCTGGTCGCCCCACTCGGCCTTGTTGTCGTCGTCGGCGCAGTTGGGGAAGCCGCCATCGGCGATGTACGTGGTGGTCTTGGCGTCCGCGTCAATCCACAGGCCGGGGAACGTGCCGGCGGACGGTGGCCAACCACCGGTAAACGGGCCCTGGAAGTCGGTCCAGACCGCGCCCTCGCCCAGTTCGCAGAACCAGTAGAGGGTGCCGCTCTCGACCTTCATACCCCAGCGGCTCATATCCATCTGAGGAGCCTCGCCAACCGGGTCGGTGGCGATGTAGCCGTCCCATTCGCCGGTGCCGATCACGCCATCGACCGTGATCGCGCTCGCGCCGGCCGTCATGGCCAAACTGGCCATCAGCACAAGTGCCAGTAACTTTTTCATAGTGCTCTTCCTTTCCTACCTGAAGTCATTCATTTTGTGTGGAGTTGTTCCACAAAAGAGGCCTGCCCGCAGGGCAGACACCGCACCACCTCGGTGGGCGCGGAAGTGATCGACACCCATCGCTCACGAGGTATCGATCCGGCGGGAGATACAACAAGGCGGGGCACGGGAACTATTCCGGCAGTCAAACTGAGTGAATTCATCTGCAATCATCTGGCAATCCCCTCCCAGAGCGTTGCCATAATTCTGACCAGCATACTGATCGACGTGTCTTTCCACCTCGCTTGAACCGTCCGATCTGGTCGTGAGGACGTGTCCCATTCCAGGCAACCCTGAAGAAATGAACGTGACACTTGGCGGGTCACGCCTCAGCGACAAGTCCAGTATAACGGCACCGCGCAAAAATGTCATCAGAATTTTTCCGGCTTTTTGCCAGAACACGTGGCGTACGAATATTTCACTTGTATTACTGTAAGTAATTATACTATGAGGTCTTATGGAGCATTTCATTTGGCAACACGGGATGGATTGGCCATCGAAATGGCGTTGCGGAGCGAACCGGAAAGCATAAAATAGCGTATGTGGGAAGACCGGATACCGGAGGTCCGGCCGTCGGCGTGAGTGGCTGTTGGGAAATCGTCTTGTCGCAGGTGGAAACCGGAACCATAACCGTAAGTCTGCCGCCGCAGTCAATGTGGCGGGTGGCGTGGCGGCGTCTGAGGCGAAGCCGCCTGGCCCTGGTCTGTCTGGGGATTATCGGCCTGTACGTGGCAGTGGCCCTGGCGGTGGCGGCTGGATGGCTGGCCGCCGACTGGCGCGAGCCGGTGGGTCCGCGCTACGAGCCGCCGAGTTGGGAGTATCCGCTGGGGACGGATATCTTCGGCCAGTCGGTGCTGCGCAAGACGCTGTACGGGGCTAAGACGTCGCTGACGGTGGCAGCGTTGGCGTCGGTGATCTCGATTGCCATCGGCGTGCCGCTGGGGGCGATCGCCGGGTATTTCGGCCGGCGGATCGATGAATTGATCGTGTGGCTCTACAGCACGCTGGAGAGCATCCCAGGGATTCTGCTGATCCTGGCGTTCGCGTTCGTGCTGCGGGACCGGGTCTCGGGCCTCTCAGCCGTCTATCTGGCGATCGGCTTGACCAGTTGGGTGGGGCTGTGCCGGCTGATTCGCGGGGAAGTGATAAAACACAAGGAACGCGACTACGTCACCGCGGCCAAGGCGTTTGGCGGGACGGATTTCTATGTCATCTTTCGCCACATCCTCCCCAACGTGTTCCACCTGGTGATCATCGATTTTTCGCTGCGGTTCGTTTCGTTCATCCACGTGGAGGTCATCTTGAGCTTCCTGGGCCTTGGGGCCAAGGAGACGCCGAGTTGGGGTGTGATGATCGACGACGCCCGCCTGGAACTGGCCCAGGGGGTCTGGTGGCAGTTGGCGGCGGCGACGGCGGCGATCTTCTTCATTTCGCTGGCCCTGAACATTCTCGGCGACGACCTGCGGGACGCGCTGGACCCGAAATTGAGGGGGCGCTGATGATCGCCAAGGCCGGGCAGGATCTGGTTGTCGAGGACCTTCGGACGTATTTCCAGACCGAGGAGGGCGTGGCCCGGGCGGTCGACGGAGTGAGTTTTTCAGTGCCCAGGGGCAAGACGGTGGCCCTGGTGGGTGAGAGCGGGTGCGGCAAGAGCGTGACGGCGTTGTCGATTTTGCGGCTGGTGGAAAAGCCGGCGGGTCGGATCGTGGGCGGCCGGGTCCGGCTGGGCGACCTGGACCTTCTGGGGCTTTCGGAGCGGCAGATGCGGGCGGTCCGGGGCGACCGGATCGCGATGATCTTTCAGGAGCCGATGACCGCGTTGAATCCGGTGTTCACGATCGGCAATCAGCTCGTGGAGGCGATCCGGCTTCACCAGGATCTCTCGTCGAGGCAAAGCCGCGAGTTGGCGGCCGAGTTGCTGGGCAAGGTCGGCATTCCGGAACCGGCCGAGCGGCTGCGAAGCTATCCGCACCAGCTTTCCGGCGGCATGCGCCAGCGGGCGATGATTGCGATGGCGCTGGCCTGCCAGCCGGACCTGCTGATCGCCGACGAACCGACCACAGCCCTGGACGTGACGATCCAGGCCCAGATCCTGCGGCTGCTCAACTCGCTCCAGAAGCAGATGCACATGAGCGTCTTGTTCATCACCCACGACCTGGGCGTGGTCGCCCAGAGCGCCGACTACGTCGTGGTGATGTACGCGGGCAAGGTGGTCGAGCGGGCGGACGTGCACGATCTGTTCGAGCATCCGCTGCACCCGTACACGCGGGGGCTGCTCGATGCGCTGCCGCGTCTGGGGCGGCGTAAGGGGGACCTCAAGACGATTCCCGGGCAGGTGCCGAATCCGGTTGATCCGCCGAAGGGGTGCCGCTTTCACCCGCGGTGCGAGCTGTGTCAGGCGACGGGCTCGCGATGCCAGTATGAGGAGCCGCCGCTGGTGGAAGTGCGGCCGGGACATGACGTGGCGTGCTGGGAGGCGGCCAAACGAATCGAGGAGGCGTAGGGCGGAATCTCCAAAAGCAGGAGCCGGCAAACTCGGCGTCTTGTCCGAGTTTGCCGACCCTCCTTTGGCGTGGTTACTCGCGACTAACCACAACTGCCGCCGAGGAAATTGGCGCACCAGCCGAGAACATCCGGGCCCAGGCAGCAGCCCGAACACATACCCGCCACGACCAGCGACACCAGAACCAGCATTCTTTTGGCCATCTTTGCGTCCTCCTGCAAGGAACTCTGTTTGGCAACTGATACCGCACCAGCCCAAACGACTCATCGGCAAACCGGCGGGGGCGGCTGCTTGATGTGCGTCAAGGCCTTTCGGGGAAAAGATTTACGATTCATGAAAATCAATTGGCCCAGCGGCGATGGCCGGTAGAATAGGTGGAACCTGCACTCTCAATGGAGCATCCGGTGATGGAAAACAAGTCACAACTTCAGGAGATGTCGAGCTTCTATCGCTCCCACTTGTTGAACGACGTGCTGCCGTTCTATCTGAAGCACGCGGTGGACCGCGAGTTCGGCGGCTACACGACTTGTTTGGACAACGACGGCAAGCTCATCAGCACCGACAAGTACATCTGGTCGCAGGGGCGCGGGCTCTGGACCTTCGCGACGGTCTACAACCGGCTTGATCGCGATCCGAAGTACCTGGAGGCGGCGCGGCTGGGGGCACAGTTCCTCAAACGCGCCGGGCGCGACGAGGAGGGCCGCTGGGTCTACCGCACGACCCGCGACGGCGTGACGCAGGAGGGCCATGTCAGCATCTACGCCGATTTTTTCGTGGTCTACGGCATGACGGAGTACTACCGGGCCACCGGCGATCTGGACGCCTTGAGGCTGGCATACCGGACGATCAAAGCGGCCTATCAGCGGAGCATTCAGCCGGACTTCGACGCGGTCTGGCCCTACCACGTCGCGCCCGGATGTCGGGCCCACGGGGTCTCGATGATCTACGTCGAGACGGGACAGGAATTCGAGCGCAGCGTGGACGATCCCCAGATCACGCAGTCGGTGGACGACGCGGCCCGGCGAATTCTCGATCTGCACTACAAGCCGAAGTACGGGCTGATTCTCGAGAACATCCGGCGGGACGGCCAGGAGATCGACGCCCCGGAGGGCCGGATCGTCAACCCCGGCCACAGCATCGAGTCGTCGTGGTTCCTGCTGCACTGGGCCAAGCGTCGCGGCCTGAGCGACGAGATGCTGACGGCCTGCGAGATCGTCCGCAAGGCGCTCGAGGTCGGCTGGGACAAGGAGTACGGCGGCCTGTTTCACGGGATCGATCACGTCACCGGCGAGCCGAGCCCGGTGTTCGACAACGCCGACTGCAAGCTCTGGTGGACGCACACCGAAGCCCTCTACGCCCTGATCCTGATCTACGAGCTGACGCGGGAGAAATGGGCGAGCCAGTGGTACGAGCGGGTCTTCGAATGGTCGATGAAGCACCACCGCAGTCCGTGGGGCGACTGGTATCAGCGGCTTGACCGCCAGGGGCAGGTTATTACCAAGGTGGTCGCCCTGCCGGTCAAGGATCCGTATCACCTGCCGCGGGCGCTGCTGCTGAGCCATCAGTCGCTCGAACGGATGCTCGGCCGCACGCCGCAGCCGGATGCGTTCACGCCGCTGGAACAAGTGCCGGCGTCAGAACTGCGGTAGACCGATCGGATCGGCTTGGACAACGGATGACAGGAGATGGCGGCATGAAGGCGGCGACAGCGGTTTTTCCCGAAGTTTTGCTGTTGGTCGATGACCAGTACCTGGCTGGAAGCGAGCACGTGACGCGGCGGTTCCATCAGCCGGCCAAGCACCCGGAGAATCCGCTGCTGGAGAGCGGCCAGACGCCATGGGAGGCCAAGCTCTTTTTGTTCGGCTCGGTGCGGTTCGATCCGATCGTCAATCGCTATCGGATGTGGTACCTCGCGACGCGGTTCGAGGAATCGGGCAAAGACTCGATGCCGGCCACCGCCCTGGCGGAGAGCGACGACGGGATTCGCTGGCGGCGGCCGGGGTTCGACGTGCTCCCAGCCAGGATCGACGGGAAGAGAGTCAAGACCAACCAGCTTTTCAGATCAGATCGCAAAGAGCGCTACATCGAGCTGGGCAGCGTGCTGATCGACCCGGAGGCGGCCAAGAGCAAGCGGTACGTGATGACCTATACGCGTCAGAGCCTGCTGCCGGACCACGATAAGAACTATGGTCTGGCGTGGTCGGCCGACGGCGTCCGCTGGCGGCGAGGCGGGATCATCACCTCGCCCTACCACGGCGACCGGCACAACATGGTCCGCGATCCGCAGACCGGCGAATACCTGCTGTATTTCCGCGGCGAGCGGCCGTTTGCGCGGCGGTTTCGTACCTACGATCCGTGGCATCGGACGGTGTGCCTCAAGAGCAGCCCGAACCTGAAGGACTGGTCGGAGACCGTCGAGGTGATGGGGGCGGACCGCAAGGATCCGCCGAACACGAACATCTACTCGATGATGGTCGGGTTTCGCGGTCGGACGCTGGTCGGCGTCTACCAGCTTCACTATCAGCACGCTGAAGAGGAGATCGTCACCACGCACCTGGCGTGGAGCCACGACCGGGTGACGTGCCATCGCCACCGCGACGAGTTCATTGCGTTGGGCGGGCCGGGCGAGTGGGACCGGTTCAACCAGGCCGTATCCGACCGCCCGCTGATCGTCGGCGAGACGATGTGCTTCTACTACTCGGGGCGGACGTACCGGCACGGCGGCTACGAGCCCCAGCGGACCCGTCCGGACAGCGGGCCGAGTTGGTCGGCCATCGGTCTGGCCACGCTGCCGTTGGATCGGTTCGCCTCGTTGGAGGCCAGTTTCGACGGCGGGGAGCTGACCACGAAGCCAATGCGGCTGCCGAAGGGCAAGCAATTGTACCTCAACGCGGAGGCGCGTTGGGGAAAGGTCGAGGTCGAACTGACGGGCAAGCGAGGGTGTCAGGTGATCGGCGGCTGCGCGATCGAGAACCGGGAAGGCATCAAGCTTCCCCTGGACCTGCATGCGGTCGATGAGCATGAGCCGGTACAACTGACGGTGCGGCTGAGCAACGCCCGTATCTACGCGATCTACTGCGAGTAGGACGGCGGCACGGAGCACGCGGACCACGCGGAGAAGACCTGGGAATCAGGGAAGAGGCGTGTACCTTCTGTACAAAGCGTACGTTTTGTCGGGGAACGGTTTTTCGCGGGAGCAGCCCGGCGGCTTGCGCGGGTTTTGTACAAATTGTGACATTTGCCGAGCCCCGCGGCTGGGCGTGTCTTGAGTTGTCAAACGTCGCACGAAGCGACGCGCGAGCGGGGACGCGGCGTGTCCCCGCAGGGTAAAGATAGCATGGGAATACGGTGGAGGCAAATCGGCGGTTTTGGGGGCGCAGGCAGAGACGCCGATAGGGATTTCCACAGAAACGCAGGAAACGAGCCAGGAATGTGTACGACGAAACTGCGTCGGAAGCCGGGTGCCGCCGGTTGAGTTTGCGGGAACTTCGATGTGAGGTGGGCGTCTAATCTGTGGAAACGGGTACTTTCTGGAGCACATGGAGGCCGGCGTCATGGCGAAAGCGACACTGCGGACGGGATTTGCGGGAGCGGGCTGCCTGGTTCTGGTCCTGGGCTGGTGGACGCTGGGCCATCCCTCGGCTGAGGCGGGCCGGGCCGAACTGGTCCAAGCCTCGGGCGATGAGTTGATCGTCAGGTTCACCCCCCCTGCCGGTACGGCGGGCGAACTGGAGGCGGGGATCCACCGGGTAGACGACAATCGGCTGGTGGCCAAGGTGACGCTGCCGCACGACGGCCGGACGATTTCGGTCACGTTTGCATGCCACATCGGGGAAGGCGAGTTGGCGGACTACTACGTTCGGTATCGATTCGCCTCGGATCGGGAGTTTGAGCAAAAGAGCTTACTTTTCATCAGAGAAATGCTGCGGGTGACCGTGTTGGGCCAGCGGGAACTGGTGGCGGGAACCCATCCGACGGTGCGGATACTCGTTCGTGATGAGGCGGTGGGCAAACCGGTCGAGGGCGCGCATGTATCAGTCCAGCTTATGAGTGATGATACGGCCATCTCGGAGAAATCCTACACGTCCGATAAGCAGGGCGAGGTGTTGGCGGTGCTGGAAACACCGGATCGTGAGGTTGAACAGGCGACGCTGCGGGTGGAGGTTTCGACCGAAAGCTCTGGGGAGGTCGTCGAGCAGCCGGTATCGATCCGCAGTTCGGTCCAGACGCTGCTGGTGACCGACAAGCCGCTCTATCAGCCGGGACAGACGGTGCACATGCGGTCGCTGTCGCTCTCGCGGACGGATCGGCGGCCGGTGGCGGAGGCCGAAGCGGTGTTTGAGGTCGAGGACGCCAAGGGCAACAAGGTGTTCAAGCGGAAGGCCACGACGGACGCCTATGGGGTGGCCCACGCCGACTTTGTTCTGGCGGACGAGGTGAACATGGGTCCCTACCGCATCCGGGCCATCGTGGCGGGGGCCAAGCAGGAAAAGACGGTGACGGTGGATCGGTACGTTCTGCCGAAGTTCAAGGTCGATCTGACCACCGACCGGAAGTTCTATCAGCCGGGTGATACCGTCAAAGGAGAAATCCAGGTCGATTACTTCTTCGGCAAGCCGGTGGCCGGCGGGAAGGTCGCAATCGCCTGCGCGAAGTTCGACGTCGAATACGTCGATTTCGAACAGATCGAGGGCAAGACGGATGAGAATGGGCACTATGCGTTCGAGGTGAAGCTGCCGGAGCATTTCGTGGGCCAGCCGTTGGAGCAGGGCAAGGCGTCGGTCAAGTTCGAGGTGAAGGTGACCGACACGGCGGACCACAAGGAGACGATCACCCGCAACGTCACCGTTACGAACGCGCCGATCCTGATCGCGGCGGTGCC
>ENA-UOUL01005508-UOUL01005508.1-bioreactor-metagenome-genome-assembly--contig:-NODE-5508-length-10921-cov-3.468277_pt1 | contig 10921 bp, 6 predicted proteins | sample MGYA00249838_ERZ747220 | MGnify/ENA primary metagenome ERZ747220 (study PRJEB28778, sample SAMN05720191) | bioreactor metagenome | isolation source: Anaerobic biogas reactor | place: USA:Washington...
GGACCGTCGCCGCGGCGCGGGGCAAGTCGCCTTGTTGCCGCCAGGCATGGCCGAGGGCCAACAAGGTGGCGTCGGCCTGCCGCCACTTCGGCTGGGCGGCCAGCGAGGCTTCCAGCATCTTGGCAGCCGGCTCCGGCTGATTCAGTTCGAGCAGGCTGCTGCCGACGAGGAACCTCGCTTCAGCCAACAAGTCGGTATCGCGGAGTTGACCGAGCAACGGTTGCAGGGTATCGACGGCCTCGCGGTGCTTCTTCTGAATCTGGAGAATAAGCCCCTGGCGAACCTTCCAGAGCGGCGATTCCGGGTGGTCGGGATACTGCTGCAGCAGTTGGGCATATAGTTTTTGGGCTGGATCGATGCGGTTGAGCAGCAGATTGCTTTCGGCCGCCACGTGGATCACGTCGGGCAGCAGCGCGTGCTCGGGAAACGACTGCTGGAAGGCGGGGACGTACTTCAGCGCGTCTTCGTACCGACCCATCTCGCGAGCGGCGAAACCGGCCATGTAGAGAGCCTGGGGAGCGAGCGAGGATTTCGGATATTCCACCGCCAACTGGGCGTAGAGCGCGATCGAATCGTTCCTGCGCTGAGAGATCTCGTAGGTGGCGTCGGCCTGATCCAACAGTAACTGGGGCCGCTGAGGGCTTTCGGCGGCCGTGGGCAGGACTTTCTCGACGACGGCCAGGGCCTCGGCCGGTTTCTGTTGCTTGAGCCAACTTTGGGCGAGCCAGTGGGCGGCCTCGGCGGCAGCGGGACCGCCGCCCTGTACGACGCGATCGAGCAACGGCCGGGCCGCGTCGAAATTGCCGGCCAAGTAGTACGAGGTGCCTCCGGCCAGGTTGGCCTCGGCAACATGTTTGGATTGAGGGAATTTCTCGGCGATACTGGTATAAACGGCGGCGGCTTCCGCATAGTGCTTCAAACGCGAAAGGCAGTCGGCCTGCCGAACCAGGGCGAGATCGGCCATGGGAAAGGCTGGATCCGCGGCGAGCGCCGCGAACCGCTTGGCGGCCTCGGCATAGTCATCTTGGGCGAGCGACGCTTCCGCCCGGCGCATTCGTACCTCGCCGGCCAAGGCGTGCGTGGGGAACCTGGCAAGAAAATCCTTGTAGGTCTTCGCCGCTGCTACGGCCTGAGCGGTCTCTTCCTGGGCCACTCCCAGCGCGTAGAGGGCGTCGGCAACGAGCTTGTGATCGGGATGGCCGGCCACGAGGCGGGCATAGAAGGCGGCGGCATCCTCCTTCTTGCCCTCCAGGTAGCTGCACTCGCCGCGATAGTAGAGCGCGTCGGGGACGTACTTGCTCTGGGGGAATTTGGCGATGAGGCTGTCGAAGGATTGGGCGGCCGAGGGGAGCAGCTTCGCACTGCCAGCGCGGGCCTGGCCGAATTGCGCGGCGTCATGACGGCACTGGAACACGGCGTACTGGGGCTTTAAGGCCCCAGATACCTCCACGTTCGGAACGATAATTTACGACTTTTCAAAGTGTTGCGGCCAAGCTCGGGATATATTCCCGCGCAATACGAGTCGCTCTTGAATGGCTTTCGTCATGCCCATCACATTCACCGGCTTTACCGCTTTGTCGGTGCTAATGGCGACCAGGCGTTCGATATCGTGTTCCAATGCGCTCTGCACGACGTTTTCCACGCCCAGCACATTTGTCTGCACGGCTTGCATCGGAAAGTACTCACACGTGGGCACCTGTTTGAGCGCGGCTGCCTGAAAGACAACTTGCACCCCTTTCATCGCCTCATCCACACAAGCGCGCTCGCGAATATCGCCGACAACGAAAGTCAGATCAGGGCGGCCTTCATAGAAAACCCGCATGTCATACTGCTTCTTCTCGTCACGACTCAGGATCCGTACTTCTTTTGCGCCCAGTTGAAGTAGGCGTCTGACGATAAAATTGCCAAACGAACCGGTGCCGCCGGTGACGAGCGCTCGCGAGTTGGTCCAGTCGAGCATAATTGCCTCTCTATCTGCACGATCTGTTTGGTTCTTGAAAACAAGATGTTTTCGACACGTTTGGTACCCACTACCGGCACCCGGCCTGCGTCCTTATCGAGCTGCAGCCTATCCCCCAGCTCTTGCAGGCTGTCCGAGAGCTTTGACTCTGCGACCGTCTGTCTTCACCTACGCTCAGCGGTCAAGTCGTTCCTCGGCTGAGGCGTGTTCGGGTGGTAGATCGCTCGACATATTCGCAGTGTCCCGAAAATACTCGACGATCAACACTCCCATTGCAGCGGCCATCAACCCCAACACAAGGGCGAGCGCCGTATTCGTCAACAGCTTCCGGCTCAGCGGCCGGTCTGGCGCCGCCGCTGTGCTCGCCAGCCTCACGCTCCCTGAGGCACCATCCTGCGCCGAAATCTCAGTCTCTTTTACTTTTTGCGCCAGGGTTGTGTATACGTTTACGGCCAGGTCGCGCTCGCGCGTTAGTTGTGCTGCTTCCGTTTCGGTCACTTGTACCTGCCCCTGCAGGACTTTGATTTCTGCCGGCAGCGCCTCGGCCTGCTTCTTGACCTCGGCCTGTTTGGTTTCGACTGTCCTGGCCAGGTCTGCCAAATAGGCGGCCTGTTGGCCGACTGTGCTGTCCGACAAGCTGCTCGCACCGGGCACCTGCAACTGAATAGGCAGACCCCCCGATTGTGCCGGACGGCTCGATTGTTCTGGACTGGTTGACTGTGTGCTGAAAGCGTTGATTTGAAGCATCAATTGGGCAAGATCATCGCCCAGGTTGGAGGGCGAATCGGCCGGCCGGCGAGCGAGCTGAGCCTGCAAATCCTTCATATTCTGCTGCAGCAGCACCAGAGACTCATTCAGCTCCAGATAGTCGGCCAGCGCGTTTTCCTTTGCCGATAGTTGAGCCTCGAGAACCGCCAGGTCGCTGCGCCTACTGAATTCGATGAGCGCTTGATCCGCCGCGTCCAGGTCGGTCTTGGCTTGCGCCAGTTGCCCTTCAAAAAAACCGAGCTGATCGTCCGACTTGCCATATAAGTCATTGGCGAGACGCACATAGAGGCCGGCCCAAATGTTGGCGATCTGTGCGACGAGCTGCGGATCGCGCCCCGTCACGCTCAGCCGGATGATGGACGGATCGCTGCCGGACTTGATGGCGAGCATCTTGCGAAATGAGGCCAGATTGCGCCGGTCGACCGGCAGATCATCGCCCACTTCAAGCATAATCTGCTGCAATATTGCGTCGCTGTTCGCCAGGTCCAGTGCAGCCTTCCCGACGGCTGACGCCTGCATGGACGGGGCGCCGGCCTGATTCTCGATCTCGTTTGAGAACCGAAACTGGTAAAGCGGGCCAGTGACCAGCGCAACGGCCGTCGCCTGGTACTGGGTTGGAGAAAGGTAACTCACCGCTAATGCTACCACGCCGGCCAGCAGTGTCACTGCTGCGATCACGCGCCAATGTCGCATCAGGACATTGATGTAGGTGCGCAAATCACCCTCTTCTTCCATGTTCCCTCCAGATTAGAGTGTTCGCCAGATCAGGTTGCCCCGGCGGTCAGGCCGTGACGCGCTGCACCCGCAGCCCATCCTCCGGGATCGCGCACGGCCACACGGCCACGCGGGTCCCGGGATAGCGCCGCGCCAGGGCGTCGGACAGGACATCCATGCAGTGATCGCCCCTGCCGATGACGAACGCGAACCCGCCGCCACCCGCACCCGCCAGCTTCCCGCCGTGGATGCAGGGCCGCATGGTCTCGAACAGGCCGTCGATGAACGGGTTGGTGCACCCCGGGTCCATCCGCTTGTTGATCTCCCAATGCTCGCCCAACAGTTCGCCGAACCCGTCTACATCCCCCGCGAGCAATGCATCGCGCATCGCGACTGCCAGCCGCGCGATCTCTGCCAGAATGGAGACCATCTCGGGATCGCGGGCCATCCACCGTCCCATGATATGCCGCAGCAGGTCCTTCGCCAGCCGCTGCTGCCCCGTGTAGACCAGCATCAGCCGCCCCAGCTCCGCGCGCACCGCGGGCGACAGCTCAACGGGCGCCATCTCGAGCCGCTGGGGCAGGCCGGGCCGCGTCGTCACCAGCTTGATGCCCCCGGTCAGCCCTCCCGCCTGGTCCTGCCAGCCGCCCCCGGTGGTCAGCATTTGCTCCAGGCACAGCACCTGGTCGAAGAGCCGCGGGATGTCTGGCGTCCACGCTCGGTCTGAACGCGCTTCCTTCGGCGAATCCTCGTCCTCCGCCGCGCCTGCCATCAGCCGGTCCAGGCTGGCCAGCACCGCGCCGGCCAGGATCGAGCTGGTGCCCAGCCCCGAGCCGCGCGGGATGCTCGCGCCTGTAGTCAGCCGCACCCCGCGACCCAGGTGCGCCAGGACCTCGGCGATCGGCGCGGTAGGATCCGCGGTGGAGGGCACGATCCCGCTCAGCACCAGGCTGGCCTTGTGCAGGCTGAACGGGTCGGCCGGGTCGGCATAGTGCAGCACCTCCCCCGCGGTCCGGGGTTCGATTGCCACATCCAGGTCGCGGCTCTCCAACACCAGCCGCGGCTCGGGCATCAGGGCCGCCTCCGCAAAGATCGGATGGACGCCGTTCAGGGTGAGGGCCGCGTTCAGCACGGTTCCCCCGCGCTCGATGCTGTACGGCGGCGTGTCGGTCCAGCCGCCGCCCAGGTCGATGCGCGCGGCTGCAGCCACCCGGTGCACGGGGAGGGCCTCTTCGTGCGTTGCGGTGGCCGGCCGTCTCCGCTTAGGCGTGGTCGTGGCGGGGGCTAGCGGTGAAGACGTTCGTGTGTCTGCATGCGCTTCAGCAGCGTCCGGCGCCGGAGTCGTTGCGGCGATCATCCCAGCCAGCGTCGCGAAGGCCCGGTCGGTCCATTTTCGCTCCCCCGTGGCCTGGCCCAGCGCAATAAAGCCGCGGATCTGCACCAGGGGGTCCGCCTCAGCTAGCCAACCCGCGGCCCGGGTCGCGCTGCCCGCGAGCAGATTCTTGCGGCCCAGGAGTGGGACCACCTCCGCGGCCGGCCGCTCAGCCAGCACCCCCGCGAGGAAGCGCCGGCCGGCCACATGCTCCTCCAACCCCGCGGTCGCAGTCAGCAGGCCTGCCCGGTCCGACTGTGCGTAGCTCTCGGCCAGGGAGGTGCGTGGGGCCGCCTCCCAACGCTCGCGCCACCCCGGGGGAGCGGCCGCTGGATCGCCCAAGGGCAGCGCCAGGGCCAGGCTTTCCTCGCGATGGGCGTGGAGGGGGAACAGCCGCGCGTTCCACAACGTCGCCTCTGCCAGAGCGATGCCGGGCCATAACGTCTCTGCGGCAATGTCCGCGGCGGCCAGCCACTCGGGCCACGGCCGGTTGAGGAACGTCCCGCGACCATCCGCGGGCCCGGCCTTGGGGTCGTCGTGGAGCCCGAACAGCCGCGTGGCTACGCAGCCCTCCAGCGGCAGCTGGTCCAGCACCGTATCGGGGGGCAGGCGTATGGGCTGAGCCGAGTACACGCCCGCAATGATCCCCGCGCCCTCCCAGCTCAGCTCGCCAGCGAGCAGGCTGTCGGTCACGAGCAGGCGGGCTAGCCCGGGCGTGCAGTCTGCTTCGATCGCCGCGTTGACCAGGACCCAGGGCCGGTCATCGACGTCCGCGGGCGCGGCAGCACCTGCGGACGCATACGAGGCCGTCTGGCGTTCCCACCCGCACAGATCGGCAAGCGCAGGATCGCCCGCGGCCATGCGCCAATACTCCGCGGAGGAACCGAAATGCACGAACACTGCGGGCTCCAGCCGCTCCACGGTGAACGGCGTGTCCCGCAGCCGGTCCCAGATGACCCGCCGCGCGGCCTGCACCGCGGGCGTGGCCGGCCCGTCGCTGGTGTCCGCAAGATATGCCTCGTACTCCGTCGAGGCGGAGAGCGGCAGCAGCAGGTCGCCGTAGAGGTTGAGGGGCGCCTCCCGGATCCCGGGCGCCTCGGCCAGGCGCAGCAGCCGGCCGATGGTGGGACTGTCAAACCACACCAGCCCCGTATCGAGCTGCACCGTGCCGTCCCGGATCGCATCCCAGGCGGCCAGCTCGTCACGATCGGGCTTGTGCAGGTATGCGACCACGCGGTGATCGTGCGCGGCGATTCCTCGAGGACCGCTGCTCTCGGTCCCGGCATACCCGCCCATTCGAGCGGTTACATAGACGCCATGCTTGAGGCCCATCTCGACGGGCGTGGCTGCGGCCACGCCGGCCACGCCCGGCCGGGCAAAGGTGAGCTGCAGGTGGTCGAACACCAGGAGCACGTCGCCCGAGGCGACCAGCGCGCCGGGGGGCAGCAGCTCGGCCAGGCCCGCCAGGCTGATCAGAAACTCGTCGAAAACCGTGGACGCTCGGCCATCGGGCAGGGTGCGGGGCACGCGCGCGAAGAGCTTGCCCGATGCGGAGCAGTGAGGAAGGCGCTTAGAGTCGCCGCCCGAGTGGATGATGAGGGTGCGCTGGCTGTCGCGCGCCTCGGCCAGCCCGGCCAGGGTCGCGCGGCCCGAGCCGATGCGCCGGCCCCCCGGGTCGGGTATAACTGCGAACCGCGCGGCGGCCGGTAGCAGGCCTGCCTCCCGGCGCCAATCGAGCTGCCGGCGATACGCGGCCGCCTGCCCCTCGTCGCTCGCGGTCAGGAGGATGAGGTCCCACCCGCGACGGCCGGAGGCGCTTGCGGGGTCGAGCGCCGCAAGGTACCGCTGCCAGTTGTTGCGATGGGCCTGCCGCAGGAAAGCCGTAGATCCCGCTGCGTCCGCCGCAGCGACGTCCTCGTGCGTTCGCCCTAGGATAGCTCTGACTCCGCCAGCCGGATCAGGTACTGACCGTAGTCGTTCGACTTCATTAATTGGCCCTGGCGCATCAGCTCCACGCGGTCGATGTTCCCCATCCGGTACGCGATCTCCTCGGGACACGAGAGCATCATGCCCTGCCGCTCCTGCACGGCCTGGACGAATCCCGCGGCCTGGAGGAGCGACTCGTGCGTGCCTGCGTCCAACCACGCTACCCCGCGGCCCATGGGCTCGACGCGGAGCTGGCCCTGCCCCAGGTACGTCCGGTTCACATCGGTGATCTCGATCTCGCCGCGCGGGGAGGGCTTCAGATTCGCAGCGATGTCGCACACCTGCTCGTCGTAGAAATAGAGCCCCGGCACCGCAAAGTGCGACTTCGGCGCCTTGGGCTTCTCCTCGATGCTGATCGCGCGGCCCGTTTCGTCGAACTCGACCACGCCGTACCGCTCCGGATCGCGCACCGCATATGCAAACACCAGCGCACCTTCGGTCAATTGGCTGGCCGCGCGCAATTTGGCCGGCAGCCCGTGGCCGTAGAAGATGTTATCCCCCAGGATGAGGCACGACGGCTGCCCCGCCACAAACTCGCCACCCACGATAAACGCATCGGCCAGCCCGCGCGGGGTCGCCTGCTCCGCATATTCGAAGCGTAGCCCCCACTGGCTGCCGCTGCCCAACAGGTTGCGGAACCCGGGCAGCGCATCGGGCGAGCTGATGACCAGGATCTCCCGGATCCCTGCCAGCATGAGCATGGACAGCGGATAGTAGATCATCGGCTTGTCGTACACCGGCAGCATCTGCTTGCTGACAGCAATCGTCAGAGGGTAGAGCCGTGTCCCGGCCCCACCTGCGAGGATTATGCCTTTCACAACGCCTCCGTGAAGTTCCAAAGTTCCGTCCCAAACTTGCGTCAGCAAGTTCAACCTGCGCTAGCAGGTTTGGTGTATCAGGAGGCGGTTTTGAACCGCCTCCGCTTCTGCAATGCTGCGGTTTAGAGCTGCAGCTACAGCGTCATTATCAGCGTGCGGACGTTCAGAAACACGATCAGGCAGCCCACCAGCAGCATGAAGGGCTTGCGCGGCAGGCGTTTGGCGGCGAAGGCCGCCAGGGGCGCTGCCAGCGCGCCGCCGATCAGCAGGCCCAGGATGATGTTACCGTAGCGGAGAAACTCGCCGCTGCCCAGGGCCAGGAAGAACGTGACCGACTGAGCGAGAGTGATGAAGAACTCGGTGATGTTGACCGAGCCGACGGTGAAGCGGGGCTCATTGCCCCGGGCCATCAGCGTCGAGGTCACGACAGGGCCCCAGCCGCCCCCGCCCAGCGCATCCATGAAGCCGCCCCCGAAGCCGAGCGGGATCAGCCAGGAGCGGACGTGCCTGGGAGACTTCGACCTGAACGCACGGTAGATGACGATCAGGCCCATGATCGCCAGGTAGACCGCCACGACGGGCTTGAGCCACGGCGCTTCGAGGTTGCTGAGCAGATACGCACCGATGACGCCGCCCAGCACGCCGGGGATCACCAACTTGCGGGCCAGGTCCACATGGACGTTGCCCATGCGCCAGTGCGAGAAGCCCGAGATGCCCGTGGTTACGACTTCCGACGCGTGAACGGCCGCGCTGGCAAACTTCTGCGGCACGCCCAGGCCGTTGAGGATCGTGGTCGAGCTGACCCCGTACGCCATGCCCATGGCGCCGTCGATCATCTGCGCCACGAAGCCGATGAGAATGAAGGCCCAGATCGGAAAAGATTGGAGGTCCACCGGCGCATCCCTCCTAATATCGATGGCGCTGTTCGACGCTACACTACCGTCCGAACGTCATAAACACTGGCAAACCAACCGTGTGACGGCGGTCGCCGCGCCGCCAGAATCACCGCCCGCGCAATCAACCCCCGCCCGGCGCTAAAGACGCCGGGCTATAAAGCAACGCCTCGTGAACGAGGCTGACGATGTGTCAATTATCACGTCAAGCCCGCTTGAGCGGGCGCTGCTAGGTAGCCCGGCGATTGATCGCCGGGCGGTCTGGATCGCCGGGCGGTCTCGTCGATTTGTTAATGTTGATTGCGGCGCAGGCGTCAGCCCGGAGCGACGTGACGGGTGTCGACCAGGCAGGCTGCTCGCCGCGCGATATCCGCCCAGTCGTAGGCCGAGTGATCGGTGACGATCATCACGCAATCTGCGGCGTGCAGCGCCTGCTCCAGGTCGGATTCGCCGCGCAGCCCGTGCCCGTTGTGCATCAGGCTGGGAATGTACGGGTCGTGGAACCGGACGTCGGCTCCCTTCGTGCGCAGTAGCTCGATGATGTCCAGCGCGGGCGATTCGCGTACATCGTCGATGTCTTTCTTGTAGGCCACGCCCAGCACGAGCACGTTGCTCCCCTTCATCGGCTTGCCCACCGCGTTCAGCGCGTCCTGCACCTTGTCGACCCAATAGCGCGGCATCTCGGTGTTGATCTCGCCGGCCAGCTGGATGAAGCGCGCGTTGTAGTTCAGCGTCTTCAGCTTCCAGGAAAGATAGTGCGGGTCGAGGGGGATGCAGTGGCCGCCCACGCCGGGACCGGGCGTGAACTTCATGAAGCCGTAGGGCTTGGTTGCGGCCGCCTCGATGACCTCCCACACGTCGACGCCCAGCTTGTCGCACATGATCGCAATTTCATTGACCAGCGCGATGTTGACCGCGCGGAACGTGTTCTCGAGCAGCTTCACCATCTCGGCCGTTTGGGTGGACGACACCGGCACGATGCGCTGGATCGCGGCGCCGTAGAGCGCGGCCGCGACCTCCAGGCAGGCGGGCGTGGTGCCGCCGACAACCTTGGGCGTGTTCTCCACCATGTAGTCCAGGCGGCCCGGGTCGATGCGCTCGGGCGAGAACGCGAGGAAGAAGTCCTGGCCCACCGCAAATTGCCTGACGCCCAGCCGCTCAAGCACGGAAGGCGCGGTCAGCATGGGGAGGAGCAGCTCCTCCGTCGTGCCGGGATAGGTGGTCGATTCGAGGACGACGAGACTCCCTTTGGCCAGGTACGGGGCGATGGATTTGCCGGTCTCCACTATGTAGCTGATGTCGGGCTCGCGGTTCTTGTTCAGGGGGGTGGGCACACAAATAATGACGGCTTCCGCCTCCCGGACCTTTGAAAAATCCACAGACGCCTCGAAGGTCCCGGCCTTCACAGCCTCGGAGATCTCGGCCGATTCAATGTGCTTGATGTAGCTTTTGCAGGCATTGAGCGCGTCGGTCTTCCGGCTGTCAACGTCCAGCCCGATGACCTGTATGCCGACCCGTGCGAATTGCAGCGACAGGGGCAGCCCTACGTATCCGAGGCCCACAACGGCGATTTTCATGCGCGATTCCTTTCCTGACTAGTGGCGTGCGACCATCCCTCGAACCATTCGGATGGAACGATGCGCCAGCATCCTACCACCCTTCGTTCGACCCGGGGCATGATTTCTTCATGCCGGCACCGGGCATCCCGTCCCGGGCCCATCCCAGAGCACTTATCGGCACATTGCGCCGGCGGGAAAGAAAAAAGTCATCTGCGCGCCATGCGCCGTCGCTGTCGGCGGGACCCCCGTCCATTGCGCCGGAGCTCGTGCGCCCGCATGCTGAAACGCGCCGTTTTCCGGCCGGATGCCCTGAACTCATCGTGCACTTCAGTGGCGCCTGTGCTATATTTCCGGGAAATGTGCGCGCTGTTGCCGGCACAGTCCGCGCATGGGCAATAACCCGGCCGTGCGCTGCGCTTGAGGGATCCCGATCGGGCCGATCAAGGCGGGCATGTTTTATGATGAACGTTTTCATTCGAGACATGTATGTTCCGTAAACGCTGCTTACCTATTTCGCTATGCATCCCGACGCTGGCAGGATGTTTCATGATCCTGGCTCTGAGCCGGTGCTCGCAGGCACCCGCACCGGAATACGCCACCGCAACAAGGGGCACCATCCGGGTCGTCATCAACACCAACGGGATTGTCGAACCCGTCCACCCCACGGGCATCTATTCCTCCATCGACGGGTTCGTGACGTCGATCGCCACGGGCGAAGGTTCCGACGCGACCCGGGGGCAGGTTCTTTTCCGCCTGGACGCAACGCAAACCCGGTTATCCCTCGCCGAGGCCAGGGCCGCCCTCCTGGAAACGCGGCGCCAGGCGCGGACCGTCCTCGAGGGTCCTGCCAA
>ENA-UOUL01005509-UOUL01005509.1-bioreactor-metagenome-genome-assembly--contig:-NODE-5509-length-10920-cov-4.417412_pt1 | contig 10920 bp, 7 predicted proteins | sample MGYA00249838_ERZ747220 | MGnify/ENA primary metagenome ERZ747220 (study PRJEB28778, sample SAMN05720191) | bioreactor metagenome | isolation source: Anaerobic biogas reactor | place: USA:Washington...
AAACCGGGGAAATCATTCTCCAGACCTCCCGGAAGTGGCTTCCCGGATGCCGGAGGATGAAACTCTATACGAACTTGCAGATTTGTTCAGGGTTTTCGGCGATTCAACGAGGATCAAGATACTGTGCGCCCTTTCGGCCTCAGATCTGTGTGTTGCGGATATCGCGGCCCTGCTCGGTATGAACCAGTCGGCCATCTCTCACCAGCTGCGCGTTCTGAAACAGGCACGGCTGGTCAGGGTGACCCGCAGGGGACGATCATCCATTTACGGCCTTGATGATGACCATGTGCGGACGATCTTTGAACAGGGATTCCGTCATGTCAGGCATATTGCACCGGGTTCGGGGGAGGAAGAAGCTCATGGGTAGCCATTCTTCCAGTGAACTCAGGCTTTCCCTGGAGGGCTTGAACTGTGCCGGCTGTTCGGCAAGGATAGAGGAGCAGGTAAGCGGCCTTCCCGGGGTCTCGGATGCGGTTATCGATCTTGTAGGAGGCCGGATGAAGGTTTCCCTCTCCGAAAGAGGCGACAGCGACGAACTCCTCTCCCGTATCAGGGCTGTTGTCGACTCTATAGAACCCGGAGTGGTCGTTTCGGAGGAGAGTGTTTCATCGTCCTCCCCGGTGTTTCCGAAAAAGGACGTGTTCCGCCTTTCCGCCGCAGCTGTTCTGTGGCTGTCGGCGATATTTCTTCCCGGAGATGGTGCCTGGCGTACGCTCCTCTATGTTTCAGCATACCTGACCGCAGGCATGAACGTTCTCCGCTCCGTGTTCCTCAATTTCAGGAAAGGGATCGTCTTTGACGAGTTTTTCCTCATGGCCGCGGCAACATTCGGTGCGTTTGCAATCGGCGAATTTGCAGAAGCCGTGGCGGTGATGCTTTTTTATGAATCCGGTGAGCTTGTCCAGTCCATGGCCGTGGAACGGTCACGGCGTTCCATACTTTCCCTCATGGATATCCGGCCTGATTCGGCAACACTGCTGGAAAACGGGAAAGAGCAGCGTGTGAAAGCCATGGATGTCAGGGTGGGGCAGACCGTTCTCATCAGGCCGGGGGAGCGGGTTCCCCTCGACGGGGTCGTTTCCGCCGGTACTTCTTCCCTCGACACTTCATCCCTTACGGGAGAATCAGTTCCGCGGGATGCCGGAGAGGGGGACGAGGTACTCGCAGGAAGCGTCAACCTTGGAGGAACGTTACGGGTAGAAGTCCTCCGTCCTTTCGGAGAATCGACGCTCTCGAAGGGCCTCAGGCTCATCGAGGAGGCGCGGGAGAGAAAGGCGCCGACTGAACGGTTCATCACGTCCTTTGCCAAATGGTACACTCCGGCCGTGGTGGTTTTGGCGGCTCTCCTGGCGTTGATCCCTCCCCTGGCAGGCCTGGGGGCATTCCGGGACTGGGGATACCGGGCTCTTGTGTTCCTGGTGGTCTCCTGCCCGTGTGCTCTGGTCATATCCGTTCCCCTTGCGCTTTTCGGAGGAATAGGTGCGGCATCCAGAAGAGGATTGCTGCTGAAGGGAGGCAGCGTACTGGAGACCATGGCCCGGACGAAGGCCGTGCTTTTTGACAAGACGGGCACACTCACGCAGGGAAAATTCAGGGTCACAGGAATATATCCTTCAGGCAGTTTCAGCCGGGAAGAGCTTCTCTCCATTGCAGGGGCGGCGGAAAGAGGGTCCAACCATCCCATCGCCATGGCTGTAGCCTCCGAGGCCGGTGTTTTCTACGGACCGCCTGAAGTTGTGGAGGAACTTCCGGGGCTCGGCGTCCGCCTTCTCAGGGAAGAGGAAGAGATCCTCGCAGGGAACGCCAGGCTTCTTGAGCGAAACGGTGTACATGTGTATACGGGAGCGGAAGGAAAAGCCGGTGCGGTCGTCCACGTCGCCAGGGACCGAATGTATGCCGGTCATATCGTTGTTGAGGATACGCTCCGCCTGGAAGCTTCCCGGGCTGTCCGGAGGCTTCGCAGCCTTGGAGTATCAACCATAGGTATGCTTTCGGGCGACAGGCCCGGGAACGCCGCACAGGCAGCGGAAACCCTCGGTCTTGATGTCTGGGAGGGGGGGCTGATGCCCTCGGAGAAGCTCGACCATTTTCAGAAGATCCGTGCAAATGCCGGAGGGGTGACTCTTTTCATAGGGGATGGTATGAACGACGCCCCCCTGCTTGCCGCCGCAGATGCGGGGCTGGCAATGGGAGGTCTTGGTGCTGACGCCGCCATAGAGGCTGCCGATGGGGTCATCCTGAGCGATGACCCGATGGGTGTGGCCGACGGGATCGAGATCGCAAGGCGGACCCGCTCCATCGTCTGGCAGAACATCGCTTTCGCCCTCGGAACCAAGGGGCTTGTGCTGGCTCTTGGCGCCTTCGGGATGGCGACCATGTGGGAGGCTGTGTTCGCAGACGTGGGAGTCGCGCTGCTCGCCACGCTCAACGCTGCCCGGATACTGAAGACGGGAGCTTCGGGGCATTAAACCCTCAGGTAAATAACGAAGCCGGCGCCCTGAAGTGCCGGCTTCGTTGCTGCATCTCAGGGGCGATGCGGTCTACGGACAGTTCGCCCTGATCTCGTATCCCCATGCCGTGCCCTGTTCAGGGCCGTACACTATGACCATGACCGTATTGGATGCTCCCTTGACGAAGACACCGTCTTTCTGTCCCGCACCGGGGCCGGAAAGCCCGCCGGGATACAGCTGGGGTTTATTTGTAACGTAGGACTGGACACCTCTCCATCCGCTGTCGTAGACAGTGTTCCCCACAGGGTACTGGACGACGTACCTGTCAGGGACGCTGAAGGCGTTGAACTTGATGTCGAAGCTCGTTCCCTGGGGGATAGTGCTGATGTCCCAGGGATCTTTTGTCCCAAGGTAGCCGCCGCTGTTCGCCTTGAACCACTTGTTGCATTCGTTGACGACCTGCGGAGGCCTGGTCTGGGTGTTCGCTTCGTCAGGCATGCCGGGAGGGCCGGACTGCTGGGACGCTGAAACCGTCTTTGTTACCGAGAGGTCGTAGTTCCCCGGAGGAGGAACAACCTGTACGACCGTTCCGTCAATGTTGTTTCCGGGGTTCGTATCCCTGTTCTGGTCGTCGGGCCCTTCTATGGTGACCGTGTTCCTGATTTCCTGCCCCATGCTGCCGGTCTCAGTTCGGGTGTACGTCCAGGTCCACGTTTCTCCCGCCTCGAGGGTGTTGTCGGTGTTTCCCCCTGTTTTCACGGCCCTGTTGTTGTCAAGGACCACCCCGTTGTCCCTGATCACCGGGTTGGCTACCGGAACTCCCGACAGGTTCCTGGCGGTGACCGTGTAAGTGAGTGTCGCAGGTGCCCCTGCTGTTACCGTTGCGCTGGGTGTTCCTCCGCTTCCCTGGCCGGAGGAGGCAAGCAGCCTGTCAAGGTAGGCGAGCTGGGACGCATCCATCCGGTCCCTCACCCGTTTCTGCTGTTCCGGCGTCAGCGCTTTGTACCGGCCGAGATAATCATTTATCTCGTCGGCGGTGCTAATCCTGACAAGGTTTTGGGATCCGAATGCCGGGAGCGTCCCCGGCCGGCCGAGAACTAAAAAAACGAACAAAAAGCACATCGCTGCCGTTATTTTTTTCCCCAAAGCAGAACAGGTACGCCGTTTTCTCCATGAATTATTCATTTTTCTGTCCTCCTGGTTCACGATCCTGATGAACTCTCCATTTTCACACTTTCCCCACCATGAGACCCGGCTGGACATCACCTCCCCGGAATGATTTTTTAATAAACAAACTTTACAGAAAATTGCATAGACTGTCAATGGCTGCGTATGACACACCTGCCTGCCTTAACGGGCGTGTTAAAAGTATTCAGCCGTTTTACCGAGTAAGCCGCATGGTAATCGTGCTATTCTCCGTTTATCGGGATTTATTGGGATCATTCCGGCAAAAAAGGGCAGGAGGGGATGTAAGATGAAAAAAAAGGCGGTATGGGCAATATTTGTCTTTGCAGGGTTCCTTGCTGGTTCAGGGTGTGCTTTTGCGGCCGATATCCCTTCGGTGGTCAGAGGAAATGCAGCTTTCTCCGCAGACCTTTTCAGCAGGATCGCCGCATCGGAACCGGACGGGAATATCTTCTTTTCCCCTCACAGCATATCCGCTGCCCTTGCGATGACATATGCCGGAGCAGGAGGACGGACCGCGGAACAGATAGCGTCTGCAATGCATTTCCAGGGAAGCGGTGAAGACCTTCACGGCAGCTTTGCAGCCCTTGCAGCCGTGCTGGAACAAAAGAAGGGGTCCTGCAGGCTCGAGGTCGCGAATGCCCTGTGGGGACAGGAAGGCTATCCATTCCTGCAGGACTTTATCGGGCTGATCGACAGGCATTACGGGGGCGGATTCAGAACGGTAAACTTTAAAGAAAGGAAAGAAGAAGCGCGGGCAGCTATAAACGAATGGGCTGCGGCAAATACTTCGGGCAAGATCCGCGAACTGCTGAAGCCGGAAATTTTAACCGAACTTACCCGCCTGGTGCTCACCAACGCCATTTATTTCAGGGGAAACTGGGCTGCCAGATTCGATCCCGAACAAACTACAGCGGCACCTTTTCATGTCCGCCCCGGAGAAACCACTGAGGTGCAGATGATGCACGCTACGGGTATGTTCAGGTACGCCGAACAGGATGGGGTGGAGTTCCTGGAAATGCCCTACGAGGGTGATGAACTGTCCATGGTGGTGCTCCTTCCGGGTATTACCGCCTCGGGAGATGCTGTACCCATAGACCTTGGAAAACTTGACGGATGGCTCGCTGCTGCTTTCCCCGGCCAGACGGAGATCTGGCTGCCGAAGTTCACATTCGAGGCCGAATACCGGCTTGATGAATACCTGAAAGAGATGGGTATGGCGGATGCCTTTTCACTTCCGCCTGCGGATTTCTCCGGCTTGAACGGGCGTAAGGATCTGTATATCACAGCGGTAATTCACAAGGCCGTCATTGATGTGAACGAGGAGGGCAGCGAGGCTGCCGCAGCTACAGCCGTAGTGATAGGCACAAAAATGGCCCCGCGGAAAAATTATTTTCGTGCCGACCGGCCCTTCATCTTCCTCATCCGCCACAACGAGACGGGGGCGATCCTGTTCCTCGGGCGGGTCGTTCGCCCCTGACGGTTCTTCTGTGCCTTTCCTCAACCGGGAATGATCGATCCTTCCGGGAGCACCCGGAACGTAATTTGCGGCTCCTTCCCTGTAAATGATCTTTCTGGTAAAACGGCGGACCGTCCTTCCCGGATATGTCCGCTGTTTCTTTTTCTCCTCATCGCCTTGAACTTCAGAAATTTCCCTGTTGACAAATTAGACCGGATGGTCTAACCTATCGGTCTGTAATGACATGAGGAGGTGCGCCGTGAGTTTACGGGCAAGAAAACTGGACGAGGAAAAAAGGGAAGCCCTTCTCGCCGCGGCCATGGAGGAAATTGCGGCCAACGGCATTGACGGGGCCTCCTACAACAGGATCATAGAGCGGTCAGGCCTGAGCAAGGGCGTGGTCTATTATTACTTCGAGAACAAGGAGAGCCTCTATCTCACCGTCCTCGAAGAGGTGGAAAGAAAGTTCCTTGCCTCCGTAGGGAAGCTGAAGATGCCTGCAGCCAGAGAAGAGTTCTGGACCGCCTGCCGGTCGCATTGCGAGAAGGCGATACGGTATGGCGCCGGAAATCTCGGGATCGTCAAGGTGGTACGGAGCCTGGCGGATCCTTCCTCTGGAATGAAAGGAAGCTCCGAGATGCGCGAAAACTTCAAAAGGGTCGAGCGGTGGACGGGCAACCTTCTGAAGCGCGGGCAGGACCTTGGTGCGATCCGTAAGGACGTTCCTCCGGATCTTCTCCGGAATGTCCTCCAGGCAGTGGGGCATACAATGGATTCCTGGTTTTTCGAAAACCTCGAAAAGGATCCGGGAAATGTAAGTGTCGAGGAGTTTCTTTCCTCTGCACTGGATATGTTCAGGAGAATTTTGTCACCGGAAGGGGCAGAGGTACATGGCTAAATCAATATTCGCAAGGCTGAGTGTTTTGTTTTGGGTCCTCCTGATCGCGGCAGGGGGCGTCTTCATGGTGGTCCGTGTCCAGGCAAAACTCCAGGAGGCTGCGGCAAACACCGCCGCCATGGAGCAGAAGGAGGAAGTGCCCGTTCCGGTGGATGTCCTGAAGCTTTCCCGGCAGGACTGGGAGATCTGGCGCAGCTACTACGGCCAGGCCAAGGCGGGAAAAAGCCAGACAGTTACGTCCTACGTGAAGGAAATCGTCAGGGAAGTCCACGTGCAGATCGGCGACAGAGTCAAGGAGGGGCAGGTGCTGCTGACTCTCTCCTCCCAGGATTACCGTGCGTCGGCCGCCGCTGACAGGGCAAGCTATGAGGATGCGGTCCGGGACCACAGGAGGCTTTCCGAGCTCCACAAGTCGGGGGGAGTTTCCAAGGCCCAGGTCGAGCAGGCGTATTCGAGGATGAAGAGCGAGGAAGCAAAGCTCCAGTCCTCCAAATCCACCCTCGCCCGCACCCAGATCAGGGCCAGCATCGACGGCATCGTTGCCAGCCGCTCAGTGGAGCCCGGAGAAGTAGCCTCGGACGGGAAGGCCCTTCTCACCATCATCGATCTCAAGGACCTGGAAGCCGAGATCATGGTCTCCCGAAAGGACATCCTGAGCCTGAACAGGGAGACTCCCGTGGAAATAGTCAGCGACAGCCAAAGGACAAAGTGCTCCATCAAAAGGATCAGCCCGGAAGCCGCCCAGGGATCCGGCCTGTATCCCGTAGTGGTGTGCCTGAACGGGCTTGAGGTGCTTCCCGGTACCCACGTGGAGGCCCGTTTTCTCGTGGAAAAAAAGAAGGACCTGATCGTCATCCCCTCGGAGATCGTCCAGAGAAGGGGCGACAAGGCCTATGTCTATGTCGTCGAGGGTGAAAAGGCGAGCCTTCGCGAGGTCGTCCCCGGTGAGGGACAGAACGGATCCCTTACTGTGGAGAAGGGACTTTCGGAGGGAGACCTGGTTGTTGTACGCGGGCACAATATGCTCTATGAAAATGCTCCCGTGAGCATATCGGGGGAGGCCGCCGTCACCACGGCAGGCAAGTAGCAATGGGCGGACTCATACGTTTCTGCATAAAGCGCCCGGTGTTCACCTGGGCGACGGTGATTATTTTTGTCCTTCTGGGGGTGAGCAGCTACAACAAGCTCGCTGTTTCGCTCCTGCCCAAGGTTGATATTCCCGTCGTAGTGGTCCAGACACGGTATACAGGCGCCAGCCCCAACGAGATCGAGCAGCTGGTGACGAAGCCCGTCGAGGACGCCATCGCTGACCTCGAGGGACTCGACAGGATCACGAGCTATTCGGCTGAGAGCAACTCCTTCGTTATCCTGGAGATGGAAGTGGACGTGAACGTCGACCAGGCACTCGTTGACGTTTCCAACAAGGTGAAATCCGCACGGAACAAGCTTCCCGATGCCGTGGACGAGCCCATTTTCAGAAAGGTTGATATCAACGCCCAGCCGTTCCTGATCGTTGCCTTCAACAGCCTGCTTCCGGAAAAAGAAGCGAAGAAGATCATCGAGGACACAATAGTCCCCCGCCTTTCCCGGGTGGAGGGAGTAGGACAGACCAGCGTGACGGGAGGCAGGGACAGGGAGATCAGGATACTTCTGGACCCTGTCGCGTTGAGCGAATACAGCGTGAGCATCCAGACGCTGGCAGCGGTGGTTGCCGCCAACAACATCACCAATCCCTCCGGCTACATCACCCAGGAGAAAGACGAGACGTGGCTCCGGCTTATCGGAGAGTTCAACAGGGCTGAAGACCTGGAGAACATTATGATCCCGACATCTTCCGGAAACCCGGTGAGGGTACGCGACCTGGGCACTGTGGTGGACGGCGAGCAGGACGTACGTTCCATTGCCAGGGTGAACGGGAACTCCGTTGTCCAGCTGCGGATCAGCGCCCGCCCCAATTCCGACGTGGTGAGGGCGGGCGAGCTCGTGAAAAAAGAGCTTGACAGTATCCTGAAGACCATGCCTGACTTTACTGCGGAGGTACCCTTTGACGATACTCTCTTTATAGAATCATCGGTGAAGAACGTGCTCCGTGACATGGGGTCCGGTATCCTGCTTACAGTTGTGGTCCTGTACCTCTTCCTCAAGCGTTTTTCGGCGACATTCATCGTGTCCGTCGCCATGCCCGTAGCCCTCTTCGCCACGTTCATGCCCATGGCCATGCACGGCTATTCCCTGAACATCATGAGTTCCCTGGGCCTTGCCATCTCCATGGGCGTCCTGGTGAACAACTCCATCCTCATTATCGAGAACATCTACCGCTACCGGGACATGGGATACTCTCCCGAGGATGCGGCGGAAAAGGGAACAGTGGAGATCTCCCTGTCGGTTATCGCCGGGACCGCCACCAACCTCGGCGTGTTCCTGCCGGTGGCCATCATGAAAGGGATCGCAGGCCAGTTCCTGGTGCAGTACGCTATGACCATAGTTTATGCCACACTTTTCTCCCTATGGGTTTCACTGACCCTCACGCCGTCCATGGCGGCACGGTTCAAGCCTGATGCTGGAATTCCCAGGATCGGCCGCATCCTGTGCGGATGGTGGGACTGGGTCTATTCAGGCTTCGAGGAGCTTTTCCTCTCTCTGCTCCGCCGGGCTTTGGCCCATCCGGTCATCACCATTGTTCTCTTCCTGGGGCTCACCTTCGGCGTCTTCAGACTGGGAGGTCTTATCGGCTCGGAGATGATGCCCCGTACCGACAGCGGCGCCATGACCATCAACATCACCCTGCCGAGCAACACACCGGTATGGGTGACGGAGGAGCGGGCGAAGGAAATCGAGGATCATGTCAGGAATACACTCCCCTCCCTGAAATATATCGTTTCAACGGTGGGGGCCTCGGGACGGAACCAGGGGACCCACAAGGCGACCATAGAGGCCTATTTTGCAGATGACCCGGATCGCCCCTCCACCATGGAAATGGCGGATCAGATCCGTCCCTTCGTTAACGCCATGCCCGGCGTGGACGGTTCCGTCAGCGGATTCAGGAAGAATATGGGAGGCGGAAAACCGATCCAGCTTGTTGTCAAGGGTGAGGACCTCGAAACCCTCTACCGGATAGCGGAACAGATACGGGATCGTATCCGCCATGTGCCGGGGATAGTGGACGCAGGCATCGATGTGGAAATGGGCAAGCCCGAGCTGCAGATCATGCCGGTGAGGTGGCGTCTCTCCCAGTTCGGCATCGATATGACCACCCTTTCCCACGTGATTTATGGCTATCTCGTAGGAATGGATGCGGGCAAGTTCCGCCAGGACGGGTTCGAGTACGACATCAAGGCACGGATCAGCCCTGACAAGGCGAAGGATATCTTCAAGGTCCAGGATCTTCCCATCATGACGGGCTACGGACTCATGCCCCTAAAGGAGTTCGCCGAAGTACAGTGGAGGGACGGGCCCACGGAGGTCGTCCGGAAGGACAGGCAGAAGGCGGTCACCGTGGAAGCGGACGCGCGGTATTTAAGCGTCGGCGAGGCCACGGCCAATGCAAGAAGAGCTATAGCCGATCTCGAACTTCCCCAGGGATACGTCATCGACTACGGCGGCGATGCGGAATTCATGGAGGAGACCTTCGGGGAACTCGGACAGGCGCTCTTCATCGCTATCGGGCTGACGTTCATCATCATCGCGGCGATCCTGGAATCGTGGTTCTTCGCCTTCGTCATCATTCTCACCGTGCCCCTGGCAGCCCTGGGCGTCATCCCTGCCATGCTCCTGTCGGGGATCTCTATCTCCATGTTCGCCCTCATTGGGCTCATCATGCTCGTAGGCCTGGTGGTGAACAACGCCATCGTGGTCATCGACTACGCGGAGATCCTCAGGAGGGACGAGGAGATGCCGGCTTCCCAGGCAATATGGAAGGCATGCGCGACCCGTCTGAGGATGCTCTTCATGGCCATTTCGGCAGCGGTCATCTCCATGGTGCCGCTGGCCCTGGGAACGGGGCAGGGCGGAGCGCTGAGGCAGCCCATTGCCTTTGTGGCCATCGGAGGGCTTATTGCCGGTGGAATCATCGCTCTCCTGGTGATCCCTGCGGTATATGAGCTCTACTGGGGGATCCGGGAGCGAAGGGCCGCGAAAAAGAAGGCAGCGGCAGTTCCGGAAGAACCGCAGCACTGACATGTTCCTGTGCCCCTCCCGCAAAGGAGGGGCATTTTTTCACTTTTCTTTTTTGAGTTTCTATACTACAGTAAAAGATACGGGGTTCAAACGGACCATGCCTTGCCAGGAACCAGAACCATGATAGGGAAAGGAGATGGATACCATGACCACCAGGAGAAAAACAGCTGTTCTGTGTGTGGCAGCGCTTCTTGCGTTTTCCCTTGTATTCGGAGGGATCGTTTCCGCGGCTGAAAAGCCATATACCCCCCAGCCCGGAAATCCTGTAAGGAAAGCCGTTCTGGACGGGCTGCGCGAGTGGGTCCTTGAGAACCACCAGGTCAGGGTCGTCTTCGTGGTCCGATATCTGAAGGTGGCCGACGGGTGGGCCTGGACGGAGACTATCCCCCAGTCCCATGACGGAACCCAAAGGTACGAGGGGCTCATGGCTCTTCTCAATCGCACCGATGAGGGGTGGAAGGTACTTCACGTCCCGTCCGGGGAGGAGGATGCCCCTCCCGTGGACGGAACGTATTTTGAAATGCTGCTCGAAGAAGTGCCCGGTCTTCCGCGGGGAATTTTCCCCGCGGATGAGCGGAAAGCTAACTGAAGATCGACTTCGGGATCATTCCGTGGATGCCCTTGTCCCCGTCCACCACCTGGGTGACGTGGAAGTCGACAGCCAGGCTGCAGAGAGAATAGGCCTCTTCCCGTGAAAGCGACTTTTCCCTCATGAGGAAGAAGACGGCCTCCCGGATGGCCATTTTCATCGC
>ENA-UOUL01005510-UOUL01005510.1-bioreactor-metagenome-genome-assembly--contig:-NODE-5510-length-10920-cov-3.120262_pt1 | contig 10920 bp, 10 predicted proteins | sample MGYA00249838_ERZ747220 | MGnify/ENA primary metagenome ERZ747220 (study PRJEB28778, sample SAMN05720191) | bioreactor metagenome | isolation source: Anaerobic biogas reactor | place: USA:Washington...
GTCGGTGATCAGCCCCGGTCCGGGGCTGATCACCGACGCGGTGGGCGTGCGGGCGTTCCGCGGGCGGTTCCTCGCCGACGACGGCGAGGGGGCCGAGATCCTCGACGACCTCGCCGACGACCTCGAGGACGGTGACGGCCCCGGCGACACCGTCTACGTCGGCGGGATGGTCAGCGTCGGCTGCGCCGGCCCCGAGGACGCGGAGCTGCGGGTGATCGACGGCGACCTCCGGTTCGTGCCCGTGGGTTTCGACGCCGGCACGGGTGAGGAGTGCGACCGCACGGTGACGAGCGTGGCGCTCGCCGCGGTGGCCGTCGGCGACCTGCCCGGCGACGTGACGATCGGCGGCGAGCCCGCCGACGCGCCGGTGGGCCCGGGTCGGATCGTCGTGTTCGAGCGCCTCGAACGGCGGCTCCGCCGCACCGCGGAGGAGCTCCGCGACGCCGACGCCACCGTCGACTTCCTCGAGGATCACGACGTCGAGGTCGACCCCCCGGGCGACGTGGCGCCCGACGTCCGCCGGTTCGGGTACGTGATCGATGGCTGCGGCGCCGACACGGCCGAGATCGTGACCGGCGACGGCGAGATCACCGCGGTGGCCACCGGTCCGTCGGCGGGATCGTGCGACGGCTCCGAGCGCTACCTCGTCGTCGCCGACGTCGCGGTGTCGGCGTCCGGCGGCCTCGAGCCCGAGGTCTGAGGCCGGTCCACGCCGCGCCGGCGCGCCGACCCGCGCCGGATCAGGCGCCGGGTGGGTCGCGCCGCGCCGCGAGGTCGGGCGCACCGAAGGCGCCCGGCAGGAGTTCGCCGAGCGTCACGATGCCGTCGCCGGTGTCGATCGGCAGCGACGGGTCGGCGAACTCCGACAGCACCTGCCGGCAGCGGCCGCACGGGGCGAGGTACTCGCCGTCGCCGGCGACCACCGCGAGGGCGACCAGCCGCCCCCCGCCCCCGGCGGCCAGTGCCGACGCCACGCCGTTCTCGGCGCACGTCGTCAGCCCGATGCTGGCGTTCTCGACGTTGCAGCCGACGACGACCCGACCGTCGTCGACGAGGGCGGCCGCGCCCACCCGCACGCCCGAGTACGGCGCGTACGCCCGGCCGCTCACCTCCCGGGCGCGAGCGCGCAGGTCGTCCCAGTCGACGTCGGGTGCCGGGCCGCTCACCGGGGGCACCCCGTCATCCCGCCTGGCCCCGTCGGTAGGGCTGGCCGTCGGCCGCGGGCGGCCGCAGCCGCTGGGACGCGAACGTCAGCACCAGGAGGGTCGTCAGGTGGGGGAGGAACACCACGATCTCGTTCGGGAGCTCGTCGGTGACGAGGTACCAGCCGTACACGGCGAGCCCGGCGGCGACGATCGCGAGCGACGAGAGCCACCGCCCGGTGATGATCGCCCGCAGCACCATGACCCCGGCGCCGATGGCGACGACGAGGAGCAGGGCGTGGGTGGCCTGGCCGCTCAGCAGGCTGAGCGTGTCGGTGAAGCCGAACAGGCCCGCCCCCACGGCGGTGCCGCCCGGCCGCCAGTTGCCGAAGATCATGGCGGCGAGGCCGATGTAGCCGCGGCCGTTGGTCTGGCCCGCCCGGTACTGGTTGGCGAACAGGTAGACGAGCGACACGCCACCCAGCCCGGCGAGGGCACCCGACACGGTCGTGGCGACGACCTTCATCCGGTACACGTTCACCCCGACCGACTCGGCGGCGACCGGGTCCTCGCCGACCGACCGGAGCCGGAGCCCGAACTTGGTGTGCCAGAGGATCAGCGTCGTGAGGGGGAAGGCGACCACGCCGATGACGACGATCCACGACACCTCGGCGGTCAGACCCATCACGATGCGACCGAACTCCGAGATGCCGAAGCGCTCCTGGCGGGCGAGGTAGGGCGCCAGGTCGACGACCACGAGCAGGCCCAGCAGGCCGAGCACGGTCACCGCCGCCGGGCGGGCGAAGGACCCGACGGGGCTGAGCCGGCGGCGGAGCGGCTCGACCCGCTCGGGGGTCAGGAACCGCACCGCCGCGACCGCCAGCACGACGAGCGCCGCCAGCCACACGAGCAGCGACGGTCCGGTGAGGCGGGCGCCGAGCAGGTCGTGCAGGCCGGGCACGCGCACCGAGCCGACCACCTCGGGCAGCCGGGGCGACTGGTTGGTCGAGCCGAACCAGTCGAAGTTGAGGAACTGGGTGACGCCCGCGGCGAGGATGTTGACGGCGACGCCGGAGACGATGTGGTCGACTCCGAACGCGACGACGGCGATGGCGTGGACCAGCCCACCGACCGCGCCACCGAGCACGCCGATCAGCACGCCCTGCCACGGCCCGAACTGGATGCACCCCCAGGCGCCGAAGAACGTGCCGAGGATCATCATGCCCTCGAGGCCGATGTTGACGATGCCGGCCCGCTCGGCCCAGAGGCCTCCGAGCGCGGCGAGGGCGATCGGAATCGTCAGCTTCAGCGCCGAGGCCCAGGTGTTGGCGGCGGTCAGGCGGGACTGGCCCGAGATCTGCTCGGCCGCGGTGAGCACGAACACGAACACGACGGCGTAGAGCGCGAAGCGCACCGATACGGGCAGGCGGGCGATCGGATCGCGCCGGCGGGCCGCCTCGGCGTCGGCGGCGGACGCGACGGTGTCGGCGGCGGTGGTGTCGGGATCGACGACGGTCACGACGCCGCTCCCGCGGTCGACGGCTCGGTGGTCGGGGGTGGGTCCTCGGTGCGTCGGGCGACCTCGGCGGCGTCGCGGCGCTCGGCGATGCGGGCGACCACCTCGTAGGCGATGACGACCGAGAAGACGATGATCCCCTGCATGATCGTGGCGATCTCGCGGGGCAGCGGCGGGGTCGCGGACGACAGGGCGGTGCGCGACACGTCGATGAAGGCCCACAGGAACGCACCGAGGGCGATGCCGACGGGGTGGTTGCGGCCGAGCAGGGCGATGGCGATGCCGGTGAAGCCGAGGCCCGACAGGAAGCTCTCCTCGGTGTAGCTGTAGGGCGTGCTGAGGATCGTCGACAGGCCGACCAGCCCGGCGATGCCCCCCGAGATCGCCATGGCGATGACGGTCATGCGCTTGGCGTCGACGCCCGACGCCCGGGCCGCGTGGGGGTTGGAGCCCGATGCCCGCAGGTCGTACCCGAAGCGGCTGCGCCAGATCAGGACGTAGTACACGACGCCGACGGCGATGGCGATCAGGATGAACGGGTTGAACCGGGCGCCCGCGGGCGCGCCGCCGGGGATCAGGAAGTCGAGGAAGGGCAGCCGGCCGCCGGACGGGATCGGTCGGGTGCGGACGGCGAAGCCCTCGCTGTCGTCCTCGAAGTAGCGGGTGAGGAGGAACGGCGTCAGCCCGAGGGCGATCGCGTTCAGCATGATCGTGGCGATCACCTCGCTGACGCCCCGGTAGGCGCGGAGCAGCCCGGCCAGGCCCGACCAGGCGGCGCCGACCAGCACGGCGACGGCGAGGATGCCGATCACTCGGGTCGGGCCGGGGAGCGGGAGGGCCGCTCCGGCCGCGGCGGCGACGACGCCGGCCAGCCGGTACTGGCCCTCGACCCCGATGTTGAACAGGTTCATCTTGAACCCGATGGCGACCGCGACGCCCGACACGTAGTACGGCCCGGCCCGGTTGACGGTGCGCAGCAGGTCGCGGACGCTCGTCGCCTGGTCGGCGAGGATCGAGAGCACGTCACCCGGCGCGTACCCGGTGAGCACGAGGGCGATCGCCGACGCGATCGTGGCGACGACGATCGCCAGCACGGGTGCGGCGAGCGTGAGCGCGAGGCGGTTGCGCGTCACGAGGGCTCCTCCGATTCGACGGGTCCGCCGGCGGGGTCGGTGCCGGTCATGTAGCAGCCGAGGTCGTCGAGCGTGGTCGTCGCCGGGTCGACGCGGGCGACGAGCCGACCGCCGTAGAGCACGACGAGCGTGTCGGACAGGCCGACCAGCTCGTCGAGGTCGGCCGAGATGAGCAGCACCGCCAGCCCCGACGCCCGCGCCTGGCGCAGCTCGTCCCAGATCGCGGCCTGGGCACCGACGTCGACGCCGCGGGTCGGGTGGGCGGCGACGAGCACCCGGGGGTCGGAGGTCAGCTCCCGGCCCATGATCAGCTTCTGCTGGTTGCCGCCCGAGAGGGCGCCGGCCGGCACGTCGACTCCGGGGGTGCGCACGCCGTAGTCGCGGACGATGCGCTCGGTGCGCCCGCGCGCGCCGTCGCGGTCGATGAAGCGGCCCTTCACGAACGGGGCCCGCGTCTGCTGACCGAGGGCGACGTTCTCCCACAGCGGGGCGTCGAGCAGCAGGCCGTCGCGGTGACGGTCCTCCGGGACGCACGCGACGCGCCCCTCGCGGCGGGCCCGCGTCGACCAGGTGGTGACGTCGTCGTCGCCGACCGTGATCGTCCCGGCGACGAGGTCGACCAGGCCCATCACCGCGTTGATCAGCTCGGTCTGGCCGTTGCCCTCGACGCCCGCGACGCCGAGGATCTCGCCCCGTCGGATGTCCAGGTCGATCGAGTCGAGGGCGGGCTTGCCGCCGGCGCCGGCGACGGTCACCCCCCGGAGCGACAGCTCGACGGTGTCGGTGACGGTGGACTCGCGGGTCTCGGGCGTGGGCAGCTCGTGGCCGACCATCAGGTTGGCGAGGTCGCGGGCGGTCACCTCGGAGGGGTCGACGGTGGCGACGGTCGTGCCCGCACGGATGACCGTGATGGTGTCGGCGACCGACAGCACCTCGTCGAGCTTGTGGGAGATGAACAGGACGGTGAGCCCCTCCTGCTTCAGCTCCCGGAGGTTCCGGAAGAGGTCGTCCACCTCCTGGGGCACCAGCACGGCCGTGGGCTCGTCGAGGATCAGGATCCGCGCCCCCCGGTAGAGGACCTTGAGGATCTCGACCCGCTGGCGGTCGCCGACGCCGAGCGTCTCGACCAGCGCGTCGGGGTCGACGGTGAGCCCGTAGGCCTCGCCCAGCTCGCGGATGCGGCGGCGGGCGGCGCCGCGGGAGAGGAACACCGGCACCTTCGGCTCGGCGCCCAGGACGACGTTCTCCAGCACGGTGAGGTTGTCGGCGAGCATGAAGTGCTGGTGCACCATGCCGATGCCGGCCCGGATGGCGTCGGTCGGACGCTTGAACGTGACCGGCTCGCCCTCGACCGTGATCGTGCCCTCGTCGGGACGCTGCATCCCGTAGAGGATCTTCATCAGGGTCGACTTGCCGGCCCCGTTCTCGCCGACGATGGCGTGGATCGTGCCCGCCTCGGCCCGGAGGTGGACGTCGCGGTTGGCGACGACGCCGGGGAACCGCTTGGTGATGCCGGCGAGCTCGACCGCGGGCGGGCGGTCACCGGCGGCCGGGGGCGGTTCCGCCGCGGCGGTCGTGGATGTGGCCAACGGGAACCCTCCTCCTCGGGTGGGCGACGGGTCGGTCGGTGGGCCCCGCCCGGCCCCGGAGGGCCGACAGGCCCGGGACCGAGGGTCCCGGGCCTGTCCGCGGATGCTCCACGTGGATCGTGGGCGACCGGCCCGGTCAGGGCGTGGTCGGCACCTCGATGTCGCCGTCGATGATCTGCTGGCGCAGGTCGTTGAGCTCGTCCTCGAAGTCGGCGAGCTGGCCGCCGTCGGTGGCGAAGCCGACGCCGTCGTTCTCGAGGTCGAACACCAGCGGCGTGCCGCCGGTGAGCTCGTCGTTCACCAGGTTCTCGATGGCGGTGTAGACGGCCACGTCGACCCGCTTCAGCATCGAGGTGAGGATGCACGGCTGGGTGGCCTCGTCGACCTGCTGGTACTGGTCGGAGTCGACGCCGATGGCGAGGCGGTCGGCGTCGACCGCGGCCTCGAACAGGCCGCCGCCGGAGCCGCCGGCCGCGTGGTACACGACGTCGATCTCGCTGTCGAACATGTCGTCGGCCATCGTGCGGGCCGAGGCGGGGTCGGCGAAGCCGGCGAAGTCCGGCGGCTCGGTGATGTACCGGGCGTCGACCTCGGCGTCCTCGTCGATCTGCGCGACTCCGGCCGCGAAGCCGGCCTCGAACTTGTTGATCAGCTCGGTGTTGACGCCGCCGATGAAGCCGATCTGGCCGGTGCCGCTCGCGAGGGCGGCGGCCGCGCCGACCAGGAACGAGCCCTGCTCCTCGGCGAAGATCAGCGGGGTCACGTTGCTCTGGGTGAGCGACGAGTCGTCGATGATGGCGAAGTTCACGTCGGTGAACTCGTCGGCCAGCGGGCCCATCGACTCGGCGAAGAGGAAGCCGACGCCGATCACGAGGTCGTAGTCCTCCTGGGCGAGCTGGCGGAGCAGCTCGCCGCGGTTGGAGCCGTCCTCGTTGGGCTCGACGTAGCGGACCTCGGCGCCGAAGTCCTCCTCGGCGGCCACGAGGCCGGCGTGGGCGGCCTCGTTGAAGGAGTCGTCGTCGACGCCCCCGATGTCGAGGACCATGCCGATCTTCAGGCCGGAACCGTCGCCCTCGCCGCCGCCGACGGGCTCGAGGGCGGGATCCTCACCCGGGGTGCCCTGGCAGGTGGCCGGGCCGGAGCTCTCCTGCTCGTCCTCCTCGGAGGTGTCGTCGGACGGGGACGAATCGTCCTCGGTGCTGCAGGCTGCGAAGAACAGTCCGAGCGCGGCGAACAACGCCAGCAGTCGGAACCAGGTACGTGGGCGCACTGGGGTCTCCTCGGGAAGTGGTGACGCCCGCCCCTCCGGGCGGTGAACTCCCGGGGCCGGGAGACGGCCGAACCATAACCGCGTCGGTGGATCGGGGCGGTCCGAACCGACGCGACCGGGTTCGGGTGGGGGGCGGTGCGCCCGAAGTCACACGCGGATGCCCTGTCCAGCCCGGATAACAACCGTTATTATCACGACCCGTGACCCTGATGGCCGACGACACCGGAGCCGCGCCCGCGGCGCCTTCGGCCGACGACGACGTCATCGGCGCCCGCCTCCTCCAGGCCGCCGCCGACGTGTTCGCCGAGCGGGGCTACGACCGGGCGGGGGTCGCCGAGATCGCCCGCCGCGCCGGCGTGACAACCGGCGCGATCTACAGCCGCTTCCCCGGCAAGGCCGAGCTGCTCGTCGCCGCGCTCGAGTGCACCACCACCGACGAGCTCGACGCCCTCTTCACCGACCACCGCTTCGAGGGGCGGGCCCACGACGTGCTCGCGGTGGCCGGCAGCCACCTCGTCCAGCGCTCCGCCGAGCCCGACGGCGACCGCGGCATGGCGCTGCTGATCGAGGCGTTCGTCGCCGCCCGCCGCGACCCCGCCGTCGCCGCGCTGCTCCGGCGCGACGTCCTCGACCGCCAGGACAAGCTCCGCACGATCATCGAGGCCGCCAAGGCCAGCGGCGCGATCAGCCCTGCGCTCGACACCGAGGCGCTGGTCACGTTCTGCCACGCCCTCGGCTTCGGCTTCCTCCTCCTCGACGTCGCCGACGTCCCCATGCCCGAGACGGCCCCGTGGGACCAGCTCATCGGGCACCTACTGGCCGCCCTCTCCGGGCCCGGCCGGGATCATCCCGCCATCGACCTCACCGCCCACCCCGAACCCCAGGAGACCTGACCCATGGCCATCACCGACCGCAGCGATCGCGACGCCGAGATCATCGGCCGCGAGGGCGTCGACGACCTGGAGGCGATCCTCTCGGTGTCCAACACCGACGTCGACGAGGCGATCCACACCGTCGCCGACAACGCCGACGCCATCTTCACCTGGGACTACGAGAAGGGCGCCCGCCCCGCGCTCAACAAGCTCTACGAGAAGGCCAAGCACTCCCAGTGGAACGGCCAGACCGACCTCGACTGGTCGATCGACGTCGACCAGGAGAAGTTCGCCGCCATGATCTCCGAGATGCGGCGGGCCGGGATGGCCGAGATGGGCATCGACCTCAAGGGCACCCCGTTCGAGACCTGGAACGACAAGGAGTGGACCCAGCTCTCCCACGTGCTCATCTTCCACGGCCGCCGGATCTGCCATGCGCGCCGGCCCGAGTGCGGGCGGTGTCCGATCGCCCGGGACTGCCCCTCCCGAGGGGAGTTCGCATGACCCGGCAGCTGCTGTGGATGACCGCCGCCGGAGTCCTCGCCACGATCGCCGTCGTCGCAGGCGCGGTGTTTCTGCTGCGTGAGGTCAACGCCCCGCAGGAGAGTGCGGAGGGCGCGGGAGGGGAGGCGTCGGCAAGCGACGCCGAGATCGTCGCCCGCCCGGACTGCCCCGGTGACGGTGCGGGAGGCATCGACCTGGCCTGTCTCGGCGGGGAGACCGGGCCCGGGACGGACAAACCGACCGTGGTCAACGTGTGGGCCTGGTGGTGCGGTCCCTGCCGCGACGAGCTGCCGCACTTCGACGAGTTCGCCGCCGAACACCCCGAGTACCAGGTCGTGGGCGTGCACGCGGACGCCAACCCCGCCAACGGTGCCGCCATGCTCACCGAGCTGGGGATCGAGCTGCCCAGCTACCAGGACGACGACAACACCTTCGCCGGCACCCTCGGACTGCCCGGGGTCATCCCCGTCACCGTGGTCTTCGACGGCGACGAGCAGGTCGGCATGTACGCGAAGCCCTTCACCTCGGCGGACGAGATCAACGACGCCGTCACGGAGGCGTTGGCCAGGTGACCGGCTCAACCGACCCGTACGTGCAGGATCAGCCGGGCATCAACACCGACCTGCGACCCGAACGCGCGCCCCGGTGGATGCGGCGCCTTGTCGACGACGTCCCCATGGCCCGCAGCCACCGTGACATCCGCGGAGTGGACGCCCGGGGGCTGACCAACCCGCGTGCCGACGGCCGCAGTGCCGCCGTCCTCATGCTCATGTCCGGCACCGGCAGCCTCTCCGACTCCCTGCCAGAGGACGCGACGATCCTGCTCACCCACCGCACCCCGACGATGCGCTCGCACTCCGGCCAGATCGCCTTCCCCGGCGGCCGCATCGACCCCGACGACGTCAACGCCGTCGACGCCGCCCTGCGGGAGGCCTGGGAGGAGACCGGCCTCGACCGCGGCACCGTCACCCCCGTCGCCGAGATGGACCCCGTCCACATCCGCGCCTCCGGCTACCCGGTGCACCCCGTGCTCGGGCACTGGCACACGCCGGGCGAGGTCGGCGTCGCCAGCCCCGTCGAGGCCGACGACGTCTTCCCCGCCTACCTCCGCGACCTCGTCGACCCCCGCAACCGGCTCATGGTCGGCTGGTCCGGCTGGTCCGGCCCCGCCTTCACCATCAACGACTACCTCGTGTGGGGTTTCACCGCCGGGCTGCTCTCCGCCCTGCTCCACCACGGCGGCTGGGAACAGGACTGGGACCGGGAGACCACCCTCAGCCTGCAGGACACGCTCGCCAAATCGCGCAACAACGAGCCTGCCTATTCCGAACCGGGCAACCGGGTAAGATTTCTGCGATAACCCCGGATTACACCGATAGGAACCACCAGTGACACCCGCGCTCATCGTCGACGGCCTCATCCTCCTGGGGATCGTCATCGCGATCGTCGTCGGGTGGCGGCAAGGGGCCTACGCCTCAGTCCTGTCGACGATCGGGGTCGTCGCCGGGCTCATCATCGGCGCGGCGCTGGCCCCACCGGTCATGCAGCTCACCGAGTCCGTCGCCCTGCGATTCCTCCTCGGCCTGGGCACCATCATCCTGCTCGTCGGCCTGGGCAACCTCATCGGCGGGATCCTGGGATCCTCGCTGCGGGAGCGGATGCGGATGCGTTCCTCCCAGACCATCGACTCCGCCATCGGCGCCGCATTCACCGGAGCCGCCACCCTCATCGTCCTGTGGCTCATCTCCATCCCCCTGGCCGCGGGCCTGACCGGATCCTTCAGCCAGGGCATCCGCAACTCGACGATCCTCAGCTTCGTCGACTCCAACACCCCGCCCGGCCTCAACCAGCTGCCCGCCCGGATCACCGCGCTCCTCGACGAATCCGGCCTCCCGCCCATCTTCGCCCCCTTCGATGAACCCCCCGCCCGCGAGGTCGAGGCCCCCGCCATCAAGGTGGAGAACACCGAACTGGTGGAGGCGCTGCGCCCCGGCGTCGTCCACATCCAGGGCGATTCCGACGTCTGCTCCCGCCGCCTCATGGGCTCCGGCTTCGTCGCGGAGGAGGACTACGTGATCACCAACGCCCACGTCGTCGCCGGCACCCAGGACGTGCGCCTCGACACCGTGCTGGGCGTCAAGGACGCCGAGGTCGTCTACTACAACCCCGGCGTCGACATCGCCGTCCTGCACTCCCCGGGCCTCAACCTCCCCGTCCTCCCGTGGGCGCCCGTCCCCGCACAGTCCGGCGACGACGCCATCGTCATGGGCTTCCCCGAATCCGGCCCCTTCGAGGCCGCCCCCGCCCGCGTCCGCGAACAACTCCTCATCGCCGGCCCCGACATCTACGCCACCGGCCGCGTCGAACGCGACGCCTACACCGTCCGCGGCACCATCCGCCAGGGCAACTCCGGCGGCCCCATGACCAACCCGCAGGGCGAGGTCCTCGGCGTCGTCTTCGGCGCCAGCGTCGACCAGACCGACACCGGCTACGTCCTCACCGCCGAGGAAGTGCAGTCCCAGATCGGCGACATCACCACCTGGACCACCCCGGTGGACACCCAGGAGTGCGTCAGCCGCTGATGAACTCCGCCAGCACCTGAACAAACCCCGCCGGGTTCTCCAGGTGCGGCAGATCCCGACTCCGCGCGACATGCCGGACCGTGACATCCCCCGCCACCCGCTTCACCGAACGCCGCGCCAGATGCCGCCACCGCGGCAACGGCGGCTGCAGCAGCAACGTCCGCGCCCGCACCCGCGTGTGCAGCCACCGCGCCGACACCGACGCCGTCAGCAGCCGATTCGTCCGCACGATCGCCGGACGCGCATTGCTTATCGACGCCGCCGCCCGACGCAAACGGAGTTCCTCACCGAACCCCACGCCGTCCCGGAACT
>ENA-UOUL01005514-UOUL01005514.1-bioreactor-metagenome-genome-assembly--contig:-NODE-5514-length-10908-cov-3.188625_pt1 | contig 10908 bp, 3 predicted proteins | sample MGYA00249838_ERZ747220 | MGnify/ENA primary metagenome ERZ747220 (study PRJEB28778, sample SAMN05720191) | bioreactor metagenome | isolation source: Anaerobic biogas reactor | place: USA:Washington...
CGAAATGCTGCGCCACGGGTGGTTGTTCTCGCGATGGCTGCCAAACCTGGCGCTCGGCTACGGATATCCCTTCTTCAACTACCGCGAGCCGTTGCCCTATCTCGTTGGGGAGGGCCTGTTCGCCTTGGGGGTGCCGCTTCCGTGGGTTCTGGGCCTCATCTACGTTGCGGCCATGGTTGGGGGGGCGTGGGGCGCCTCGGTGCTGGCGCGAGACATCTACGGGGAGCGCGCGGCGTGGGTCGCCGGGCTGGCCTACGGGCTGGGGCCCTACGTGCTGCTCGACGCGCTGCGCCGCGGGAACATGCCCGAGAGTGTGGCGCTGGGGCTAGCGCCCTGGCTCTTCGTCGTGGCGCGGCGGGTGGTGGTAGAGCGGCGTCGTGCATCAATCGTGGCGACCGTCCTGCTCCTGACGGCGCTGTTCCTGACCCACAACATCTCGTCCTTATTACTGGCGCCATTTCTCGGCGCGTATGTGGTCCTTATCGGATTGCGTTACCGGCGGCGGGGTGGGTGGCCCTACGCCCTGGGGGCGGTTGCGGTCGCCGTGCTGCTGACAGCCTGGTTCTGGTTGCCCGCGCTCACGGAGCAAGGCTGGGCGCAGTTGCACCTTTCGCGGACGACCCGCAACAACGACTTCCACTACAATTTCGTCGGCTGGGGCGAGATGCTCGCGACCGTGCCGGTGCCGCACGAGCCGGCCTATCTGAACCCGCCGATGCGGGTCTATCTTGGCGTGGGACAGGGTGTATTGGCGGCCATCGGGGCGTGGGTGGCGATGATCTGGCCACGAGACCGCGAGCAGCGATGGACGACGGGGCTGTGGTTGCTGAGTGCGTGTGGATATCTATGGCTGGCCTCCCCCGGTTCGGTGAAGCTGTGGGAAGGGGTGCCGTTACTCTCGTTTGTGCAGTTCCCGTGGCGGCTTGTCGGGCGGGCGCTGTTGCCTGCGAGCTTGCTGGCGGGCGCCGGCATCGAAGTCCTCGCCGCAGCTATGGAGCGCAGAGCAGCGTCGCGTTGGCGAGTGTGGCTAGGCCGGGGCCTGATAGGCGTCGTGGCGGTGGGCCTGACGGTGGCTGCCTGGCCGGATATGCACCCTCCGAAGGGCATGTGCCCCACAGCGGAGAGGCCGGGGCTGCAGGAGCTGTATGCGCTGGAGCTGGACGGTTGGCTGGGAATCGACCCGGAGAGCAGCTACTTCCCGATCTGGGTGGAGGAGCACCCGTCGGATACGGCGCTGGCGGAGGCGTTCATCGCGGGGCGCCTGCCGGAACGGTTTGACACGGGATCTCTGCCGGAGGGCGCGACGGTGGCGGCTGCATCGTACCGCCCGCTCAGTGCTGATCTGACGCTGCGCTCGCCCGAGGCGTTCGAGGCGCGCTGGCTGGGGCTCTACTTCCCGGGTTGGGAGGTGCGCATTGACGGCGAACCGGTGGCGTTAGGGGCCGAGGACGATACGGGTCTGATGACGTTCGCGGTTCCGGGGGGCGAGCATCACTTGACGGTGCGACTGGGCGCCACGCCGGCGCGGGAGGCCGGCGCCGCACTGGGCGTAGCGGGAATCGCTGGCGCTGTGGCGCTGGGCTGGCTGGCACGGCGGAATTCGGACCGGTGGTCTTTGCCTGAGGTGCACGGCCTCGATGCCGTCGGGCCCGCGTTGCTGGTGGTCGCGGTGCTGCTGGTGGCAATCCGCTGGGGGCCCTTTGCGCTCTGGCGCGCGTCGCGAGAAGCGGGCAGCTCATACCGCGAGGTGGAGACCTACGCTGTGCACGACTACGATGGCGGACTAACGTTGCTAGGCTATACGTTGCCCGACGATCCCATTCCTGCGGACGGTGAGTTGGAGGTCGACTTGCTATGGCAGGCCCGCCACACGCCGAGGGCGGCCTATCGCACTTCGGTGTTACTGCGCGGGGCCGATGGTCAGTTCTGGAGCCCGGCAGGCACGGCGCGCCCGCGGGGATACGAGTCGCCGCCAGCGACGACGTCCTGGCAGCCGGGACAGTACGCCTATGATCCACACGCGGTGGCGCCGTTCGCCGGGACGCCGCCGGGACGCTACGACGTTGTGGTGGGGGTCTTCGACGCAGCGACGCTGGCGGCTGCATCGCGCCTTGATCCCGATGGCCAACCGCTTGGGCCGGATCTGGTACTGGGCACGATCGAGGTCGTGGCGCCGAACCAAGCGCCGGAGCTTGCGGCGCTGGGTGTGGCGACCGAGGCTGAGCCCGTGGTTTGTGGGCCATTGGCGCTCTGGGATATGGTTGTGGACCGATCCACTGCGGTGCCAGGCGATGTCGTCGCGGTGCGGTGGGTATGGGAGGTGCTCCGCACCCCGGAGGCGGGGTCAGGAGGAGCAGGCGCCGTGCTCGAGCTTGTCGACGCGGCAGGCATTACGGCAAAGACATGGCAGCTCGCGCCAGCGACGCCATGGTGGCCAACTGAGCGATGGCTGGCGGGGCAGCGGTGGGTTGGGCGCCACGTGGTGCGGTTGCCAGGGGATCTCGACAGCGGCACATACCGGCTGACGGTGCGGCTGGCCGAGTGTCCCGGCGTACTTGCCAGCGAGCGGGTCGCGGTGGTTGCGCCTGCGCGGACGATGATCGTTCCGGAAGGGTACGTGCCAGGGGATGTTCAGTTCGGCGGCGAGGTCGCTCTGGTCGGTACGACGGTGAAGCCGACGGCGCCGGCGAGGGGCGACGCCGTCGAGGTGGGGTTGGCGTGGCGTGCGATGACCACGATGGATAGCTCCTATCGCGTGTTCCTTCATCTGGTAGGACCCGACGATCGTATTGTCGCGCAGAGCGACGGGGAACCCGCGGACTGGACGCGACCAACGACGGGCTGGGCCGAGGGTGAGGTCGTGAGCGAGACACGCATTGTGACGTTACCTGCCGATGCGCCCACAGGGCAGTACGAACTGCGGGCCGGCCTCTACACAGTATCCGGGCCGCCCCTGAAGACATCCGATGGTGCGGAGAGCGCTGTGGTAGCCGTGTTCGAGATTGGGGAGTGAACGTACCAGTGGTGCGTGAGGTGCGACGCAGTTCAGTAGGCAACGATACGTCTGTGGGACGATCCTGAGGTGTGCTGTGGAGCAGAATGAAGAGGTCGGAGTGAACGATACCGGGAGGCTGGTGCGACAGCGTGCACCAGCGGCGCGGGTCGTGGTCGTGGCTGCGGCGCTGCTGCTGGCCATGGTGCCGGCGCTGCAGCCGCTCCTCAGCGATGACCTGACGTGCGGTTACGATAACACATTCCAATTCTGGCGCGCGGTTCAGATCGACGCCTTGTGGAGGCAGGGCGTCGTGTACTCGCGGTGGGCGCCGGACATGGCCCAGGGGTTTGGCTTTCCCGTCTTCCTGTTCGCCTCACCATTCCCCGCATCTCTCGTAGCGTTGCTGCACCGTGTCGGCCTGGCATGGGCGCGGGCGATGAACGCGACGTTTGCGCTGGGCATGGTTCTCGGCGGACTGGGCATGTTCTGGCTGGCACAGGGCGTCTTCGGACGAGGTCGTCCGTGGCCGGTAAGCGTGGGGATCGGGTTCGTCGCTGCAGTCGCCTATGTCTATGCACCGTTTCAGGCCTATGACGTCTTCAACCGGGGAAGCCTGTGGGAAGGGTTTGCCTGGGCATTCCCGCCCTTTGCCTTGCTGGGCGTCCACCGGTGGGCCGTGGAGCGCGACCGGCGGTTTCTGCTACTGGGCGTGGGCGGCCTGGCGGCGACCGTGTTGAGCCACCACGTGTTCGCGTTCCTGTTTGGTCCCGTCTTGGCGGTGTGGGTGATCGCCCAAGCTATTGCGCGACGGGACCGCAACGTCGTCGCGCGGGGCGTGCTGGTGGGCGTCCTGGCGCTCGGGGTGACGGCGTTCTTCTGGCTCCCGCCGCTGCTCGAGCGCGGGTACGTGCAGACAGAGCGGTTGCTGGGGACGTGGGTCTTTGACTTTCGCTACAACTTCCTCTCCTGGAGACATCTCCTGGCTCCGCCGCGCGCAGCAGATCCACTGCTCCTGAACGACTGGCCCGAGAAGTCGCTGGGGCTGGTACCGGTTCTGGTTGCGCTGCTCCCAGCGATCGGGTGGCGCCGGATGCGGCGCTGGGCGCGGTGGCAGGTCGGTTCGCTGTGGGGTCTGGTTGTGCTGATGGCGTTGTTGACGTTGCCGTTGTCGCTACCGGCGTGGGAGCGCATACCGCTCCTGGCGTACGTCCAATTCCCGTGGCGATGCCTGGGGCCTGCGGCGTTCTGCGTGGCACTGCTGATTGGTGCTGGATATGGCGCGCTGGCGGATCGCGTGGGCTGGGCGGGGACGAGTTGGCGGGTTACGATACTGGCGGGAGTGGTGGGAGCGATCGTTGCCGGCTCGGCGTGGGGCTGGTTCTATCCGGCGCATTGCGCTGCCGTGGGGGATACATCGCTTGCGGCAATGATAGCATGGGAGCGGGCCACCGACACGATCGGCACGACGGCGAAGGGCGAGTATCTGCCAGTGTGGGTGCAGCGCTTTCCCGATGCGCCAGTGGATGCGGACGGCACCGTGACATGGCCGCTTGAGCGCCTCCCGGCGGAAGGGCTACCGGCGGGCGGGCGCATTCTGGCTGCCGAGTACGGCGCGCTCGACGCGTCCATTGAGCTAGCCACTCCCATTGCGTTCCGGGCGCGGTATCTGGCGTTTTTCTATCCGGGTTGGCGCGTCACGGTGGACGGGCAGCCGACCGATGGAAGGCCCGAGCCCGAGACTGGGCTACTCACGTTCGAGGTCCCGGAGGGGCAGCACCGAATTGAAGTGACCTTCGGCGAGACTCCCCTGCGGCGCACAGCCGATGTGCTTGCGGTGGTGAGCGTCGCTGCGGTGGCCTGGGCGTATGTCAAGGCGTCGCGAGCGACCGCGAGCAGTCGGGAAGAGCGCGACGAGGCGGCGCACGGCTGGAGGCAGTCTCTGGCCCTGCTGGCGGTGACGGTGGCGATGGTAGTGGTCAAGGTGGGCGTCGCCGATCGGATGCAGGTGCTGTGGCGGGGGACCCGTTTGCAGCACGATGGCCAGTTGGCGGGTGCGGCTGAACCACGCAATGTGACCTTTGGGCGCCAGGCTGTGCTGCTGGGTATCGAGGCGCTCCCGGAGAGCTTTCGGCCCGACCACGCGCCCGATATGACGCTGTACTGGCGGGCTTTGACGCCCACCGGCGAAGACTGGCACGTTGGCCTAACACTGGTCGGGCCCGAAGTTGCCGATGGAAGTGCGCGAGAACGATGGGCGGTGGGGCTGCGGTCAGCCCGGTGGGCGCGGACGCCACCAAGGATCGTGCAGTGGCCGCGGGACGGCTACGCGCGTATGGACTTCCATATGGACGTGCCGCCAGGCATGCCGCCGGGAACCTACACACTGGTTATGGCGTTGTTCGACCGCGCCACCGCGACGCCCGTCTCGGTGCTCAACGCGGAGGGCAACCCAGTTGGGCCGGAGCTGGCGCTGGGCGACGTGACGTTATTACCACCGGACGAGCCGCCCGACCTGGCGTCACTGGATGTGGAGGCAGCGGATCCCCTGCGTTGTGGCCCTGTTATGCTATGGGAAGCGGGCCTTGACCGAGAGAGCGCCGGGCCTGGCGATCTGGTGACCTTGCGGATGGTTTGGGAAGCCGTGTTGGCGCCGTCGGAAGATATGAGGGTGACGCTGGTGCTCAGAGATGAGGCCGGGACTGAGGTGCGGACCTGGGACCGTCCCCCCGTGGCGGCGTGGTGGCCCACGCGGCTCTGGCAGAGCGAGCAGCGCTGGGTGGGGCGCGCCGAGATAAGGCTGCCTGGCTCGCTCGAGAGTGGAGTGTACACGTTGGCGCTGTCACTGGCCGGGTGTGATCTGGGCTCATGGCCTCTCTCTGTCGAGGCGCCCGAGCGCGCCTGGCGGGTACCACAGGGCTTTACGCGAGGCGGCGCCGAACTTGGTGAGGTCGTGGCGCTCGCGGGCTATCGCATCGCCGCGGACACTGTCGCGGCGGGGGAGAGGCTCGACGTAGCCTTGGCCTGGGAGGCCCTGGCGGAGATGGATATCTCCTATCGTGTCTACCTGCACCTGATCGAACCCGGCGGGAGGATCCTGACGCAGGACGATGGCGAGCCCGTGGCGTGGACGCGCCCCACGACCGGCTGGGCGGTGAGCGAGGTCGTTGTAGACGTGCGATCGCTGGGGGTGCCCGCCGATGCCGAACCGGGCGTCTATGAGGTGCGGGTTGGTATGTATGGGCCCGATGGGGTCCGCCTGCAGACCGCAAGTGGCCAGGACGGCATCGCGATCGGCGTGGTACGCGTGGAGTAGCGCCCGCAAGTGCTAGGTGGCGAAAGCCCGAGCGGACGCTGGCAGGCCTACTTCGCAGGTATTTGTTGCTGCGCGTCTGGGCGTGCCTGACCGGTGGTGATCGTCGTGCCGGAGGGTGGAATGCCAAGGTCTGCTGCACGGATGCGGGCGGCGCGCGCTGCCTCGACGTCGCCCAAGGCCTCGAGGGTAACGGCCCGCAGGTGGTGTGCCTCGGCAAGCGTCGGTGCCAGGCTCAGTGCCTCATCCAGCGCGGCGAGCGCCTGCTGCGGGTCGCCGGCATGTAGCCAGCTCCATCCCAGCAACAGGTGTGCCTCGGCATCGTCCGGCGCTAACTCCGTAGCGTGACGGGCTATGGCGAGCTGACGCTCCGCGGTTGATAGGTTACGGGTGAGGTAGAACCGCGCGGCGGACTTCCACACATCGACACTCGCCGGAGCGCGCGCCAGCGCAGCATCGATCCACTTGTCGACCTCATCGTAGAGGCCCGCCGATGTCTTGAGCTCAGCCAGGGCGAGGCAGGGAGCTGGATTCCCGGGATCCAGCCGGTGCGCGTTGAGCAACCCAACGCGCGCCAGATGAAGCTCGCCGGCGACGAGGTAGTGCCGGCCGAGGAGCAACCAGGCCAAGGGCGACTCGGGAGCGAGCGTCACCGCTTCGCGTAGGTGGGCGCGAGCGGCGCCAGTCTGCCCCAGGCGATCAAGTGCCTCGCCTAACCAGGCGTGCGCATCGGGCTGGGCTGGGCCAGGTGCGACGACGCGCAAGAGGACGCAGTGCGCTAGCCCCCACTCACCGGCGCGAATCAGCTGCTGAGCGATGGCGTTCTCGCAGGCGGCGTCGCATCCTTCAGGGCTGGTACCCAAGTCGGGAGCGACGGCAGCCAGCAGCCGGTAGTCGCCGGAGAGCAACCCGTGCACGCGCTTCGCGACGACGTCGTTGGGATGCGTAGCGAGTATGTTGGCCGCAACGACGGTGGCTGCCCTGCAGTCGCCACGCTCTAGGTGGGCCTGGAGCGTGGCGCCGAGCATCGCACGGTCGTCGGGATGGCCGGCTGCGAGATCCAGGACCTCGTCCCAGCGTTCAGCTGCGGTGAGGAGCGCCAGGCGACGGGAGAGGACGTCGTCGCCTGATGCACCGCGCTGCGCGGCTTCCTCGACGGCGGCCAAGCCTTCGCTGGGGCGACCCCACTGCAGGTAGAGGTCTGCCAGGGCCAGAGCGGACCTGGGATCGTCCGGCGGCGCGCGACGGAGTACGTCTTGGTAGAGAGCCGCGGCAGCCGACCGCTCTCCGGCACCGGCCAGTTCGTTAGCTGTGGCCAGGTCAGCGCCCAGCGGGTCGTGCGTGGGCGTAGGGCCTGTGCACGCCTGCAGGAGCCACAGGCCCAGCGCTATCCAGTGGCCGGTCCTGCGTCCAAGCACAGCGATCCTCCATCCGGCGAGATAAACTGCCCCGTCTCGTAACGGAAGCCCCCGCGCCCCAAAGCCCGCAGCTCGCACTCGACTCTGTGCGGAGTCCCGCACGGGGTACTGCTACGCTGACCATAGAATGGCGTGCATCTGAGGGTGGGGCCGGGATGCCAGCCGGCAGCGCGGGCCGGGTGACGCACATCGTCACCCGGCCCGCATGACTCCATGCCCGGGCCGCAAGCCCGTGCCGCGGCGCACGCTTCGAGCGGGTGAGGCCGTGCCGCCATATCGCGGAGCGCTCAGTCGTGCTGCTCGATGACCGGTAGATAGGCACGACCGCGGACGGGTCGGAGGCCCACGATGAGTTCCACCGAAACCGGTGTGGTGCCAGGTATGACAGCGAAGCGTTCTATGGCGAACGCCTGGTCGGCCAGGCGAGCGTCGAGGATATTGAGGCCGCCCTCAATGGTGCGCGTGATGTCCCACGAGGCGCCCAAGGTCTCAGCCACGGTCGTCCCCGTCCCGTCGCGCCAGACGAGCCGAGCCTGTGTGGCTTCGGTCTCGTCCGCGTCCCACAGGCCATTGGCGTTGGCGTCAAGGTAGGCCGAGACCGAGAGTCGCACGGTGCGCGTGAGCCACACCGTCGTGGAGGTCTCCGGGCTATCGGGCCACGCCTCCCAGTTCCCGACGTTGTCACGGGCCCGCGCGCGGAAGTGCCAGAGCCCGCCTGACGGCATCGTTAGCGCTGCGGAGGTGCTGCCGACGGTGGCCGGCCAACCTGCGGCCAGCTCCCAGGGCCCGCCGGCGGTGGTAGCACGTTCCACCTCGGCGTACCAGTAGCCAGAGATGTCATCGCCGGCATCCCACGTGACTGTAACAGTCCTGCCAAAGGAGAGGGCGGGCAGCGAGTGCATGGCGGAACGGGGCAGTTCAGGGTCTGCCTGTATCAACAGAACCGGAGGGCCGCCGATGATGTAGCTGCCATCGGAGGCCGTGTTGGCGGTGGCGGGCTCGAGGGTGAGTGTGTAGCCGCCCGCATCGGCGGTCAAGGCAGTTGTCGCACCCCGATGGTCAACCAGAGCGGCGGATGGAACGACGGCGGCTTGGGTGACCGTGAGGGGCGTGCCTGTGGTGTTCCACAGGACGTCGATCCGTCCGCGCGGCGTGCCCCAAAAGGTCACGCGGCGAGCCCCATCGCCGGTGAAGGGCCCCGACACCTGATTCTCGCCGTGCAGGTGCTGTGCCGCGACCTGAAAGGCCACATAGGACGGGCGGTAGGTCAGGTTGTCGCGGATCAAGCCGAAGTTGGCCGGGAATGCCCCATCGAGCATGCCATCGTCGTGGGTGCGGAAGAAGATGAACTTGTCTATGCCCGCAGCACGTGCCTCGGCGAAGCCCTCGATCACATAGGCTGCGGCTTCCTCAGCGGTTGCGCGGTTGACGCGCGCAGACTGCGGAGGGTCGGGCAGGGTGGGCCATTCGTCCCAGAGCGGCACCCCGGTTTCGGTGAGCCAGATCGGGTGGGGGCCGACACGCGCCTCCATATTGGCGCGGATCTTGTCGGTCTCGGGTCCGAAGGTGTAGATGTTGCTATAGAGGTGCAGAGACAACACGTCGAAGTAGTGGTTGTTGTCGGGCGCGCCTTCCAGAGTGGTAAGGACGTCGAAGACGGAGATGTAGTAATTGGGGTTGTACCAGTAGGCAAGCCCGGCGAAGAGAACCGTCGCGTCGGCGTCGGCCGCCTTGACGGCCTGGTACCCGACCCGGAGCAACTGCGCATAGTCCTCGACTGTGCCGGTCCAGAACGTGCCGCCGAGGTCAGGCTCGTTCCAGATCTCCCAGACGTGGACCCTGTCTCTAAAGTGCAGCACTGTCTGGTAGACGAAGTTGCCCCAGAGATTGCCGGGGTCATCCCACGGCAGGTCCAGACCCTCTGGCGGGCAGGGGCGCCACCAGTAGGGCTCATTCTCGTTCAGAGGTGACACGAACGGTCGAGCCGCCAACTCAGGCGGGAGCTGCGGGGAGTCCATTGCGGCGACGTGACAGCCCGGTGCGGCCCACTTGGGCGTTGAACCGAGAATGCCGATCACGTCGAGGCCCGCGGCCACGTCCCGCGCCGTGCCCATGTCCAGGCCCAGGCGGTCCATGGTGTCCGGATGGATGCCGGAGGCGTCGAAGGTGACCGCCGGGATGCCGGTGACCAGCGAACCGACCGTCGCCAGGCCGCCGCCCTGTGAATGCCCGGTGATGGCCAGGTTGCCCGGTGACGGGCCATCGCCGAGCGCGGTCTTGAACTCCTGCGCGACCATTGGCGCGAGCACCTCGAACTCGCCGCTGGTGGTCGCCTGGCCCGCGCCCTGCTCGAAGTTGGTGATCCAGTCCTCCACGCCGTCCGCGGTGCCGCGGTAGGCGAGCACGTAGTTGCCCTCGCCGTCGGTGAAGACGGTGGCGCTGAACTGGCTGTCCGGGACGTCCAGGCGCACCTCCGGATCCCAGCCGTGCTCGGCGATGAGGTCGTCGTGGGAGACCTCGGTCCAGCCGCACAGGTCCACTTCCGCGCCGTAGGCGGCGTGCGACATGCGCATGAAGTCCACATCCAGCTCGCGCGCCTGCTGGCCCTGCACGTATTGGCTGAAGCCGTCGGGGCCGTAGTTCGCCGCGGGGCCGCAGCTGCCGGCCGAACCGGCCTGCAGCGCCTGCGGCGCGACCTGGGGATGCCAGGCCGGTTCGGGCCGGTAGGAATGCAGCAGGGTGGAGACCGGCTGCTGCTGCGTCGGCGCGGCCTGCTGCGGAAGCTGCGACAGGGCCTGGCGCGCAATGGTGCGGGCGATGTCGATGGCGCTGGACAGCGGGTTGATGGCGCTCATGCCGGCATTCCACGCGCGGAGGATGGCCCAGTGTTGGCAGCTGCGCGCGGGCGCTTCAAGCCGGGGCAAACCCTAGGTCGGCGCGCGGCGTTATCGTGTGCGCTGGTCATTCACTGGATCCGCCGATGCCCCGCCTGCTCGCCCTTGTGCTGGCCGCGGCCGTTGTTCCGGCCGCATTCGCCGCCGACCGCATCACCGGCGAGCCCTTCGCCACCCGCAGCGAGGTGCACGCGCCGCATGCGATGGCGGCCACCTCGCACCCGCTCGCCACCCAGGTGGCGCTGGACGTGATGAAGGCCGGCGGCTCGGCGGTGGACGCGGCGATCGCCG
>ENA-UOUL01005515-UOUL01005515.1-bioreactor-metagenome-genome-assembly--contig:-NODE-5515-length-10905-cov-4.176579_pt1 | contig 10905 bp, 7 predicted proteins | sample MGYA00249838_ERZ747220 | MGnify/ENA primary metagenome ERZ747220 (study PRJEB28778, sample SAMN05720191) | bioreactor metagenome | isolation source: Anaerobic biogas reactor | place: USA:Washington...
ATCCCCAAGCAGGAAGAGATCAAACCCAAGACCATCAGGGTCACCACCAAATAGGGATACGAGCTTTGAGTACGGCGCGCCCGCCGGTGGGGCCGATCCACCGGCGGGCTTTGCTTTGCGCCGCGCTCCAATGCAACGAGGCCCCTCGTTTTGAGGGGCCTCGGATGCTTTCGTGCCGTGGTGTGCCCGCGATCAGTACTCGGGCGGGGCGGGCGGCGCCGGCTGAGGCGGCTCGGGGATGTCGGTGATGAGCGCCTCGGTCGACAGGATCATCGCTGCGATGGAGGCCGCGTTCTCTACCGCCGAACGCGTCACCTTGGCCGGGTCGATGATGCCCTTCTCGAACATGTCGCCGTAGGTGTTCGACAGCACGTCGTAGCCGATGGCCGGGTTCCCCTCAGCCTCCTGGCGCCGGCGGATCTCGGCGATCACCACCGCGCCGTCCAGCCCGGCGTTCTCCACGATGCCGTGCATCGGCGCCACCAGCGCCCGCCGCACGATGGCCACGCCCGTGTTCTCGTCCGGCAGCTCCAGCGTGACGTCGTCCAGCGCCGGCACGGCGTTGATCAGCGTCACGCCACCACCGGCCACCATGCCCTCCTCCACACCGGCGCGCGTGGCGGAGAGGGCGTCCTCGACGCGGTGCTTCTTCTCCTTCAGCTCCACCTCGGTGGCAGCCCCCACGCGGATGATGGCCACGCCACCGGAGAGCTTGGCCAGGCGCTCCTGGAGCTTTTCCCGGTCATAGTCCGAGGTGGTCGTCTCGACCTGCGCCTTGATCTGCTCGATGCGGCCCTTGATCTCCGCCTCGGCCCCGTGCCCCTCGATGATGGTCGTCGAGTCCTTGTCCGAGACGATGCGCCGCGCCTGCCCCAGGTCGGCGAGCTGCGCCGACTCGAGCTTGCGTCCCATCTCCTCGGTGATCACCTGGCCGCCGGTGAGGATGGCGATGTCGCGCAGCATCTCCTTGCGGCGGTCGCCAAAGGCGGGCGCCTTCACCGCGAGCACGTTCATCACGCCGCGCAGCTTGTTGAGCACCAGCGTGGCGAGCGCCTCGCCGTCCACGTCCTCCGCCAGCACGAGCAGGTTGCGCCGGCCGGACTGGACCATTTTCTCGAGCACCGGCACGAGGTCGGTCGCCGCCGAGATTTTCTTGTCATAGATCAGGACGTAGGCGTCCTCGAGGATGGCCTCACCGGTCTCGGGGTTGGTGATGAAATAGGGCGAGATGTAGCCGCGGTCGAACTCCATCCCCTCGACGTATTCCGTCTCGAACTCGAGGCCGCGGGATTCCTCGACGGTGATAACGCCGTCCTTGCCCACGCGGTCCATCACGTCGGCGATGAGGGTGCCGATCTCGGGGTCCGCCGCCGAGATGGAGGCGATGTTCGCCACGTCGGCGTGCGTGTTCACGTCGCGGGCGCCCTTGCGGATGGCGGCGACCACGGCCTCGGAGGCGGCCTGAATCCCGTGCATGAGCAGCATCGGGTTGGCGCCGGCGGCCACGTTCTTCATCCCCTCGGTCACGATCGCCTGGGCGAGCACGGTGGCGGTCGTGGTGCCATCGCCGGCCACGTCGTTCGTCTTGGTGGCCGCTTCCTTGAGGAGCTGGGCGCCCATGTTCTCATAGGCATCCTTCAGCTCGATCTCCTTGGCGACGGTGACGCCGTCATGGGTGATGGTGGGGGCGCCCCACTTCTTGTCGAGGGCCACGTTGCGGCCCTTGGGGCCCAACGTCGAGCCGACGGCCTCGGCCAGGGTGTCGAGGCCCTTTTTCAGCGACCTTCTGGCTTCATCGGAGAACTGCAACTGCTTGGCCATATTGTCCTATCCTCTCCTTCTATGGGTGAACGGAAAGCTACGCGACGATGGCGAGAATGTCGCTCTCACGCAGGACCAGAACCCGACGGCCACCGTCCAGCTTGACCTCGGTCCCCGCATACTTGGCGTAGAGCACGACGTCACCCACCTTGACGTCCATCGCGACGACCTTGCCCTGCTCGTCCTTCCTGCCGGGGCCTACGGCCACCAACGTCCCCTTCTGCGGCTTTTCCTTGGCCGTCTCGGGCAGGACGATGCCGCTGGACGTGACCTCTTCCTCCTCCATCGGCTCCACGATGACGCGGTCCGCGAGGGGCTTCAGGTTAACCTCTGCCATGGGCTCAACCTCCTTACCAGTGTATGGAATGGGATACATAGAAAGAGAAGGGTTCTTGTCTCGCGACACGCGCCCTTCTCGATCCGCCGTGTATGGGGCGCCGTGGCCGGCGCAACGCCTGTGTGCCGTGCTGGGTGGGGGCTATGAGGTTGTACAGGAGCTACGTTAGCACTCGGGCTCAACGAGTGCCAGAATAGCATATGGGGCAGAGTTTGTCAAGATGGGGGGATTGGCTGTCGGCGATCGGCCGGCAGGTCCGTCCAGGGATCCAGGGCCTTTGAGCGCTACGCCGCTCCTTCGCTGTGCGGCCGCTGCCTAGCATGGCGCTGTCCTGGCCCAACGATGACAAGGCACACCAGGGCCACGCCATTGCGCCGCAACGCTGACCGCTGACAGCCGATTGCCGACAGCCCCTTACGGCGTCGGCTCCGGCGGACGCAGCACGTGCTTGGCCGGGTCGCCCGACACGAACGGCAGGCGTCGGTCTTTGAGGTACTCGTCGCCCAGCAGGCGGAGCTGCACCCGCCAGGTGCGCCAGGGCAGCCCTGACTCGGGCTGCACGCCGTCGATGTCAAACTCGGCATGATGCTCGAACAGCGCCGCCTGGAACCGCTGCGTCCAGCGCGTGACGCCGTCGGGGCCGCGGCGCTGCGTCGGGGGCTCCATGGGGTAGCCGAACGTGTCCACGCCCCCGTAGCGGTCAAAGAACGCTTTAAAGCCCACCCGCGTGCCGTCATCCAACAGGTCGCTCACCGCGTGCCCCAGTCCCGCCTCACCATGCGGGAAGTAGCGATACTCCGGCCCGTCGGCGGCGGTCGGCGCGGCGGGCGGCGCCGCATCGCCCATCAGCGCACCCAGCAGCCTCCGCTGGACCCGATACTCGGGCGGGTTCTGCGGGTGCCACTCGAGCACCATGCGCTGAAAGTACTGCACGCACTGCGGCTCCCCACCGTCGGCCCCAGACAGCGGATCCGCCACCACCGGCGAGCGCGGATACCCCAACACCTCCACGCCGCCGCTCGCCTCGAAGACGTCGAGCCACGGCCCGCTCACGGCATACCCCGTGGGCGCCACCCAGGCCCTCTCGGGTGCGGCCGTCGCCACGGCATAGCCCTCCGCGGGCACGTCCCCTGGCTCGCCCTCTCCGGCGATGGTCTCGCCGGCCACGCCAGCCTCACTCCTCGACCCGTCCGGTGGCCGCACCGGCACGATCTCTTGCGCTTCGCTCGCGGGCGCGGGATACCCCTCCCCAGGCGTGGGATACGCCCCCAACTCCCGCTCCGCGTCCTCACTGACAACGGACGACTGACCACTGACAGCTGGCTCGCCGACCGCCGACAGCTGATCGCCGACTGCCTCCCACACCAGCGCCCCCGGCACACCCCAACAGGCGTCGATGGGCCGCGGGTAGGGGTCGCGCAGCCTGGCGGCGCCCGGCTCCACGAGGATCACCGGATCGCCGCCCACCAGCACGAGGCTGGGATCGCGGGCGTCGGTGTTGTTCGTCGCGGCCGCCAGCGTGATGCGATAGGCGCCATCCTCCCCGCGCTCCAGGGGCAGCGACGCCCCGAACTTGGTCAACAGCGTGGCCATCGGCGCCGAGGAGGGCACGCCGATCTCCAACGGCGCGGCGCTGGCGTTCCACAGCACCGTCACCCGGTCGTCGCCCCGGCGCATGCGCACCCCATTCATCGCGCCCGGCCACACGAACTGCGCCCGGTTGGCCGTCGACGCCAGCAGCGCGGTGATCTCGTCCTCGGTGGGCGGCGTGGCGGAGCCGCTCCAAAAGTACACCGCATCGCGCGCGCCGCTCATCTCGCGCACCGCCACCTGATACGCATAGTAGGCGGGCCGCGCCGAGCCGTCGTTGCGCACCAGCCCATAGTACTGGTCGTTCTCCGGCTGCTCATCGCGCATCTTGTAGACCGCGTACCGCTCCACCCCCGCCGCGCGGGCCAGCGCCACGCTCTGGATCATGTAACTGGCTTGCTCATCCATGGTGGCGCGCAGCCCGCCGCGCATCAGCGTCTTGAGCGGGTCGTCGTGGGGCACCACGTTCGACTCGGGGAACCAGAGGGGCACATCGATCCCGTAGGACGTGAGGATGCGCCGGTACAGCACCGGCACGGTATAGCCGTTCAGCGGGCTGCCGTACTGGTGCACCGCGACGCCGTCGAAATGGTACCAGGGAGGGGGCGGCATCGGACCCTCACCCACAACCTCACCCTCACCCCCACCCTCTCCCGGGGTACCGGGAGAGGGAGCGGATAGGCTCTCACCCTCATCCTGCCCCTCACCCGGAGTACCGGGAGAGGGAGCGGATAGGCTCTCACCCTCATCCTGCCCCTCACCCGGAGTACTGGGAGAGGGAGCGGATAGGCTCTCACCCTCATCCTGCCCCTCACCCGGAGTACTGGGAGAGGGAGCTGGTGCGGCCTCCTCGCCGCCCTCGGCGCCCCCCTGACCCTCCGCGGCAGGAACGGGCCGCACCGGCGCCAGATCCTGATCCGGGGCGCCCTCACTCACGACCCCATCGCTCGCAGTGCCGTCGCTCGCGACGCCCCCGCCCGCATCGCCCTCCGGCCCGGAACCCGGAACCCGCAACTCGGAGCCATCCTCGTCCCCGTCCCCATCGCCCTCGCTCAGCGGATCGACCCCCGCGTCCCTGGCGAACTGGTCCAGCAGCCGCTCCAGGAACAGCGTGCGCCCCTTCTCGTGGTCCTGCCAATAGGTGGTGCCGGTGAGGATCACCGTGGCGTTGGGGTTGCCCGCCTTGACGGCCTGGTACGCCACCCGCTGCAGCTGCGCGAACTCGGCCACCGTGCCCGTCCAGCAGAACTCGGGCTCGTTCCAGATGATCCAGGTGTCGATGGCGCCGGCATACTCGCGCGCCAGGCGCGCCATGAACTGCCCCCAGTAGTTCTGGGGATCGTCGAACGGCAGCTCCAGATTGTGCGGCGGCGACACGGCGGGGTCGCCGCCGTTGCGCGCCGCCCAGGGGGGCGTATGGAGCACCACGCCCACCACCTCGACCCCCCGCGCGCGCTGCGCCTCCACGTCCGGTCGCGGCGGCCAGACGCCCTCGCGCCACTCGTCCGGGCCGTTGGGCTGGAACGCCGACCACCACACCACCAGCCGCTCCCACGCCGAGCCCGCCGCGACGGCCATCTCGGGGTCGTGGATCGACTGCACGATGCCAAAGAAGGGGTCTCGGCGCGGTGCGCCCCCCTCGGGTTGCGCTTCATCGGCGACGGCCGCCCCTTCCTCGGGCGCCGCCTCCGGCGCCTGCGACGCATCCGGCTCTTGAGCCACGATGCCCGCGACGCGCGGCAGCAAGCCGTGGGTTGTTACGAGTAGGCTGACCAACAGAACGAGGCCCAGTAGGCGGTGAAGAGTGGGATGCAGCACGTGTCGAGTCTCCTGGATGCATGGGATGGACGGTCACCAGAGTGCCTGGCGCGGACCCAAGGGGGGGACTCACGTGGTGTCCGGTGTCTCCGGCGACGCCCCGTACGAGGCGACGCCGAAAGCCGCCGCCGCTAGTATCGTCAGGATGCCGCTGCACGTCAAGCGCCAGAGCCCCCCGAATCCTCGTGGCCCCACGCATCGATCCGCGTCCGCTGCCGGTAGTCGCCGGCCGGCAACAGCAAGACACGCGAAAAGCCGGCCCTGAGGTTGGCGCCATCCAGCAGGCGCGACACCAGCCGCGGATGGATGCGGTCGTTGGGTAGGTAGAGGTTGACGTTGGTGGTGACCACTAGGGGCAGGTGCCCGCGGTAGCGAAAGTCGATGATCTGGTAGAGCTTTTCCGCAGCCCAACTGGTGCTACTCTCCGCTCCCAGGTCGTCGAGGACTAGGAGGCCGACCTCGCGGACCAGGGCAAAGCGCTCGTCATAGCTAAGCGCTGACCCCTGCGCAACCGGCGCGCCGTAGGCCGACGCCGACTGTGAGGCGGCATAGCCCTGCCGCAGGGCATCCAGCAGGTCGGGGACCGTGGCAACATAGGCCTGCCGGCGCGTGTTCAGGTAGGCGGCGGCGATGGCAAAGGCGAGGTGCGACTTGCCGCTGCCGGGTGCGCCACACAGCACCAGCCAGCCCATGGGATCCTCGGCGTACGCCTGGCATTCCGCCTTCACCTCGGCGAGGTGCTCCTTGCCCGCGGCATCCGTCAACGCCTTGTCCGGGTCAAAGGTCTCGAACGACCAGCACCGTATCATCTCCTCCGTGAGGCCAGAGTGGGCCATGAGTTGCGCCATCTGGCGGCGAAGCCGCTTCTCCTCTCGGCACGGGCAGGGCACCGAGGCGCCGTTGGGATAGCGGTCGTTAGGCGGAAGCCAGGTAAAGCCGCTGCCGCCGCAGCGCTCACAGGCCGAGTCGGCGTTTGGCCTCATTGGGGTCCTCCCCGTTGCGGATCGCCTGCTGGTACGCGTTCCATCGGGCGAAATCGTCGGGCGATGCGGGTGGGCCGGCGTTCAGCGGATGGTTGCAGGTTCCAGGCGCCAGGTTACGGGGTCTAGCAGGGCCTGACGCTCTAGCTTGGAACCTGCCACCTGGAACCTGTGACCCTGTGGTGTTGCCGCCGGCGTACCAGTCCAGCAGCCAGCCGAAGCCGTGGGGGTTGTAGCCTCGAGCACACCATTCCCGGTAGCATGCCCTGAGCCGGTCCTCCGATGGATGGGGGCCGATGGCCGCCAGCACATCGTCGTACCGCGCCTTGGGCGGATACATGCCCGTGATGGTGCGAAAGAGCTGGATGGCTGGCAGGCGTGTGCGGGGATCGGGACCGCGCCGCGGGGGCGGTTCCGCGCCTCGCGTTTCGCGTTGCGAGTCGGAAGGGCTACGGGCTACAGACTGAGAGGCATGGGGGGGCGGGGCGGCCGGGGGCCGCCCCGAAGCGCGCCTTGGGGCAGACCCGGAGGTACCCTTCGAGCTGCGCTTCGGGGCATGCCGTGAGGCATGCCTCCTCCCTGGTCTCTTCTTGGTATCCTTGGTAGTATTCCTTGTGTTACGATTTGTAACAGGGGGGTGTAACGTTTTGTTACAGGGGGTATCATAATACGTTACACGTTCCTCGTCCTGCGACGGGAGTTGCTCGTCAGGCGCGATGGGCTCGCGGCGATTGGAGGGCTCGGGGGGTACCGACGCACCGGCGTCCACACCATTATCCACGACCTGCGCGTCCTCCGACGCATCCTCGGACGCATCCTCCGCGCCGCGGGTGGCGCGCCACTCCTCCTCCGACACGGGCACGTACTTGCGCCTGACACCGCGCTCGCCGCCGTCGACGCAGCGAATCAGGCCGCGCTGCAAGAGTTCCCCGATGTGGCGCCCGATACGCTGGCGCGACCACCCCAAGTCGCCGGCCAGGCGCTCGCAGCTAGCAAAGCACTTGGCGTGCTTCATCTGCGCGTAGCGATAGATGACGCCATACGTCAGGGCCAGGGTCGAGCTGCCTGTGACGCGCACGACCCAGTCGAAGCAGAGGGTGTAGGTGGGCTTGGCAGACATGGCGATCTCTTTGTTGGTGTTGCCCTCTGGGCAGGTGGCTCTCTGCCTTTCCTATAAGCTGTCGGCTGTCGGCTATCAGGTTTCGGCTGTCAGCGGTCGGCGGTCAGATGTTGGCTGTTGGCTGTTGGCTGTTGGCGGTTAGCGGTTAGCCCTCAGCGGTCGGCGGTCAGGCACTGACCGCTGAGAGCTGACAGCTGACCGCCGACAGCGCGTCCTCCGCCTCGATGACGACCGACTCCTGCCGCGGCGAGAGGCCCTCGGCGGCGGCGATGAGCGCGGCGCTGATGAGCAGGTCGTCGTGGACGCGCGGGTCGGCGACGCCCCAGCGCATGCGGCGCGAGGGGGTGTCGACGACCTCATAGTCCGCGGCGGCTACCTCGCGCCAGAACTGGGCGTACTCGGCGCTGGCGTCGGGGGCGTGGTCGCGAAAGCGCCCCGAGGTGCACAGCGCGAGCAAGTCCCAGCCCAGGCGGCTCTTGGACTCGCTGGTGAACACGAACGGCACGACGCGTGGCCCGAGTTCGGCGCGCAGAAAGCTGGTGAGCCCCGCGCCGATGCCCGTGGCGTCCACGATGAGCTGCTCGGGGCGCCACAGCTCGGCGAGGCGCACGATGGCGGGCAGCAGCTCGTGGTGCGGCGTGCCGGTCCAGTAGTAGCGGTCGAGCACGTCAAAGACGGGCAGCCCGCTCTTGAGAAAGCCGACGCGAAAGACCGTCAGGGCGGTGCTGTCGCGGCGCGGCTCGGTGGCGCGCAGCAGCGCCCCTTCGGTTTGATCCTCCGCCTCGCCCGCCACGTCGAGGGTGAGGAGGTAAGGCCCCGGTCCCTGCGGCGTGCGCGCCCGCGGGTGCTCGCCCTGCATGAGGACGCGGGTGGCGGGCTTGAACATGCCGCCGCGGGCCTCGATCTCCTCCAGCTCGTACTGGGTGCGCACGAGGGGGTGGCCGGGGCCGAGGCGGGCGATCTCGGCGCGCACGTAGGCGCCGTAGGCGGGCACCTCCTGGGCAACGCGCGGCCAGGGCACGACGAACACGCGGCGTTGGCCGTCGGTCTGCTCCTGGCGGCGCAGGGCGCGGACGGTCTCGGCCAGGAGGGTGTCGGCGGTCCAGGCCGTGCCCCACAGGACGGACGTGACGTTGGTGGAGGCGCCCATGGGGCGGAACTCCTTGTTCCACTTTACCGGGTCGAGGTCCTGGGCCTCGTCCGCCTCGAGCAGGAGGTCGGCGGTGGCGCCGACGACGTTGGCGCCGGGGGCGCCGCTATAGAAGGAGCAGCGGGCGCGGCCCACGGCGAGCATGTAGCCGTGCTGGCCCTCGGCGGCGGGCAGGTCGCTGGCCTCGTAGAGGGCCTGCAGGCGCAGCAGGCTGTTGATAGTCTGCGGCTTGAAGGTGGGCGAGACCTTGACGATGTTGCCGCCGCGGCGCCGAAAGTAGTTGAGCAGGAAGGCCTCGACGTGGGCGGAGGTCTCGTTCTTGCCCGCCTGGCGGCTCATCATGACGGCGAAGGTGAGGCCCTTGGCGCGCAGGACGGAATCGACGATGGCGGCGGCCACCTCGAACTGGTACGACCGCAGGGGCCGATGGAGGAGGTGGGCGGAAAAGCGGGCGATCTGGGTCATGTCGGCGTAGAGCGCGCGCTCGATTGTGGGGCGGTGGGCGGTGAGCAGCATGGTACTCCTGCAGGCTATTGGCTATTGGCTATTGGCCGTTGGCTCCTGGCTGTCGGCGGTCGGCCGTCGGCGGTCGGCGAACTCGCCCTCGCTGGGAGAGAAATCGCCCTCGACCACCCCCCCGGCCAGGCCCGGCAGGAGCGGCTGGGCGGTGAGGGGGCGCTGGTCGAGGGGAGGGCCCTGGCGCTCGATGCGGGCATAGACGCCGCTCAGCAGCCGATCGAAATCCGCGGTGGTGGCGGTCTCGATGACAAAGCGCGCCTTGACGATGCTGGTCACCGTCTCGGCCGAGGAGAGCCAGAGCCGCATGAACGCCATGGGGCTCATCAGCTTCCAGCCGGTGCGGCTGCTGGCGGTCGCGTGCTCGGCGAGCACCTTGCGGGCCGCCTCGAGCAGGTCCAGCTCGCGCCGCAGGATGTCGAGGCAGTCGGGGGCCGTCTCGGGTGCGACGTTCGCGTCGCCCACGACGCTTGCGTCGCCCACGACGCTTGCGTCGCCCACGACGCTTGCGTCGCGTACGACGGCCTCGTTGAGGCGTGCCAGGAGCGCGGCAAACCCCTTCGCCACCCCCTCCCCCTCGGCGGCCTCGCGTATCTGCGCCGTGTGCGCGGCGCAATAGGCGCTATGCGCGATGGCCAGGCGCTTGCAGCCGCGCGCTTGGCAGAGGCGACGCTGGCCGCCCACCAGGCGCGGCGTGGGGTCGGCCACTCCCAGTTCGAGGTTCTGCTGCCACTGGCGGTGGTGCTGGTAACAGTACTCCTGGTCGCGCAGCGCCCAGCCATGGCACCCCTCGACGGCGCAGAGGCGATGGTGTTCTGGTGGTTTGCTCATGGCGATGAATCCCTGTGCCTGTCTGTGCGGGCAGCGCATCGCTTGGCGCTCGGCCCGATCCCTGTGCTGGGGATGAGGGCCGCGAACGGGGGCGGCACCTCGGCCGTGCCGTGCCTCAGGCCATGGGGGGGAGCGGGCCTGGGCTCACACGTCGGGCACCATGGCCGGGTCGCGCCTGGTACTGCCCTAGTATAGCATAGATCACTAGTATTTGCAATATTATGCGGATGAACACTAGTTCGCACTATTGTGCGCATATGGAACTAAAGTTCGCACTGTATTATACTCTGGTTATACGTATTTTGTTCTTATAGCTGTTCAATACAGCGCGATGCTCCAGACTGGCAGATCCTGGGCGCCGGCGCATTGCCCGTGATTCAGGGTACTGTGCGATGGCCGGGCGAGCGGGAACGCTACGCTGGTACGGCCGGCATGCCGCTCGTACAGCCCCATGATAGCAGAGGTCTGAAAAGATTGCTCGTGTTATTATGTCTGCTTGAGGCAGTTTGCTGCCGGTTTCGCGGCGAGGTCGGCGCGGTAGCGATAGGTGTGGGGCACCGTGCGGTGGCGGGGGATCGTGGGGACTGGGCGTGAGGGCGCCGGAGCGCGGTGACGCGGTGGGGGAATCATGAGGGTGAGCGCGTTGGGAGGCGGGGGGCAGAAGGCCCGCATCGCCGGTCCACCCCCACGCGTGTGGGGAAAACGCTGACGAATCCTCTGTACGTGTGGCACGAGCGGGCTT
>ENA-UOUL01005524-UOUL01005524.1-bioreactor-metagenome-genome-assembly--contig:-NODE-5524-length-10892-cov-3.705224_pt1 | contig 10892 bp, 9 predicted proteins | sample MGYA00249838_ERZ747220 | MGnify/ENA primary metagenome ERZ747220 (study PRJEB28778, sample SAMN05720191) | bioreactor metagenome | isolation source: Anaerobic biogas reactor | place: USA:Washington...
GATATGATAAGAGCAGGTGAGAAGTTTATAATAATCGGACAACCGGAAATCCTCCATATAAGAGTGGGTATTAGCGAAGGCGATGCTACCCGGGTGAAACCGGGGCAAAAGGTGGTTATAGAAGCTGCAGCTCTACCAGGTAAGAAATTTAGTGGGAAAGTAATTGAAGTAGCAGGCCTGGCCCGGGTAAAAGAGAGTACTAGTACTCGCCAGGTAGAAGTACCGGTTAGGGTTAGTGTAGAAGACAAATCCGGCCTTTTAAAACCGGGTTATTCTGTGGATTTAGAGATTATCAGTGTAGCCGCCAAGAAACGCCTGGTAATTCCCTATGAGGCACTACATGAAGGTAAGGGAACAAAACAGGTATGGGTTTATGATGACGGCAAAGCCCGCCTGCAGATAGTAACTACCGGTGTGGAAGGAGAACTCTCCCTGGAAGTTACTAAAGGGTTAGAAAAGGGCGACTTACTTATTTTAGACCCGCTAGCCGGGCTTAAGGATGGGCAAAAGGTTCGTAAGGCAACTATTCCGGCTACAACCCCGAAGGATGATAACCATGATTAAAATGGAGCAGATAAATAAGATTTATCGTCCTCATTCCAACCCGGTCCACGCCCTTCAGGATGTAAGTTTACATATTAAAACGGGAGATTTTGTTGCTATAATGGGTCCTTCCGGTTCAGGCAAATCAACCTTAATGAATTTAATGGGGTGCCTGGATACCCCCAATTCCGGAACCTATTGGTTGGGTGGAGTTGAAGTCAGCAGTTTGAACAGTGACCAACTGGCAACCGTCCGCAACCGTAAAATCGGTTTTGTCTTCCAAAATTATAACCTGCTGCCCCGCATGACTGCCCTGCGTAACGTAGAATTACCCATGCTTTATGCCGGTGTGGAAAAAGAGGAACGCAAGGCTCGGGCCCTTGATTGTATAGGTCGGGTTGGAATGCTAGACCGAATTCATCATCGCCCTTCTGAACTTTCAGGAGGCCAGTGCCAGCGCATAGCCATTGCCCGAGCGCTGGTAAATAATCCAAATATTATTCTGGCTGATGAGCCTACCGGCAACCTGGATAGTGTTACCAGCCTGGAGATAATGAATATCTTCCAGTCACTCCACCGGGAAAACACCACCATCGTACTTGTTACCCATGAAGCAGATATAGCTGCGTTTGCCCGTAGAATATTGCATTTTCGTGATGGCAAGCTAATAAAGGACGAATTGCTAAATCCTCTCCTAACAGAACCATCTACAGCTAAGGGTGGTGAACATATATGAATCTAGGTGAAAGTATATGGGTCGCCTGGGATTCTATCCGGGCGAATATGCTACGCTCTATTTTGACCACTCTGGGTATAATGATTGGCATTACTGCTGTAATTGCTGTAGTTGCAGTTGGTCAGGGCGGGCAGAAATCAATTATGAAGGAAATGGAGAAATTCGGTAGCAATCTGTTTCAAATTATGGTGGATTGGCGCAGAGATGAACTTCCTACCGGCAGGGAGTTTACCATGGAGGATATTGATATTATAAAAGCTAATGTACCCGAGGTACAATACCTGCTCCCCTGTGCCAACAGTTATTCGAATGTTAAGGGAGGAAACAAGGTTAAAACTGCTCAAGTTTTAGGTACTGAAGCCGACTATGCCCACTTGCATCCCCTGGAGATAACCGCTGGCCGTTTCCTCACTAACAGTGATTGCCAGGGTAGAAGAAGGGTAGCGGTAATTGATGAGGAAATGGCTCAGGAATTATTTCCCCGGACCAGTGCTCTGGGAAAAAGAATAATGCTCGGTAATCAGACCCTGGTAATCTGCGGATTGGTCAAAGCTGAAAGTTCACCCTTTAGCATGGGGATAAAATATGTGTACATTCCTACCCGGGTCTGGCTGGATATCTACCCTGATGGTAATATCGCGTATATAGAAGGGGGTACCCGTAACCCGGAAGAGGTTAAAGTGGCCATGCAAAACAGTATAAAAATACTGGAAAAACGCCATCGCAGCGAGGGTCTCTACCAGGGTTTTGATATGGAACAGCAGATCCAGGCAGTTAATAAGGTTACCGGGGTAATGACTCTGGTGATTGGCATCATTGCCGGGTTTTCCTTGCTGGTGGGTGGTATCGGGGTTATGAATATTATGCTGGTCTCAGTCACGGAAAGAACCCGGGAAATTGGATTGCGTATGGCTTTGGGTGCCCGCCGCCGAGATATCCTAATACAGTTTCTAATTGAGGCCATCGTACTATGCTTGCTAGGCGGGATAATCGGTATGGCACTGGGTATCGGCGGTGCTTTCCTCATATCCGCCCTGGCCAAGTGGCCTCCGCTAGTCTCCTGGACTACGGTTTTACTGGCTTTTACCTTTTCCGCCGCTATTGGTATTATTTTTGGTATCTTACCCGCAAATCAGGCCGCAAATTTAGACCCCATCGAAGCCCTGCGAAGGGATTAACGTGTTAAAAGACTAAGTAACGTCTTTGGCATTATTTGGTTTGGACAAGCGCCAGTAAATGTTTATCATAGATTTTAGGATAGATATGCACTCATGGTACAAACGGAAGGATCAGAAATCTATGAAGAAACATGGCATAGCAGAATATGTACAGCTTATAGAATCCCATAATTTATTAATATATCACGATCTCCCCCGGGATACGGCTAAAAAAATCATCCAAAAGGTAGCCTACAACTCCAATAAAGTAGCATCAGATACCCTTTTTATCTGCAAAGGACTGGGTTTTAAAGAAGAATATCTGGATATGGCTATCCGTAAAGGCGCCATCATGTATATCAGCGAGGTAAATTACCATAAACCCATACCCTGTCTGATAGTTGATAATATTCAAAAAACCTTGTCCCTGGTATCAAACCTGTATTATAACTACCCCTGGAAGAACCTGAATCTTATCGGCATAACCGGTACCAAAGGTAAATCAACTACCTCATATTATGTCAAATATATAGTAGATGAATATTTAACAGACTTCGGTCAGGCTACTGCCGGGATAATTTCATCGATTGATACCTACGATGGGAAAACTACCCGAGAATCACATCTTACTACACCTGAATCACTGGAACTACAGATGCATTTTAACAATGCCGCCGACCGCAAACTACCGTACATGGTTATAGAGTCTTCTAGCCAGGCCTTGAAGTACGGCAGGCTATATGGTGTGCGCTTTGATGTGGGGGTATTTTTGAATATCTCTGAAGATCACATCAGTACCATAGAACATAACGATATGGAAGACTATTTAACCTCGAAATTAGCCATTTTCAAACAGTGTCAAACCGCCTGTGTAAACCTGGAGTCGGACCAAATAGCTCGGATATTGGCAGCCGCCCAAAGCGCAGAGCGGGTCGTTACCTTCGGAACCAGACCGGAAGCTGATATATATGGCTATAATATAAGAAAGGACGGATTTGATACTGTATTTAAGGTTAGAACGAAAGACTTTGACCGAGAATTCAGATTAACCATGCCCGGCCTCTTTAATGTGGAAAACGGCCTGGCCGCCATTGCAGTGGCCTATGTGTTAAACATACCGGAAGAATATATCTATCGGGGTCTGGAAAAAGCCCGCTCCAGCGGCAGAATGGAGATATATACCAGCAGTAACCGGGATAAGATAATTATCGTTGACTATGCCCATAATAAACTGAGTTTTGATAAATTATATGAATCGGCTAAAAATGAATATCCCGACAGAAAAATAGTTACCGTTTTCGGCTGTCCAGGGGGTAAGGCGTTTGTGAGGAGAAGAGACCTGGGGCTATTATCTGGTCTGCATTCGGACAAGGTGTTCTTAACGGCTGAAGATCCCGGTGATGAAAGCGTAAAAGCTATCTGCGAAGATATCGCCCAATATGTAAAAGCTAATAACGATAATTATGAGATTATTGAAGATAGAGAAGAAGCTATCAAAGAAGCCATAATGCAAACCGAACCTAATGCTCTTATTTTAATAACTGGTAAAGGTAATGAAACCAGGCAAAAAATTGGCAAGGAATATATCCCCTGCCGTTCAGATGTTGAAAACGTAAAAAAGTATCTGGAAGAATACGATAAAGCAAAATGATTTTACATTATTTTTTCTTAACCCGTTTACCACAGGCTTCAATTGATTTATCGGTCAGGACCTCCATGGCATCGATGTAGTAATCCGGAAGTCTGTATATCTCCTTAAAGCATGATAGTTCCGTACAAGCCAGGACCACAGCCTGGCATCCGTTTGCCAACAACTCGTCCTCAATAGTCCTAAAATCATTATAATCAATGGGTATTCCACCCTTGATTCCTTCGTATATAATCTTCATCACCAGCGCCTGGTTCCTATCAGAGGGAATGATCGGTTTCACCCCAACTTCTTCAAAAGCTTTTTGATAAAGACCACCCTTAATGGTTCCATCTGTTGCCAGAATACCCACGCAGCTTATTTCCTTTGCTCCATTAGCGACAAAGATGGCAGTTTCGCGAATCATATTAATAATTGGAACGGAAAGCTCTTCCTGTAATCTGTCCGCAAAAAAATGTGAGGTATTGCAAGGAATAGCAATCGCTGTTGCACCATACTTCTGCAAACGCAGTGCATCCTCCATCAGTCTGCCGAACAATTCTTCGCCCTTGCCCGAAACCAGGGCTGTAGTTCGATCCGGCATTGAAGCATGATTAAAAAGGATTATATCAACATGCTCCTGATCACAGTTAGCTTCTGTACGTTCGATTATCTGTCGGTAAAAAAGTTGGGTCGCCAAAGGTCCCATTCCGCCTAAAATCCCCAGTACTTTATGTTCTTTATCCCACATTCTATTTCCTCATCTTCTTCTTTATCGCTATTCAAGATACCATTACATATATTTTCTGTATTTTAGGTAATGCCCCATTTGCGATTTAAACAGGCGAAGCCGCCTCATAATCCCGTTATCCGGTTTATAATACAACGGATTGACCATTTTTCCAGCAGAAATAAGTTCTTTCATTTTTTTCTGGTATTCAACCGGTTTTATATATCGAAACGCCACACCCTTCGGGACAACCATCCAAAGAGATTCCGTCGTAACGGAGTGAAAATTAATAGGTTGGTTATAAATCCGGTCTTCAACTAGATACTGAGCAATGTTCGCACCGGCTCCGGTTACATAATAGTTACTTCTTCCCTGGCGAGTGTTGATCTCGAACACTTTATACTTACCATCTCTTTGATCATATTTAATATCGAAATTGGAAAAACCGACATAACCCATATCATCAAGCAATTTACGGAATTGCTCTTCTAGTGCCTCGTTGCGCTCAGTAATAATTACGGCGTGGTTGCCTATCCCGTGAGGCGTATGTTCTTCCAACAGTACATGCCCCAGGCACATAAGTTTGACTTTACCGGTCTGATCGGAATAACAAGTTAGAACGCGCATAAAGGTGTCATCGCCCGGGATAAAATTCTGGATAATAACGCTGTCTGAATATCCTGCTTCGTAAATATCTCCCAAAACGCGGTTGAGCGCTGGCAGTGTATCCTCCTTATAGACCTTCTTCTGGGTAGGAAACGGGAACCGCCAGTACTCGATTCCGTTCGCGGGCTTGATTATATACGGACCGTCAAACGGCAACTCTGTAACTTCGCCCATGTCCCGGCGATATACGAAGGTATCTGGATAATCGATACCTATGCGCTCACACATCGCATAAAATTTTTCCTTATGGATTAAGTCGTTCATCATTTCAATATTGATGTATGGAGCTATGACATTCTCGGGCATTTTGTCCTTATTTTGACTGATCAGCTGTACATAACTGTCACCACAGCCTAAAACCAAAACGGTCTCCTGGCTATGTTCGGTAGCGAATTGCTTCACCGCGGATAAAAAGGTATCCTGCTCATCTATCTTCGGGTTTGCGTTGTAATGCATGATAGCGGTGTCGATACAGGGTCCACTCTGATATTTTCCATAAACATACGGACATATCCCATACATCTCGTGAAACGCCCTGGCTACACTGTACACGTTGATATCCCCCGCGAAAAGCAGGGGAATGAATTTAAGTCTTTCTTCGACCATTTCTTTCTTCCTTTTATAAATTAGTTGCAAATAGACTTGTCCGCCAGATACCTGGTATTTAAGAATTTATACCGGAATCGGTGAGAGACTATTTATTTTTGGTCAATATACTATTCTATAGTTTAGCACTTGTCAACTTTTCTAGCGACCCGGTAATATGATGCTGCTGTACTATTATACCAATATAAGTTCTTATGCTAATAGAAGAGGATTTTAAACGAATATGTAGAAAATGAACTTATTATAAGAAAAAATATTTGCGCTAACATTGGCTGCGCATTTTTAACTCAGGACCGTTAATAATTGGGGATAAAAGGCAGATGAAGGTGTTACGGCTTAAGTTATTAATCATGGGGGGAGAGAAATATGACCGGCAATAAGCAGGAACAATTTGAATTTTTTGTGGCAGATTCTTTTGCAGATGGGGTAATGCTTAGGGAATTGAGATTATCGAATGAGGAACGGGAGTATCTGCAGGACAAATACCCCAAAGCCAGCTTTAAACGAATTTTAAGCCCTGAATATGCTGATGGTAAAGCATGGTATGAAGTTAAACTGGGTTAAGACTGACAAGGGGACAGTCCCTCATAAAAAATAAAACCCGGAGGTTTCCCCCGGGTTTGAGAGCTAAATATTCAATTTTATTTGTAAGATTTATCACCCCGCTCTCTTAAAACCCTTAACCGGTATATTAGCAACCAGAGCGATGGAATCATCCTCATTTTCCAAATCTACCGAAAGGGCTTCTTCATCAATCTCCAGATATTCTCTGATAACCTTAATCAGGTCTTCTTTAAGCTTGTTCAAAAACTCAGGAGATACCGAGGCCCTGTCGTGGACCAGAACCAGGCGCAATCTTTCCCGGGCAACGTCTTTGCTAGATACGTTGTCCTTGGCAAAAAATCTGGTGATAATGTCTAACAAAGCCATACCTCCCCTCCTATCTAGCTAATTTTAGTATTTTTCTAAATCTGTCAACAAAGTTTACACTTTCCTCATCAACAGACAACATAGGAACTTTTTCTCCCATAAGCCGCCGGGCAATACGACGGTAGGCTCCACCCGCCCGGGAAGCTGTCTCCAATACCGCAGGTTCTCCCCGATTAGTCGATACTACAATAGATTCGTCTTCAGGTACTACGCCCAGCAGTTCTATGGAAAGGATATCCAGGATATCATTTATATCCATCATATCGCCGCGTTTTACCATTTTGCTGCGCAGGCGGTTGATAATAAGGCGGGCATTATTAAGGCCGCTGGCTTCCAACATGCCAATGATGCGATCAGCATCCCGTACCGATGAAATTTCGGGGGTGGCAACCACTATAGCATCATCAGCTCCAGCCACCGCATTCTTAAATCCCTGTTCAATTCCGGCCGGGCAGTCTACCAAAATATAATCAAAGTCCTTGCGTAACTCATTGGTCAAGTTCTTCATCTGGTGGGGACTTATTGCTGTCTTATCTTTGGTCTGGGCAGCCGGGAGCAAGAAAAGACCATCAAAGCGTTTGTCCTTAATCAAAGCTTGTTTCAGTTTGCAATTACCGTTTACCACATCGACTATATCGAAAACAATACGGTTTTCCAATCCCATTACCACGTCCAGGTTTCTAAGACCAATATCGGTATCAATCATAACCACCTTTTTGTCTGTCATAGCCAGCGCAGTACCGAGATTGGCTGTGGTTGTAGTCTTGCCCACTCCACCTTTTCCGGAAGTTATGACGATAACTCTACTTTTCATCCCTAATCCTCCAATCATATTTTTAACTTCTCAATCACTACTTTACCGGCTCTAATACGAGCCAGTTCAGGAGTTGAAACTACGATTACCTCCCCATCAGGTGGGCGGGTAATGTGGTTGGCAATCCTCAACTGGGTTGGGCTTAAGCGATAGGCGCTGATTATAGCACTTTCATCGCCAAATGCCCCGGCATGGGCCAGACCTCTTAAGGAACCCATAACCACGATGTTACCTCCTGCTACCACCTCCGCTCCCGGGTTTATGTCACCCAAAATTACCAAATTCCCTTCACAAAACACCTTTTGCCCGGATCTAAGGTGCCTGCAAATAAGGGCGGTATCACTATACCCGGGCATATCACTGAAAGGATTTTCGTCCCCCTCCTCCTCTCTGGGTTGGCTATTAGACCTCAGTTCCCTCAGATGCAGCCCGTGATCCAGTAATATGTCTTCAATTTCTCTGATCTGCTTACTGCTAAGGTGTTTATCACCCATATCCAGGGTGACCAGGGTTCCCAGCGCATAGCTGTCAATTCTTCGCAACTTTTCTTCCAGTTGATTTTTGATTTCAGAAAAAGTGTTGAATGATCTCATGTCAACCCGGATTTCTCCATTAACACTTCTAAGAGCTGCTGACACTGTATACCCTCCAATCTTAACCGCTGCGAAAAGCTTATACCTTGCTTTTCTATTATTGTAATTAATTTCCTGCAATGAAAAAAATAAAATGAGGGGAACTTTCCACTAATCCCCTCATTTTCAGTCGTTTTGCCACCACAAAATTCTATGAACTTTCGCATTTACATTCGACATAAATATTAATTAGACACTGAAGGACATACCCATAGGGCACACAGATGCTCCCTATGGTCGCAATTAAGGTAGCTGATTTTTATGATTGACACTGAATTATTAAACATAAATAGTCAGATTCGAGGAATTGTAGGGGCGAACCCGTGTGTTCGCCCGCGGGTAGGCAATACATTAGCAGGTAGGGGTGAAGGTAACCCGGCAGGCAGACGTATGGGTCTGCGTCTACAGGTTAACGCCTACTCCTCACCCCTTACCCCTTACTCCTTACTTTTCCGTTTACGCTCCAACAGGCGGGAAGTATCAAGAACCGAGGTACCTATTTCCTGTTGTTTTGTACTCCTGTTTGAATCGGCCCGGGGGCTCAAATCAGAAGGAGAAGGCGATGACAAATCATCCTTAAGGTTGCTACCCGTGTTAAGCGTTTCCCGCTGTTGCTGCACCTGCTGTTTACGCTGCTGCAGGCGCATATAAGTGGGCGATACTGTCTCCAGGGGTTCATTCACCCGGCCACGTAAAGAGGTACGGGCTTTTTCTATATCCGCCCGACTTATGCTCAGGCGGCGGGCAGCAATATCCAGGGGTAAAACACAGGTGGCTATAATTAAGAGCCAGGGCCACAATTCCACAATTCCCTTTAATGGTGGCAGGTTGTCGGCAAAAGCCTCTTCTGCCCGGGAAATAATACTGCCGCCACCTTTGGCCGCTACCTGCTCTAGAAGAGCATCATCCCGGAAGGTATTATTATACTCCGGAGAGTAGGACAAAGCTGTCCCTCCGCTTACACTGCCCAGCGTCTGGTTCCCCTTTTTTTGCAGCACCTTGATTAAATACACTCCTGGTTCTTTAACCTTGAAATTACCGGCAAAACTACCTGGGGCCACAGGTTGCAGTTCCAGGTTTTCTGTTTTCAGATCAGGTTTTATAACCGTGGCGGTATATGTTAATGAAGTGGCCGTATAATCATCTACATCCACTTTGATATAGCCTCTCCCTGCTTCTGTATAGGTTTCCATCCGCAGGCTGCTATCCTGGCTGCGGGGCAGTACCCAGGATAATAAATTTCCCCAAAAATGATTATAGCCCTCCCAGCCTGCCCAATTCGTAGCCCAGCGACCTCCGGCATCACTGGTAAATGCCAGTGACCGGCCTAATCCGTACTGCCAACCCGCTAGCACCGGATCACCCCGGTGACTTTCCAGCATCAGCTGGGCTGAATCCTTTACCGTACTGGCAACATAGCCCTGCAGGTCAGGTAGCGCATTTATACCATGTAAAACTTCACTGCCGGCCACTCTTAATGGGGTAAAATCCTCTTCCACCAGGTAGCTGCGCAGGGCGGTAATAGTTTCCTTGGTAAATATCCGGGGTATACTATAAGCCTCATTGGTAAAATAATATCTTCCCCGACCCCATTCAGCCAGAATCTCCAACAGTTCTGTGTCGGCACCATCCCCCACCGCCACCGTAGACATGGTAATACCCGCCTTTTCCATTTTTCGAGCCAGGAAATAATAGTCCCCGCTAGTAGCCGACTGCCCATCAGTAAGCAAAATAATATGTTTATACTTAGTATCCGCCTTCTTCAGGGAATCATAAGCCAGAGCCAGAGCCGGGTATATACTGGTACCGCCTCCAGCCCGCAGGGTGCCGATATCATCCTGAATGGCAGCCAAATCATCTACCTTACGCATTTTAACCACCCATTTAGCCGCACTATCAAAAGCCAGTACCCCAATTTTGTCCATAGGCCCCAGTACTTCAGTGGCCTGTATTGCCGCCTCCCGGGCCAAATCAATTTTGGCATAACCACCGGCCGATTCCGACATGCTGCCTGACTTATCTATAACCAGTAAAAGTCCCAGGCTGGGAATTTCTTTTTTACCCCGTAAATCCATGTAAACCGGCAATGCTTCTTCCACCGGAGTTTTAAAGTAGCCTCCCGGCCCAAAGCTCTGGTCACCACCTACCATTATCAGTCCCAAACCCAGGTTTTTTACCGCCTGATTGACTGCCTCCATACTATTAGCCTTCACTGCTTCCGCCGGAACATTACACAGGATTATCACCGCATAGCGCTGTAGTCCCTCGATACTGGCAGGAAACTGGTAAGCCGGAATTACCCGATTATCCAGCTCCAGCGAATCAAGAGCAGATTTGATAGAGGCCGCTTCCCCGGGTGAACCCTCCACCAGTAAAATCAGGGGCGGTCCCTCAACCAGGGTAAAGGCATGAGCAATATTATTCTCGGCGATAGTGTCTTTTTCAAACTCC
>ENA-UOUL01005525-UOUL01005525.1-bioreactor-metagenome-genome-assembly--contig:-NODE-5525-length-10890-cov-33.659391_pt1 | contig 10890 bp, 14 predicted proteins | sample MGYA00249838_ERZ747220 | MGnify/ENA primary metagenome ERZ747220 (study PRJEB28778, sample SAMN05720191) | bioreactor metagenome | isolation source: Anaerobic biogas reactor | place: USA:Washington...
CTTTTCAACGGGCTATTTTTTGGCAATTACTGTTATTTTTTGCTATTTTTGGCTAGTTGTTTGTTAACTAGCCTTAAATTGTGGGTTACTGCGTACATTTCTTCGATTAATTCTTTGTCTTTTGTCTCTTTGTAGGTATCTTTCAGCTCTTCTTTTTTGTTGGTGAGGGCTTGCGCCACCAGCGCAAGCTCCCAAATGTTGTTGTTCTGCATTTTTACTACTCCTTTCAATATAGCTTGTCTCCCGGCAGGGTAGGAGACAAGCTGGGTTAGTTACCGACGAATTCTTCTTGTGCGGCTAGAGCTGATTTCTAGCTCCAAGTCGTCTTCAGCGGCTTTTTTAGTGGCGGCCTTCTTGGTGGCCTTCTTGGTAACGGTCTTTGTGGCGACTTTTTCAGCCTTTTCCACGACGGCTTGAGCTTTTTCAAGCTCTTCTATCAGCCAACTGATTTGACGGGAATTCATCGCCAAGCGGAAACTTACTGCTCCGCTTACGCGAGGAGAACAAAAGCTCCAAGAGTCACCGTCGTCTAGTGGGTAGAGCTGACTAATCACCAGAACGGGAGTCTTTCCTTCTTGGACTTGAACAACGGCCGCCCGTTGTTCATTTATTACCTTCAAACTACTTTCGTGGATAACTTCGTACTTTTTACTCATTTTATCGTACTCCTCTTTTAATATAGTACGAAGGTAATTCGCTTTGGGCCTTGCCCCTGCCTTATTTAATTGTTAAAGACCTTCGGCGAATTCCTCCGCCCAGCACCATAGTAACAGGTGCCAATAAGCTTGTCAACACTTTTTAATATTTTTCTTAAAAAATTTTTTCACGTGCTGGGAGTACGTGCAGCAGCGCCCACTATATCGGCGTTATTAAAAAGAAGACGTTACTAATATATATGATGTATTTTTTTATCCTCCGTATTTATTGACGTGTATTATCCTATTTTTTTGCATTATTACCATTAAAAGGAAAAAGAGGGGCCCAAAAGAAGGAAGGCACCTTCCACACTTTGCCGAGTCATGGGGGAATGACTCCCCCCACGTAACACACAAAAATTTTTATCAGGATAACCTTGTCAACCTCTACTACAGGGTTGACAATATGCGTTAAACAAGAAATAATTGGCATAAGGAGGTGTAATCAATGTCTAAGTTGAAAAACGCTGCGGTTGATATTGAAAACGACGTAGAATTAGACATAGAGGAATTGTTTATTCCACCAACGTCTGATAAAAAATCCAAACTACCCATGTCAAAAGTTGCTCCACCGGGACGGGCTGTGGTACCAAAGGCTGCTACGTCGGTGTCCAAAACAGCGTCGGCTGCCTCTGTGGGACATATTGTGTCGTCGGCTGACGAACTATTCGATTTTTCTAAGACGTCACTTTCGGCTATTCAGCAGTTATATATCATGTCGTTTGCCATAAAAGGGACACGTAAGGAGGCTTGCGCTATAGCAGGTTGCACGTATCGGCAGGTGGACGAGTGGGCTAAAGATGACGAGTTTGCGATTGCCTTGCAAGATGCGATTGACATTGTGACGGATACGCTAGAAAGTGAGTTACTTAAACGTGCCATGGACGGTTCGGATAAATTATTAATCAAAGCTATCGAGGCACGTAAGCCCGACTATTCACCACGACAAAATATCAATGCTAACGTTGCGTTATCTTGGGCTGACTTGGCTCGTCAGGTATCCGTTGCGCCGGTTGAGACACTAGAAGATTAAAGATTAGAAGAAAGGGAGGGTTAACTTATGAGTGATAATTTAACTCCTACGTATACTCCTGATGACACCGTAAGACCCATACGTACGTATGGTGATTTTATTGATTTGTGGCGCAGTCATGTTGACTCATTGCCCGATAAAGAGTCTTCAGAAGCGGTGGTTGAGGCTATGCTCCTTACCAAAGAGTCTTTGCTTGCGTATTATCGTACTCCCGAAGGTAAAGAGGACATAGCTAGGTCGCCTCATCATGACAAACACCCCGAAGAAGTAGTTGACCTATTGATGAAAGACGTCGTACAAATGGGCAAATGCGAGGTTATAAAACGTGCCATAGCCAGTGATAAAAAAACCAAAAATAAATATTAAGAAAGGAGGAATTATATATTGAAACATATAGTTAGTTTTAGTGGCGGCAAAGATTCAACCGCAATGTTACTCATGATGTTAGAGAGAGAATATCCAATAGATGAAATCATATTTTGCGATACTGGTAAAGAATTCCCTGCACTTTATAGACATATTGATAAAATTGAAGAATACATAAATAGACCTATAACTATACTTAATGGAGATAAGACATTTGATTATTGGATGTTTAATCATGAAAAAACCAAAGGTAAACATATAGGCAAAAAAGGATATGGTTGGCCTGATACTAAAGCAAGATGGTGTACTGCATATTTCAAAAGAGAAATTATGAATAAATACATAAAAGAAAAATATGGTAATAATTACATAGAGTATGTAGGTATAGCATACGATGAATTCAAAAGATACGAAAAAACACAAAATGGCCATAAAAAATATCCACTTATCGAATGGAAAATAACCGAGGGTATGGCTTTGAAATATTGCTATGATAAAGGATTTGATTGGGAAGGGTTATATACACATTTTGAAAGGGTTTCATGTTGGTGTTGTCCATTGAAAAATCAAAGAGAATTATATATGCTTTATTCATTTTATCCTGAATTATGGGCAGAACTTAAAGATATGGATAGTAGAGCATGGAATCAATTCAAAAGAGATTATAGCGTTCAGGATTTAGAAGATATGTTCAAGGGATGGCAAGAAAATATAATTGTTGACAAAAGACGGGATGAGTGCTGATGAGTAAACCAACACGTGACATGGAGAGGCTATTTCGCAGGGGTAAAAATGACCCGGCGTTTTTTGTGGAGAACGTGGTAGGCACTACTACCCTGTGGCATAAGCAAATAGAGATAGCCAATTCCGTACGTGACAATTTTAGGACTGCGGTACGGTCGTGCAACGGTGCCGGTAAAACCTTTATATCGGCGTCGATTGTGGCGTGGTTTCTTACGTCGCACGTAAACTCGATTGTTATTTCTACTGCGCCTACTTCCCGTCAGGTACGTGAGTTGCTGTGGCAAGAGATAAATAATATTAAAGTAAACTCAAAATATCCCCTTGGAGGCGAGACTACTTTAGTACAGTGGACGCTTGGGCCAAAGTGGTTTGCCTTGGGATTGTCCACAGATGACCCGAATCGCTTTCAAGGGTTCCATGCTGAGCATATTTTAGGCGTCATAGACGAGGCAGCCGGTGTTGACGCTCCTATATGGGAGGCTATGGACGCTATTCTTACGTCATATGGCGCACGATTATTAGTCATAGGCAATCCTACCGAGCCTTCTGGCGAGTTTTTTAATGCCTTTTCGTCTCCGTTATACAATAAAATCCACATTTCAGCGTTTGACACTCCCAATTTTACCGACTTTGGCATAACTGAAGAAGACATAGTTAATGATACGTGGCAAGAGAAGATAACGGGTGATTTTAGATACCCTGCGTTGATTACGCCTAAGTGGGTAGCAGAGCGACGTATGGAATGGGGCGAAGATTCTCCGGCTTATCAAGCACGTGTGCAGGGTAACTTCCCACTAATCGGTACGGATACTATGATTCCGTTAGGTTGGGTTTTACGTGCTAAAGAACGACCTTGCGTGTACAATGACGACGACGAGTGTTTTATGGCTGTTGACGTGGCACGTTATGGCGACGACGATAGCGTAATAGGCATTAGACGTGGTGATTCTCTCTCACGTAAAGAAGTCTTTCATCATGCTGACGTACACACTTTATCTAAAGCAGCTAAATTTATTGCTGACGAAGAACATCCTAAGTGGATAAAAGTTGACGTAGTGGGCATTGGAGCTGGTGTGGCCGATAATCTACGTGCTTGGGGGTATCCTGCGGTTGACTACATAGCTCAAGGACGTGCTTGGAACGCCGATAAATTCATAAACAGACGTACGGAAAGCTGGTACTTGACTAGGGAGAAATTCCGTAAAGACTTAATTAATATCCCACCCGATGACGTGTTGATTGGGCAGCTTACGGCTACTAAGTACGACTTTGATGTAGCCGGTCGCTATAGATTAGAGTCTAAAGACAAAATAAAAGCGAGAGGTTTATCTTCTCCTGACCATGCTGACGTTGTTGTGATGTTATTCGAGGCTGAGGACGCTTACGAAAGTTTTATCCATTCTGACGTTCCTCTGCGAGAGGACTTTCCAAAAGGTTCTGTTGGTGATATGTTACGTATTTTAGAAGAAGGGGAGAGTGAGGAAGAACAATGGCAAGCATTACGACTGTAATTATAGTATTAATAATGCTTCTGGCGTGTGCTGGATGCACGTACGCAGGTTACTTTATAGGGTGTAGAACACCCCCATTTAGTGACCTTACTATTGATGAGTACCGGACTTTGTTACACGAGGCTGAGGAAAGAGGACGTAGACAAGTATATGAGAACATGGACTATGTACTAAAACACTCTGTTAACGGTACTCTTACTAGCACCGACGTGTTAGAACAACCACAGACCGAAGTACCACAGGAAGTTCTTATGGCGCATGGTGTACGTACTGTGAGCGAGTTGCCTCCTGCTGTACGTGCTATGTGGGATAAAGACTACAGACCGGAGGTGATTGACTAATGATAGGTGAAGAATACACTACTAATTTTGATAATGTTAAAGACTCTCGTAAGTCTTTAGTTGAGCAAGCTGAGAAAGACCCTATAGGCACAGTTGCTAAGTTATTTAATGTGACTGAGCCTGAAGTAGCTAGACGTAACTTGGTTTGGGACAGGTATCAACGCAAGTATAGACGTGGCTTGATGTATCTTACGGATACATCCTCTACTCCGTTGTATTTTACAAACTACATCTTTTCTGTGGTTGAGAACGCTAAGGCTCATATCGCACGTAATATGCCTGTGCTAAACGCCAAGCCACGTGGACGTAAGGACGACGTTGCAGCCGACATCATGACCAGATTTCTTAAAGACGAATTGCTTAGGGCTGGTATTAAGACGGTTACTCGTGAGGTTACTCATTACGGACTTATAAATACTGTAGGCTGGTTTAAGATAGGGTATGACGATGTTAACGACTCGCTTGACTTAATGGCCTGTCATCCTAACACTGTTTTTATTGACCCTATTGCGACTGACTACAGGGAGGCCCGGTGGGTAATTCATAAACTATCCAACGTAGACGCCTCTAAGATTTACGCTGAGTACGGAGAGTATCCGCTAAGTAAAGACCGTGAAGAAAAGAAAAACGTAGCATCTACTATGTCGGAGCGTAGCTCATTGTACGCTACTGGTGACAATATGCAGTCTATTGTTGACGTTGCCCCTACAGTAGATGTGTACGAATGTTGGATACGTGACTATAGCAAAGAACGCAAGAACGATTGGTACGTGGTTACTGTTGCTGGTGATGTCGTGCTTAAAAACGAGCATAGCGTATACGACCATAACTGTCATCCGTTTGTACCGTGGATTGCCGTAGAAGATTATAACTCCGATAACTTCTACACACGTGGCGTAGGGTACGTTGAAGAAATCGAGCCTTTGCAAGATAAGGCAGACGCTCTTGATTTACGTATTGATAAGAACATAGCGCTTACGTCCAACCGTCAAAAGATTATTTCTGCTCAAGCTGGCGTTAACCCTGCTGTGGTTGACAATACGCAGGGGCGTGTTATCACGGTTAATGGTGACCCTGCCAGAGCTATTTATTATGATATTCCTCCTCAATTTGGTGGTGACGTGTATAATTACCGTACTAACACTGAGTTATTAATTCAAACTGTTTCGGGTATTATGGACGTTACTCAAGGACGTAGGCCTACTGGTATTATTGCCGGACGTGCTATTCAGAGTCTTAAAGAGAGTGCTGAGGTCAGGCTTGCCGATACCACAGATACGGCAGCTTGGGCGCTTAGTGAAGTAGGCGCTCTTGCTATCCAGATTATTTTACAGTTCTTTACGAAAGACCGCATAGTACGTGCTACTGATGCTAATAAAGATGACGAGTTACGTGTTATAGCTGAGTATCCTCCTTCGTTAGCTAAAGGCTCTGACATAGAGACGCTTATACAAGCACGTGAGCAAATGGAGGCACAGCAAATGGCTATGGGCTTAATGCCCCCTGAACAGCCGGGTATGGGTATGCCTCCTAATGATACGATGGGCATGGATATGGGCATGGGCATGGGTGCAGGTATGCCTATGACTCCTGCTATGGGTGGCCCGTCAGCGTCTATTGAGGATATGGTTCCAGAAGACGCCCCACCTGAAGATTTAGAGACTATAGACGGTGTGTCACCTGAGTTACGTAGATTACGTGAAGAGTGGAAAAAACGTAACAACATAGCTTTGGTACTTGAAGACGTGCAGTATGAATGGGACATATTTGTTAACACTGATACTGCTCTGCCTACGTCAAGTGCTGAACGTGGTCAAGTTGCTGCTGACTTGTTTAGGCTCGGCGCTATTGACCGTGAAGCGTTATTAACTGCGCTTAACTATCCTGACGCTGAGGGCATACTACGTCGTTTAGAGAAGGACGTTACTGGTAAAGACGCCGGTAATCCAGATGCCGAAGCAGGTCAAGACGTCATTGCTATGCTGATGAATTCTTTTGCCGGTATATTGACGCAGCTTGGTTTACCACAAGAGATGATACCCATGATTATGCAAGAGCTACAAGGGTCGCTTCAGCAACCACAAGCACCTGCTCCTAATCAAGCTACGGGCAATTTTCCCCCACAAATTACCATGTAGGTCTTGACGTGAGAAAACATCTATGAGATATTAAATATACGTAGATAGTTGCGGTTAAAACTATTCCGCCGACAGGCGTAAAAAGGAAAGAGGGGTAGACGTAATGTTATTTAACTTTGACCTTCAGCGTTTTGCTGACGTAGATGACAAGCCTGAAGACACTAGCGTAGTACACGACGATGACGTTGACGAAGGTGGAGGAGACGTAGAGGACGTTATAGAAGACGACTCTGAAGACGTGGAAGACGTAGAGGATGTAGAAGACGAAGAGGGAGAAGACGAGTCTGAAGACGACAAAGACGACGCTCCACCTAAGAAGTCTTCTAAGGACAAAGACGACAAAGGCGTCTTCACCAAAGAACAACAAAAAATCGTAGACGACATAGTGCAGTCTAGGCTTGACCGTATGGAAAAACAGTACACTCAGCAAGCACGTGAGGCTGCGGGTGTAGAGGTGAGCAGACAAGAAATATTCGATGCGCTTAATTTGTGGGGATTCTTAAAGCTAAACCCACGTTTATCAAAGGATTTGCAGTCACAGATTGACGCTTTCATAGAGTCCGGTAATTATGTAGCTCAGAAACGCTCTGGACGTAACAGTAAAGAAGACGAGCTTAATAAACGTGAAGCCGTGTTAGACTTAAAGGCTTCAGACCCCTTCTTTACTAAACACTCTAAAAAGATATTAGAGTGGGCCGAAGACGAAGGTTTCGAGATTTACGACGCTAAATCTCTGAAACGTGCGTATCTTGCGTATAAAGGTTCGCAAGGCGTACTCGATAAGGCTGATGAAGAATACCATAAGCAACGTCAAAAGAGTAAAACTGATGCACGTAAAAGGGCTAAGGTGGCCACGTCTAAAAAAGGTGGCTCCTCCAAGAAAGCTCAAGACTTCAGAAAGATGTCCGACGCTGATATACTAGCTGCATCGGGGTTGAAACTGTTCACCGACAATTAAAAAACGGAGGTGGACTAAATGTTAATTATGGGGAGTAAAGCTGTTGGCGCAGGTAACGTACAAGCAGAAGCCGATGAAATTATTCTGCAAGGCGCTTTAACTGCTGCTACCGGTACTGCTGTAGGTGGTGTAATTAAACTAAAAAATGACTTTGGTATAGACTTAATCGTTACTGACGTATTCATCGACATTAAAACCAAAGCAGGAGCATCAGCCACTATTGACATGGGTGTTGACGACGGTGGTGACACATCTAGTGACAATCTGATAGACGGCCTTGCTATGGGTGCGGCTACAGGCGTATTTTGTAGCCGTGTCAATGCTGGTAATTATGGTGGCTGTGCTGTGTGGAAAAAAGATGAATATATTGTAGCTACTGCTTCAGGTACTTTGGCAAGTTTGGTAGGAACTTATACCATTAAAGCCATACCACGCCTGTAAGCTAAAAGCGCAAGAAGGAGGTAACGTGTAATGAGTCTAAATTATGATGCTATCGCAGCTTTAACTGAAAAGAAATATATACCTAAACTCGTAGATAACTTCTTTAAGTCTAACCCGTTATTGGTGTACTTAAAGAAAAGAGAACAAACTTTTCCCGGTGGTTATAAAATCGTTGAACCGTTAATCTACGGTAATATCTCCGGTGTTACGTCGTACAGCCTGTATGACCAAGTTGTATACGACACCAGTATTCCCATCAGTGCAGCCGAATTTGTACCTAAAAACATCGTAGCACCTATCATCATTTCCAAAGACGAAGAATTACAAAACTCTGGTGAGACTCAGGTTCTTCAGCTTCTAAAGTCTAAAATTCAGATTGTTGAAGAGACTCTGAAAGCTACTGTAACGTCCCAGCTTTACAGCGACGGTACTGGTAATGGTGGTAAAGACATCACGGGTTTAGCAGCAGCTATCGCTGATTCTGGTGTCTACGGTGGTATAGACAGGTCTGCGCATGATTGGTGGAAGGCTAAAGTCGTTTCTAATAACGTTAGCTCTATTGGTACTCCTGCTGATTTGTCTCTTACTAATATGGTACGTACGTTCCTGTCCGTATCTGATGGTAATGACCAGCCCGACCTTATTCTTTGCGGTGTTGCCACGTGGCATGAATACTTCAAAGCTATAGAGAATAAAGTTGAGTTAACTACTGTTCTTGGCAAAGAAATGGCTAACTACGGATTCCAGACCCTTGAGTTTATGGGTAAACCCGTCGTAGCTGACTTGAACTGTCCTGAAGGACAAATGTACTTCTTAAATAGCAAATACATTAAATGGCGTCCTCATAAGAGCGCTAACTTCGCTACTACTCCTTTTAGGGCAGACGACACACGTATTGCTAAGAAGCAAGAAATTCTATTGACTGCTAATCTGACAGTGAATAACTGCCGTAGGCTGGCAGTCTTAAAAGACATTAGTTATACTGCCCTATAAGCAAGAAGTGTGCTGCTAACGCAGAGGGGGAGGAGGTGTGTACTTCCTCTCCCTTTTTTAAGCAAGGAGGGATAACGTGCTAGTTGAAAACTTTACTGACGTGGGCATAAGAGAATACCTATTCGGGTTCGGTGAGGTGTCTATAGCACCCGGCGAAATAAAAGAGCTACCTGACGCTGTAGTTGCTTTGTGGACTGACCCTAAGAGGCAGAAGGTACGTATACGTAAATACGTGCCACCCGTTGAGTCTGAACCTGTACAGGAGCTTGGTAGCGTCGTTGTCGAAGACGACGTTGAAGAAGCTGAAGAAATCGAAGACTCTGAAAAACCCGTCCACAAGTCACGCAGACGTGCGAAATAACTTATGAGGAGGTAACAACACATGGCTTTACAAGATAAGTCTGAATTTAGAGAAAAGTTAATGGATAAAGAAGAATACATCATGGTTAAACCTATGGCACCAGAGGGTACTGTTATTGTGGAACAAAAGACCCAAGCTGACGCAGAAAGTAATAAGGTTACGTTTAGTGCTCCTATTAAAGCTATAGAAATTTACCACGCTGAGGCTACTGCAAAGGACTTTATAGTAAATGGACTAACTCTTAAAATCCCTGCCGGTGGATACCGTACACGTGTAGGAGGTACTCCTAGTGCAGAAGTAACCATCCCTGCTAGTGTAACGTGTATTCTTAACCGATTGGAATAAGGGGGTTATAAAGGCATGGCTAATACAAATCGTACTCTCGCAGAATTACGTGCTGCCATAACCGAAGATATGAAACTCAATCCCGGCTTGATTACTGACACGGAACGTAATCGGTTTATTAACCGTGCGCTTCTTGATTTAAGTGACATGCAGCTTTTTGAAAAGGAGGTTACGTTAGGCTACACCGATGGTGTGATTACCTTGCCAGATGATTTCATGTCTGTGGTATACGTGCTACGTTCTAATGGTGCGTATTTGAAAGTCATGCCTTTAGACGCCCCCCCTGCTACTGGAGGTACCCCTGTAGGGTATATTCAAAAACCTGCTACTATCGAGTTATGGCCTAAGCCTAGTGGTGAGGGTACTGTTAAGATGTCTTATATTTATAGACTGCCTCAATTAACGTCGGACGAAGAACAGCCTGACTTGCCTAACGGATATGACGACTTACTTGTAGACTTTGCCGTAGCTCTATGCCACCGTAAGAACGGTAACATGGGCATTTATCGTGAGTACATGGGTACGTATAACTTGACTAAAGAAAGTCTACGTACGGAGCTTACACGTAAGTTAAACACACGTATTATACAAATGCAGAACAGTGATAGCATACCTGCACCATACACCCCGTTTGGTCATTTACTCTCGTAGGAGGGATGCTACGTGATTTCACCTAACAAGAAGCCACCTGAAATAGAAACAAAAACACTACGTCTTGCCGATTTTTCGATGGGACTTAATACTACTATCAGTGGCTCTTTGCTTAATAATAACGAGTTACAAGTAGCTGAAGACGTCAGCTTTGAGCAGAAAGGTACTATCATGCCACGTAGGGGTAGACGTAAACGCTATGAAGAAGAGTTTTCAGACTCTCCTTGCTGTGGTTTGGGTAGTTATTATAAAAAAGACGGTACGACAAAACTGCTTTTTGCTGCTGGTGATAAGCTGTATTCTGACTCTCCTA
>ENA-UOUL01005528-UOUL01005528.1-bioreactor-metagenome-genome-assembly--contig:-NODE-5528-length-10882-cov-3.386395_pt1 | contig 10882 bp, 11 predicted proteins | sample MGYA00249838_ERZ747220 | MGnify/ENA primary metagenome ERZ747220 (study PRJEB28778, sample SAMN05720191) | bioreactor metagenome | isolation source: Anaerobic biogas reactor | place: USA:Washington...
CCGTCAACAAGGCCTTCGGCCGTTCTTCCGCCATCTTCACGCTGGTGCTGAGCCTCGGTCTGACCGTGCTGCTGGGCGCCAAGCTGTTCGGCCTGTTCTGATTTCAAAGCTAAAGAGGTAAACCCATGTCTGCTGTCAACTATGGTTCCAAGCGTCGCGCAGGCGGTGCTGCCCACTACGGTACGGGTGACTGGATCGTGCAACGCGGTTCCGCCATCATCATGGCCATCTTCACGATCGCCCTGCTGCTGTCCGTCATCTTCACCTCCGGCCCGCTGGGCTACGAGGCCTGGTCCGGCATCTTCTCCGCTACCTGGATGAAGTTCCTGACCTTCATCACCGTGATCTCCATCTGCTGGCACGCCTGGATCGGCGTCCGCAACGTGTTCATGGATTACATCAAGCCGGTCAGCATCCGCCTGGCCCTGCAACTGTTCGCCGCCGCGTGGCTGATTGGCTCCGCTGGCTGGGCTGCCCAAGTTCTGTGGAGACTGTAAACAATGACTTCGATTACCCAATCCCTGCCGCGCCGCAAGTATGACGTCGTGATCGTGGGCGCCGGCGGTTCCGGCATGCGCGCTTCCCTGCAACTGGCCCGCGCCGGCCTGAGCGTGGCGGTGCTGACCAAGGTCTTCCCGACCCGCTCCCACACCGTGGCGGCGCAAGGTGGCGTGAGCGCCTCCCTGGGCAACATGAACCCGGACAGCTGGCAAGACCACTTCTACGACACCATCAAGGGCTCCGACTGGCTGGGCGACCAGGACGCCATCCAGTACATGTGCCGCGAGGCGATCCCGGCGATCATCGAGCTCGAGCACCAGGGCGTGCCGTTCTCGCGCACCGCCGAGGGCAAGATCTACCAGCGCCCGTTCGGCGGCATGACCACCCACTACGGCAAGGGCACCGCGCAGCGCACCTGCGCCGCGGCCGACCGCACCGGCCACGCGATCCTGCACACGCTCTACCAGCAGTCGCTGGCGCACGACGCCGAGTTCTTCATCGAGTACTTCGCGCTCGACCTGATCATGGACGAGGAGGGCGTGTGCCGCGGCGTGCTCGCGCTCGACATGGCCGAGGGCACCCTGCACCTGTTCCGCGCCCACGGCGTGGTGCTGGCGACCGGCGGCTACGGCCGCGCCTACTTCTCCGCGACCTCGGCCCATACCTGCACCGGCGACGGCGGCGGCATGGCGCTGCGCGCGGGCCTGGGCCTGCAGGACATGGAGTTCGTGCAGTTCCACCCGACCGGGATCTACGGCGCCGGCTGCCTGATCACCGAGGGCGTGCGCGGCGAGGGCGGCATCCTGCGCAACAGCAACGGCGAGCGCTTCATGGAGCGCTACGCGCCCAACGCCAAGGACCTGGCCTCGCGCGACGTCGTGAGCCGCTCGATGACGATGGAGATCCGCGAGGGCCGCGGCGTCGGCGAGCACAAGGACCACATCCACCTCGACCTGACCCACCTCGACCCGGCCGACATTCACAAGAAGCTGCCCGGCATTGCCGAGAGCGCGCGGATCTTCGCCGGGGTCGACGTCACCAGGCAGCCGATCCCGGTGATCCCGACCGTGCACTACAACATGGGCGGCATCCCGACCAACTACCACGGCGAGGTCGTGCAGCTCAGGGACGGCGACCCCGACGCCGTGGTCCCGGGCCTGTACGCCATCGGCGAGGCGGCCTGCGTGTCGGTGCACGGCGCCAACCGCCTGGGCTCCAACTCGCTGCTCGACCTGGTGGTGTTCGGCCGCGCGGTGGCCAACCGCTGCGCCGAGACGATCCGCCCCGGCCAGCCGCACAAGCGCCTGCCGGCCGACGCCCTGGACAAGTCGCTGGCCAACCTGGACCGCGTGCGCCACGCCAGCGGCGACACCCCGACTGCGGTCATCCGCGACCGCATGCAGCGTTCGATGCAGTCGCACGCGGCGGTGTTCCGGACCCAGGAGACGCTGGCCGAGGGTGTCGAGCAGATCCGCGAAATCCGGGACTCCTTCGCCGACGTGCGGGTGAGCGACCGCTCGCTGGTCTGGAACTCCGACCTGATCGAGACGCTCGAACTGCAGAACCTGCTGGGCCAGGCGCTGGTGACCATCGTGTCGGCCGAGAACCGCAAGGAATCGCGCGGCGCCCACGCGCGTGAGGACTACCCCGACCGCGACGACGAGAACTGGCAGAAGCACACGCTGTGCTGGCTGGACGAGGCGGGTAACACCCGCATCGACTACCGCCCGGTGCACATGTACACCCTCGACGACGAGGTCGAGGTCGTGCCGCCCGTCGCGCGCGTGTATTGAGGGATCACGGACCCATGGCTGAATTCACCCTCCCCAAGAACTCGAAGATCGGCAAGGGCCGCCACTTCAAGGCGCCCGCCGGGGCGACGCGCGTGCGCACCTTCAAGGTGTACCGCTGGAACCCGGACGACGGCCAGAACCCGCGCACCGACACCTACGAGGTCGACCTCGACAAGTGCGGGCCGATGGTCCTGGACGCGCTGATCAAGATCAAGAACGAGATCGACCCGACGCTGACCTTCCGCCGTTCCTGCCGCGAGGGCATCTGCGGCTCGTGCGCGATGAACATCGACGGGACCAACACCCTGGCCTGCACGCGCGCGATCGAGGACTGCAAGCAGGACGAGGTGCCGGTCTACCCGCTGCCGCACATGAGCGTGATCAAGGACCTGGTGCCGGACCTGACCCATTTCTACGCCCAGTACGCCTCGATCCGCCCCTGGCTGCGGACCCAGAGCGCGCCGCCGCCGGACCGCGAGCGGCTGCAGTCGCCGGCCGACCGCGACAAGCTCGACGGCCTGTACGAGTGCATCCTGTGCGCCTGCTGCAGCACCGCCTGCCCGAGCTACTGGTGGAACGGCGAGCGTTACCTGGGGCCGGCGATCCTGCTCCAGGCCCATCGCTGGATCGTGGACAGCCGCGACGAGGACACCGGCGCGCGGCTGGACGAACTCGAGGATCCGTTCAAGCTCTACCGCTGCCACACCATCATGAACTGCACCCGGACCTGCCCGAAGGGCCTGAATCCCGCCAAGGCGATCGGCGAGATCAAGCAGCTCATGCTGGCGCGGCATGGCTGAGGCCGCCGCGGCACGCAGGGCGGCGAAGCGCGCCGCGGGCGGCGTTGCGCGTGGTGTCCGTGGCGGAGGCGGCGTCGCCCGGGGACTGCACATGGGGGGCGCGATGAACGACCCCGCCGGCCAGGCCGAGCTGCGGCGCGTGCGCTGGCGCTGCCGGCGCGGCATGCGCGAACTCGACCAGCTGCTCGAACGCTGGCTCGACCGGGAATGGCCCACGGCCTCCGAGGCCGAACGCGGGGTTTTCCTACGCCTGCTGGACTGCGAGGACGATAGGCTCTGGCGCTGGTTCATGGGCTACGAGGCCGCCGATGACGCCGAACTCGACGCGCTTGTCCAGCGCATCCGCCAGTTGCCGCCGGGCTAGCGCCGCCTGCCGGGCCGAATGGCGTCCTTCGCGCTGGTTTCAGCGCGCGCTGGCGCTGCTGGCGGTGCTCGCGGCCACGTCCATCCTCGCCTCCGAAGCGCCGCGGCCGCTGGCGTGGCCGGCGGCGCTGGCCGCGCTGGCGCATGGCGCGCGGCTGTGCCTGCGCGAACGCGCCAGGCCGGCGCACAGCTTCGTCATCCGCGGGGCCGAGGTGCTGGTGGACGGCGCGCCGGTGGCCGGCTTCGAGCTGCGCTGGCGCGGGCCTCTGGCCTTCGCCGCGTGGCGCGACGGGGAAGGCCGGCGCCGGCGCGCCGCATGGTGGCCGGACACCCTTCCGCCGGCGTTGCGACGTGAACTGCGACTGGCCGCGCCGCCACCGCCTGCTGCGCGCGGACGGGCATCGATGGCACCATAGCGCGCCACGCCCCGCCGGCCGTCCCTCCATGCCGAATCCCCTGCGAACGCTCCCCTGCATCGCCATCGCGTCCTGGGCCGCCCCCCGCGCGCACCGGCGCCTGGACGGCTGAGCGCGCGCCGGCATGTTCAAGCCCGTCCCCGTCGCCATCGGCCTGCGCTACCTGCGCGCCAAGCGCCGCAACGGCTTCATCTCGTTCGTGTCCCTGGCCTCGATCCTCGGCATCGCGATCGGGGTGATGGTGCTGATCACCACCCTGGCGGTGATGAGCGGGTTCCAGCGCGAGATCAAGGACCGGATGCTCGGCATGGTGGCGCACGCGACGGTCAGCGCCCACGGCGAAGCCATGGCCGGCTGGGCGCATGCGGTCGAGGTGGCCCGGCGCGACCCGCGCGTGGTCGGCGCTGCCCCCTACATCGATGCCCAGGCCCTGCTGCGCGGGCCGCGCCAGGAGCCGGCCGCGATCCGCGGCGTCCTGCCCGAGGCCGAGGCCGCGGTGTCGGAACTGGCCGCGTGGATGGTGCAGGGCAGCCTCGACGACCTGCGCCCGGGCGAGTTCAACATCGTGCTCGGCAAGGAGCTTGCGCAATGGCTGGGGGTGCGCGTGGGCGACCGGATCGTCGTCACCACCGATTTCCAGGTCACGCCGATGGGGGCGATGCCGCAGCTCAAGCGCTTCACCGTCAGCGGGATCTTCGAGGCCGGCTACCAGGACTTCGACCGCCGCCTGGCGGTGGTCCACATGGCCGACGCGCAACGGGTGATGCGGATGGGCGAGGGCGTGACCGGGGTGCGGCTCAAGCTGCACGACATGGACCGCGCCTGGGAGGTCGCCCGCGACCTGGCGGTGGCGCTCGAGCGCGAGGGCAATGGCTACTTCATGGTCAGCGACTGGAGCATGGAGAACGCCAACATGTTCCGCGCGCTCAAGCTGGAGAAGACGATGATCGGCATCCTGCTGTCGCTGATCATCCTGATGGGCGCGTTCTCGCTGCTCAATTCGCAGGTGATGCTGGTGACCGACAAGCTGGCCGACATCGCCATCCTGCGCACGCTGGGCCTGACGCCGCGCGGGGTGATGGGCGTGTTCATGGTCCAGGGCACCCTGATCGGGGTGATCGGCACCGTGCTGGGCGTGGTCGGCGGGCTGCTGCTGACCTTCAACCTGGAGCACATCCTGCGCGCGATCGAGGCGGCGTTCGAGGTGGTGCTGATGCCCGAGGACGTGTACTACGTGACCGGGCTGCCGATCGACCTGCAGGTCAACGACGTCGTCGTCATCGCGGTGGTGGCGTTGCTGATGGCGTTCCTGGCCACGATCTACCCGGCGTGGCGCGCGGCGCGCACCGCGCCCGCGGAGGCATTGCGCTATGAGTGAGCGGGCGATGGAGACAGCCACCGCGGGCCGCGGCGCGGCGCAGGCCGGCGGGGACGGGGTCGTGGTGCGGGCCGAGGGGCTGGGCAAGACCTACGCCGAAGGCAAGCTGCGCACGCCGGTGTTCGACGGACTGGACTTCCACGTCCACGCCGGCGAGACGGTGGCGATCCTCGGCGCCTCGGGCGCCGGCAAGAGCACCCTGCTGCACCTGCTCGGCGGGCTCGACACGCCCACCGCGGGCGAGGTGTACGTATGCGGCCAGAAGATGAGCGCGCTGTCGGACGCGGCGCGCGGGCAGCTGCGCAACCGCGCCCTGGGCTTCGTGTACCAGTTCCACCACCTGTTGCCGGAGTTCACCGCGCTGGAGAACGTGATGCTGCCGGTGCTGCTGGCCGGCACCGGCGTGGCCGAGGCCGAGGCGCGCGCGCGCGCGCTGCTCGAATCCGTGGGCCTGGGGCACCGCCTCGGGCACAAGCCGGGCGAGCTGTCGGGCGGCGAGCGCCAGCGCGCCGCGGTGGCGCGCGCGCTGGTGAACCGTCCGGCCTGTGTGCTCGGCGATGAACCCACGGGCAACCTCGACGAGCGCACCGCGGCGAACGTGTTCGAGCTGATGCTGGACCTCAACCGCGCCCAGCACACCAGCCTGGTGCTGGTGACCCACGACCGTCGCCTGGCGGCCAGGCTCGACCGCGTGGTCGAGCTGCACGAGGGCAAGCTGCGCGAAGTGGCGCGCGACGGGCTCTAGCCGGCCGCGGGTGGCCTGCCGCGCCACGGTGCCAGGCCCTGCTCGAATCGCTGTTTCGATCGACCGCGACCGCCGGGCACGCGCCCGGTGGTCCGATCCCGGCTAGCGGTTGCCGCCGCGGTTGCCGCGGTTTCCGCCAGGCCGCGGGCCCTTGGGACGCGGGCCGCGCGGGCGTGCCGGGCCCGGATGGTGCGAGGGCGCGGCGTGGTCGGAAGGGAACACGGGCGCATTGCCGGGATGCCCGTAGGGATGCGCCGCGGCACGCCCCTGGCCACCGCCCTTGCCGCGCTTCTTGGCCGGACCGCCCTTGCGCGGGTTGCGGCCGTCGGCATTGCGATGGCCGGCCGGGCCGGTGTCGACGCCCTCGGGTACGTACCAGGTGCGGAACGCGGCCGGATTGCCATCGGGCAGCGGCTTGGGACCCTTGGTCTTGCGCTGCTTGAGCGGCTTCTGCGACTGCTTGGCGGCCTGTTCGCCGCTCACCGTCAGCCCGCCGTGCGCCTTCTTGCCGCCGCGCCCGCGGCGATCCTCGCGCACGTGGTCGAAGCGCCGCAGTTCGCGTCCTTCGTCGGCGATGTTGTGGCCGTTGACGTAGCCTTGCGGGCGGTGGTCGCCGGCGATATGCAGGGTGGCCTTGGTGGCCCTGCGCTGACCGATCACCGGCAGCAGCGTGAGCGCCGGCGGCGGGCCTTCCTCGAGCTTGAGCGACTTGCGCAGTTCCTCGACCTGGGCGGGCGGCAATTCCATCGACTGCCCGCGCAGCAGGGTCTGCGGCAGCGACACCTGGCCGTAGCGGATGCGCTTGAGGCGGCTGACCTGGCAGCCCTGCGACTCCCACAGCCGGCGCACCTCGCGGTTGCGGCCTTCCTTGAGCAGCACCTGGAACCACTCGTTCGAATCGGTGCCGCCGATGCGGCGGATCTCGTCGAACTTCGCCGGGCCGTCCTCCAGCGCCACGCCGCGGCGCAGGCGGTCGACGATCTTCTCCGGCACGCTGTCCTCGCCCTCGGGCGCGCGCACGCGGCACACGTACTCGCGCTCGACCTCGAGCGAAGGATGCATCATCGCGTTGGCCAGCTCGCCGTCGGTGGTGAGCAGCAGCAGGCCGGTGGTGTTGATGTCCAGGCGGCCGATCGCGATCCAGCGCGCGCCCTTGAGCGCGGGCAGCGAGTCGAAGATGGTGGGGCGTCCTTCCGGGTCCTCGCGCGTGGTCACCTCGCCCTCGGGCTTGTTGTACATCAGCACCCGCGCCGGTTCGGTGAGCGCGCTGGCGACGAACTGGCGGCCGTCGATCTCGATCCGGTCGCCGCCCTTGACCGACATGCCGACCTGGGCGACCTCGCCGTTGACCTTGACCAGGCCGTCGGCGATGCGCTGTTCGAGCGCGCGGCGCGAACCCAGGCCCGCCTGCGCGAGCACCTTGTGGAGGCGCTCTTCCAGGCGCGGGGTATCGGCCGCTTTGTCGTCGCGGCGCTTGAGCGTCAGCTTGCGGCTGGCGGTGGGGTGTTGCTCACTCATGTTCGCTCCGGGTGCCATCGCCATCGGCGGCGGGGGCGTCTTGCGGGGCGGCCGCGGCGGCGTCGCCGTCGGCCGGGATGGGGGGATCGTTGGGGGTGGCCGGCGCGTGCCCGGCCGGATCGGCGAGGGGGGACGTGGCGTCGGCATCGGCGGGGAGGGAGGTCGCGGGACCATCGTCGCCGGTCGCGGCTGATGCCTCCGTGACGGCCGCGCCGTTCGCGGTCGGGGATCGGCCCGGTCCGGGGCCGTCGTCGTTGGCGGCGCGGTCGCCGGCATCGGCATCCGCGTCGCTGCCGGTCCGGGTATCGAGGCCAGCGTCGATGTCCGTCCCGGGACCGGGGGCGGATCCGTCCGACCCGGTGCCGGATGGCGCGTCGCCGGCAGTGGACTCTTCGGTCGCCCCGTCGCCCGACGGGTCCGCGTCCGCGCCGGCGATCCCGCCGACCGCGCGCTCGCCCTCGAATTCGAGCTGCGGTTCGAGCTCGGCGAAATCCTTGAGTTCCGACAATGGCGGCAGTTCGTCCAGGCGCTTGAGGCCGAAGTAGTCGAGGAAGGCCTTGGTGGTGCCCAGCAGCTCCGGCCGGCCCGGCACGTCGCGGTGGCCGACGACGCGGATCCACTCGCGTTCCTCCAGCGCCTTGATGATGTTGCTGCTGGTGGCCACGCCGCGTACCTGCTCGATCTCGCCGCGGGTGATCGGCTGGCGGTAGGCGATCAGGGCCAGGGTCTCCAGGGTGGCGCGGGTGTACCTGGTCTGGCGTTCGGTCCACAGCCGCGCCACCCAGGGATGCACGTCCGCCCTGACCTGGTAGCGCCAGCCGGAGGCGACCTCGACCAGTTCGATCCCGCGTCCCTCGCAGTCGGCCTGCAGCGCCTCGAGCGCGGCCTGGATGCTGCCTTCCGGCGCCGGTTCGTCGAGCGGGAACAGCCCGGACAGCTGGACGACCGTCAGCGGCTGGCTGGACGCCAGCAGCGCGGCCTCGACGATGCGGTTGATGAATTGTTGATCCATGCGTCTTGTCTGGCGGGATGGATGGCGGCGCGGCGCGGTGGTGGCGGCGCGCGGAACGCGTCACTCGGTGGCGTCGGCGGGCGGGTCGTCGAACTCGCTGCTGAATTCCAGCGGCTCGTCGGCGGGGCGCGCGCCGGCCAGGGACTTGAGGTAGATCGGGGCGAGCGGGGCTTCCTGGACGATGTCGAGCAGGCGCTCCTTGGCCAGCTCGAGGATCGACAGGAAGGTCACCACCACGCCGAGGCGGCCTTCGCCGGGCTCGAACAGGGTCTCGAAGCGGTGGAAGGCGCCGTCGCCGAGCCGGGTCAGCAGTTCGCCCATGCGCTGGCGCACGCTCAGGGCGTCGCGGCGGATGGCGTGGCTGGTCAGCAGTTCGGCGCGCTTGAGCACGTCGTGCAGGGCCAGCAGCATCTCGCGCAGTTCCACCGGCGGCGGCAGCTTCACCGTGGCGCGGTCGGGGACGTAGGCCGAGACCGGCGAGGTGTCGCGCTCCATGCGCGGCAGGGCGTCGAGGTCCTCGGCGGCCTGCTTGAAGCGTTCGTACTCCTGCAGCCGGCGGACCAGGTCGGCGCGCGGATCCTCTTCCTCGTCCTCCTCGCTGGGCGGGCGGGGCAGGAGCATGCGCGACTTGATCTCGGCCAGGATCGCGGCCATCACCAGGTACTCGGCCGCCAGTTCGAAGCGCAGCTCCTGCATCACGCTGATGTAGTCGACGTACTGGCGGGTGATCTCGGCCACCGGGATGTCGAGGATGTCGAGGTTCTGGCGCCGGATCAGGTACAGCAGCAGGTCGAGTGGGCCCTCGAACGCCTCGAGGATCACCTCCAGCGCATCCGGCGGGATGTACAGGTCCTGGGGGATCTGCAGCACCGGTTGGCCGTGCACCACCGCCAGCCGCATTTCCTGCTGCTGGGGATGGGATGGCGCCGTCGCGGCGGTGTCCTGGGCGGGTTGGCTCATTCGCGGTTCGGCCCCCTCCGGGCCGTCTGGCTGGTCGATCGTTCCGCGCTGCGCACGCGGGTGCGCGGGCAGGGGACGCGCGCGGACTCGCGCGGATCCTGGCAACGCACTGGCTGGCAAAGCGTCTTGCGACCGGGCGCCACGCGCAGGCCATGCCGGATGCCGGCAGAAGACTGCTTGGGGGGCGTCGGGTCTGGCCGAAGGGCCGCGACTCTGCGTCCTGCTTGCGACGGGAGCGGCGATCGGCTACGGAACTTGGACCTTAGGGTAAGCGCTGCCCGGCGGGCTGTCCAGCGGGGGCGTTCTCCTAGAATGGCCGGGGTCATCAGGCGGAGCCCGGGGATGTGGTACGTGATCGAGGGATACGACGGGGCGCAGGTGCTGGAACGGCGCATGGCGGCGCGGGAGCAGCACCTGCAGCGGCTGGTGGCATTGCGTGACGCGGGCCGGCTGCTGCTGGCCGGTCCGTGCCCGGCGATCGATGCGGAGGATCCGGGGCCGGCGGGGTTCAGCGGCAGCCTGGTGGTGGCCGAGTTCGGGTCGCTGGAGGAGGCGCGGGCCTGGGCCGAGGCCGATCCGTACGTCGAGGCGGGGGTGTACGAACGGGTCGAGGTGCGGCCGTTCCGGCGGGTATTGCCCTGAGTTGAGGGCCTGGGGCACAGGGCACGGGACTTCGGAGGTCCTGTCGCGTCGGGACGGCCCCGCCGCAACCGGCAGGCCTGCTCCGCGAATGTCCCCGGTCTCCGCCCTGGGCGGAGGCCTCCTCCTTGAGTTCGCTGCGCAGGCCTGTCGGCAGCGACGGGGCACGGCTCCGGACCGTCGGCTGTCGGACGTGGTGCCGCTTCTGGGGCACGGGCCGGAACTTCGGACGCGACCTGGCGAATGACGAGCTGCATCAGCGGGAAGGAGGCGGGCTACGGGCGGACCGGCCCAGGTCCTGCGATGCTAAGAAAATGTTGCAACGTGCCATGCGTCACGCGCTGAAAACGTTTACAGTCCGGTCGTCCCGCTTTCCTGACCCGGACACCGCATGTCGCTTTCCACCCCCAGGTTCCTGTTGCCCCTGTTCACCGCGGCCCTGGTGGCCGCCCTCGGGATGCCCGTCGCGGCGGCGCCGGTCCGGCCCCACACGTCGGCCGGAGACGCGGAGGCCGAGCGGGCCTTCGTCGACGCGTTGCTGGCGCGGATGACCCTGGCCGAGAAGCTGGGGCAGCTCAACCAGCCGCCCGGCGTGGGCAACAACACCGGCCCGGCGGCAATGGCGGGCAGCGAGGAGCAGGTGCGCCAGGGCCAGATCGGGTCCTGGCTGGGGACGCAGGGGGCGGAGCTGACCTGCCGCCTGCAGAAGATCGCAGTCGAGGAATCGCGCCTCGGGATCCCGCTGCTGTTCGCCTAC
>ENA-UOUL01005529-UOUL01005529.1-bioreactor-metagenome-genome-assembly--contig:-NODE-5529-length-10882-cov-2.505229_pt1 | contig 10882 bp, 4 predicted proteins | sample MGYA00249838_ERZ747220 | MGnify/ENA primary metagenome ERZ747220 (study PRJEB28778, sample SAMN05720191) | bioreactor metagenome | isolation source: Anaerobic biogas reactor | place: USA:Washington...
CGAGGATCTCGCCTCCGTTGCCGATGATTCCGGCCTGGATGACGAGCCGGGCGGCCTCGGGAATCGTCATGAAGTAGCGCTGCATCCGATCGTCGGTGATCGTGACCGGGCCGCCGGCGAGAATCTGGCTACGAAAGATCTGCACCACACTGCCCGCCGAGTCGAGCACGTTGCCGAATCGCACGGTGACGAAGCGGCAGGAGGATAGGCCGGTCAAGGACTGCACGTACATCTCCGCGGCGCGTTTGCACGCTCCCATCACGCTGGTGGGGTTGACCGCCTTGTCGGTGGAAATCATCACGAAAGAGTCGACTTCGTTGTCCATGGCCAGGTCGGCCAGCCCCTTGGTAGCGGCGACGATGTTCTTGACGGCCTCGCCGGGGTGCGATTCCATCAGCGGAACGTGTTTGTAGGCGGCGGCATGGAAAATGATGTGGGGGCGGTGGCGCTGGAGCAGTCGGGCCACGTGCCGCTGGTCGAGAATATCGGCGATGCAGACTTCCAAGGGGGCGGCGGGCGAGGCTTCCCGCAATTCCCTTTCCAGAAAGAACTGGCCGGTTTCCGAGCGGTCGAGGAGGATCAGCTTCTTGGGAGAGAAGGCGAGCAACTGGCGACAGATCTCCGAACCGATGCTGCCAGCGCTGCCGGTGACGAGGAGGTTGCGCCCGTCGATCCACTGGCGAAGGTTGTCCATCTCCAACGGCACCGGATCGCGCCGCAGAAGGTCGTTGATAGAAACGGGCTGCGGTTGGATGGCAACGCTTCCCCGGATGAGTTGCTCATAACTTGGCAAGACCCGCACCTGGATCCCATGCTCCGGCGCCTGTTCGACGAGATCCCGGATCTGGCGGCCCGCCAGCCCGTCGCCGACGACGAGCAGTTCACGAGCACCGTGTCTCTGGGCCAATTCAAAAGCCCGATCCGCCGCGCCGAGCACAGGAACGCCGCCGATGCGGGAACCGATTCGCCGCGCATCGTTGTCGAGAAAACCGATGACGCGGTAGGTGAGTTGTCCGTTGCGGATGATCGCCCGCAACAGCGACTCTCCGCTGTCGCCGGCGCCGATGATGAAGGCCGGAACCTGTTCGGCGGAAAGGAAGAGGAGCCGGCTTCGCTCCAGGGTCAGCCTCACGGCCGCCCTCGCTCCTCCGATCGCGACAATCGTCACGCCCCAGTCGAGCAAATACACGCTGCGGGCGATCGTGTGGTCCGGGTCGGTGAAGCGATCGATAATAATCGTCAACAAAAGCGCGCCGGTCACCGCCTTCACCAAGGCGAGCAGGTCGTAGAAGGTGAGAAGCCTTCCCCACCCCTCGACGGCGCGGAACCAGGCGAAGGTGAGGAGTTTCAGAGCAACGACCCAAACGACGGTGGTGGAGAAGTTGCCGATATCCCTCGGCAGGGTTAGCCCCTCGAAACGGAGCCAGTAGGCAAGGTAGTACGTGGCGGTGAACACCGGCACCAGCGCCGCCGACGACAGCAGGCGGCGCCAGGTCGGCGCAAAGCGATCCGGCCGACGCGCAGGGGCGCCGCGAGAGGGCGGAGCGGGCGTGCTGGGGTGTCTCACTGCCGGCACTGGCTATCTCTCCACGGTGCGATGTTTCATTGCAGGTACTCGCCGGGTGCGGCGTTGGAAGCGGCACTGGCCTGCCGGTCGATGCGGTGTTTGACGACCTCGGTCAGCTTTCTTTGCAGCACGGGATCCTCCGGACTGCGGCTGCAACACCACTGGAAGTGCCGCTCCGCCTCGGCGTATTGTTCGTGCGCGGCAAGGAACACTCCCAGCCGATATCGAACCTGGTATCCGTTCGGAGCCGCCCGAAAGGCACGTTCGCCGCATTCAAGGGCCCGGGGTATTTCGTTGAGGTTGGCATAAAGGTTTTGAGCCTTCAGCCAGACGAGGGCGGCCCAAGTGGAATTCTTCGACTCGATTCGCTCTGCTTCCGCCTGGGCGACCGGCGCGAAGCTCCGGTAGAGAATCGCCAATTCTTCCGGCTGGGCGATCTGCGCATAGCGGCTTTCCAGAAGTCTCATGCCCTCGAAGTCCGGTTGGAAATACTCGAGCAGGAAGCGGATCTCTTCCTGTCGCGATTCCGGCGGGGCACGACCGGCGAGCCAATCGATGATCTGTTGCTTATGCCCGGATCCCGCGTGGAACGAGCGGCGAAGATACTCGAGCCCTTTCTCGAATTCACCCGCCAGCACTGCTTCCTTGCCGGTGTAGAACAACACCGTGGCATCGTGCGGCTGCAAGGCGAGCGCCTGCTCGATGTAAGCGGCCTTCGTGGCGGGACCGCCTCCTTCAAGAAAGCAGAGATCGCTCAGATAGAGGTAACATTCTCCCAGCGTCGGCGCCAGCTTCAGCGCCTGGTGCGTGTGCGCCAGGGCCAGGTCGAGATAGCGGCAGTGCTCCCCGAACGCTCGCGACATCCAGGTATCCAACGCCTCGCGCGTGGTGAACGGGCTCTCGCCGGCGTTGCGGGCGGCGAAAACCGCCTCCCGGATCTGGGCCAGCGGCATGGCATTTTGACAATGCTGCTGTAATCGCTCGAACTGCCGAAGATAGATCCTGGCCAATCCCAGGTGCGCCCGCGCGAAGTCCGAATCCCAGCGGATGACTTCCTGCAGTTCGGCCATCATCCGCTCGTCGAACGGCTCCGAGTCGGGCGGTTGTGCCTGCGAAGGTTCGCCCTCGGCCGTTTCGAACTCCTCGGCCAGCGAGTTCTCCGTTTCGCCGGGCGTAAGTTCCATCAGCCGGACGCGCGCCCAGTGCTGTTCGCCCACCACTGGCCCGATGCGGTAGTTGAGCATCCAGCCGCCGCAGATCACCAGCGCCAAGCCGGCAGCCGCGAAGGCGAATCGCGGCAGGGGGACCGCGACCGCACTCTCGCTATCGCGGCCGTTGCTGATTTGCGAGAGCCGGCAAGCCGAGGCGGCGAGAACTCCGACGAGCACCGTGCAGGCGGGGCAGTACCAGTTGAAATCCACGCTGCTGTGCAGGAGACTCGCCGTGAGCCCCGCGGTGACGGCGCCGACGCAGACGAGTGTGCGACTGTCGGGCGCCCTCCGCAAACCGTTGAAGCACCAGTATCCCAGCGTGCCGACGATCACCAGCAATAACGACAGTCCGGCGAATCCCGTTTCAAAGAGGACTTGTAGCGGGCTGTTTTCGGCATGGGTGTAGTAGTTCGGGCCGCGAGGTTCATCGAGGTAGCGGGGGTAGACGTCGCGGAAGCTGCCCACGCCGGCGCCCAGCACGGCGAAATCCGGCACGGCTTTGACGACGGCGGCCCAGATCGTTCGACGCGCCGCCCCGTGGTCGACCACTTCGAAGGAGCACGTGTCGACATCGGCGAACCGGCGGCTTACGCGTTCGGAGCCGAAGATGGCCAGCGAGGTTCCCACCAACAGCGCCACGGCGGCCAGCCCGAGCAGAAACCGTGCGCCCAAAGTGGACGCCCGCACGCACACCGCGGCAGCGACCAAGGCGGCGACGAGCATTGCGGCAATTCCGCCACGAGACAAGGACAGCAGCCCGGCGAAGAGGACAACGCCCAACGCGATGACGGCCACCGCGGCGGCCAGGTCTTTGAGCGAGGTGTCGCCCGAGGCGCGGAACGTGCCGGCTCGAAGCCGTGTCTGTTTGCCGATCGCGCTTTGAATCCACCAGATGACCGGGCCGACGCCCAGCGCCAGGAAATCGGCAAAGTGATTGCGGCTGACAAAACTCCCCGTGGCGATCCGACCCGGGGCCACGTAGGGATGCCGGTAAAACCAGAAGAACTTGCCGTTGCTGGTGAGCAGTTGCACGATGGCAAACGCCGCCATCAACGAAACGGAGACGGCGCACCAGCGCAGCAGACGTTCCACGTCCTCGACGCGGGCGATCCGCTGGACCGTCACCAGGAATACGATGCAGTAGGCGACGAGCGTCATCAGCCCGGCGCGGGTTTCCGTCGGCGCCAAGGAAACGCAGTTCCACGTGCCGAGCCGAACGCCGGCGTCGGCCTGGGGCGACCAGAGCGGAAGAATCTCGCCCGTGTGCGGAGCCAAGTGCTGGAGAATCGGTTCGGGCAGTGGGACCATCTGCAAGAGCAGCACAGCGATGGCGGCGAGAAAGACCCACTCCAGCGAGCAGCGCCGCCAGACGGCCGCGCCGCGCGTGTACTGCCGAACGACCCAAGCCAGACCAATCCCCAGGGCAAGGATCGAGAGCGTGAGAACCCCCAGCGCCTGCCGGCCTCCCATGATCAGAGGAAGCAGGAAGATGCAGGCCGCCAGACCGCCGTCGACGATCCGGAGCAACGGGTCGGGCGCCGCGTGTTCGTGCCGCCGCCGGCGCCGGCCGTGGTGCGATCGGCCGCTCGGCAAGGCTTCGGATGTATGGCTCATGGTTCTTCGTCCCATCGCGACTGATGGAATGCTGCTTCAGGCCACGCGGCGCGGCACGATTCCGCCGTCCGGTTCTTCGGGGATCCGGTAGGAGGCGAACCGCTGCTGGTGCGGATCGACGTTGAGGGCAAGATCTTCGTCCGGTTGCCGCTCGAGAGACTCTTCAGCGGTGTAGTCGTAGTGGTAGCCGCCGTTGTATCCGTAGTAGTATGAATTTCCCGCGTCCACCCGATTCACGACGACGCCATAGATCGGAATCTTCAGCAGTGAGAAGCCGTTTACCGCCCGGATCAGCGCCCGGCGGTGGTTCTTGGCAGGCTGCACGACGAGCACGACTCCGTCGACCAAACGACCGATGACCGCCGTATCGCTGGCGGCCAGCGCCGGAGGACTGTCAACGAGGACGTGGTCGTAGACGGTCTCCGCCCAGGCCAGCAACTCGGCGAATCGGGTGCTGGCTAATAACTCGGCTGGATTGGTCGGGCGGGGTCCGGACGGGAGAACATCGAGCCCGGCAAGCCCCGAAGTTCGAATATGCTCGACAACCACCGTGGCCACCGGTCGCTCTGCGTGGATCACTGCCGTAAGCCCTTCAACGCCGCGCATTCCGAGCATCGCCGTCAGTCCCGGGCGTCGCAGGTCGGCGTCGATCAGCAGCGTCTTTTTCTGGGACTGCGCCAAGGCGGCGGCGAGGTTCGCCAGGACGGTTGTCTTGCCGTCCCCCGGTTCCGAACTGGAGACCACGATCTTGCGGTTCTCCCGGTTCGACAAGAGCAGGGCGGTGCGGAGTGTCCGGAACGCCTCGCTCTCCATCATCTCGGGGGCGGCGACGATCTGCAGGCACTCGACTCCGCCGGCGCCGGTCGTCGGCAACTGTTGGACCATCGCCAGCACGGGCACGCCGAGAATCGCCTGCATCTCTTCGACGGATCGGAAGTGATCGTCCAGCACGTCGAGCAGGTACACCGCCAGCAGACCCACGGACATGCCGGCCATCAGGCACAGCGCGAACGTCACCAGCAAATTGGGCGAAACCGGCCGCTTGCCGGCCACCGGCTCATCGACTACCGTGGTGCGGACGTCCAAGCCGCCCTCGTGCTTCATGTCGAGGTTGGCGATCCGGTTCAACAGTACGTCGTGGAGCCCTCGCACCCAATTGAGATCGTGTTCGAGGATCTGGATCTGCGACAACTGATCGTTCATCGCCACGGCTTCGGCCTGGGCCTGGTCGAACTGGGCTGCCAGTGAAGACTCCAATTTCCATGCCTGGTTCGTCTTCTGCTGGACGAGTTCGATCAAAAGCGGTCCGATATGTGACCGGTCGAGTTGGCCGACCCTTTCCCGAATGCGATCCTGATAGCCCAGCAAGTAGTGTTCGGTAACTTGAATCCTGTCCACGCAGGCCCTGACTTTCGGATGGGCCGGGCCTAGCTGCTGTTCGAGTTGCCTCAGTTCCCGTTCGGCTTCAAAGAGGGTCTGCTGTAAATGGGTTTGCGTCTGGGCGTCCTCCGGGGTGAAACCGAGATTGGCCAGGAGAATCCGCTCGCCGACGGCGGCGGCCACCGTAAAGACGTATTGTTGCAGATCCTCCCCGTTGCGGACTGCCGCTTGCAGCGTCGCGAGGGTGGTATCCAGTTCGATCCGCTTCGATTGCGCCTGGATCAGATCCTCGTTGAGCGAAACGGCGCGTTGGGCGAGCGGGTGCAACACCTTGCTGTCGACAGGTATGCCCATGTCGCCCAGCGTTCGTCGCGCGGCGAGATAGGCTTCGTTCTTCTTCGCCAACTGCTCCGCCAGTTGGATCTTTTCCCTGGTGAGGATCTGAATGATCTCTCCGGCCGTGCTCTTGTAAGTCTCGTCGGTGAATTTCTGGTAAGAACGAACGACCGCATCGACGACGGCTACGGCGGCGTCGGGATCTTTCGAGACGTACTTGACCCGAATGATATTCGTATTGCGCACCGCGGCGACGGTCAAGTTCGACCGCAGTACGTTCGCCCAGTTCTCCCTGGCGATGCCGGCCAAGTCAATGCGGTCTTGAGGCTGCAACAGCGCCAGCGCCCCCTCGACCACTTTGCGGCTGACGATGAGGCCCTGGTAGGTCGGCAGGACGGTCTTTTCGAGGCTTCGCTGGGTTCCCGTGGGGCCCCATGTTTCATTGCCCACCTGCAGCACCAACAGTCCGGCTTCCGCCGAGTAGTAGCGGGTCGCCGTCGCGTAATAGAGCGCGCCGAGCAGAATCGCGACGGCCAGGCAGATGATGACGATGTTTTTGCGATGCCGTACGGCGATCGCGAACTGCAGCAGCGAATGGACGAAGTGCGTTGTCGCAACGTCGTCGCTTTCCGCTTCCACGGCGGGAGATTCCACCATCATGTCCTCTTGAGTTCGTTGCCCGGTTTCTCAGAACACCGCCACCGAACCGCCCACGGCAAAGCGGACCACGCTGCGAACCGCGTCCCAGGCCACGCTCACCGGAGTCTCCTCCAAGCTGACCAGGTCGCCGGGCGCCAGCCGGATGTTGTAGGCGGCGTCGTCCTTCGCTTTTCGGACGCTGCTGGCGATTCGCACCATCCCTTCCTGCCCGGGCACTCGGCGAAGGATCAATACCTGATCGGCCATGATCGACGACAGGCCGCCCGACATCGCCACGGCATCCAGCAGGTATAAGTCGGCGTCGCGAGGCATGGTGTGCTGACCGGGGTTGTTGACCAGGCCGAAGACGTGGACGGTGCGCGTGGGGTGCTGGAGAACCATCACCACGTCGCCATCGTTCAAGTCGTAGGCCATATTGCCTCCCTCGCTGGCGCTGACGAGGTTGACCTTGATCGTCTGAAACGGCCGCGCCGTCGACGTACTGAAGGCGGTCAGTTGCCCTTCGGTTCCCGCCACCCGCGGCGCCGACTCCCCCGCGGCGTCCGGCGGCCCCGCACGACGAATTTCCACGTCGGCGCCGGCTTCTTCGCTCAGCCCGCCGGCTGCCACCAGCGCCGCTAGCAGTGAACTGGAGGTTCGCGGCAATTCATAGTTGCCCGGCACGGCCACCGCCCCCACAACGGTAACCCGGTTGGCCTGCTTCTTCCGAAACCCGACCATCACATGCGGATCGCGGAAGACGCCGCGCGCCACCGCTGCCGCGGCGATCGCCTGCTCGGCATCGATCACCTCTAATCCGGCCAGGGGAACCTTGCCGATGATCGGAAGGTTGGCGATGCCGTCGTCACCGACTCGGACGGGCGCCGTCGCATCTTCCGGGTTCTCGAAGTCGGTGACCACGGTCACGTCGAGGATGTCGCCCGGATCAATCACATGGCTATTGCCGGCGTAATTGGCCAGCCGGGCAAGATTGGCCATCGAACGATGGGCAGCCGGCCCGGCGACGCACTCCGGCGGCAACTCGGTGGGCCGCAACGGGCGCGCCGCGCAACCGGCGGCCAGCCACGGCAGGCATACGGCCGCCAACAGCACTAGCCGTGGCGCCAACCATACCGTGCGGATTCCAGCTATCGGGGTCGCCGTGAGATGGCCCATCGCGTACACGAACTCGCCGAGTATTGGGTAGTCGTAAAAAGAAGTCGCCCCTTCTGTCCGGCCGGCGGTGACCTTCGCGGCCCCTGGCGGCGCGGAAACAGCGGAAGCTCCCGAAAAAGCAAAGGGGCGTTTCATATCAGCAGGCTTCTGAGAAGTCAACGGCAGTTTGATGATCCCTGGCGAGCGTGGTGGCATTCGTCCCTCTTACGGCGTTCCATACACCCTCCTCTGTAGGGCGGATCACGATTGTTGTCCCTTGTTCAAGTGGTTTGTCCTTGAACCATGACCGGAACTCGATCGCCGCCCATTCGCCGTTGTGACGACCCCCGCGACCGTGTGTCTTCTCGACGAACCGGGAAAGGCCGGGAGTTGTCTTACCGTAGTGATGTCGCCTGACGCACCGGCGGCGCGGTGCGTGAAGCGGTCACTGTTGCTCGCTCTTTCCGTGGAAATCCCGGAACGATTCGGGCAAAGCGATCTTGCAGTCGCTGCAGCGTTTGGCCGTGCGCCTCCTCACTCGCCAGATTGTTCCGCTCCATCGGGTCCGCTGCCAGGTCGTACAGTTCTTCGACCGCCTCCCGGTCTCGGCGGATATACTTCGTCTTATCGGACCACACCGCCCGGATCGGCCCCTTGGCCGCTGGACTAACGTCCGGCAGATCGAGTCGGGAGAACGGCGTCAGCTCGCTGAGAACCGCAGAGTCCCCCCGTTGTGCCAGCGCGGACTCCGGGTTCCAAAAGCGGGCCAGCGAGTTTCCCGGAATCGGCGAAGGGTCGATGCCCAGCAGGTCGAGCACGGTGGAGGGAACATCGCGAAGGCTGACCGTTTCGGCGATCCTCCGCTTGCGGGGAATACGCTCGTTCATGAGCATCAGCAAGGGAACGCGTGTTTGCTGCTCATAGAGGCTGCTGGAGTGCGCGTAGATGCCGTGTTCTCCGAATTCCTCGCCATGGTCGGAGAGAACGATCACCAGCGTGTTGTCCAGTGCGTCGCGCCGATCCAATTCCTTCAGAAGCAGATCGAGTTGCTGGTCGAGATAGGCGATGCAACCCTCGTAGGCCCGCAGCGCCATTTCTGCCTGCCGTGGGCTGACCTTCTCCGGATAAGCAACAGCTTCTTTCCAGCCCTGCAGCAGTTCCAGATCCTCCTTCGTCTTAGGGCCGTATGCTTCGTCGAACGGCGCGGGCGGATGGTAGGGCTGGTGCGCCTCCATGAAGTTCAGAAAGGCGAAGAACGGGCGATGCTCTTGCCGGCTTTGCCAGGCGAGGAAAGACGCGTTGACGGATGTCGCCGATCGATTCCGCCCTACTCTTCGCAGTTCGTCGCCGAAGAGAGGAACGTACAGATCTCTTCCCACGTTGCGCAGCAAGCGCGTACGGCGAATGACCCCCGGCAGTGTGACGCCATCATCATAGTGTTCGAATCCCTGCTCCAGCCCGGTGTGACGGTGACAGAAAAAGACGTTCGCCACGAAGCCTCCCGTGCGGTATCCCGCGCCGCGAAGAACTTCCGCGAGCGTCGTGAACTCTTCCGGAATTCCCCGCATTTCAATGCTGGGAAAGGCGTGCTCCGCATAGCCGGTCATGAAGCCCGCGTGCGACGGCATCGTCCAAGGCGCGCTGGCGATGGCATGATCGAAGACCGTGCCCGACAGCGCCAACCGATCGAGGGTCGGTGTCGTCGGCTGGTGGTGGCCGTAGAGGCTCAGGCTTTCCGCCCGCACGGTGTCCCAGACGATTAAGAGCACGTTGGGAGCGTCGGGCCCGATCGTCGGCGTCGCGGCGGCCTGCCGGGCATGCCACGATTCCAGCACATAAACCCCCGACGGCCAGCCGACCGCCACCAGGGCCATGATGGGAAGGCCGTAACGCACGGCGCCGAAGAATCCTTCCGCATGGCGGGAGAGAAACCGGCATGCCGTGGCCCCCATCCCGCAGGCGAGAATCAACTGTGAGAGATTGCTGAGGCCGACCAGGAAAATGTCGTCCAAATGGTCGACGAGTTGATAGAAATAGACGACGGCCAGCAGCAGAGTCGCGCCACGAAACCCCAGCTTCCACCGCCACTTTTCCGGCAGCGCTCGAACCACGACGGCAAGGGCAATGCCCGCCAGAAGGAAGAGGCCGGTATAAGTGGCTGGCGCCGTCCAGCGATAGTGAGGTTGCACCAGGCAGAGCGAAGACAGATGCAATCGATAGGCTGCGGCGTTGAGAATCGCTTCAGTCAGCCCCAGCAGCAGTCCAAACCACACGCAGAGCAGGCATAATGCCCACCACCGCGTCCACCGTCTTTTCGATCCGACTTGCCGCTGCAATTCCGTGGATAACGGCCCGCCTTGCTCGCCGCTACCGGCGCCGGTCGCTTGGCCGTCGTTCTGTTCGATGAGCATTTCGAAGTCCTTATTCCTCGTTCAAGTGGTTTGACCGTTGAATCATCACGACATGACGATCGTCGCCCACTCGCTCTCGCGACGGCGCCCCGCGACCCCGGCAGCGCGTTGCCTCGACAAAGCGGGATACATCGGGAGTTGCCTACCGCAGGGGTGTCGCTTGAGGCGCCGCCGTCGCGGCGCGTGAAGCCGTCGCCGTCGCCGGCTCTTTCCGTGGAAATCCCGGAACGATTCGGGCAACGCAATCTTGCAGTCGGTGCAATGTCTGGCCGTGCGCCTCCTCCGTCGCCAGATTGGTCCGCTCCATCGGATCGGTCGTCAGGTCGTACAACTCTTCGACCGCCTCCCGGTCCCGGCAGATGTACTTCGTCTTATCGGACCACACCGCCCGGATCGGCCCCTTGGCAGCCGGACAAGCGTCCGGTAAGTCGCGACGTGAGTAAGGTGTCAACTCGCTGAGAACCGGAGAGTCCGCCCGTTGTGCCAGCGCGGACTCCGGGTTCCAAAATCGTGCAAGCGAGCTTCCGGGGATCGGCGCAGGGGCGATACCCAACAGGCCGAGCACGGTG
>ENA-UOUL01005530-UOUL01005530.1-bioreactor-metagenome-genome-assembly--contig:-NODE-5530-length-10879-cov-4.142659_pt1 | contig 10879 bp, 6 predicted proteins | sample MGYA00249838_ERZ747220 | MGnify/ENA primary metagenome ERZ747220 (study PRJEB28778, sample SAMN05720191) | bioreactor metagenome | isolation source: Anaerobic biogas reactor | place: USA:Washington...
CGGTGGCGAAGCCTCGTCGCGGCGCGAACCGTCGCCCGAGAAGACGACGTCGGTGGAGGTGTGGACCACGCAGGAACCGGTGCGGGCCGCCGCCTCCACCACGTTGCGGGTGCAGTCGACGATCGAACCCTCGTCCATGGCGTAGGCGGCGTGGAGCACCACCGTGGGTGCCACCTCTTCCACCATCCGCACGACAGCGGAAGCATCGCGGAGGTCGCAGCGGTACGAGCGCGTTCGCGGTAGCTCCCGGCGGTGCACCACGGAGCAGATCTCGATGCCCGGCGGCGCGGTCCGGCGGAGCCACGTTCCGATCAGGCCGGCCGCGCCTGTGAGCAGCACGGTGTCGTCGCCCAGCGGTTCGTCTCCCACGCTGCGCACGCTATTGCGAGGTCCGGGCGGGGACGGTCGCCCCTTTACCGGTGCTGGGTTCGAGCCGTCGGGCCTCTACGGTCTGCGAACGGACCTGGACCGACCCGTACCTCCCGAAGGACCTCCGATGAGCACCATCCCGTCCCGCTTCCAGCAGATGCCCGATCCGCCGGCCGATCCCATCTTCGGCCTCAAGGCGCTGTTCAACCAGGACGAGCGTCCGCACAAGCTCGACCTCACCGCGGGGGTCTACAAGGACGAAGCGGGACGGACCCCGGCCATGGACTCGGTCGCTGCCGCTCAGCAGCACCTCGTCGCCGCTGAGCAGACGAAGGACTACCTGCCCATCGCCGGCGACGCGTCGTACTGCGAGTCCGTGGGCGACCTGGTGCTACCCGGCGGTCCTGCCGGCTCCTGGTTCCACACTCCGTCGGGTACGGCTGCGCTGGCGCTGGCCACCCGACAGCTTCCGCACCTTGATCGTGGGGCGGTCGTCCAGCCCGACGAGCGCGAGCAACTCGGCCACACGGGCGTGACGCTCTTTGCCGCGTGACAGCCCATACGCCACATTTTCCGCGACGGTCAGGTGTGGAAACAGCGCATAGTCCTGAAACACCAGCCCGACCCGCCGCCGGTCCGGCGGGGTGAACGTGCGCTCGTCGCTGACGACGCGCCCCGCCAGCTCGATCGCGCCGGAATCGGGCCGCTCCAGCCCGGCGATCATGCGCAAGACGGTCGTCTTGCCGCAGCCGCTTGGACCCAGCAGCGCCAGAAATTGCCCGCGCTCCAGTCGGAAGCTGACCGACTCTACGGCGCGGACCGGGCCGAACGACTTGCTGAGCGTGTGACAGGTGACGGCAGGCGTTTCAGTCATCAGAATCCAGAATGTAGACCAGCGAGAGCGCAGAAATCAGCACCAGGACCAGCGCGGGCGCGGCGGCGCGCGCGGTGTTGGAGTGCGGGCTCAGGTTGGCGGAACTGGTGACGTTGGCGGAAAGGGTGAGCGACTTGGAAAGGAGAGCGGCGGACGATGGGCGGCCTTGAGCGGCGGATAGCGGCCTTGGAGAAAGGGGCCGGCGCGGACAACGGCGCGATTGAGCCGCTGCTTGCCACGCTCGGCATCCTCGGGCACCGCGAGCGAGCGTGCGTCAATCACGCCCACGGTGTTGTCGCTGCCCCTCTTCCAGGCTGCTGCCGGCCGCGGAGTGAACCAGGTGGGTTGTCCGTTGGCCGCAGCCACCACCCTGCCGGTGGCGTCGCGCAGGTCGAGGAACACTGTCGTGTCTACCGGCGCAGGGTCCGAAGCCTGCCAGTAGAAGAGGACGGTCAGTTCACCGCCAGGCGCCACGCTCAGCGGTGCGCTCCACTCGGCAAGGCGCACCGTCCAGTTAGCGGACGCAAAGGCCGCGTTTGCGGTGTCGATGGGCGTCAGCGGTCCCTCCCACAGCCCTAGCCGGCCATCGCGGCGCGCAAGACCTGGCAGCCGCAGCGTCCCGTCGCCGGCCACCTCCGCCGGGACCGCGGCCGGATCGACCACGGACAACTCAGGCTGCAGGACCTGACCCCCGCCCGTCACCTGCAAGGTGGGTGCGAATGCGCGCGGGAGGAACCAGGGTGCGGTTTCGGTTATCACGACCTCACCCGCTTCCCACTGCGCAGGGCTGCGCCAGAGCAGCGCGGGCAGCGGGCGTTGCTCGCCTGAATCCACCAGCACGCCTGCCGGGGTGCGCGCTTCATATCGGATCACCAGGTCGCCCGGCAGCGCGGCGCCCATAACCTGCCAGTAGAAGCGGAAGTGCGTCTGCCGCCAGCGCACATCGTCTACGACATCGTAGCCGAGCAGCCGCAGCCCCAGTCCGAAGTGTGCGTCGACCGCGATCTCCGGCGCGCGATCATCCGCACGAGTGAACGAGAAGAAATCATCGGGCAGCGCCTGTGCGGCGGCGCCCCGGGCCAGCAGCAGGTAGCCGTCTGCGGCATCGACGATCCCGAATTCTCCGCTGCCGGTCAGCCGGTCGACCTGCGCCCTGGTTTCGGCCGCACCGGTCTCGCCAGGCTCTGTCACATCGATCAGCAGGTAGGTGGCGCCGGCCACCTCCGGGTAGACATAAATCGTCTGCCGGTGCGCCAGGTGGGGGTGGACGGCCGGCGTCGCAGAGACGGCCGCGTCGGGGGGGATCTGACCTGCCAGCCGCGCCAGCGTCCGGTGGTGCTCCGTCGTCGCGGGCCACTGGAAGGGTCGCGCCAGGGGCGTCCACCCGCGATCGATCTGGCTGCTTCCCGCCCAGACCAGCAGCCAGGCCACACCGAGCACGCTGATGATGGTCGCGTTGGTAGCCAGCGGCGTCAGGGAGAAGGGAACCTGGCGCTCGATGATGCACTGGAGCCGCCTCGCGCCGTAGATCGCTGCGATGACGAACACGGGGGCCAGGGGCGCAGTTACCTGCCACATCTCGGGGTACAGGCCGCGCTGAGGGACTGCAGCGAGGGTCGCCAGGTAGGGCAGCCCCAGGAGCAGAATTTCGGGCGCCAGGAGCGACAGCCATCCGGCCGAGCGCAGCAGGCTGCTCAGCGTGTCGCGCCACACGGGCCCCCAGAGGGCCGGCAGGTCCGCAGGGCTGAGCCCGGGCCACAGGTTCTGCACACCGGTCTGCTGTGCATCCTGAGATGCGGTCGCACCGCCGGCCGCCAGGATGAGTGTCGTCACGGTGGCGAACCACGCCATGCTTGCCAGGAGCAAGGCCAGACCCTGCTTTCTGCGCGCCGGTCCACCTTCGCTGAGCATCAACAGCAACCCCCCGGCGCCGATCAGCAGAGCGATGTCCTCCCGTGCGGCCATGGCCAGCAGGGCCCAGCCCCACATCGGACGCCAGCGCTCCTCCCCCCCATACCGGAAGGCGAAAAGCAGGGGTGTGGCTGCCAATGCGGTTGTGTGGAATCCGGCAACGTTCGCGGCCTGGAGGCTGGGCATGAGCAGGTAGGCGAGGCTGAATGCCAGCGCCAGCCACTCGCCGCGGCGGCGGTCGCCCGCGCCGGTGGCGCCGGAGAAGACGCGCCGCGCAATGGCAAACACGGGCAGCGCGCCTGCGGCCAGCGCCAGGGATTGGAGGATCAGCATCGCGGCCACGCTGTCCCACACGCGGTAGATGAGCGAGAGTGGCAGGAGGATCAATTCGAGGTGAGGGCCAAAGCGCAGCGCCTGCGTGATTCCCACGGTCTGTTCGAGGGGCCGCGCGTGGGCCGTGTTCCACATGGCCTGGTCGATCGATGACAGCTCAGCTGCGGTGGTGTTCAGCGTGGCGTGTCTTTGCAGAGTGTAGGCGCTAAAGAAGGATGCGTACGCGACGATCAGCACCCAAAGCAGGATGATGGGCGCCAGGGAACGTCCTTCGACTTCGCCGCTTGCGCGGCTCCGCTCAGGATGCGTTGCGCCCACACGAGGCTCGCCGCTTGCGCGGCTCCGCTCAGGATGCATTGTGCCCACACGAGGCTCGCCGCTTGCGCGGCTCCGCTCAGGATGCGTTGCGTCCAACTCAGATACACCATCTTCTAGACCCCGCGGCGCTGCAATAACCCGCGCAGGTCATCGATTTCCGATTCCAGTTGCCCGATCTCGGTCAGCACCTGCGGCGAGGCCGACAGCAGCTCCTGGCCCCGCACCATCTCGAGCTCGACCAGCCGCCCGCGTCGCAGGTTGAGCTGCATGACGAGCGAGCTCACATCGTGTTCGCGCTGCCTGGCGAACACGGCTCGCATGGCGTCTTTCGACGTCTGCAGCGGGGGCACGCGGGTCAGGGTTGCGGCCTGCGTCTCGAGCCAACCTCGCAGAAACTGGTTGCCGATGGCGTAGCGCGAACCGAGCTTGCGCAAGTAGCCCAGGTTGGCGAGATTGGTCACGCGCTGCTTCAGCTCGACCGGCTGCTCGAAATCCATCCGCTCCAGTTCGCGCGGGTCCGCGCGGTGGCTGCGGTAGATGCTCAGGAGCAGCTCGCGATCGGTTTCGGTCAACTGGCGGAAATCATACTCCAAAAAGCTCGCAACCATCGAATCTACGTACAGGTCGGCTTCGTCGGGCATGCGGAGCTCGCCGGTCTCCTCTAGAAGACGGGAGCAGAGGAGTTGCAGCAGGAGGGGGTGGTTGTTGGTGGCATCTTTGATGGCGGCCACGACTGCGGCGGCAGCCTTGATCCGACCGCCGCGCGGCGCGTGTGACTGGATGATGAGGCTGCGTGCGTCCGGCGCGGACATGCTTCCCAGCATACTGGACATGTCGAAACCGCTGAGGAAGGGTGAAGTGAGCCAGTCGCGACAGACATCGTAGAAACGATAGATCCTACGGGTAGAGACCATGACCGTCCGTACGCCTGCACCGGCAGTGAGGAGGCGGTGAAGGCGTTGCATGGCTGCCGGCTCCTCTGCCGCGATGTCCAACAGAGCTTCGGTCTCGTCGCACAGCAGGAGCAGCTCGCGGCCCGTCCGCGCGGCCATCCGCCGCAGCTGGGCCAGCAAGGTGAGCGCGTCCTCTTCGTCCGCGAGGGAGGGGGGCAGGCCGAGAGGCGAGAACCGGTCGGGATGATCGCGAACGACCTCCGCCAGGGTACAGCCCAGGTCTTCGTAGGAGTGGCAGCCCTGCAAGTCCAGGTAGAGTGGGATGAGCCGGCCCTTGCGCGAGGCCAGGAACTCGAGCTGGCGCAGAAGCGAGGTCTTGCCGATGCACTGGTTGCCCACCAACCAGTGCGCCCGTGCGCCGTACTCAAGAAGCGTGGCGAGGAGCTCCTCCCGGCCATAGAATTCCCGACCGGTGACGAAGGCTCCGATGATATACGGGTTGCGCACGGCGGCCTCGCGGTCCTCTAACGTCCGGCTGCTGCATCAGACGATACGGCGCGAGCCGTATCGTTAGCGGTGATATCGATGCGGCCGTCCGCCAGCGCATGCTGTACGGATGCTGCGGCGATCTCCAGCAGCCGCTCGGGCCGGCCTGCCGCTTCCCGGACGGCCAGGTCGACAGCATCCGGGGTCCACGTATACACGCCGAGCACCGGTTCGACGACCAGCTCGCGCGCGGTTGCATCGCTCAACGGCTTGAGGTCAACCTGGCGAAACAGGTCCTTCAAGTCGCCAATGATCCGCGGGGCGCGCTCGCCGGCCAGCACCGCGCGCAGCTGTCCGCCCATCGTCCTGACCAGGAGTCCGCGGATGTTCTCAGCAGCGCGCGGTGGGTAGCCGTCCAGCGACTGGGCTTCGTCCAGGAGCAGTACGAAGCGAATCTGGCGCGGGGCGACGACCGGCTGGAGGGATGCGAGGAGGATCTGCAGGTCGGCGTGAAATTCGCGCGTGCTGTAGGCGTCGGGCGATGCCTCGTGCCAGCGGAGCCGGGGCTGCTCGCCGACGACCAGCGGTTCGGCCCCCGCAGCAACGCGTCCCATCAGGGTGTGGAGCAGCGTGTCCGGGCGAGCCGACGAGAGATTCAGGTAGGCCGGGATCGAGATCAGGTCGCCGGCCCACTGGGTGCTCAGCACTCCGGCGGCTCGCCTGAGAGTCGGGGTCTTGCCCATCCCCTTTTCGCCCAGGAGCAGCACGTTTCCGCCGTCCAGCGTCTGGGCTACCTCTTGCGCGGGCCCTTCCGGCAGCCGCGCTTCGATGCTGCGGCTCTCCGTCGTGGCGCCGTGGTAGGGGTTGAACCCCCTTGCCACCACGGCCTGCACGCGCGCTGCCTCTGCGGCCGCTGCCCGCTCAACAGCCCGCCGCCGCGCGGTGATCCCCGCCCATATCGTCGCAGCCGCGACCAACAACAGTGCGATTGCAGCAAGGATGGGATAGGCCACTTCCTTCCGCACCGCCAGCCCGAAGGGGAGGTAGATCAGGCCGGGCGTCACCAGCATCACATCAGCCGGTGCGGACCGGTTGAACGCCTCATCTTCCGCCCACACGTGCAGGACCGTCCGCCCTGCTGCCAACCGACGATCCCTGTACGCGGTGATCGTTCGCCCGTCGCGTACCTGCGGCACGTCATCCACCCCGTCCAGCTGCGTGAAGAAGGCCAGCCGTTCGGGCGGTGTCTCCCGATCCGATCCGGCGACCTCGAGCTGCTCGATGCGGCCCCGACCGAGCTCCACCGCGCCTTCCCCGGATTTGATGCCGTTGACCAAGACGATTTCGACCGTGGGTGCGGTTCGCTCGGGCCGATACTCGACCAGCCCACCACCCGTACCGATCCAGAGGGATCCGTCCGGTGACGATGCGAAGGCCGCGGCCGCAGGTCCCGGAAGCAGCCGGGCGTCGTACTGCCGCCAGATCGACGCCTCGTTCGCCCACACGCCCTCGTGCGTCCCCAGCCAGAGCCGGCCCTCTGCCAAGCCGATCGCAGTGATATCCTTTGCGAAGGCTGCAGGCAGCTCCACCTGCTGCCAGGCAACCCCGCGCGATCGCCAGATCTCGCGGTCTTCCGCCCAGACGTACAGCATCTCTTCGGGGCTTTCGACGATGCCGCGGATCCGGGACGCGGCGGGGCTATCATCAGCCGTGATGGGCGCCCACTTGTCGCCTTGGAGGCGCCACAGCCCGCTCGCGGTGCCGGCCCACAGCGTGCCGTCGCCCCGGGTGTGGAGGGCGTTCACTCGCAGCCCTGCAAACTCGGCAACAGGTTCGATGCCGCGATCTTCCTGCCACCGGACCAGCCCTGACCCGGTGCCCATGTAGATCGCGCCGTCCGCACCCTCCGCAAAGGCCAGCACCGGCAGGCTGGGCAGCCCCGTCACGTCGAGCCGGCGGAAAACCATCGCCGGATGGCCTGCTCCATCCGGCTCCTCCGGCCCCGCTCCCTCTGGTCCCGCCACGGCGGCTCCATCCAGCGCCTCCGATGCCGCCTCCTCTGGCTTTGTTTCATCCGGCGTGGCGAGTGCCGTCGCCTCAGGCGATGCGTAGCCGATTCCCGTGCCAGTGGCGGCCCAAACCCGGCCCTGCCGGTCCTCGAACAAGCTCAGGACGCGGTTATCCGGCAGCCCATCGCGCGTGGTCAGGCCGTACCAGGCTGTGCCATCCCACACGGCAAGCCCGCGCTCCTCGGCGCCTGCCCAGACGCGGCCCGCGCGGTCGACGAGGAGCGCATTGATCCGCTGGCCCCCCACGGGCGCGGCGGACACAACGCGCCAATCGCCGGCAACGGCCGGAGCCGCGCGGTGACCCGGCGTATCAGGTAAGGAGCCAGCCTGGGTGGTGAGGATCCCGGCCGCAACCAGCACCAGTGCGCACACCAGCGCACTTGCGGTCAGGCCGGTCTTGGATGGACGAGGTCTATCAATGAGTCGCATGGCCTTGCTTCCGATCGTGGACACGGTCCGATAGAGCGATCATAGCACAGGCGGCGACAAAAAGCAACTATATTATTTGTAGGTGATCTGTACCTCGTAGAACTGCGCGGCGACCTGGGGTTCGCTCAGAGGTAGCCCCAAGGATGCCTGGACCGGTCGCACAGCGTCCGCCCCTTCTTGGGGCGTGGACCAGGATACGCTCGCAGCCTCGCCGGGCAGGCTGGCCACCGCAATGAACGCGTGGCCCCAGCGGAAATGCCCGCGCAGATCGGTGGTCACGCTCAGCAAGCGCAGGGCGTCCAGAGCGGGAGCTTCCAGGTTCATGGAGGCTTCATCGCGTACCGCGCCGGCCACAAGTGTTCCGGGAGGCTGCGCGGCCAGCCACTTGGCCAGGTGTGCGCTAGCAACGGGATCTGCGTGGGTGTCGAAACTTGCGGCCGCAAGCAGATTGCCCCTGGGATCGAGGCTGACGAGGTTGTAGCCCCGCCCGTTCGGCGAGACCTCGCAGCCGTTCAGGTAGATGTGGCCGAAGTCGCCTGCCTCCTGGCCCGCGCTGCGCACGAGCAGACCCACCGGCCCGCCGCTGCCCAGCTGCATCGCCAGCGTATCGGCCCCAACCACCCGGCTGAACCGCAGCCGCACGTCGCTGAGCGCTCCCCGTTGCGGGCTGCGGCGCACATCTGCGGGGACGTCGAAGCTCACCCAGCCATCCGCCATTGACAGAGGCTGTTCGCCGAGCGATTCACCGTCCACCACCACGCTCAGCCGCTGCTCAGGAGCCAGCGCAGCCGCGCGGAGCCGGAGCTCGGCGGCTCCCGCGCCAAGTGGCAGCAGCAGCCGCACCTCCCTGCGCTGCGCGATCACTCCGCCGCCGGCTTCCTCAGCATCCACCGATCTTCCTTCGCCTGTCCCCACCGGGCTCCATCCCTCGCCGAGCGCGAGCCGGCCCTCATCCGTGTCGAGCCGGTAGATCGCGGGCGCGGGCTGCTGCGCCACCCGGTATAGCGCGAGGTCGCCTTCTTCCGCAAGGAGGCTGAGCGACAGCAGGTCTTTCGCCACGGCCTCCGTCTCCGCAGTCAGCTTGTCTCGATGCACCATGACGTACCGGATGTTTGTGAACGCAGCCCACGCGGCGGCCTGCTCGCGGCCGGCTGCGGTCACCGGCTGTGCATCCAGCACCGCACGCAGCGCGTCGTGCTGGGGGAGATCTGCCGCGTTTGTCATGGCGATCAGCCGCGCCAGCACAGGCTGCTCGCTGAAATACTGGAACTTGTACTCCGGGTTGCGCGAGGTGTTGCCGCCCAGGACCCGCTTTCCGTGCGTGGTCTGGTACCACAACTGCTGCATGATCAGTACATCCTGCTTGCCAGCGACCCGGGCGCCGTTGCGCCACCCCAGCGGAAGCTCCAGCAGCGCGAAATCGCCCTCCTCCCGGGCCACCTGTTCGTATAGCGCGGGAACGCGCAGATCGGAAACCGGCAGCGGCGCGGACAGGTGCTCGAACAGCATCAGCCCCAACATCGCGGCTGCGAGCAGGGGCAGGTGGGCCGGCAGTCGGGGCGTATCCTGGCGATTTGCTGCCCAATGGCGTCCTCCGGCTGCCAGCCCGGCTCTAAGCACGGCCAGCGCACCGCCCGCAACCAGCGGCGCCAGGCTCAACAGCAGCATCACCGCGTACCGGCTGGGGTACCGGTTGCCCTTGAAGAAGGGGAGCTGTTCGATGATCCTGAAGGGCAGGGGGATGCCTGTGTCGTAGCCTGCCACGCGGAGGCTCGGCCCCAGGGTGAGCAGGAAGAAGAGCCCTGCTGCGCCCACCCAGAGCCAGGTCGCGCGGCTGCGGCGGCCCTTCCACGCGCCCGCCATTGCCAGCACCAGCGCCACATAGCCTACGTAGATGTGCTGCCCCTTGTCGATCGCAAACTGGCGGACGGCGCCCCCCTGGCGACCGGCGCCCCCCTGGCTGACCTGTTCCGACCAGTTCCGCGCAAGGTCGCCGAGGACTGGATGCAGCTGGGTCGGGACCGCATACCCGGCCAGGTCGGCAGAGAAGATGTCCGCAAAGCCTCCGCCCGACGTGAAGAAATCGCCCTCCGCGGCGAGGTCCGGCAGCATGGCCGCCAGGACGGGCGCAATGCCCACCGAAAACAGGGCAGCCATCACCGCGAAGCGACCCAGGAGCGGCCACAACCTGCCCCGAAGACCCCACAGGAATGCGAGTGCCGCGAAGATCAGGAGGAACGACGCATAGGTCAGCTCCGCGTATGCCTGCAGGATCAGGAAGAGGGCAGCCAGCGTGGCGTCCCGGGCCGTCCCGCGCGGCCGCGCCGCGCGCCAAATATAGAGCGCTGCAAACGACGCCCACTGGGAGCTAGCGATGTTGCCTTGTCCGAGGCCGGCATAGAACAGTTTGGCGGATGCGAAGGCATAGAGCGCGCCGCCCACGAACGTGGCTACATCCGCCAGGGCAGAAGTGCCCGCGCCGGTCCCGCGCCCTTCATGCTCGCACAGCCGGTTTCTGCCGGTGCCCCCTAGAAACTCGCGCGCCAACAGATAGCCACCCAACCCGCTGAGGACGAACGAAGACAGGAGAAGCAGGTTGTAGGTGGGGATCAGGCCGAAGACCGCCTGGAGCGGGATGCCCAGCATGCCGTTGAGGACCGTGAGCGTGTAGAACGCCAGGTTGATGCCGATGGGCCAGAACTGCCAGCTGCAGTCGAAGGGATTCTGCGGCACGTCGACCAGCGCGTGCTTGACCCACCACAGGTTCCACGCCAGCGACGGGTCGTCGATCCCGTCGCCGGGCACATGAGTCAGGAAACGCGCGGCGAGTGGCCAGGTCAGGGCCAGGCCGAGCACGGTGTACGCGAACACGACGGTCGCGATCCTGGCTGCCGAGCGCCTTTGGGGGTGAGCTTCGTCGGCGGACATCGGATGGATGAACATGACCGCGCCATTATGCCACAGTGCTGCCAGGGGTTCCAGCCGGATCGAGTGGGCGATGAGGGGCATACTGGTTCTGTTCTGATTTTCTTCATTCGACGCCATCGGGCGAGCATTGCGGGTTAGCGGGTCTGGCAGGTGGCGCCCGGCAACGACGCGGCCGCACCCGGGTGTGATGGACGCCCATCACACCCAGGGTGGCGCCGGAATCGCCCCTACTTGGGTTGCAGAGGGATATTGTCCATCGGGGTGGTCGA
>ENA-UOUL01005531-UOUL01005531.1-bioreactor-metagenome-genome-assembly--contig:-NODE-5531-length-10877-cov-4.166019_pt1 | contig 10877 bp, 8 predicted proteins | sample MGYA00249838_ERZ747220 | MGnify/ENA primary metagenome ERZ747220 (study PRJEB28778, sample SAMN05720191) | bioreactor metagenome | isolation source: Anaerobic biogas reactor | place: USA:Washington...
GACCGGCAACCACAACCCATGATACATCAACGGATTACAGCCAACCTGATCGTTTATTTTGTTTTACCACGAAAACGCGAAATCACGAAAAATCGAAAGGACGGCGGATGATCGAGAAACACGACTCCTTCGTGGTTTCGCACTTTCGCGTTTTCGTGATTGAAAGCCTTCAATCTTGCGCAGTCCACGCGGGCGTTGCCCCGGGTTGGGAGAACCGGAGGGCCTTCGGCCCAACACCTGCAAATAACGGCCAATTTTCCGCGAATACTGCAAACGGCTAAACTGTTACCAAAATGTAAAATCGAACCATGGAAAAATGCACAATTACGGCAACCGTTCGCCGCCTGTGTAGACGCGGCATCTTGCCGCGTTTTATCGGTAGCCGTCGGTTGTTCGACAACAACGGCGGCGTTCGGCGCCCCGCGACAACACGCCGAAGCGGCAGGATGCCGCTTCTACAACTCGCAACGACCCAGGCTGTGTATTTGTCGCGTGTTAGCTCTTATGTGTATTTAGCCCAAAGGGCCGGGGAATACTAAAATGGAAATCCGCAATCCTGCTGACCAACTCCCGGACAACGCGGAAAACGGTTGTATTTCGCCGCACGCGGCCATGCGGTCATGCCGCGGCTTCGGCCCTACCATGTGCTCAATCGAGTCGGGGGCGGATGCGGAGCATCCGGGCAGTGTGTTCCCAAGCAGAGCTTGGGAACAAGGAAATGATGGATAATGGTAATCAGTCACACATTATCTACGTTTTTCCTCATTTTATCTACGTTTTTACTCATTTACTCGCCAGGGGAATCACGCCGTCCCAATCCGGCGGCGGGCGGCGATTGTGGCGGGCGATGTGGACCACGAGAAAATCTTTCACCTGGTCGGCGGCCGGGATGCGATGCAGCAGCTCGAACGACTTCGGCCACTCGCCCGAGAAAAAAGCATCGAGCGCCGCTTCGTACAACTGTAGATGTTCGTCGGCAAGTTGGGGATACTCGGCCGATGGAGGGAGCAATTCGCTGATCTCCAGGGGCGTGTCGAGTCCGTAGGGGAGCACGTTCGCCAGCCGCCGCAGTCGGGCGACGTCGCGGGGCACTTCGCGGCGGACTTTTGCCGCCGTGGCCTCGTCCAGCAGGATCGGCGCGTGGATGATTTTCGTCATCCCCTCGAGCCGCGCGGCAAGGTTGACGACCGGGCCGAAAACGGTGACCTTCACCTGATCGACGGTGCCGATCTTGCCGGCGACGGCCGGGCCGGTGGCGATGCCGATGCCGGTTCGGAAGGCGGCGGCGGCCTCGAACTCGGCGCGTACGGCCAGGGCCGCCCGGCAGGCGCGTGGCACGGCGTCTTTTTGCGGCAGTGGCCAGCCCCAGAAGCCCATGGCGGCGTCGCCCTGAAAGTCGCCGACCACGCCGCCCTGCGCGCGGATGTGGTGGGTCATTACGCCCAGCGCGTTGCTCACCCGCCGCAGCAGCCCGAGCAGGTCGCCCGAATGCCGTTCCGACTCGCGCGAGAAGCCGCGCAGGTCGCAGAACATGACCGTGACTTCGGTCTCGCGCGGGGCGAGAACCTCCTCGGGGTCTTCGTCGGCGAGCGTTTCCAACACGACCGGCGAGAAGAATTGGCTGAGCGTGGCGTGGCGATGTTCGAGCAGCCGCATCTCGCGGAGCGAGCTGAGCATGGCCGCCACCAGTTCGGCGAATTTCACGTCCTCGCGGAGGTCGGTCGGATCGGAGGAAGGGGTGGCGCCGGACCGCTCGACGTTGAAACGGCCGGCGAGATAAAGTCCCCAGCCGCGGCAGGACTTGCCCAGCACCGGCGTGCAAAAGGCCCAATCGAACGAATCGCTGGCTGTATAGGAGTCGGGCAAGGCGGCGGCGGCCCCGCGCCAGACGTGCAGAACGCTCTGGCCCTGGCGCAGCGATTCGAGTATCAGCCCCTGGCTCGGCCGGAAGTTGCCGGCAATCGCCATTCGCTGGTCCCAGTGGAGAACGAGCGGGGCGGGGGGAGAGAAAAGGTGAGAGGGGCGAGGGGAGAGGGGAGAGGGAAGCGAGGAAACCGAGGCATGTCTGCTGTTTTCTGCCGTCTGGTCTCTATCATCTTTCCCCGCGCTTCGTTTCCCGTCCCCCGTCCCCCGCTCCCCGTCACCCGTCACCTCTTCCGCGGCCACGACGGCGGCAGCGTCGGCCCGGGGTATGCCGGCCAGCAACATGCTCACCAGCCGGACGAACAGTTCCTGGTCGCCGGCGGCGCCGGAGATAACGTCGGGCAGGCGGGTGAGCACCTCGATGCGATGGTCGGGGTTGCGGAACTGCACGCCCTTCAGGTACTGGGCGCTGAAGGATTGCTGTTGGACGGGGGCGGGCTGATCGACCGACACGTCCACCCGCTGATCGGCCAGCGTGAAGACGGTTTGTCCGACAACGAAGTGTTCGCCCGGCGCAATCTCGAAGCGGTCTTTCTCGCGGCCGCCGAGAAAGAGGGGATTTTTCGCGTCGGGCAGGCGGCGGACCTTCAGCCGCCGGCCGTCCCAGACGAGGGCCACGTGCCGCCGTGAGACCTGGTGGTCCCAGGGGACGGCCCAAACGCCGCCCAGCCGACCAAGGACGATTTCCTGTCCTTCGGGCAGAGGACGCCGCCAACGATGTTGAGCTTCGGTTCCTTGTGCGATCAGGTCGGGCATTCAGCAGTTCCAATGTGGTGAAATCCAGGATATAATAGTATGATCGTCATGAAGCTATTATTCAAGATCGGAGGTTCCTGTGTCCCAAGCCGTGGCTTTTCAATTAGAAGTGCCCGATGATCTGGCAAGGTTCCATTTGCCTGAGGGTGTTCAACGCCGGCTGGATTCGCTGCTGGATCAGCAGGACCGGGGCGAGCCGCTTTCGGCCGACGAGCGGCGTGAAGCGGAAGGGCTTGTCAACATGGCCGACTTGCTCTCGGTGTTGCGTCTGCGGGCCGAGCGGTTGACAAAGTAGCGGGAACGGCGAGCGAACATGAGCGACATTCCCGCACATTTATGGCGATTAGTCTTCCGACGCGCTGGCGGCCGTTGCGAGGATTGCGGGCTGTCGCAAGAAGGCCAAGAAGCCCGGTTTCACGTCGATCACGTTGCACCTGTGTCGCGAGGGGGAGCGACCATCGAAGAAAACCTCGCTTTGGCTTGCGTTTCCTGTTCGCTCCGCAAGGCAGCGAGGCAACACGCCTTAGACCCGCAGTCCGGCGTGAAGGCTGCGTTGTTCAACCCGCGACGCGATTCGTGGAAAGAACATTTTTGTTGGGATGGCGTGCAGATTCAGGGTCTCTCGCCCACCGGCCGCGCTACCGTGGAGGCCCTGAAAATGAATCGGGTATTGATTCTGGCGATCCGCGGAGAAGAAATGCTGCGCGGGCGACATCCACCGCCACTTATCGGTTGAGACAGGTCGGCAGTTCGTCAATGACCTACCGGTTTACGCTCAGCCGTTTCGCCATTCCCCACAGACCGGCCATAACCAGGGCGACGAGGCCCAGGGCGATCACGCCGGAGCGGAGCAGGCCGCGTTTCAGCTTGACGAGCGTCGAGTTGATGGCCGCGTCGTAGTCTTCCTGTACGATGACGATCCAGCCGGTGTCTTTGCCGCGGACGCGGACGGGGGCCATTCGGGCAAGCCAGCGGCGGTTAAACTCGCCGCCCTCCGAATCGAGCGCCAGCGGATCTCTATAATGTTTTTGACGCGCGGCCGTGTCGGGCAGATCGCCGGGCGAAACGCGATGATGCTGAAACCCGTCGGGCAGCTTGGCGTCCTTGGCCAGCAGCTTGTCGAACAGCGGATGCTGCAACACCACGCCCTTGTGCTTGCCCGGCCGATTGTCGACCATCACGGCGAACTGGTTTTCCACGTTGGGAAAGTCGATGAACCGGCCGACCTCGGCGGTCATGGCCACCACGCCGATGAACTTTCGCTCCGGCGAGAGGTCGTAAACCGGCGCGCTGACGGCCACGATCCAGCACAACGTCGCCCGCGAGCGGAACACGTCGGAGAGCGTGGTTTGCTTGATGTATCCGTCGGGCGCGGGCCGCCAGGCGTCGGGCAAATCGCTGGGACCGCCGTGGAAAAAACTGCGCCAGGCGAAGTTCCCGCCGAGCGTGCGTCCCTCGGGCACGCGAACCGTCGAGATGCCGCCGGCGTCGCAGAAGAACCAACTGGCGACTTCCTCCTCGTCGCCGGGGCGAGTCGCGGAAGGAAGCAGCGTCCGGAATTCGCCCTGCAATTTTTCCCGCGCGGGGTGCGCTAAAAACTGCTTCCGCAGCGTGGTTTCCTCCGCCGGTTCGATGTTCGGGTCGGCCAAGCGCGCAAGAAGATCGCTCAATTCGGGATTGGCCAACGACTCGGCCGCCAGACGGCGGAACTCTTTCGACTCGGCCATCCGCTCGACCTGCCGGAAGCGGCTTTCCAGTTCGTTCGAGGCGGTGCGGGCGGCAAATTGGACGGCGAAGCGATTGCTCTCCAACGCCTGCTGCGTCAGGGCTTCGTCCGATTCGCCCAAGGCCGAGCTGAAACCCTGGTGGGCGAACCAGGTCACCACGGCCAGCAGCAGCGCCGGACCGACCGCGCCGAGGATCATCATCGGCCGGCGAGCCAGCCGTCCCGCCCGCTCGTCCAAAGCGTCGATGACCGCCTGCACGTTGGGGTAACGCTGTTCCGGGTCGGCCGCCAGGCAGCGATCGACGATGGCCGCCAGCATTTTATCGACGCCCCGGCGGCGGCGATGCTCGGCGAGCGGGGGCGACTGCTCGATGGTCATGCGATAGTGCGCCAGCCGTTCGGCCAGCCCGGGCGTACGCTCGAAGACATCGGCCGTCTTGTCCGACCGATGCGGGGGCCCGCCGGTCAACATGCAATACAACAGCGCGCCGAGGGCGTAGACGTCCCAACGTGCGTCGGGCACGGCCTCCAGGTCGGCCTGTTCCGGGGCCATGTAGAACATCGTGCCCAAGGCCGGCGCCTGCTCGGTCGAAAGGCGCGACTGGCCGAAATCGGCCAACCGCGGCTTGCCGTCCTGGTCGAGCAGCACGTTGGCCGGCTTCAGGTCGCAGTGTAATACGCCTTTGCCGTGGGCGTGGACCAGGCCGGTCGCCACGTCGCGGAACAGCGACACCGCCTCGTCGACCGGCAGCGGCCCCCGCGCGATCCGATCGGCCAGCGAGCCGTTTTCCAGATACTCCATGATGTAGTAGGGCGGGTCGGAGTCCCAGCCGACGCCCAACAGTTGCACCACGTAGCGGTCGGCGAAGAGGAAGGCGAGTTTTTCGACCTCCCGGCTCAAGAGCGACCAGTCCAGCCCGCCGCGATGGGCGTAAAACTTCACGGCCACGCGCCGGCCGGTGTTTTTTTCGCGGGCGACCCACACCTCGCCGTAAGCGCCGACGCCGAGAAACCGCTCCGGCTCGTAGCCGGGTACTTCGGCAGGCAAACGGCCGCGCTGCATACTCATCTCCGCCGCCCTGCGCCGCTCGACGCCGCCCTGGATTTCCGTGGGTTCGGTGCTCATGACCGTAGTATATCGCGCCCCGCGGCCTGGAGCGAGTAGCCGGATAAATATAGGTAGCGACACAGCGCTCAGGATTGTGAGTTTGAGACGGCTGGCGCGAAGCTATTTCAGCAGCTTCCGTTTGATGGCGGCCAAGGTTCGCAGGGCGGGTTTTGCCTGACGGCGGTCGTCGAAGAGTCCGCCGTGAGGGAAATCGTGGGGGCGGGCGTCGAGCAATTGGTTCCACAGCACGCCCCGAACCATCGGCCGCGCCAGTGCGAAGGGGATCAATCGCGCGGCAAAGACTTGTTGTGCGGCGGGCGTCCAATTGCCCGGCGGAAGCGTTATCTTACGCACGGCCAGCGGATCGTCGTGATGCCCGCTCGGCGCGCAGAGCGAAAGCCACAGCGGCACGCCCAGCACCGACCACGAGTCGAGTTGCCGGCCGTATTCGAGTATGTGCCGGGCCATCGTTCCGCCCGGCGTGAAGCCGACGTTCATTTCCAGCATCAAACCGGTCAGTCCGATGTCCGCGCGGAGGAGGGCGTCGGCGAAATAAAAGGGAGGAAAGTCGTCGTGCCGCTCGCGCATGTATTCGGCCCACGGCTGGTCGAACGACACCAACGCCGGGGTGTCGGGGTCCAAATCGCGGACCAGTTCGACGGTGCGTGCCGCCAGCCGCAATCGCTCCTGCTCGGACAGCGAGAGCACGTCCGAATTGACTCTTCCGGCGCAAATCCAATAGTCTACCCGGCCGCGATACCGCTCGACGGCCGCGCGGACAAACGTAGAGACGAACTCGACGATGTTCTCGAAATCTTCCTCGAACAGATAGAGCCAATCGGGCAGGTCGCGGTGGTCGAGCAACAGCAGCGGCCCGGCCGCCACTTTCAAGCCGTGTTTGCGGCACCAATCGATCTGCCGGTCGTTGATTTTCCAGGAGAAATGCCCTTCGGTCGATTCGGTTTCTCGCCATCCGATGGGCACCTGCGCGGCGTTGAACGACATGATGAACTGCCGCGCGGTGTAATCGTCCAACAGGTCGTTGCCAATCTCGGCGCCGAGCAATCCGAGCGGCCTGGCGGCGTCGCGCCGCCGCGCGGCGATCGACTGTTCGGTGTATGCGGTTGCCAGCAGGTTGCCCGCGTCGAGGGCGCAGCGAATCGCTTCCTCGGCTTTCCTGGCCGATTCAGCCGGATTGTCGCCCTCGACCGCCGCATGCGAAAACAGCTCGACGGCCGCCGCCAACTTTTCTCCAATCGCCGGGGGTGGGATCAACCCGATCAATTCCCATTCGGAAAGCTGATTGCGAACGTGAATGATCGTGCCCCGGGCAAACTCGAGCGGCAACGGATATGGCTCCGCCCGTTCGAGCAGGCTGCCGGTCGAAAGGCTCACTTCGCCGTGTCCCTCGATCGTCCAGGGGGCATGAAGCCGGGCGGATTCTGATACCGCGCGCCCGAGTGCCAACACATCCCCCTCGATAGACACTTGCACCGGCCAACTGGTGTGGTCGATGCCCGTTAAATACGCTCGATTGGCCAATTGTTCCGTGTTGCGCTCGGCCGGAATAACACGGAATCGCATTTTGCCCATCTGATCGGCATCCTAGATAAGAATCCAGAAATATCTATCGTGATAATTTACACAAGTTTATCCATTTCTACAAGTTCGGCGTTGCTACTGGTCGTTCGTTCGAGATTTGCATATATTGGCTGTGATAAATATGGCGATGATTGCGAAGCCGCAAGCGGATGGGGCGATCTTTCCGCTACCATTACCCACTAGCCACTAACCACCGCACCACTAACCACCGCACCACTAGCCACTGGCCACTAACCACTGGCCACTAACCACTAGCCACTGCACCCACATGTCCACAATCGTTCGAGAGACGGCGCTGTCCGGTTTGCCGGTGAAGAAGGGAAAAGTTCGCGATATCTACGACTTGGGCGATCGGTTATTGCTGGTCAGCACCGATCGGATAAGCGCGTTCGATTATGTGTTGCCGACGGGCATACCCGACAAGGGGCGCTTGCTTACGCAAATCGCCGCTTTCTGGTTCGAGTTGCTCGACGAGCCGCATCATTTGATTTCGACCGACGTCGAACGGATGGGCCTGCCCGAGGGAACGGACCTCGACATGTTTGCCGGTCGTTCGACGCTTTGTCGCAAGACCGAAGTCGTGCCGGTCGAGTGCGTGGTGCGCGGATACTTGGCCGGGTCGGGCTGGAAGGAATATCAGTGCGGCGGCACGGTCTGCGGCATCAAACTTCCATCCGGCTTGCGGGAATGTTCGGAACTGCCCGAGCCGATTTTCACTCCGGCGACGAAGGCCGCCGAAGGTCACGACGAAAACATCTCGTTCGAGCGGATGGTGGAGATCGTCGGCCGCGATTTGTCCGAAGAGCTTCGCCGCCGCAGTTTGCGGATTTACCAGCGCGGCCTGGAACACGCCCGGCGGCGGGGAATTATCGTGGCCGATACGAAGTTCGAGTTCGGTCGGGTCGGCGACGAGTTGCTGCTGATCGACGAGGTGCTGACGCCCGACAGCTCGCGCTTCTGGCCGGCGGACGAATATGCCCCGGGCCGAGGTCAGCCGTCGTTCGACAAGCAATTCGTGCGCGACTGGCTATCGACGACCGACTGGGACAAGAACAGCCCTCCGCCTCCTTTGCCCGCAGAAGTGGTGACAAAAACGCGGGAAAAGTACGTCGAGGCATTCGAACGCTTGACCGGCAGGAAATTTTGAAGCAATCGCGTTTCGGGGGTGTTTATGTCGTTGAACTTATTCGGTTAGGTCGTCATGGGTCTGCTTCTACCATTCGAGCCGGCCGAGGCCGATTATCCCAATCATCTGGCTCTGCCCGAGCCGGAACGTTTACGGCTGCCGCCGGCCGCATGGCTGATGACGGCGATGGTGGTGCTGTGTCTGGTTCCGCGGGCGATGATGGCCCATCGCCTTCCGGGCATCTGCCCCGACGGCGTGCTATACATCCACGCCGCCAAGGCCGTCGAAGCGGGCAACGCGCGGCTGGCGTTCAACGACCTCGATTTCAACATTTATCCGATCGTTATTGCCGGAATGCATCGGCTTGGATTCGATTGGGAGCTTGGCGCCATGGTCTGGGGCGTGGCGATTTCGAGCCTCGTCGTGCTGCCGCTCTGGGGATGGCTGCGGCGGCAATTCGACGACCGCGTCGCACTGATGGCCTGCATGCTCTACGCCGTCCACCCGAAATTCATCGAGTGGAGTCCCGAGATCATGCGCGATCCGACGTTCTGGATGCTCTTCATGCTGTCGATCTACTGGCTGTGGCGGGGCGCGACCGAAGTCCGCCTCCGCTATTATCTTGCCGCCCTCGCGGCGATCATCCTGGCCACCCTAACGCGCATCGAGGGCGTATTTCTGCTCATCCCCCTGGTATTGTGGACTTTTTGGCGATGGCGGGCGCTCGAACCGAACACGGCTGGTTCTCTCTCCCGGCTTTCGCCGCGTCGGAAGTTGCTCTTCGGCCTGGCATTGTGCGCGATCGTCCCGCCGGGCTTGGCGGCTATCGTGCATTTCGGTTGGCTGCAAGAAAACGCGGGCTGGAGCCTGTTCCGGCTCGATCCGCTCGAACGAGTGCAAAGCTGGCTCGCGCATCTGTATTCCGGCTCGCCCGGCAATGACCCGGCCGCTTCAACGATGACCGTGTTTGATATGGCGTGGATATATTTTCCCACGCTAACCCGGGGGCTGTCGCCGATCTACGCCCTGGCGATGCTCGGCGGCCTTTGGGGATGGCGCCGCCTCTGGGCGCGGCGCGACAACCAACCGCTGTTCTACGTCGCCGCGTCAATTCTGTGCGCGATCTGGATTCACCTTTGGTACGGACGGAACATCTGCCCCCGCTATGTGCTGCCGATCGTGCTGATGGCCTCGCCGTTCGCCGCGCTGGGATTGTTGGGATTCGTCGAGCGGCTTGCCCGCCTCGCCGGCAGGTTCCGTCTCTCGGTCGGTTCGACGACCATCGCCACGATCGTTTTCGGCGCCGTATTCGCCGCCGGCCTGACCGACGCGATGACCTGTAATCGTTCTTATTTTGCCGGCCGACGGACGGATCGCGACGTTGGACAATGGGTTTTGCACGAGTTTCCGGCGCCTACCGTGCTTGTCGGGCCATTCGGCTTGGTTCAGATCGCCTCGTACTATGCGGCCGATTCGGCATATCAAGCGTTTCTTTGCGATGCTTCCAACGAATACATACTTGATTTGATCGAGAGCAGCCGGGCCGACGCGGTTCTGCTGCGACCCGCGAAAGAATTGACGCCGGAACGATGCGCGGAACTGGTCGAACTCTTGCGTGAGAAGGGCTACGCGCCCGTCCGGCCAGACGCCATGCCGACCGACGAACCGGGTTATATTATTCTCGTCCGAGCCGATAGAAAAGACCTCGTTCATGTCCGATAAACTCACCGTCCTAATTCCCTGCCGCAACGAATCGCACAATATCCGCCAGTGCGTCGAATCGGTCCGTCAAGTGGCCGACGAGATTCTCGTGGCCGATTCGCTCTCTACCGACGACACGACGGACCTCGTTCGCGGCCTGGGCGGTTGCCGGCTGATCGAGCGGGAGTTTGTCGATCATGCCGATTTCAAGAATTGGGCCATCCCGCAGGCGTCGCATCCCTGGATACTTCAAATCGACGCCGACGAACGGCTCACCGGCCGCCTGGCCGCCGAAATCCGCGAGGTGCTCGACCGCGGCGACCCCGAGCGCGACGGATACGCCGTGCGCTTCGACAACTATTTTCTCGGCCGTCGGATACGCCATTGCGGCTGGAACCGCTCGACGGTAATCCGTCTGTTTCGCCGAGAGGCAGGCCGCTATGGCCCCTCGCGGGTACACGAGCGGTTGGAGATCGATCCGAGCCGGGTGGGAAATCTCGCCGGGCGCATCGAACACCACACCTGCCGCTCGCTAGACCAATGGACCGAAAAACAAAACCGCTATACGACTTTTTGGGCCGAAGACCGCCATGCCGTCGGCCGCCATCTCGGAGAGGAAGTAGGGCACGTCGGGCTCCTCGCCGGCGCGCAGCGCTGCGATGAGGCGCCCGAACTCGGGCTCGACGTGGGCGAACTTGGTGGAGAGGCCGACGTCGCGGTTGTCGTAGCGGATGACGAAACGACCGCGTGCTGCGAGCGCCTGGCAGAAATCCTCAGGCCACCACAGCATGGAAGCCATGGCGCCCATGATCAGCAACACCGGCGGGTCCGCCGGATCACCGAACGCTTCAGTCGCCAGTTCCACATCGCCATTGGCAATCATCTTCGTCATGGCCTTCGCCTCCTCCGTTGGGTCCCTGCCCGCATGTCCGATC
>ENA-UOUL01005532-UOUL01005532.1-bioreactor-metagenome-genome-assembly--contig:-NODE-5532-length-10876-cov-3.632281_pt1 | contig 10876 bp, 9 predicted proteins | sample MGYA00249838_ERZ747220 | MGnify/ENA primary metagenome ERZ747220 (study PRJEB28778, sample SAMN05720191) | bioreactor metagenome | isolation source: Anaerobic biogas reactor | place: USA:Washington...
GAATGGAAGGGCGAATACTTTACCAACCCCAACCTCACCGGCAGCCCTGTGCTGGTGCGCAACGACCAAGTGCTTTTATTCGACTGGGGCAACTCAGCGCCCGCTCCGCAGGTGCCTGTCGACCACTTTTCGGTGCGCTGGTCGCGCTCGCTGGTGTTTGACGAGGGGCCCTTCCGCTTTACCACCACCGCTACCGACGGCGTAAGGTTATACGTGGATGGCAACCTGCTGATCGACGAGTGGCACCAGGCTGAACTGACCAGCTACACCGGCTATATCTACCTGGTGCGCGGTGCACACAACGTGGTGCTCGAGTATTACTCGCACACCGGCCCTGCCACCGTCAAACTAGGCTGGGACCGCATCGAACAGTTTTACAACTGGAAGGGCGAGTACTTTAACAACACCAACCTGAGCGGCACCCCTGCCCTGGTGCGCGATGATCCTGTCGTCTCCTTTGACTGGCAAGACGGCTCGCCGGGAGCTACGATTCCAGCCGATAACTTTTCAGTGCGCTGGAGCCGTACGGTCACCCTCGAAAAGGGCACCTACCGCTTTTGGGCGGACACCGATGACGGGGTGCGCATCAGCGTAGATGGCGTGCTATTGGTCAACGCCTGGGTCGCCTCGGCCGGCTTGCAGCAGGCACTGGTGACTGTCGAAGCCGGCCCGCACCTAGTTGTGGTCGAGTTCCTGGAACTCGGCGGCACCGCCTCGATCGAGTTTGGGTACGATGTTGCCCCTGCGCCGACTGCGACGGCAACCGCCACGCCAACTGAGCCGACACTGCTGCCTGAAGCGACAGAGACAGCCACGCCGACCGTGACCGTGGATGCGACTGCCTCGGCTACGCCCAAGCCCAGCGCCACGCCCTGATTCATGTACCGAGGTAAGATAGATTGGCCTGGGGAGTAGCGGCTGGTTTGCTGTGTGCCTTTTGCTGGGCGGTTGGCTCAGTATCGTTCCGCAACATCGCTCACAAACTCGACCCGTTTTCCCTGAACGCACCGCGCACCTTGGCAGCCGGACTGCTGATGTTGATAATGCTCGCGCTGAGCGGGCATATGGGCGAGATCGCCACCATCCCGCCGCGCAACCTCTTTTATCTGATAATCAGCATCGCCGTGACAGCCGCGATCGGCGATGCCTTTTACGTCACCAGCATCCGCAAGATGGGCCTCAGCCGCACTATCCCGATCGCCAACGCCTATCCGGCGCTCACCATGGGGTTGGCCGTGCTCTTTCTCAACGAAACCATCACCTGGACATTAGCTGTCGGTCTGGTGCTGGTGATGATCGGTGTCGTCCTGGTGAGCCGGCCAAACGGTGGCACTGCAGCGGATAAGGGAGAGCTCAAAGCTGGCTTGTCCTATGCGCTCATCACCGCGCTTTTCTGGGCGGCCGGCATGGTGCTGACGGCCCCGGGTATGGAGGGCATCGGCGCGCTGGCAGCCTCGGCCGTGCGCACACCGGCACTCTCGCTGATGCTGTGGGCGGTGGTGCTGGTGCGCCGCAGTTACCGGCAGTATGCCGCCCTGACCCGACGCGAATGGGTGATCCTGATCGTAGGCGGTTTAATCGGCTGGGGGTTTGGCAACCTCTTTTTTGTGGCAGCCGTCTCGCTGCTGGGGGCCACGCGTGCCGCCATTCTGGCTTCTACCCCACCGATTTTTGCGTTGCCTCTCAGTACCTTTTGGATGCACGAGCGCCCGACCTGGCCGGTGATCGTGGGCACCTTTATCGTAGTGAGCGGGATCATCCTCATCAGTTAGTTGGCGAACTGTCATTTGGGAGCACACTGCGCGCTGAGAAATGTGTGACTATGCCCAAAACAACTGGCCGGCGGCAGTTGACATACTCGCCCCGCTGACTAATCTGGTTACGACGATCTGGCGCCGAACGACCGCACTGTCACCATCCAAACATCTGATCAAGGAGCATGAAATGGCCTGGACCTCTCCCTTTAGCCTGCCCGGAGCCTGGTATCGCGGCAACTTGCACGCCCATACCACCCAATCAGACGGCCTCTTCTCACCTGAGGAAGTCACTGCCTTTTACCGCTCAGTTGGCTATGATTTTATGGCCATCACAGACCACTGGGTCTATACCGCCGGCACACGCTCTGCCGATGGCAGCTGGATCACCATTGCAGGCTCCGAGCTGCACGGCGAGGGCTACCACATGCTGACGGTTGGCACCAGCGGCTTGCCCGACCGCGCCCTGGCGGCCGACCCGGCAGTGCTGGCGGCCGAGGTAGCGCGCCTGGGCGGGCTGGCCTTTTATGCGCATCCTTATTGGACGGGCCAGACCTATGACAAGCTCGTTACCACGCCAGCTGTTCTGGGTATCGAGGTCTATAACGGCGTGTGCGACCAGGAGGTCGGACTGGGGTATTCGCGCAACGAATGGGATGAGGCGCTCTGCACCGGCAAGCAGCTCTATGGCCTGGCCACCGACGACGGCCACGGCGGCGGAGGCCACAAGGCACTCGGCTGGGTGATGGTGCGCGCCACTGAGCTCGAAGAGGGCGCCATTATCGAGGCGCTGCGCAAGGGCAACTTTTATTCCAGCAACGGGCCGGCCATCACCGACCTGCGCCTGACGCGTCAGGACGGTAAGCCCGCCCTGGTGGTGCGCTGCAGCCCTTGCCGCTCCATCACCCTGTATGCCGCCATGCCTATGGGCCGACGCATCAACGCCCCTGAGGGAGGGCTGATCACCTCGGCAGTCCTTGGGGTGTTTCCTGAGCAGCGCTTTGTCAGGGTCGAATGCGAAGACGCCACCGGGCATGTGGCCTGGTCCAACCCGGTATTTATGGAGGATCTGCTGGACTGACGCTTATTCGGCCTTCAGCGCGTAAACGCGTGTCGGTCCATCGCTATACAAGAGCTCATAATGCGGGCTGATATCCAGGGCGGCCGCCTTTAGCGGACCGCCAGCCGCACCGATGTAGACGTGCGTAATGCCGGCATCGCGCAGCATCGTCAGCAGCTCGGGGGCATCCGGCGAGCTGAGAGCCTCGACGGCGGCTGCCAGGTCGCGCACTTGGCGAAAGTAGACCTGATCGCCCTGTGAATGTAACAGCGGCGGCATGCTGGCGCGCCGCCCTGCCAGGTAAGGGATCCACCAGCCCGCGTCACTGCCGGCATGCAACTGGCCGCTCCATGCGATGGAATTGACCAGAAAGAGTGCGTCGGCAGGCGTATTGGCGGTAATCCACCGCATGGCGGCGATGTCGTCGCGCTTCACCAGCACTGTCGACGGGTTGACGGTATCTACCAGCCTCCAGCTGCCCCACAACAGCGCCGCCAAGAACGCAATAACCAGTGCCGGCATGGCGATGTGTCCAGTCCGACGCACAGGAGCTGGTTTGCGGGCGCGCAGCCAGGTACAAGCGTACTCGGCTGCCTCCAGCAGCTCCGCAGCCAGCCAACCGCACAGCACACTGGCGGGCACCCACCAGGAGATCACCATCACCGAGTTCGGCAGCATCCACAAGTCGCTCAAGCCCAGCAGGCGCAGGTTGGCCAATAGCATGCACACGCACGCCCATATGCCCACCCCCAGCATCACCCTCTGCCGGCGCAGCAGCGCGGCCACCAGCGCCAAAGCCGATGCGGCGATCAGTACGCGGCTGGGGAGATCGCTCAGCAGACGATCCGGAAAGACGTTATAGCCCGGCAGCACCTCCCAGCCGCCATAAACACTGCCGACCTGGGGGATCACCTCAGCCGCGAAACGGTAAATCCACGGCGCGATCAGGATGGCTGCCACCAGAGGTGGTGCAAGCAGGCGCAGCAGTGTCCAACCGGACGCCAGACGTGTGCGCAGACGCGAAATCAGCCACAAAATGAGGATCAGCAGGGCCGCCAGTATCGAGGCGCGGTAATGGCAGAGCGCCAGTCCGGCGCTGACCAGGGCTACCCAGCATATCTCGCGCCGGTTGGCCTCGCCCAGGCTGAATAACCTCCAATACTGGGCCACCACTCCGCACAACAGCAGCAGACCCAGCAAATGGGTGTAGCGGCCCCACGATGCGAAATACGAGGGCATATAATACCCGCAGCCGGCGATAGCAGCCGCTGCAAGACCGGCCGTTCTTCGATGAGTGAGGGCGGCAGCGAGTACATACATCGCCAGCGGCACGAATGCCGAGACTGCCTGCCCTACCAAGAGCACCGCCTGGTTGGCGCGCAGAACCCCCAGCCAGGCACACACGGCTGCAGAGGTGTGCAGGCCAAAATGGTAATGCAGGCTGCCAATCGGCATGTAGGGTTCATAACTGGCCGGCACATAGCCCCGTTCCATCAGCAGTTGGGTCAGCATGGTGTGATGCACCCCATCCACCCAGTTCGGCACGAGCAAATCACGCACCTGTAACAGGCGCGTGGCGACGCTTAACACGAGCACTACAACCAGCAGCCACTCAGCTGCGGATGTCTCCCGGCGCGAGATGCCCGCCAGGAGCCGTGCGCGCCTCCGCCATCCCCACACCCCCGCGAGGAACAAGCCAACCGCCGCAGCAGCTCCCAGCCAGCCATTCAACGGCAAACCCAGCAACGCCGCCCACAGGAACGCCAGCGCGATCAGCGCCATGCTTGCCATCAGAGCGCCCAGCAGCCACTCTGGCCACGCCAGGCGCCGGCGCGGCAAGAGCCACGGCATCACCGCCAGGCCGGGTATAAAGAGGGTCGCCAGCAGTGCCGGTAGGGCGGTTGTCCACCGCCCCAGTTGAGATGCCAGGTCAGAGAGCATGTTATGCAGGGTATAACGATATTCCGTGCTAAAGCGCAGGTCGCCGCCGCCGGATCCTTCACCGTCAGAATAGGCGTCACCGCTGGATTGCCACAGGGCGATGCCGGCGTCGGCATTGCTGCTGGCTGTCAGCAGGTAGGCCTGTCCCGCTGAATCGAGCTCAGGGGTAAACTCGAGGCGCAGCACATCGTTGTGCTTGAGCTCCTGCACACTCCAACTGCGCTGGCTGACCACGCCAGGCGGCTCAATGCGCTTGAGCGTCAGGGTAAAGGAGGCATCCTCAGGAATGAGCTTGTCGCGTTCGTAGCGCACCAGGGTGACATCGATCGCACTCAGGTTGGGCTTGTCCGCCAGGAAGCTCTGCTGCACGGCATCGCCGGGCATCAGCACGAGCGAGGGCTGTTCGAAACGAGGCTGATCAGCTCTGATTTCGCGGCGCGCGGGATTAACGAGCAACAAGCCAGCGAGTACCAAAAGCGCCGCAGCCAACCAGCCGATGCTGGCACGCCGGCGCATCTCAACCTACCTTGTTTTTAAGCTCAGCAAGCTTGTTGAGCGCCTCCAGCGGTGACATGCCGTCCACATCCAGCGCGCGCAGCTCTTCCGCCAGCGGGTTGGGGGAATCCATAAACGAAAGCTGCTGCATGCGGATGGTCTGCTTGCCGGCCTGAACCGGTACCCTCTGAGAGGATTTCTCCAGCTCAAGCAGAATTTCGTTGGCGCGCCGCACTACCGCTTTGGGCAGTCCTGCCATCTGCGCCACATGGATGCCATAGCTGCGGTCAGCCCCGCCGGGAGTGATCTGGCGGGTAAAGACCACCTGTCCGCCCTTCTCGCTGACGGCAACATTATAGTTGCGCACCCGTGGTAAAAAGCGGTCGAGGTCGACCAGCTCGTGGTAATGGGTGGCAAAGAGGGTCTTGGCCTGCAGCCTGGGGTGGTTGTGCAGATACTCGACCACCGCCCAGGCGATCGAGATGCCGTCATAGGTGCTGGTGCCGCGCCCGATCTCATCCAGAATGAGCAGGCTGCGGTTGGTAGCGTGGTTGAGAATGTTGGCCATCTCGACCATCTCGACCATAAAGGTGCTCTGTCCAGCCGAGATCTCATCCTGGGCACCAACGCGTGCAAAGATGCGGTCGACCAGCCCCAGATAGGCGGCCTTGGCTGGCACAAACGAGCCGATCTGCGCCATCAGCACGATCAGTGCCACCTGACGCAGATAGGTCGATTTGCCCGACATATTGGGGCCGGTGATGATATGGATCGCCTCGGAGGGGTGCAGGCGGGTATCGTTGGGCACAAAGCGTTCGCCGTGCAGCATCTGCTCCACCACCGGGTGGCGCCCGCCCTCGATGGTGATCTCGTTATCCTCGCTCAGCACCGGGCAGACATAGCCATAGTTGGCAGCGGCTTCTGCCAGGGCGGCGTAGACATCCAGATGGCTGACCGCATGTGACAGCGCCAGCAGTGCCTCGGCATGCTCAGCCAGCTGCCCCAGCAGGGCGCGGTAGAGGACCGCCTCCAACTCCTGCGAGCGTTCGGCAGCGTTGAGCACCAGCGTCTCGCGCTCTTTGAGTTCCGGGGTGATATAACGCTCAGCGTTCACCAGGGTCTGCTTGCGGATGTATTCAGCCGGCGCCATGGCGGTGTTCGAGGCGCTGATCTCGAGATAGTAGCCAAAAACCTTGTTATAGCCGACCTTGATAGTCTTGATGCCGGTGCGCTCGCGCTCGCGCCGCTCCAGCCCGGCGATCCATTCGCGCGCATCAGCAGCCGAAGCGGCGATCTGGTCAAGCTCGGGACTGTAGCCCGCGCGAATATAACCGCCTTTAGCCAGCGTGGCGGGCGGTTCCTCAGCCAACGCGGCGCCGATCAACTCGGCCACTTCCTCCAGATCGGGCAAATCCTGTTCACCGAGGGGATAGACCGCGGAACCTGTATCACACTCGCGCAGCCGGGAGGTCAGCGTGCGCAGAGCCTGCACACGCAGGAGGGCGTGCTGCATGGCGACGAGCTCGCGCGGCAGGGCAATGCCCTGCACGATGCGGTTAGTGAGGCGCTCCAGGTCGCCAATGGGGCGTAGTTCGTTGCGCAGCGCAGTGCGCGTCGCCAATGAGCCATGCAGCGCCTTAACAGCTTGTTGTCGCTCTTGCAGGCGTGCCAGATCGAGCAGGGGCTGCTGCATCCATTGCCGCAAAAGCCGCCCGCCCATGGCGGTAAGGGTATGATCGAGCACGCCCAGGAGCGACCCGCGCGTGCCGCGTTCGCGGATCGTCTCGGTCAGCTCCAGATTGCGGCGCGTGGCTGGGTCGATTGTCATAAAGGCGTCGGTGGAATAGGTCGCCAGCGAGCTGATCTGCGCCAGGGCGGAGGGCTGGTTTTCGCGCAGGTATTGCACCAGCACGCCCGCGGCGCGCACCGCCCACGGCAAATTCTCACAGCCATAGCCGCCCAGGGTAGTAGCCTTGAACTGCTCGAGGAGTGCCTGACGGGCGTTGCCCAGCTCAAAGCGCCAGGAGGGATAGAGCGTCAGTGTGGATGGCACCGTTGCAAGGCCGGGGTAGCGCGCCTGGGCCTCCTCGTGGGCTTGCGTGCCGTGTGCGATAAAAGGTTCACCGCCGTCGCTCAGCAGCACCTCGGCAGGGGATAATCGATCGAGCTCGCGCAGCACAGCAGCCTCTGCAGCACCGTCCGCCAGCTGGGTGGCGGCGAATTCGCCGGTGGTGATATCGAGATACGCAATGCCGGCGGTATCGCGATCATAGATCGCCGCCGCCAGATAGTTGTTGCGTTTGTCATCCAGCAACGCCGGCTCGACCAGCGTTCCGGGGGTGACGATGCGCACCACCTCGCGCGACATCAGCCCCTTGATGGGCTGGGACGAGGTTTGCTCACAGATCGCCACTTTGAATCCGCGGCTGATCAGGCGCGCGATATAGCCTTCGGCGGCGTGATAGGGTACGCCCGCCATGGGGATGCGCTGACCCTTGGCTACCGAGCGCGAGGTCAGCACCACATCGAGCTCGCGCGCGGCGATCTCGGCGTCTTCATCAAAGGTCTCGTAAAAGTCACCCAAGCGGAAAAACAAAATCGCGTCGGGGTGGCGCTGCTTGATCTGCAAATACTGGCTGCGAATGGGCGTGAGTTCGGCTTCCTGGGACATACGCTAACCTCGCCATCAGTATAAGCTGCCCACAGCAAAACTGCGAACCGACCTTGCCGCACGCCTGGCAACACGCCTATAATAGGGTAGCTTGTCTTCCGGAGCCCGCCATGCCCAGACCGTATATTGCGGTAGCAACGTACCCGCCCAAAGAAGATGACTCCAGGGTAGTTGCATCCGCCAGTTACCTGAACGCCCTGCTGCAGCACGGTGCGTTGCCGATCCTGCTGCCGCCGCCGGCGGATGCCGATACAGCCCGTGACCTGCTGCAAGCCTGCCAGGGGTTGCTGCTGACCGGCGGGGGCGATCTGGCGGCCAAAACTTATGGGACTGAGGATGGCGGTAAACTGACTTTTGTGCTTCCTGAGCGCGACCGCATCGAGTTGATGTACACGCGCCTGGCGCTTGAGTTGGGCATGCCGGTATTTGGCATCTGCCGCGGCATCCAGACGCTCAACGTGGCGGCTGGCGGTACGCTCGTGCAGGATGTCCCAAGCGAAATCCCCAATGCCTTGGTGCACTCTACCCAAGCGCTGGATGCCCACACCGTCGAGATCGCAGCCGGCAGCCTGTTGGCGGAGGTAATCGGCCGCTCGGGGCAACTGATGGTCAACAGCCGCCACCATCAGGCAGCTGCACAAGCCGCCCCGATACTGGAGGTCACGGCCCGCGCGCCGGATGGGGTGATCGAGGCAGTCGAGGCGCGCGATGGCCGCTATATCGTGGGGGTGCAGTGGCACCCTGAGACCTTGCTGCCCGATGACGCCGCCGCGGCAGCCTTGTTCGAGCGCTTTGCGGCCGCCTGCAGCGAGTATCGCCAATGAGCGGGTCGGCCGCACCGCTGGGAGTGTTTGATTCGGGCGTCGGTGGGCTTTCGGTGGTGCATGCTATAATGACCGAGCTGCCCAACGAGCGTCTGGTTTACATCGCCGATAACGCCAACTGCCCCTACGGCCCGCGTCCGCCGGAAGAGATCGTCGAACTCTCGCTGGGCATCAGCCACTGCCTGATTCAGCGCGGCGCCAAAGCCATTGTGGTGGCCTGCAACACCGCCTCAGCCGCTGCGCTGAGCACGCTGCGCAATGAGTTGGATGTGCCCTTTATCGGCATGGTGCCAGCCGTCAAACCAGCCATCCTGAGCACCCACAGCGGGGTAGTAGGCGTGCTGGCTACTCCCGGCACGCTGCATGGCCGCCTGTACGAAGAGGTCGTCAGCCAGTACGGTGCCGATGTGCAGGTGTTGGCCAACCCCTGCCCGGGGCTGGTCGAGTTGATCGAGGCTGGCGAGCTGGCAGGAGCCCGCACCGAGGCGCTTTTGCGCCGCTGTATTGATCCGCTGGTGGAGGCCGGCGCCGATCGCCTGGTGCTGGGCTGCACGCACTACCCGTTTGCTGCCCGCACGCTGCAGGAGCTGGTCGGCCCGGCCGTCACGCTGATCGATCCGGGCGAATCGGTGGCGCTGCAGACGCGCCGCCTGCTGGCTGTGGTACTTCCACATGGGCTGCACGAGCATCCGATCCAACACGATCCGCCGTTGGTCCCAGCCGATCGCGGCCAATCCAACGTCGCCGCGGAGCGCATCCATGGCGGCCATCGTCTTTCTGGCGATCAACGGAGTTGATCTTGGTCTTGCTGGTCCTGGCGGACATGCCAGTGACGGTGTCGTGGGTCGCCTTGCGGGTGCGGCGTTTTTCCAGCGGGGTCTTGGGTTCGGCTGCCGCCTTTTCCGCAGCCTCGGCGCGGTCGAGGTCCGCAGCGAGGGCTCGGGCCGCCAGATCCGCCCGGCGGACGCCGGCCACGACCTTGACCTCCAGCTCGGGGTGGAGCCCGAGCCGTTGGGCCGACACCGGGCTGGTGTCGCGGTCCATGCGCGGCAGGGCGTCGAGGTCCTCGGCGGCCTGCTTGAAGCGCTCGTATTCCTGCAGGCGCCGCACCAGGTCGGCGCGCGGATCGTCTTCCAGCTCCTCGCCGGACGGCTCCTCCGGCGCGGGCAGCAGCATGCGGGACTTGATGTGAATCAGCGTGGACGCCATGACCAGGTACTCGCCCGCCAGGTCCAGGTTCAGGGACTTGATGATGTCGAGGTATTCGAGATACTGCTGGGCGATGAGCGCGACAGGAATGTTGTAGATGTCGATTTCATTTTTCTTGATCAAATACAACAAGAGATCCAGAGGACCTTCAAAGATGTCCAGCTTGATTTCGTAAGTTGTCGAAGGTTCTTCGTTCATAGCCGTCGTTAAATTTTAACCGCTTCGCGAACCTCTTCCATGGTTTTGCGGGCGATGAGCGTTGCCCGGGCGTTGCCGTCGGCAATGATGCCGGTAATATCCGACAGGTGGCCGAGATAATAATCCATGCGTTCATGAATCGGCGCCAGCGCTTCTGTGATGCGCGCCGCCAGCATTTTCTTGCAGTCGGTGCAGCCGATGCCCGCCGCGCGGCACGACCGTGTTCACGGCCCCCACCGCCCGAGCCGCCTCGGTCAGCTCGTCGAGCAGTACCAGCACCGCGAGCTTGTGCGGCGTGGTGACGTTCGCCCCGAGGAAGTCAGGGTCCAGGCGGAGACCCGCGACCACCTCGGCGAGGCGCGCCGGCGGCACGTCGAGCGCCTCGTACGTGGCCTCCAAGCCCAGGACCTCGAACGCCGCGCCGTGCATGCGCGGGCTCAGCGAGTGGCCGGCAGGGTGCGCGAGGAGGTAGGCGCGGCGCGTCATCGGGAAGGTGTGCGGGTCAGACGGTGGCGGCGCCCGCCAGCTCGTCGGCGACGCGAGAGAGCACCTCGAGGGCGGCCTCGATGTCCTCGTCGGTGACCTGGAAGTGCGTCACGAGGCGGCAGCGGCGCCGGCCCATGGCGTTGAGGCGCACCCCCAGCTCGGCGCAGCGGGCGACGAACCGCGCGGCGCCCTCGACCTCGAAGTAGACGATGTTCGTCTGCACCGCCTCGAGGTCCAC
>ENA-UOUL01005534-UOUL01005534.1-bioreactor-metagenome-genome-assembly--contig:-NODE-5534-length-10875-cov-4.433136_pt1 | contig 10875 bp, 6 predicted proteins | sample MGYA00249838_ERZ747220 | MGnify/ENA primary metagenome ERZ747220 (study PRJEB28778, sample SAMN05720191) | bioreactor metagenome | isolation source: Anaerobic biogas reactor | place: USA:Washington...
ACTCCATGTGGACCTCGATGACCTATGCGTAAGGAAGAAGGAAGAAGGAAGAAGGAAGAAGGAGCGTTCACTTGGGAACGACATCATCCTGAGCGGAGCCAGGCGCAAGCCTGGCGCAGTCGAAGGATCATCTTCCTTTTTCAATCTTCCATCTTCCTTTTTGTCTGGACGCGTTACTTCACATACGGGACGAAATTGCCCGCATCGTCGACGACGTACGCCTTATGGATCGTGCCGGTGCGGTCCCCCTTCTCATCGAAGCTCAGGATGGGGCCGGTGATGCCCGGGTAATCCTTGAAAGTCTTGTGCAGGTACTCGGCCAGCACCTTGGGGTCGGTGGACTTCGTCTGCTCGATCGCATACTTGATGACGCGGAACGCGTCCGCGGCCATCACCGTCCACACGCTGGTGGGATCGGCGTTGTACTTGGCCTTGTAGTCCGCCAGGAATTGCTTGGCCTCGGGGTACTCCAGGTCGCCCGGCAGCGGTTCGGTCGTGGCGATGAAGCCCTTGGCATTCTCGACGCCCGCGATCGGGATGAGGCCCGTGTTGTTCATGGCGTTGCCGCCGAGCCACTTGGCCGTCATGCCGAGTGCCGCGGCCTGCTTGAGGAGCAAGCCGCCCTGGGCGAAGTAGCCACTGTAATAGACGGCATCCGGATTCAGCGCCTTAATCTTGGTCAGTGTCGGGCTGAAGTCGGTGTCATCCGGGTTGATGGCGTCAAAGAACACGGGGGCGACGCCGATCTGTTCCATGTAGTGCTTGGTTTCCTCGGCCAGGCCCTGGGCATAGGTTGAGTTATCGTGCAGCACCGCGATATTCTTGTAACCCATGTCCTTGATCATGAACTCGGCCGCAAACAGGCCCTGGCGGTCATCCAGGAAGCACACGCGGAAGAACTGCGTATACCCCTTGGTCGTGAGGCGGACCGCGGTGGACGATGGCGTGATGTGGAGGATGCCTGCCGTGTTGTAGATGGCAGAGGCAGGCTCGGTGGCCGTGGAGTTGTAGCCGCCGATCACAGCGATGACCTTCTTGGAGACCAGGCGGTCCGCGACCAGGGCGGCTTCCTTCGGATCGCCCTTGTCGTCCTCGATGAAGACCTCGACCTTCTTGCCGTTGATGCCGCCCGCCGCATTGGTCTGTTCGACCAGCAGGTCGATGGCATTCTTGAACCCCTGGCCTTCCAGGGCATAGTCGCCTGTCAGCGGACCTTGGAGGCCAATCTTGATGGTGTCGCCACCACCCGTGCCGGCCGGGGCGCAGCTGGTCAGTGCCAGGGTCAGGGTGACGACGAACAGGATGACAAACAGACGCTTCATAGGGATTGCTCCTCCTTCAGGAATGAGACTGTTGGGTCGCGGTGAACAAAAGTCGAGCGTGCCGAAACGTCAGTCGGGGCTACTGCGGGTAGGCGATGGTTTCACCCCCTTTCGCGGTGGAGCGCTGCAGAAGATGGAGCGATTATACAGGCAAAATCTATCGCCGTCAATGTCACGAAATCAAAGTGACCTTGCTGGCAGGCGACTGTGATTGATGCTATGATTGCTGCCGAGGAGGCCGCCTTGAATCGTTTATTTCTTCCCAATCTTCGTGCGCGGCTCGTGGCCGTCATCTTGCTGGCGCTGCTGCCTGCGTTCGCGCTGCTGATTTCCATCTCAGCCCTCGAGCGCAACCGGGCGGAAGAGAGCGCGCGCCTCGAAAGCATGGCGCTCGCCCACCTCCTTAAGACCCAGTACCAGGGGATCATCTCCAACACGCACCAGTCGTTGCAATGGCTCGCCGACTATCCTGAGCTGACCGGCGGCGACCGGGCAGCCTGCGACGCGCGGCTGCAGCGGTTTCAGAGTGTGACAGACGATCTCCTGGCGCTGAGCGTGTTCGATGCGCGCGGCGCAGTCCTCTGCGACACCTCCGATCGCCCGGCTTCTGATTGGAGCACCGTGACGGATCAACGCTTCTTCCGCCGCGCGCTCGAAACCAGGACATTCGCCGTCGGCGATCTGCAAGTCGATGCAGCTTCCGGCAGACGCTACCTGGCCGCCGGGTACCCGATCCTCGATGAGGCCGGCGAAGTCCGCGCCGTCATCGGTGCGGGCCTCCATATCGCACGGTTGGGCCAGCGTCTGACGAACACCCAATTCTACCAACACGCCTCGCTCCTGCTCATCGACCGGGCCGGCGCGGTGATCCTGCGCTATCCCGATCCGGAGCAGTTCATCGGACGCGACGCGGCAGACCTGGAGCTCTTTCGCCGGGCGCAGGCCACCGGCGAAGGCTGGGCGGATGCGCCGGGACTGACCGGAACCCGCCGCATCTTCGGATTCACATCCATCGGCCCCGCAGATGCGCCCGATCTCTACGCGCTTGCGGGGCTCAGCGAGGAGTATGTCTACGCCGGCGCGCAGCGGATGCTGCGGCTCAGCCTCACCGGGCTGGCCGTGATCGGCCTGGTTGCGCTGCTCGCGGCCTGGCTGAGCGCTGAGCTGATGATCGTGCGCCGGACGAAGCGCGTGGTGCACGCAGCTGAGCGCATGGCCGCGGGCGACCTGTCCGCGCGCGCCGGCCTGCAAGAGGATTTCAGCGAGGTGGGCCAGCTCGCGCACGCCTTCGACGCGATGGCCGCATCCCTCCAGGAGCGCGACGTGGAGAACGCGCGCCTCATCGCAGAGATGCAGCAGTTGAACGCGGGGCTGGAGGCCCGGGTGGTCAAGCGCACCGAGCAGCTGCTCACCAGTAACACCCGGTTGGTGGCATCCCAATCCGAGCTCCGGCGCCTCTCCGAAGAGCTCATGCGCATCACCGAGCAGGAACGCATGCGCATCTCGCGCGAGATCCACGACCAGCTCGGCCAGCTGCTCACCGCGATCAAGATGGAGCTGCGCGCGATCGAGCGAGGCCTCGCACGCGACCCCCAGGTCGCCAGGGAACACATCAAGGAGACCGCCGGCCTGGTCGACGAGACCATCCGGACCGTCCGCCGCATCTCGGCCGACCTGCGCCCCGGCATCCTGGACGACTTCGGCCTGGGCGCGGCCATCGAGTGGCAGATGGAACAGTTCCGCAAGCGGACGGGCATGGAGGCTGAGCTCGATGCGGAGATCGTCGAGGAGAGCCTCTCCAAGGACATGGCCACCGCCGCCTTCCGCATCCTGCAGGAAGCCCTGACCAACGTGGCCCGCCACGCGGAGGCCACGGGGATCAACGTGGACGTGCGCACCACGGATGGCGAGCTTCTCCTGACCGTCAGGGACAACGGCAAGGGCCTGCACCCGGACCCGAACCACCGGTCCTTCGGGGTGGTCGGCATGCGGGAGCGCGCACGGCAGTTCGGTGGATCGGTGACAATCTCGGACAACCCGGGCGGCGGCGCAATGGTCCATCTCAGGATGCCCCTTCATCAACTCGACGTGGCGCCCCCGCCGTAGGCGTGATCGCCACGACGCCTGCGGTTGAAACCCGCAGGCTGATACACGCCAAACCTGCCTCGGCAGGTTCACGTAGGCTTTGCAGCCGCTCAATCAGTGCGCCTCGGCGCACTTGAGCCTGTCAGCCACTGGTTTCCAACCAGTGGCGCTGGTGCTGCTTGTCCACCCCTTGTCAGACAAAACCCGACACGCGCATAGGGCGTGGGCCGATTGCCGCGGTCCCGTTCATCTGGTAACCTGTAAATCGCAGTTATTGCGGGCGTTTTGCTTCGCGATGAATTTTCGAGACATGACGTAGCAGGTTCCGATGGATATCAGGGTTAATATGGACAAACGATTTACAGTACTTGTGATGGACGATGCGGCAGTCGTACGCAGCCTTCTGGCCGCGATGCTGGCGGAGATCGACTCCGTCGAGCGCGTCATCCAGGCTGGTGACGCGGCCTCTGCTTTGCATCTGGTGGATGAACACAACCCCGATATCGCCATCCTCGACATCAACGTGCCCGGCTCCGGCCCTGTCAGAAGCGGCATCGACGTATTGCGCAAGGTGAAGCAGGCCAATCCTGCGACCAAGGTCCTGATGCTGACCAACCATGCCAACGAGCGGTATCGCCTGGAATGCCAGCGCGCGGGCGCGGATTACTTCTTTGATAAGTCGAGCGAGTTCGAGCAGCTGTTGGACAGGGTGGCGGCGTACGGGCAGCAGTGAGCGTGTCAGACGATTCTTACAACCTCGTAGGCGCAAGGCTGAGGCAATCTTGCGGCATTCGCTGATAGTCAGGGCCAGGAACACACGGTATACTAAGGCCATAAGCTTGAGTGAATCGAGCGAAAACAGAAACGAATGATTTGATAGCAGAGAGTAGAAGAAGGAGTGTAGAGAATGTTGAATTTCATCATCTGGATCGTAGTCGGTGGTATATTGGGCTGGATTGCCAGCATGATCATGCGGACCGACTCGCAGCAGGGTCCCCTGCTCAACGTGATCGTCGGCATCATCGGCTCGTTGCTGGCCGGATGGATCATCACCCCGCTCCTGGGCGGCGGCACGATCAACCAGGGCGACTTCAGCCTGACCGGCCTGCTGATCTCCCTGCTCGGTGCAGTTGTTCTGCTGGCAATCGTCAACCTGTTCCGCCGGGGTTCGGTGCGGTAAGCGGGGCCTGGCCCCTGGGGTTGCTCCTCGTGCCATTATCATCCGGGGAGCAACCCATCCATTGTAATGCTTCTTGTAACACGTCTGTGATTGAATGATAGTGAGTGAATTAACAATGTAACGCGGGCGTCTGTGAGTTGAGATGACTGCATAGAGTGGTAGAGATTTTGGTGTGGATCGATAGTTTCAAGTGTCAGTGGTCTGGGGGATGAGTAAGGGCGGGTTAGGGCCGGTGATAACGCTGGGGGGCGTTATCACCGGCTCTAACTCATTTAAGGGCCCGGTTCATGGTGCTGCGATGTCTGGCGCAGCTGCTCAGGGCGCCGGCGCCTCTGACACAGCGCAGCGAAATCCGATGTAGTGGCCCTGGGTCGTCGGCGCGGCAAGGTAGCGGGTTACCGTGCGCAATCCGGTGCTACCTACGTACCAGGCCCCACCGCGCAGCACTTTATCGGTCCCTGCTGCCGGCCCAGGTGGGCTGCTGCCCGGTGAATCGACATAGTAGCTTTCATCATACCAGTCGTTGACCCAATCCCATACGTTTCCCGCCATGTCCATTGCGCCGTACGGGCTGGATCCCATGGCGTAGCTCCCCACCGCGCTGGTGTCGCCCACACAGTAGCCGTCTACATAACCATTGGCCAGCGTGCAGGTCGGCGCGGCATCCCCCCACGGGTATGCACGCGTATCGTTAGCACCGCGGGCCGCCTTTTCCCACTCCGCCTCGGTCGGGAGGCGTTTGTCCAACCAACGGCAGTATGCGTCGGCCTGGTGCCAGCTCACGTAGATGACCGGGAAGTTGGCGTAGGCCGCATCGCCATAATAGGACGCGCGGGTATAGGATGCGGTCGAAGAGGGCGGTGTACACGCCCCAGCCGTCACGCAGACCGCATACTGGGCGGTTGTCACCTCCGTCCGGTCGATGAGGTACGCATCCACATACACGGAGTGCAGCGGCAGCTCATCTTCGTAGCATTGCGAGTCGCCGTTGTGCGCCGGGTCACAACCCATCTGAAAGGCGCCCGCGGGTATGGGGATCATTTCGCTCCCGGGGACACCCGGCTTGTTCTTTACGATCAGCGGCAGATAGATCCGGGAGTCCTCTTGATTGGGCTCTCCCTGCGCCAGCTTTAGGAGGCCCTGGTTTGCCGAAAGACTGCTGGTAGGCAGCAGCAGAACGATCAGCATTGCGACCGTGATCGTTTGATAGACTTTGCGTTTCACTTAGACACCTCCTGATGCACGGAGTCCTCCGTGGGCGAAGTGGCAATGGCATGTGAGGACCTGGCGCGATCCTACAGGTATTATCTCCCGGTAGGAAAAATGGTGCAAGGAGATCGACCGTCGATCACCATGCTTCCGCTCAGTCGCCCCCCACCAGGCTGTACTCGAACTCGCCGGCGCGCTCCAGGCCCAACTCCGAGACTGCGCCGCAGCTGCTGGCCGCGCGCACGACGTACACGGTATGCGTTGCCGGGCTGCCCAGCGATGCATCCGTGGTGCGGGTGCCGGTCTCGATCTTGCAGGCGTACGGCGCAGGCTCGTCACAGTCCGCGTCAGGCGCCAGCGTGAAATAGGGCTCGCTGCCGGCAGACCACACCTCGTAGTGATGCGCGCCCTCTGATGCGGACCACGCCACCTCCACCTGGGTGCTGTCAAGGCGAGTGATGGCAAGGTTTGTCACGCTCTCCGGCGCCGCACAAGGCGTCACGTCCAGGAAGATGGCGCTGAACGCGCCCCAGTTGCCCGCCGCGTCCTGGCCGCGCACGAAGAGGATGTGTTTGCCGGCGCTGAGTGCGGTTGTTTCCACAGTCGCGGTAACAGCTTCTGTCGTTGCGTTGAAGCTGCCGTCGCTGGCTGACATCACGTTGGCCGTCCCGCCCTGCCAGGGCGGGGTGTCGATGTAGTATTCCGCCGCGGCGATGGCCTGCGTGGGTTCCGAGCCGTTGGTCTGCCGGTAGCGCGTGTCGTTGACGGTGGCAGACAGGGTGACCGGTTCGCCGCCGGCGGCGGAGGTGGGCGAAACGGCCAGGTTAAGGGCGTCCGGTCCGGCCGGCGTCAGGTAGGGCGTACGCACGATCTTCGCCGCGTAGGTCAGCGCGCTGAGGTTGGCCGGGTAGATGGTGCTCTCGAACGTGGAGCAATCTTCGAAGAAGGCGGTGCCCAGCTCGAAGCAGTACGCGGCCACGCCGAGGTTGCCGTAGGCGAAGTCGTCGGTGCTGCCGTCGGTGCCGTAGAGGTCGTAGGATTGCTGGGGCGTGTAGCTATTGAAGTAGGCGAACTTGCGGCCCAGGGTCTGCAGGGCCGCGCCGTTGGGCGCGTCGGTCGCTGTCATGCCCCAGGGCCACAGGACGAGCTGGCTGTAGGAGTGCAGGTCGATGTAGACGCCGGTGGCGTCGGCGGGTGCAGGGGCGCTCAGGCTGGCTTCCCGCTGGTCGGGGAAGATGCTGAGCAGGTAGTTCTGCACGGCCTGGGTTTCGGGCTCCGAGCCGGCGCTGGGGCCGCGGTAGGTGGCATCGCAGGGGACGCCGCTGGAGCAGCCCGAGCAGTAGTTCCAGTAGAAGGAGAAGTTGCGGTTGAGGTCGGCCCCGCGGTTTGTGCTGGTGACGCCACAGTAGTTCTCGTTGGTGTTCTTGCGCCATGACAGGCCGCTCTCGGCCTCCTTGCGGCCATCAGGGTTGGCGTGCAGCATGAGGTGGACCTCGTGGTGGTCGAGGATCCAGGTGGCATCTGCGTCCACGCCGTAGTTGTTGACGAGATACTCGGCGAAGCGGGTGGCGAGTTCGGCCGGGGTGTATTCGCGGGCATGGATGGAAGCGGTGGCGAAGAGCTTGGGCTTCGGGCCGGGGACCGCGGCGTTGGTGAGTTTGAGGACCATCAGGTCGTAGCCATCGGGCTGGCCCACGCTCTTCTCCCAGGAGTCGCCGACGTCGGTCCAGGTGACCAGGTCGGGATGGGCGGTAGCCAGGGCCTGTGCGGCCGCGTAGGTCTCCTCGACGGTGCGGTAGCAGGTGTAGCCGGGGATGGACTCGATCCCGACTCCTTCGGCATGCTGCGCCAGCGGCGTGGCCAGCCGGGCGAAGTTGATCGTCTCCTGCTCATCCACCTGCACGCGAAAGCCGAGTGCCTGCAGCTTGCGGTAGCCTTCGGCATCCACCGCGGCCAGCCAGTACTTCTCTCCGGTGTTGTTGTATTCGAAGACATCGAAGCCGGTCAGGCGGCCGTAATCCTCAAGTTGCTCGTAGTAAACGCGCGTCACAAATGGTCCGGATGGCAAGGGCTCGGGCGCCACTTCTTGCGGCAAGGGGTTGAACGAGCGCGCATCCCGCGGCATGCTGGCCTCGCTCGCCAGGACAGGCGACAGGGTCAGGCTCAGCAGGACCAGTGCAGCGATCGGGAACGTCAGGCGGTGCCTCATGATGGTGACCTCTCTTCAGTTGTGCAAGCTGCCATCTCATCTGCGCAGCCTTGCAGCAAGCCTTCAGTGCACCGCGTCGCAGATGTGGCTTGGCCGCGCGTACACCCACCGGCGAGCGCCGGTGAGTGTACGGGTAGGTGTCAGATCTATTGCACGATGCTGAGTGAGTCGGTGACCTCTCCCGAGAACCCGTTGGCCGACCCGTCCCAGTACAGCGAGAACGTGCAGGTCGTGGTGCTGCCCAGCGAGCCGGGCGTGCAGGTGAAGACGTCCGAGCCGTCGCCGCTGGCGCCGGTCACGCTGAACGCGCCTAGCGTGGTCAGGTAGATCTTGCCCGCCGCATCCACCCAGACGCCGTTCACGTCCTCGTTCGATGTGCTGGACAGCCCGACGTCTGAGCCGTCGAAGTACATCGCCCAGGTCCCCCGGGTCGTCGATCCCAGCGCGGTCGGGGTGAAGACCAGCAGGTCCTCGTCCGCGCCCGATGCGCCGGTGACCGAAACATTGCCCAGTGTGCTGATGAGCAGCCTGCCGTCGGGGAGGACAGTAAAGGCATCGACATCTTCGTCGCTGGTCGAGAGGCCCACATCAGAGCCGTCGACATACCAGGACCAGGTTCCTGCGGTGGTCGCACCCGTCGAGGTGGGCGTGAAGCGCAGGATGTCCGAGTCATCCACTGTAGTGAAGCCGCTGAGGGTGAACGCGGTGTCCAAACTGATGAGCAGCGAGCCGTCCGCCTGCAACTCGAACGCGTCGATGTCGGTACTGCTCAGCCCGATGTCCGAGCCGTCGATGAACAATGTCCACGCGCCCGTGCTCATGTCCTTGATCAGGATATCTTCATCTGCGAACGCAATCCCGCCCGCCGTGCCCGAGGTGCTGGAGCCCAGGTAAAGCTTCGGTCCGGTGACCGCCGGCGTGATCGTTATGCTGACGGTCGCGGGCGCGGAGGCGTCCGTGCCATCGTTGGCCGTGAAGGCGAAGCTATCCGCTCCGCTGTAGCCAGGGGCCGGCGTGTAAGTCAGGCTGGGTGCAGTTCCGCTCAGCGCGCCATGCGCGGGTCCGCTCGTGACCGCGTAGGTCAGCGCATCGCCGTCGACGTCCGAGCCGGTGAGGGCGATGGCGACGGGTGTATCCTGCTGGGTGGTGACCGGCTGCGGGTTGGCCACCGGCGCGTCATTGACCGGGTTCACGGTGATGCTGACCGTGGCCGGCGCGGAGTCGGCCAAACCGTCATTCACTTTGAAGGTGAAGCTGTCCGCGCCGTTGTAGTTGGCTGCTGGAGTGTAAGTGAGATTCGGTGCGGTCCCGCTCAATGTGCCGTGCGCGGGCAGCGCGATCACGCTGTAGGTGAGCGTATTGCCGTCCGGGTCGCTGCCCGTGAGCGTGATGCCGAGTGAGGTATCCTCACCGGTCGTCACCGACTGCGCGTCGGCGACGGGCGCGTGGTTCACCGGGGTCACGGTGATCGAGACGGTCGCAGGATCCGAATCGACCGTCCCATCGTTCGCGACGAAGGTGAAGCTGTCCGCGCCGGTGTAGCCGCCGGCCGGCGTATAGGTCAGGTCGGGCGCAGTGCCGCTCAGCGTGCCGTACGTGGGTGCCGTGATCACTCTGTAGCTCAGTGTGTCCCCGTCGACATCGGAGCCGGCCAGGGTGATGGCGAGCGCCTTATCCTGCTCGGTTGTCACGGTCTGGGGGCTCGCGACCGGCGCATCGTTCACCGGCGTGATGGTGAGGCTCACCGTGGCCGGCGCGGAGTTGGAGATGCCGTCGTTGGCCACGAAGGTGAAGCTGTCGGCGCCGTTGAAGTTCGCCGCCGGCGTGTAGGTCAGGTTCGGTGCGGTCCCGCTCAGCGTCCCGTGGCTCGGGCCCGTGACGACGCTGTAGGTCAGCGGGTCGTTCTCCGGATCGCTGCCCGTGAGCGTGACGGTCGCGGCGGCATCTTCAGGAGTGGTCACGGACTGCGCGTTCGCGGTCGGGGCCTGATTCGCGGGCCCGGTGATGGTCAGGAAGATGGCGCTGAACGCGCCCCAGTTGCCTGCCGCATCCCTGCCGCGCACGAAGAGGATGTGTTTGCCGGCTGGCAGGCCGCTCGTATTGACGGCTGCGGTGACGCCTTCGGTCGTGCTGCTGAAGCTGCCGTCGCTGGCTGACATCACGCTAGGCGTCCCGCCCTGCCAGGGCGGAGTGTCGATGTAGTACTCGGCCGCGGAGATGGCCTGTGTGGGCTCGCCGGTGTTGCTGCGGTAGCGCGTGTCGTTAATGGTGGCGGACAGGGTGGCCGGTTCACCGCTGGCGACGGAGGCGGGGGAGACCGCCAGGCTGAGTGCGTCGGGACCGAGCGGCGTCAGGTAGGGCGTGCGCACGACTTTGGCCGCGTAGATCAGGGCATTCAGGTTGGCCGGATAGATGGTGTTGGTGAACGTCGTGCAGGACTGGAAGAAGGCGGTGCCCAGCTCGAAGCACAAGGAGGCGATGCCCAACTCGCCGTATGCGTAGTCGATGCTGCCGCCGGAAGCGATATAGAGCCCATCGGCAATCTGGAAAGGCGAGTAGCTGTTGAAGTAGGCGAACTTGCGGCCGAGCGTTTGGTGCTGCGTGTTGTTCGGCGCGGGCATGTCCGTTCTGGTGTAGCCCCAGGGCCAGATCACGTAGCCGCCGTAGCTGTGCAGGTCGAGGTAGATGCCGGTGGCGTCGGTCGGAGCCGCCCCGGTACCGCGCTGGTCGGCGAAGATGGCCTTCAGATAGTTCTGGATGACCTGGGTCTCCGGCTCTGAGCCGGCGCTGGGTCCGCGGTAGGTCTCATCGCAGGCGACCGCGCTGGAGCCGCCGGTGCCCCACTGGTACGCGAAGTTGCGGTTGAGGTC
>ENA-UOUL01005535-UOUL01005535.1-bioreactor-metagenome-genome-assembly--contig:-NODE-5535-length-10874-cov-39.825137_pt1 | contig 10874 bp, 6 predicted proteins | sample MGYA00249838_ERZ747220 | MGnify/ENA primary metagenome ERZ747220 (study PRJEB28778, sample SAMN05720191) | bioreactor metagenome | isolation source: Anaerobic biogas reactor | place: USA:Washington...
CTCGGGATCAACGTCACCGCCGTCTACATCGGCCTCTCCATCGGGCCGTTCCTCGGCGGCTACCTCACCGAGTTCTTCACCTGGCGAAGCATCTTCTTAACAAACATCCCCCTCGGTATCTACATCATCTACCAAGTCCGCCGCCACCTCGCCGGGGAGTGGGCCGATGCATGTGAAGAGCGGTTCGATATCGCCGGTTCGGTCTTCTACGGCGCCATGCTCCTTGCCGTGATGTACGGGTTCTCAAGACTCCCGGACCCCAGCGGCGTTGCGGCAATCGTTGCCGGCGTGGCTCTTGCCGCTATCTTCTATGTCTGGGAGACCCGGACGCCGGCCCCGGTCCTCAACATACCGCTCCTCGTATCGAACCGGGCATTTGCCTTCTCAAACCTCGCCGCCCTGATCAACTACGGGGCGACGTTTGCTATCGGGTTTCTCCTCTCCCTTTATCTCCAGGTGGTCAGGGGGTTTGACCCCGGCACCGCGGGGCTCATCCTGATCACGCAACCGATCGTCCAGACGATCTTTGCCACCCCCGCCGGGCGGCTCTCCGACCGGGTCGAACCGCAGTACATCGCTTCCGCGGGAATGGCACTTACCGCCGTCGGCCTTGCCCTCCTCACGTTCCTGACCCCGGCAACCCCGATAGAGCAGATCCTCGCAAGCCTCGTCCTCCTCGGGTTCGGGTTCGCCCTCTTCTCCTCCCCGAACACCAACGCCATCATGAGCTCGGTCGACCGGTCCCTCTACGGCGTCGCATCGGGGATGCTCGCCACCATGCGGACGACCGGGATGATGTTCTCGCTCGGGTTCGTCACCGTCATCTTCGCCCTCCTCATAGGATCAACGCAGATCGGGCCGGATCTCCGGGAGCCGTTCATGGCGAGCCTCCATGCGGCGTTCACCGTCTTTACCATCCTCTGCACTCTGGGCATCTTCGCCTCGCTCGCCCGCGGCAAGGTCCGCGGGTGAACGCCGACGTCACGGAGTGACGCAGTAGATGTAGTAGACTCGCCGGCCGCCCCCCGCGACGACGTCCGCCCCGTGCACCTCGCTCTCGAACCCGGGAAAGAGGCTGTCGAACTCCTCAAGAGAGACGAGGTAATCGACGACCGCGCGCGTGGCCGGACCGCACCGTTCCCCCGGCATGATGACCGGTATGCCCGGCGGGTAGGGAACGACCATCGCCGCGACCGTCCTCCCCTCAAGTTCGCTCACGGGCACCGCCGTCACCTCGCCGCGCACCAGGCGGCGGTAAGCCTCTGCCGGTGTCATCACCGGTTCCGGCAGCATCGCGTAGACCCGCCGGACGAGGTCGGCGATCGACTTCTCCCTCAAGTAGCCGTGCATCTCCTGGCAGAGGTCGGCAAGCCCCCTGCCCGAGTACCGGGTGGGATACTGGCGCACGAGATCGGGGAAGACCTCTTCAAGCGGGCTGTTCTGGTCATAGAGGGCTTTGAACCGGAAGAGCTCCGCAAGCAGCGTCCCCGACTTGCCCTTGGTGATCCCGAGCGTGAAGAGGACCAGGAACGAGTAGTATCCGGTCTTCTCGACGACGATCCCGCTTTTGCGGAGGTACTTCGTGACGATGCCCGCCGGTATCCCCCGGTCCTCCATGCCCCCGCCCGGCCTGATACCCGGGGTGAGGATGGTCACCTTGATGGGGTCGAGCATGGCGTACCCCTCCTCGATCCCGTCAAACCCATGCCATGCATCGTAAGGGTGTAAGAGCCAGCACCCGGCATGGTTCCGGAGGAGCGCATCATCCGCCTCCGGAAGTGCCTGTTCCGCCTCCTGGTCCATGATGCAGTCGGGCTGCCAGACGGTGAACCACCAGTAATTCTCCGCAGGGAGAGGGCTTGCCCGGATCTCTTCTGCCACCGTCACCATCTTCTTCCGAAAGACGATCGCCTCCTCGATCGCCTCCTCGATGAGGAACTTCCCCGAGTGCCCGGCCATCATCTTGGTGGCGACGTCAAGCGACGCGATGATGGTGTACTGGGGGGAGGTGGAGGTGAACATCATGAACGCCTCGTTGAACCGCGGGTGGTCGACGGGCCCTCTGCCCTGCCTGACGTGGAGCATCGAGCCCTGCGAGAAGGCGGCGAGGACCTTATGGGTCGACTGGGTGGCAAAGACCGTCGGGCCGACAACGTCTGTCGGATGCATACCGAACCGCCCGGCGTAGAGGGGATGGAACCTCGCGTAGCCGGACCACGCCTCGTCGAAGAGGAGGTACGGGACCACATCCCGCAGCTGCTCCTCGATCCTTTCTGCGCTGTAGCAGATCCCATCGTACGTGGAGTTCGTGATCACGGCGAGCCTTACCGTCTGCGATGCCGGATCTTCTATGAGCGGGCAGTTCCGGATCTTCTCCTTGATGACGTCGGGGCGAAACTCACGGCTGTAGATAGGTCCGATGATCCCGTACTCGTTTCGGGCCGGTATGAGGTAGACCGGGACGGCGCCGGCCATGATGATCGCGTGCATGACGGATTTGTGGCAGTTCCGGTCGACGAGGACGACGTCGCCGCCGGTGACGGTCGCGAGAGAGACGATCTTGTTCGCCGCCGACGTGCCGCCGGTGACGAAGTAGGTCCGGTCGGCCCCGAAGACCTCCGCTGCCTTCCGTTCCGCCTCACCGACGACGCCGGAGTGCTCGAGAAGCGAACCGAGTTCCGGGACCGATGCCGAGAGGTCGGCACGGAGGGCGTTCTCACCGAAGAAACTGTAGAAGATCCGGCCGGCGGCGCTCTTGAGGAACGCGACGCCCCCCATATGCCCCGGCGTGTGCCAGGAGTAGCGGTACTCCTCGACGTAGTCCATCAGTCCCTGGAAGAACGGCGGAAGGACGTCGGCGAGATAGTTCTTCGCCGCCCGCTTGATATGGCCGGCGATGAACCCCGGGGTATCCTCAAGTTTCCATATGTAGCCGTCGATCCGGGATATGACGCCGAGGGGGATGGCAGATATCGCCAGTTTCTCAGTGTTGAGGAAGATCGGGATCTTCGGGTTCCTCTCCCGGATGAGATCGATGACATCTCCTGCGGTGAGCATGCCATCCGTGGCCTCGGGAGTGAGTTCCCAATCGATGATGATGCAGCTTGCGTGCGGGTGCGAGAGGAACGCGTGAACCCCGTCACGGGCGGTCAGGGCCTCGATGACAGGAAAATCCTCTTTTTTCAATTCTTTCACGATCTCCCGCGATGCCCGGCCCTCCGCGGTGTCCGAGTGCAGTTCGTCGTCGATGAAGAGAACGGGAAACTCCTCCAGGTAGTCCATGCGGTCGTACTCCTGGATGATACTCTCTGGGGGACTCTTGAGAATGTTTTGGTCCGGGCAGCAGGAACGCCCCAGGGCGCCCGGCATATCGATCCCCCGGAGCCGGTGCCCTCAATGACGGGGAACGCCGGCCAGTCGAGAGTGCACCTGCCCGGGCACGGTTTCCGCCGGCTCCACCCCGGATACGGCTGAATACCAGGTGTCACCCCGGATACGGCTGTTCATCAGATATACGCCCGGACGGACCCCGCTCCCCCTGGGGGCGGGGGAGAGGTGGGGGATGCCGGCAGAAGGGTATGGGTAGCCTGCCGGCAGAGGAGTAGGATGGTTGGAGCGTGAGAGACAGGGGAGGGGGAACGAGTTCCCCCTCCCCGTCGGCCCCACCCCCAATGGCGATATCCCCACGGTCCAATGCACGGGGAGATCCCGGAGAAGAACCTGGCACGGTTTCCCACCGGCTCACCCCAGGCACGGCTGCTCCCCTGATATCGCCACGCACGGACCCCGCCCCCAGGAGGGGGCGGGGGAGGAGCGCCGCAGGCGCGGGCGGGGTGGGGGAGCCGGAAGAGTACGGGTATCCCTGCGGAGGCGCAGGCGGGGTGGGGGATGCCGAAGGAGTGTGCGGGTCTCCCTGCGGAGGCGCGGGTGGGGTGGGGGGCCAGAAGGGTACGGGTATCCCCTATGAAGGCGCGGGCGGGGTGGAGGGTGCCGGCAGAAACGTATGGGTATCCTTTGCCGAAGGCGCGGGCGGGGAGGGGGATGCCGGCAGAAGCAAGGTATCTGGAGCATGAGAGACAGGGGAGGGGGAACAAGTTCCCCCTCCCCGTCAGCCCCTCCCCCCGTGGTGATATCCACACGGTCCAGTGTCAGGGAATAAACCGGAAAAGAACCTGGCACGGTGGCCTACCGGCTCCACCCCGGATACGGCTGCTCACCAGATATACGCCCGGGCACGGACCTCGCCCCCAGGAGGGGGCAGGGTGGGGCTGCCGGCGAACCCCTCACCCGAGCTCGAACGATGTCACCCCGAAGATCTCATCGAGGGGCAGATCGGGGGCTGCCTTCGTGTATATTCGCGCCGTCTCAAAGACGGGAGCCATCCCGTGCCGGCGGGCGAGCGCCACGGCGGCGGCGTTCGGCTCCGGCACATCAAGGTAGACCGGTTCATCCGGCGCCTGTGCCGAGAGCGCGAGGAAGATATCCTCCGCCACCTCCGGCGTATCTGCAAAGAGCGGTCCGATCTTGCAGCCGTGACGGCACCTTCGTATGACGCCGTACCCCGCGACCTCACCGTCCCGGCCGATCACTGCCCTGCCGCACGTCCCCTCCTGCCGGATCCAGGCCGCGAGGAATCGGGGGCGCGGCGCCGGGAAATGCCGCGCATCGTAGGCGGCGAGCCGCTCAAACGGCACCGCAACGATGTCGACAGGACCTTCGGGCTCGTTGCCGCCGCCGGCACCCTCGAACCTGATGTTCCTGTAGACGAGCGTGAACCCGGACCGCGTACGGTACTTCTCCTGCATCGAAAGGACACCGTCGCCCCCGACGTTCCGGCCCCCGGCGTGGGCCATGCCGGCGGCAAACAGCCTGCTCCCGTAGCCCCTGTTCCGGTATTCGGGCCTCAGTATATACAGGCCGGCAAAGGCAAACGTCTCGCTGTAGTTGACGACCGAGAGCGATCCTATCGGCTCGCCGTCGAGCTCGGCGATGAAGAACCCCTCCGGATCGGCTGCATAAAAAGCATCCGCATCGTGAACCCCCGGATTCCACCCCTCCTGTGCCGCCCAATCGACGGCAATCTCGACCTCCCGCTGCCGCATCGTCCTCACGGCAAACTCCTCTCCGCTCACGTGAATCCTCGTTAAGCGGTAAGCGTTCCTCCCATTTGAGGATATCCAGAGGGCAACACGGCAATAAAACCCTCTCCCGGGATCCCGGATGGCCATGATCCCACCGGGAGGTAGGATCTACCCTTTATTCGGGCATCAGGACCCTGTGGAGGGCAAAAGACCAAAAGATCTTCCGGGTTGATGACCTTTATATACGGAAACAGCGACCTACCTCGTATGAGAGACGAGGGCGCAAATCCGCCGGCGGTCTGTCTGGGGTTCGACATCCACTATCCCTGTTACCTCAATCCCGGATTTCGACCAGATATGGTAAAGGGAAAGAGAAACCCAAAGGATAGCTACTTTAATCCGGATATGAAGGAAGATCTGGGGCAGATCATCGACCGGTCCTTCCGACCGGCGACGGAGATCCTCCTCGATCTCCTCGATGACGGGTTTAAGTGCGCTTTCAGTATATCCGGGGTGGTGGTGGAACACCTCGAACGGTGGTATCCGGAGATGCTCGAACTCATATCCCGCGCGGCAACCCACCGGAACGCCGAGATCCTCGCAGAGACCTACTACCACAGCGTTGCCGGGCAGTTCGCCGATCTGGCGGAGTTCACGGACGAGCTTCTCATGCACCGCGACCTGATGAAGGAGCAGTTCGCAACCGTCCCGACCACGTTTGTCCATACCGATTATCCCATCACCCCGGCCACCGCAGATGTGCTCGCCGGTGCCGGTATCGAGGCGGCTATCATCGAGGGGGGCGCGCCCCCCGCCCCCGAGGGAGACCCAAACCACACCTACACCTACCACGGCCTCCCGGTCCTCGTCACCCACTGCGACCTCACCGACGACATCGCCGTGCGGTTTCCCTCAAGGGAGTGGGATAGGTGGCCGCTGATGGCCGACCGGTATGCAGAGTGGCTTGCCGTATCCCCCGGCGACTGCATCACGCTCTTCCTCGACTACCGCATATTCGGAGACGTCATCGGTCCCGAAACGGGGATCTTCGATTTCCTGCGCGCGCTCCCGGCAGCCCTGGCCGGGGAGGGGATAATGACCCTGCACCCATCAGAAGCTGTGCGGACCATCCCCCCGCAAGCGGATATCGAAGAGACCGGGGGTCCGCAAAGGACCATCCTGCAGCAGTCCGCGCTCGAAGCGCTTGAGGAAGCCGGCGATCTGGTGACTGACCGGGCAGTCTGGCGCTGCCTCCTTGAGACCGACCATATCCGGAGGATGGCCATGCGCTCGCCCTCGTGCGGAAGATCCCTCCACGCCGTCAGCCACCAGGCAACCTACGACTACTTCACCTCGTTTATGCAGATCCTCTCCCACGCCGAAGAGCGGTCTGCGTCCCGCACACGGTCACCGAAGGCCGCCCTCTCGCTCCGGTGCATCCCCCCCGATAAGGCGTTCTCCTTCTCGTCGTACGACAGACCGGCCGGGTATGCCGCCCACAGCCTGCAGGAACTTGCCAGCATGCTCGATTTTACTCCAGACGACGTCATCCGGTACCATGTAGAGCGGGATGACATTTACCGCTGGATCGATCAGGTCGTCGGCGATGGGAAACTGGCGAAGAAGGTCCAGGGCATCAGCGATCGCAATGAACTCCGCTCAACAATTCAAAAGAGGATCGACGAGTTATGGAAACGCTTAAGATAGCATTCTTCTGCTGGGAGTCGCTCCACTCCCCATTCAAGGTGGGCGGGCTCGCACCGGCGGCAACCCACCTTGCCGAACATCTTGCCCGGAGAGGGCACGAGGTCCACTTCTTCACCCGTGGAGAACCCGGGGATGCAGAGGTCAACGGCGTCCACTACCACTACTGCCGCCCTTACGGCGACAACATCATCGAGTACTGCAAGACCATGAGCAACATGCTCGTGGATGCGTTCCGCGCCTGCGACACCCCGGCGTTCGATATCCTCCACTTTCACGACTGGCATCTCGTCGAAGCGCTGCATACCCTCCGGGACCGAAACACCGTCCTCTCTTACCACTCCACCGAGTACGGGCGGCACGGCGGGAACTTCGGCGGTTGGTGGGAGTTCAAAGAGATATCGGGCAAGGAGTGGTACGGCGGCTACATTGCAAAGACGGTCACGACCGTCTCGAACTCGACGAAGACCGAGGTGATGTGGCTCTACAACGTCCCCGAGTGGAAAGTCACCGTCATCCCGAACGGAATCGATCCCGATGCCTACTACGCCCGGGTCGACCCTGGCGAGGTGAAGAAACGCTACGGCATCCACCCGCTCGCACCCGTCGTCCTCTTCGTCGGGCGCCTCACCTACCAGAAAGGGCCCGACCTCCTGATGCAGGCCATACCCCGGATCCTCGCCACACGCTGGGATGTGCAGTTCCTCTTCGCCGGCACCGGAGATATGCGCGGCTACCTCGAGGGGATGGCCCACGGCCTTCCCGTGCAGTTCCTCGGCTACATCGCCGATAGAGAGCACGTCCAGCTCCTGAACGCCTGCGACCTCATCGCCATACCGAGCAGGAACGAACCGTTCGGGCTCGTCCTCACCGAGGCCTGGAGCGCGGAGCGTTGCGTCGTCGCGACCGATGTCGGGGGGCTCTCCGAGAACATCGACAACTACATAAACGGGATCAAGGTCCCTGTCCGACCGGACTCGATCGCCTGGGGGATCTGCCACCTCATCGACGACCCGGTCTACATGCAGAGCCTCGGAAAAGCCGGCCGCCGGAAAGTGATGGAGAAGTTCCGGTGGGCCGTCATCACGGAGAGGATGCTATCCGTCTACAGAAAGGTTCTCTCCGACAGTCCCTGATCCCGGAGGGAGACCATGCAGCAGGCGCTACCTGACATAACGAGGACCCGGAGTCTCATCACCGACTACGACGTCTACCTCTTCCGGCAGGGAAGCCATTCCCGCCTGTACGATCGCCTGGGATCGCACCCTGCCGTCATCGACGACAGACGGGGAACCTTCTTTGCGGTCTGGGCGCCGAACGCGGTGGAGGTCTCGGTCATCGGAGACTTCAACGGGTGGAAGGCGGGCGAGAATCCGCTCTCTCTCCGGAACGACGATTCCGGTATCTGGGAAGGGTTTCTGCCGGATATCGGCCAGGGAACGCTCTACAAGTACCATATCCGGAGCAGGTACAACAGCTACTCCGTGGAGAAAGGCGATCCGTTCGCCCGCTTCTGGGAGATCCCGCCAAAGACTGCATCCATCATCTGGGATATCGCCTATACATGGCGCGATCGGGCCTGGATGCGGGGCCGCGAGGAGGAGAACTCCCCCGATGCCCCGATATCCATATACGAGGTGCATGCAGGCTCATGGCGGAAGGTGCCGGAAGAAGAGAACCGTTCCCTCAGTTACCGGGAGGCGGCAGACGAACTCGCCGAATACCTGGTTGATGCCGGGTTCACCCACGTCGAGTTCCTCCCCATCATGGAGCACCCGTTCTACGCCTCCTGGGGCTACCAGACGCTCGGCTACTTCGCTCCCACGAGCAGGTACGGCACCCCGCAGGACTTCATGCACCTCATCGATCACCTCCACCAGCGCGGGGTGGGGGTGATCCTGGACTGGGTGCCGTCCCATTTTCCTGCCGACGGCTACGGTCTCTCTTACTTCGACGGCACCTACCTCTACGAACACGCCCTCCCCGATCGACGCTACCATCCCGAATGGAAGAGTTACGTCTTCAACCTCGCAAGGAACGAGGTCCGGTCATTCCTCCTGAGCAGCGCCGTCTTCTGGCTCGATCGCTATCATATCGACGGCCTCCGGGTCGATGCGGTCTCCTCGATGCTCTACCTCGACTACGCGCGGGGCGCGGGGGAATGGACCCCGAACACCTATGGCGGGAGGGAGAACCTCGAGGCAATAGGGTTCCTCCGAAAGGTGAACGATACGGTTCATGCAAACTTCCCGGACGTGCTCGTCATCGCCGAGGAGGCGACCTCCTGGCCGGGGGTGACCTCCCCGACCGCGACCGGGGGGCTCGGGTTCGACCTGAAGTGGAACATGGGCTGGATGCACGACACCCTGGACTACTTCACGCTCGATCCGATCCTCCGGAAGTACCGGCTCGACCTCCTCACGTTCAGCATATGGTACGCGTTCTCGGAGCGCTACGTCCTCCCCCTCTCGCACGACGAGGTCGTCCACGAGAAGAGCTCGCTCATAGGAAAGATGCCCGGCGACGAGTGGCGGAAACGGGCGAACCTCCGCCTCCTCTACGGCTACATGTTCACCCACCCGGGAAAGAAGCTCCTCTTCATGGGGGGTGAGTTCGGGCAGTGGTCGGAGTGGAGTCACGATGCCGGGCTTGAACGGCACCTCCTGCAGTACTCCCCCCACCAGGGGATCCTCCAGTGGGTCACCGACTTAAACCGGCTGTACCGGCGGGAGCCCGCCCTCCACGAGCGGGACGCCGACCCGGAGGGATTTGAGTGGGTCGACTTCTCGGATGTGGATAAGAGCATCGTCAGCTACCTGCGGCGGGGACGATCGGCGGACGACGTCGTCCTGGTCGCCTGCAACTGCACACCGGTCCCGCGCTACAACTACCGTGTCGGCGTCCCGTTCGGCGGTTTCTGGGAGGAGGTGCTCAACAGCGATGCGGTCGAGTACGGTGGAAGCGGTGTCGGGAACCTCGGTGGGGTGGAGGCGGAACAGGTCCCGGCGCACGGCCGGCCGTGGTCGCTCCCGCTCACCCTGCCCCCGCTTGCGGTCGTCATCCTCGCCCCCGAGGGGGCATGACGATGGATCGCGCCGTCTGCATCCACAGTCACTTCTACCAGCCTTCACGGGAGAACCCCTGGCTCGGCGACGTCGAGGTCCAGCGCTCCGCAGCCCCCTACCATGACTGGAACGAACGGGTGACCGCGGAATGTTACGGCCCGAACACCGCCGCACGCATCCTCGATGCGGACGGCCTGATCGACGAGATCGTCAACACCTACGCAAAGGTCAGTTTTACGGCCGCACCGACGCTTCTCTCCTGGCTTGAACGGCACAGTCCGGCAGTCTACCGGGCGATCGTCGATGCGGACCGGGAGAGCCGGGAACACTATGCCGGCCACGGGTCCGCGATCGCCTCCTGCTACAGCCACCTCATCATGCCGCTTGCGACACGGCGGGAGAAACAGGTTCAGATCGCCTGGGGAATCCGTGACTTTACCGCACGGTTCGGCCGGGAGCCCGAAGGGATGTGGCTCCCCGAGACGGCGGTCGACATCGAGTCCCTGGACCTGATGGCCGGTGCCGGGATCCGGTTCACGATCCTTGCCCCCCACCAGGCAGGGAGGGTGCGGGCGATCGGGGCGGACGAGTGGACGGACGTCTCCGGCGGCCGGGTCGAGACACGGATGCCCTACATCTGCCGTCTCCCCTCGGGCCGGAGCATCGCCATCTTCTTCTACGACGGGACGATCGCCCGCGACGTCGCGTTCGGGGATCTGCTCGTCGACGGGCGGCGGTTTGCCGGGCGGTTGTTCGGCGCGTTCTCCCCGGGCAGGAGACGCCCCGAACTCGTGCATATCGCGACCGACGGGGAGACCTACGGCCACCACCGCAAGTTCGGGGAGATGGCGCTCGCCTACTGTCTCCGGGCCGTCGAGGCACGCCGTGACGTCCGCCTCACGGTCTACGGCGAGTACCTCGCCGCCCACCCGCCCACGCACGAGGTCGCCGTCCGGGAAGGAACATCCTGGAGCTGCACCCACGGCATCGGGCGCTGGCAGGAGGGGTGCGGGTGCCACTGCGG
>ENA-UOUL01005537-UOUL01005537.1-bioreactor-metagenome-genome-assembly--contig:-NODE-5537-length-10870-cov-3.679607_pt1 | contig 10870 bp, 9 predicted proteins | sample MGYA00249838_ERZ747220 | MGnify/ENA primary metagenome ERZ747220 (study PRJEB28778, sample SAMN05720191) | bioreactor metagenome | isolation source: Anaerobic biogas reactor | place: USA:Washington...
CTCCACTGCAGGCCAGAGTCCTGCGAAGGATGTGATGCCGCTTTCCCCGCTCTTCAGTTCGATATGGATTTTCTTCGCCTTTTCCGTCATAATAAATGCACCTCTCTGGTGAAGGGTATTGTCGTCGCAAACACTACCTTACCACTGTTCTCCGAACAGTCCAGAGAGGTTTTTTATTTTTCAAGGTGCGGATTTAGGGTCAGCGTGGGTAAACTGAAAAAATTGACAAAAAAATCCTTGACACTTAAAACGGTTACTATATAATAAGTTCCGATTAGAAAGAAGTGATCATTTCGGTTATAATATTTTAAAGGAGACCGAAAAAATGTTTTTTTCCCGTTTTCTGCGCGTTTTTTTGAAAGGAGGAGGTTTCATGGCTGAGGAAAAGGTTTCGTGTGCAGTTCCCGCGTCCACTGTTGAGGGAGCCGCAAAGGAAGAGTCCGCGCCCGCCGCGGAAGTAAAAAAGGAGGCTGTTCGTATGGGTGTAACAGTAGGAATGAAGGCGCCGGATTTCACAGCACCGGCATATTACAAGGGCAAGTTCACCACGGTCAAGCTTTCCGATTTCGCCGGGAAGTGGGTTTCTATCTGCTTCTATCCGGGTGACTTTACATTCGTCTGAGCCACTGAAGTGTCGGCGGTCGCCGACCGTTATGCGGAATTCCAGGCTCTTGGAGTCGAAGTGATCTCGATAAGCGTTGACAGCCAGTTCGTTCACAAGGTATGGAACGATACAGAGCTTTCAAAAATGGTTGAAGGCGGAGTACCCTTCCACATGGCCTCAGACGGCGGCGGTGCCATCGGGACAGTCTACGGCGTGTACAGCCCCGCCCAGGGAGTCGACTTCCGCGGCCGTTTCCTCATCGATCCTGACGGAATCATCCAGGGAATGGAAATCCTCACTCCTCCAGTAGGACGCAACGTTGACGAAACGCTCCGGCAGCTTCAGGCTTTCCAGCTTGTCAGGAAGACCGGCGGCAAGGAAGTGACCCCATCCGGCTGGACTCCCGGCGGCAAGGTCCTCAACCCGGGCCCGGATCTCGTGGCGAACGTCTGGAAATTCTGGAACCCCAAGGACGTCTACGGCAAGAAATAGCTTTCTAAAATAGAGCGACAGAAAAGCCGCCCCATTTTGGGGCGGCTTTTCTGTTGCGCATCGGTTACAGATCCTTCGGCCGAAGATGGGCGAGGAAGTGCTTCAGCCCCTTCACCGGGGGTTCGTAGGTGATCTCCAGCCCGTACCGGATGGAATCCCGGCGGTTGTATACGTTGATTATGGTCTCAGCCACGTACTCCATGTGGCTGTTGGTGTAGGTCCTGCGGTTGATCGCCAGGCGGTAGAGTTCCAGCTTCGGGAAAGTGCGCTCTCCCGTCTTCTCGTCCACATTCTCGAAGGCCAGGGCGCCGAGGCCGATGCCCCGGACGGCCCCTTCCCGGTAGATCTCGATGGAGAGCACGTCGGCCGGGTAGGACTCCTGGGGGATGTGGGGAAGGAAGGCTCCGGCGTCGATGAAGACGGCGTGGCCGCCGATGGGCTGGATGCAGGGCACTCCGCCCTCGGAGAGCAGTTCGCCGAGATAGCGGACCTGGGCGATGCGGTGGGTGAGGTGCTGTTCGTTCACCATCTCCCGGAGTCCCACGGCCAGTGCTTCCAGGTCACGGCCGGCGAGGCCTCCGTAGGTGGCAAAGCCCTCGAAAAGTATGACCCGGGGTACGAGCCGGTAGTACATTTCCTCGGTGCGGCACGCCACGAGACCGCCTATGTTCACCAGGGGGTCCTTCTTGCACGACACGGTGATGGCGTCGGCTGTGTCCATGGTGGCCTTCAGGATCTCCGCCACGGTCATGTCCCGGCATTCCGGCTCCCGGTCCTTGATGAACCAGGCGTTCTCCGCCATACGGGCGGCGTCGAGAAGAAGGAGAATGCCGTGCTTTTTCGCCACGGCGGACACGTCCCGAAGGTTCTTCAGACTCACAGGCTGTCCTCCGCCGGAGTTGTTGGTGATGGTGACCATGATCAGGGGCACCCGGCCTTTGTGATCTTCGAGGGCCTTTTCAAGCTTGGCAATGTCCACGTTGCCCTTGAAGGGGTGCATATTTTCCCGATCGAAGGCCTCATCGATCACGCAGTCCACGGAGGAAGCCTTAGCGTTGAAGATGTGCCCCCTCGTGGTATCGAAGGGCATGTTGAAGGGAATCACGTCCCCTTCTTTCACGAGTGAGCCGAAGACCACGTTCTCTGCGGCTCGCCCCTGGTGGACGGGAATGGTGTAGTCGAAGCCCAGAACATCCTTCACCGCTTTCTTCAAGCTGTAGAAGCTGTCCGCTCCGGCATAGGCCTCATCGCCCATCATGATGGCCGCCCACTGCTGCTTGCTCATGGCACCCGTGCCTGAATCGGTGAGAAGATCAATGTACACGTCTGCCGATTTCAGTCCGAACATGTTGAAATGTCCGGTTTCCAGGGCATTTTCGCGTTCTCTTACGTCTGGAACGTGGACTGGTTCCACCATCTTGATGCGGAAGGGTTCGGGGGGAACTCTGGTGACCATGGCGCTCACTCCTTTGGTATTATGGGAATACAAGCTGTCTTCAAATATTGTATCTCCCGGGATGCGATCTGCGCAAATTTTTGTGCTAAATATGTGAAAAATTATGTACTCCAGGTGTAATGTGGTATAAAGGCAGTGTTTTCACAGAAAAGTTTAAAAATCGAGTCCCCTGTCGGGATCTGGGGTTGTAAAAACAGGCAGAAAAACTGATGAAAGAATTCTTATTTGCTGTATAATCACTGATTATTTCTGTACCCCGGAGGTTTTAAATGCGACTTGTACTCTATAATATCCGCTACGGAACGGGCACTGGATGGGAATACCATTTCCCTTTCCCCTTTTCCGGCTGTCTCCGAAAGACAGAGGGCAGGTTCCGCCGTATTTCCGATTTTATCTCCCGGCTTGACCCTGATGTGGTCGGGCTTGTCGAGGCGGACTCCGGTTCCTACCGGCAAAACGGATCCTGCCAGGCAGAGCTGATGGCCAGCCGGCTCGGAGCGGATTCTGTTTTTGCATGCAAATATCACAACGAATCCATCGTTTCCAGGACACCGCTCCTTAAATCGCAGGGAAACGCAGTGATTGCAAAACTGCCGATACTCTCTTCAAGGGAACACTTCCTGAGCAAGGGAGTGAAACGGACTCTGCTTGAAGTCGAGTTCCGGGATTTTACCCTTTTCCTGGCCCACCTTTCGTTGGGGTACAGGGCCCGGAAGATCCAGATCGGTGAAATAGCCGACCGGTGCAGGGCGGCAAAAAAACCACTGATCATTGCCGGCGACGGGAACACCTATATGGGAGAGCAGGAGCTTCTGCCTTTTTTAAGAAAGGGGAAATTTCGAAGCGCCAACGGAAGAAACATGCCGACCTACCCGAGCAAAAATCCGGCCTTTGCCCTTGATTTTGTCCTGTACAGCGAAGAAATAAAAATGAAGGATTTCAGAGTGCCGAGGGTGCGGTTTTCCGACCATCTTCCTCTTATATGCGATTTCACGGTGGGTGCCGGGAAGGGGCTTCTTGCATCATGACCCTTGGAATTTTTCTTTATTCCTTCTACGAGCTTTCCTCTGTGATCATCCGAATCGTTCTGCTCGGCTACATCCCCCTACGACACAGCCCGAACACTGCCATGGCATGGCTGCTCGCCATTTATTTCTGGCCCTGGATGGGGTTTCTTCTCTATGCTGCTCTCGGCTCGACGGCGCTTCCCAGCGAAAGGATCCGCCGTCATGAGTCTCTCCTCCAGACTTTGGGTGAAAAGAAACATGCGTTTCCCAAAATTCCGGATGATGACTCCAACTGGCTTCCGGAAGACTTGACCAGATTCGGAGCTTTGGGAAAAAAACTTGGAGATATGAGTATCACTACCGGAAATAGCTTTACCCTCATTGACGAGGCGGAAGAATTTCTCAAGCTCCTTTGTGCGGACCTGGAAAATGCGGGACATTCAGTCCACCTGCTTTTTTATATTTTTGCAAGGGATGCCATGACACAGCCCCTTTTTGATGCCCTGGAGAGGGCCGCGGCGCGTGGTGTTACGTGCCGGGTGCTTGTGGATGCCGTGGGTTCAAAACCTTTTCTGAAAAATGATGCCAAGTATTTAAGTGAGAGGGGCATCCGGGTTGAAGAGGCACTCCCGTCCGGCCTGCTGCGGCGGACCCCCACCATGGCGCGGTACGATCTGAGGAACCACAGGAAGATAGCGGTGATAGACGGCCGCATAGGCTATACGGGTTCCCATAACGCCATAGAGCCGTCCTACGGCGGCAAGGCGAAGGGGCGTCTCTGGCGTGACCTCACTCTCAGGCTTGAGGGACCGGTGGTTTCCCAGCTCCAGGGAGTTTTCCTGGAAGACTGGTATGTCGAAACAAGAGAAATGCTGTTTTCCGAAGAGACGTTCCCGAAACCTGAACGTACAGGAAACTCGGTGATCCAGACCGTTCCGAGCGGCCCGTCGTATCCGTGGCAGAACTACCAGAGGCTCGTTGTGGCAGCCCTCCACGGGGCGAAGCAGCGTGTCGTCATCACCACACCCTACCTCATTCCCGACGACGAACTTCTCCATGCCATGGAGACCGCGGTGCTGAGCGACGTGCGCCTGCAGCTCGTCATCCCGGAGAAAAGTGACCAGCTGCTTGTGGGCAGCGCAGCCAAGGCCTACTTCGACGAACTTTTGGCCATGGGGGTGGAAATTTATCTTTTCCAGCAGGACATCCTTCATTCAAAGACCATGTCCATCGACTACGATCTCGCTTTCCTCGGAACGAGCAATTTTGATATCCGGTCCTTTGCACTGAATTTTGAACTGAACCTGGTACTCTACGGAACCGGGGAAACGGCGGCGATCCGCATGATCCAGGAAAAATATATTGCTGCTTCACGCCGCCTTACCGCAGAAGAATGGGCTGAAAGTCCCGGGGCGATGCGGGTGGTACATGGTGTCACAAAACTCTTCAGCCCGCTTCTCTAGACAGTCTGCCGGATAAGAGGGGGGAAAAAATGAAAAGAACGCCTTTTTTGACGTCAACGGTACTGACCGCCGTTTTCTGTCTGGTGATCGTTGCTTTGTCAGGGGCGGCTCTTTTCGTCTTCCTCTCCCGCGAGAAAGAGCAGGTTCTGCAGAACGCCTTTCGTCAGACGGATAACCTGTCGAGGGCATTCCAGGAACATTCCCTCAGGACAGTGGAAAATGTCCGCCAGGTTCTCGAGTCACTGAAGGAAATCTACGAGAAACGAGGCGGAGGAGTTATCGACACCTTTGAAGAGGCTGCAAACGCCTCCGTCGCCAGGTATGCCATCCGGAGCCGTGAAGCCCAGGGGACCCTGTTCAACCTCCTCAGTATCGCAGACGAGAACGGAGACCTCGTCCTGAGCAGCCAGAGACCCTTCAGAGCCTTGAACGTCTTCGAACGCCCCTTTTTCCGGGCACACCTCAGCGGTGTGCAGGAATTCATAGTGGGAGAGCCCATCCTCGGGCGTGCCACGGGAAAATGGTTCATACCCATGAGCCTCCCCGTGGAGAAACCGGACGGCTCCTTTGGCGGCGTGATCCTGGCTTCGGTCGATCCCTTCTACTTCTCCCTTTTTTACCGGCAGGTCCGCCTCGGGCCGAAAGGTTTCGTCCTCTTTTCGGGACCAACGGGAAAAGTCCTTACGGGAACGGTACAGGACGGAGATCCTCCCTTCGGGAAGTCCATTGCGGAAAGTAACCTTTTCCGGTCCATGATGAGCCGGGAGGAGGGCTCTCTTACCTGCTTCGGCCTTCCGGACGGGGAGAAAAGGATCATCTCCTACCGGAAGGTTGCTCCGTACCCCTTGTTCATTTCTGCAGGGATGTCGCTTGACGAGATCCTGTCACCCTATTACCGGAGGCGTACTGCGGCAGTCCTGGCTGCGGCATCCTTCACCCTGTTCGTAGCCCTTTTCTTTGCGGCAGCCTACAGTGCGTTCAGCAGGGAGCGGAAAGAAGAGGAACGTTTCCGGAACTTTTTTGAACAGAGCAGTGTAGGATTCGCCATTGTGAGCCCTGAGGGAGAATGGATACATTTTAACGATAAGTTGTGTGAAATCACGGGCTACCCGAGGGAGGAACTTCTTGAGCGCCCCTGGAGAGACCTGACCCCTCCGGAGGAACTCGTCGGGGAAATGAAGGTTATGGCGAAGGCTATTGCAGGTCACTGGGAGGACGTATTTATCGAGAAGCGGTATGTCCGCAGGAATGGTACCCTGGTGGATGTCGACGTCTCGACCAAGATCATCTGGAAGAATGACGGATCACTGCGGTATTTCGCTTCCATGGTTCAGGACGTCTCCGAACGAAAACGCTCTGAAAGGCTGCTTGCCAAACGGGCGGAGGAACTCGAACTGCACCGGGAGGCAATCATCGAAAGCATGGCAATGCTCGCGGAATACAGGGACAGGGGAACGGGAAACCATATCCGCCGGACGAAGGAGTACGTGAAGCTGCTTCTTGAAAGATCCGGAAGCGCCGCTCTCTTTCCGGAAAAGGATCTTCCCCTTGTATGGCAGTCGGCGGTACTTCACGACATAGGCAAGGTGGGCATCCCCGATGCCGTTCTGCTCAAAAGGGAGCCTCTGACGGAAGAAGAGATCGAAATCATCAGGCGCCATCCCCTGATAGGGAGTGAAGTCCTGCGACGGGCTGAAGAGCGGCTCGGTCCCGCATCGTTTATCACCTACTCCCGCCAGATTACCGAGTACCACCATGAACACTGGGACGGAACGGGATACCCCCACGGGCTCGGAGGGGAAGATATTCCCCTCCTGGCACGGATCACCGCCATTGCCGATGCATACGACGCCCTTATTTCAAGGCGCCCCTACAAGGAACCCGTGTCGCACGAAGAGGCAGTGAAGGCGATCATGGCAGGGGCAGGAACTCATTTCGACCCGCTGCTGGCGCAGGTTTTTCTCCGGTGCAGCGATGAATTCAGGGAAATAACCGGCAGGATTCCCGAGGAAAATATGCCTCCGGATCCTCTGCAGAAAAGCAGGAGTGATACATAGTGGATAAAGGCATGTTTTCACCGGAGCGGAAAGGTGAAAGGAGGCCGAAAATCGGGATCGCCCTCGGAAGCGGAGGGGCAAGGGGGATGGCCCACATAGGAATCCTCCGTGCGCTCGAAGAGACCGGCCTGGAACCGGACATAGTCGCGGGAACGAGTATCGGTGCCCTTGTTGGCGGCATATATTCCGCCGGAAAAATCGATGAACTGACGGAAATAGCCCTCGGTCTCGACTGGAAAAAGGCAGCCAGGTACTTTATGGAGGTGTCTTTTCCCCGCTCGGGGCTCATAGAGGGTGCGAGGATCAACGAGTTCCTCTCGGAAATGGTGGGGAACAGGAACATAGAGGACCTTCCCCGTGCATTTCGTGCAGTTGCCACGGACATCATGAGCGGCAGGGAGGAGGTCCTCTGCAGCGGTGGCCTGGTGGACGCCATACGGGCCAGCATTTCCATTCCGGGAATTTTTACTCCTGCGAAGGTCAATGATGCATTCCTCGTAGACGGAGGCCTGGTGAACCCTGTTCCCGTAAACGTCTGCCGCGAAATGGGGGCTGAGTTTGTCATTGCCGTGGATCTCAACAACGGCCGGGGCGGCGCCGGGGAGCACGATACCCTGCCTCAGGGGAAGGAGAACCAGAAAAGGCGGCTGATAGCAGGGGTCGATACAAGCGAAATGTTTGCATGGCTCGAACGGAGAACGGCCGGTTTTGACGCTTCTTTCCTGGAGCCGGTGAAACAATGGATGACCCGTGATCCTGTCCCGGGGATTTTCGATGTGCTCGGCAGTTCACTGCGCATTATGGAAGAACAGATCACCGAGACGCGGCTGAGGATCGATCCTCCGGACCTGCTGATCCGCCCTGCCGTGGCCCATATCGGGTTCATGGAGTTCTTCCTGGCTGGTGAAATGATCAGTGAAGGGTGCCGGGCTGCAAAAGAGGCACTGGGAAGGTTGAAGGTATGATACACGGGAAGCGGGTTCCCGGCGACCGGAAAAATCGTGATCGGCGGGATACAGTGGCCGAAAGGGGAGGAGTCGGCATGAAAAGACAGGCAAAACCGAAAGGTCCATGGTTTCACCGGTTTTTGATCAATTTCTTCACGGTTGTTCTTGCGGTTCTCGTCTTCTGGGTCCTGGGGTTCCTCATGGAGGACATTGAATCCATAAGAGGCCCTCAGTATGGGGAAATTGAGGCACGGTTCGTTGACGGGGCACTTATCGAAAAGTCAAAAAATCTAGCCGGGGAAATTGCTGAAGCCGACAGGGCGATCACTGCAAAGCGGGAAGAGATGCGGATGGTCAGCGACAGTTCTTCCAACCTCCAGGGGACGATCAACCAGCTCATTGAACTCCAGAGGCTTACTATCCAGAAATCCCTCTCCCTGCCGGAGGCCCATTCCGCAAACCTTTCAGAGAGCCTTGCCGCTTTTCTTCAGAACCAGAAGCAGTACCAGGCCTACAGCGCCGGGCTCTCACGGCTGGCGGAAAGGAAAAGGACACTTGAGTCGGAGAGGGAGAAGCTGGAGAAACAGATCGGAGAGCAGCGGGAGCCGGCGGCAATGGAATACAGACGGCTCATGGAGAAACACGATCTCCGGCTTGCGGCCTTTCAGCTTGCCATACTGCTGCCTCTGCTTGCCGCGGCAGGAGCCCTTGTCATGAGAAAAAGGGGAAGCGTCTACTTTCCTCTTTTTCTGGCCTTCGGAGGCGCGGTCCTGGTAAAAACCGCCCTGGTGATCCACAAATATTTTCCGTCCCGGTACTTCAAATATGTCCTCGTTCTCGGTCTGCTCATAGCCGTGGTGAGAATTCTTGTGGCGGTGATACGGATCGTGGCCTTCCCGAGGGCCCAATGGCTGACGAAGCAATACAGGGAAGCCTACGAGCGTTTCCTCTGCCCCGTGTGCGAATACCCAATTCGGACCGGTCCGCGAAAATACATGTTCTGGACGCGGCGTACCGTGAACAAGGTTCCTCTCTCCGGTGAAACCGGCGGGGAGAAGCCCTATACCTGCCCTTCCTGCGGAACCCCCCTGTTCGAGAAGTGCGAATCCTGCGGCGGGCTGAGGCATTCCCTTCTTCCGTTCTGCCTGCACTGCGGCGCGGAAAAGAAGCAGGGGGACGAGGATTAAAAAAAAGGAAGAAGCGAACGGGTGAGCAGCAAAAGTGTCCTCTGGTTTTCCGGAATCCCGGGTGAAATGACGGATGGTTTAAAGTGGGATTGAGGCAGCCCCCAAAGTTCCTCGTTTTCTTCTCTTTCGGGGGAATTATTTACCGTCGGAAAGGCTTATTCCAGCAACAGGACCTGTTCCAAAAGGGGGCTGCTGCTTAAGCCGGAGGGGAAGAGCACGTTCCCGTAAAACGGGACGGGAGTGAGGAACGAATCCCTGTCTTCCCCGAAAAGGTCGATGCCTGCGCTTCCATAGGCTTTCCAGATGAGTTCGGTACAGTACAGCGCGTGGCCGTCATGCTTGTTGAACTGCCCGTCGAAAGGGGTTTCTTCAAGAAAATATTGCCAGGCCTTCCTGCTCGCCCGTTCAGCCTCTTTTTTTCTCCCTTTCAGGCGGAAAACGGCGGCTTCTTCTATCTCGAAGGGCGATAAGAAGTCCTCCAGGGGCTCCATCTCGACATGATCCGATTCAGGAGAGGCATGGACCACGAAGGGGATGCCTCCAGCCTTTCTCAGGATGCCGCTGTGGGAATACCCGCCGGGGTGCCTGAAGAAAAACGTCAGGGCTTTGCTTCTCCATGATTTGCCGTTCACGAGAATGATATCGCCGTTTTCAAACTGTTCCGGTGAGTATTCGAAGGGTTCAGGCGACGGAAGGGTAAAATCCCCTTTTTCATAGCGCCATGGTATTCCTTCCACCGCTTTGGGAGGAGTCCGTGTGGAAAGACGTACTGCGGAATCGTCCACGTGAAGCTCTGAAAAAAAGAGCGGCAGGGGAAATTCTTTGAAATCAAGAAGCGGGTGCAGGCTTCCGATCTCTTCCCGAAAAGCGCTGGTCTGATCCTGGCCGTTTATCCTGATCACCATGTCCTTCATGTGTATCCTTTTGCCGTCCCTGATTTCAAGCGCAAAAGACGTCTCGGCCGAAATCGTCCCCCACCCGCTGCCGTAGGCGCTTGACAGGCGGATCGCTCCAGGTAGAAAATTAATGGAAAGGCGGCTCCTCTGGGACGGGAAGGATGAAAGGGCGGTATTGATATCTCTTTCGAGGATCACCACTTCCGCATTTGTCCGAAGAGCGCTGCTCACCTTGAGGGAATTGCGCCGGCCAAAGCGCCACTCCGGGGAAGGATTCAGCTCGAGAAAGGAAATTTCCGCGGCGATCTTTTCCACCCGCAGCCCTCCGAAGCACGCCCCCCGGACAAAAATAGAGAGGTTCCGGATCTTTCCGTCGCCATCTGGCAGTTCATCCATGCGAAGTTCAATACTCTCCGGGAATGTAACGGAATGGAGAAAAAGAAAAAGACGGTCCCCGATGTCCGGAGGGCGGGAAGGATGGGAAAAGCCGCTTCCGGAGGCGGACGGTGTCGTGAGCATGAAAAAATAAAGAAACAGCAGCAGGAAACGAGTTCTCATGTTTTTTCCCTCCGCAAGCGACTGCACGGGTCCCGTGAAAGCGGTGTCCGGAACATGGATAATGCGACGAGCATCCGGAAAAAGTGTACGGCATAGCCATTTCCTAGTCCAGAAAAAATTATATTTCCATTCACTGCTGTCCAAAATAAATTGAAATCTGAAATAGCACCCTGAATTTCCAGGGCTTTGCGGAGCTGTTTTTA